>Ga0214917_10005906_pt1 | contig 12910 bp, 8 predicted proteins | sample LL_1208_BB_MetaG_FD_177983 | JGI IMG/M metagenome (GOLD analysis project Ga0214917, IMG submission 177983) | Freshwater microbial communities from Lake Lanier, Atlanta, Georgia, United States - LL_1208_BB | ecosystem: Environmental > Aquatic > Freshwater > Lake | place: USA: Georgia | collected... | reverse complement strand
CAGCTTCACTGTAAGAGAGTCAAGTTCTTGCATATCCATATTCAGTTTGTCGAGAATGAGTGACTCGTCATACGAGCTGAGCGACTGATTCAGTCGCTCCACATACGTGTCAAAAATGTTTGGAGGTTTCTTGGGTGATAGAACCTGTGCAACAGGGACGGGAGGAACCGGAGGGGCAAATTTCTCGGATGGTGGAGGAGGTGGCGAGGCCTCCTCCTCGTCGTCCGATGACACAATGAGAGGCTCCTCGGGTTCGTTAGGGGAACCGCTTAGAAATGAAAGGAACGATTCTGTGCTCTGCCTAACGGAAACCGGTCGTCGAGATTCCTTGACACTTCGAGATGTGAGAAATTCGTCGAGTGGGGATTCTGTGAATTGGGAAAGTCTTTCTGTCGGTATACTGGGAGAGGACTGTAGTGAAATGGCGGGAGAGGGAGTCACGGGACGTGAGCGAGCTGGTGATGGTCTCGAACTCGGTGCCTTAGAAGTCACAGTCACAGATGCAACCAAATGATCATCCCAAACATCGTAACATTTGATTGATGAATCCGACATATCACCAAGACCCAGGCCAATAAGAGTCTGAGTCTTCTTATCCCACACTTCGACGGACACTTTTGAGTCTTTCTTCCGCAAAGTGATCGTCAGACTTTCCGGAGGACGTTGAGGGCTTGTTGGATGGACCGATTGCACTTGAAGGTCGTGTGGTTCGGAGCGAGGAGTGCATACAGCCGAAGGCAACGTCCGAGATCTTACCACTCTCGGTGATTGTCTGCGCGGAGTCACACTTGGGGACGGAGTCAGCACGGTGGCCCTTTTCGGATCCGAAGAATAGATCGGGTCCGTCGCATCAATAAGAGCCACAATACTTGAAATAGGATCGTCCGAGCAACCAAGCGCTCCGCTCGGAGTACAATTGATTGAAGAGTCGTTACAGAGGAAAGATCGTTGCAAAGGCGGTAGATTAATAGTCTGAGAGGATACCTTAACCTCGCGCAATTTTCTTCCCCTTTCCAACAGGGCCTCGATTTGCTGACCGAGCTTTTCAATATCACCTTGCGATATGGTTTCGTTCATTGGTGAACCATCAACTACATCACCGGGGGCCAACGGAGTCCTCCTTAAAAATTGCTTTTTCTGCATCAGTGTGCACACAAAATTTCCGTCATCTGAATGATTGGAGGAGTCGGACAACGTAGAACGAAGATTTCTATTGCCCGAATCCCGCCATGGCGCAGGTGGGTACGCGCGCGTGAGTTGAAACCATCACCGGCAACGCTTAAGAATATCAACATACCGGCTATACAGAATATATCTGAAATGAATCAAATCAGTTCCGAATCATCGTCAATTCGAAGCCTTATTGCGAGATCTGATAAGGGTTCGAACGTAACCGTCCCCAGCAGCCATGTGGAATCCGCTGGGATGACCGAGTTACCAATAATTCTCTCAACCTATCGTCAGTTTCTCGGAACGCTGACCTCGCAGAGGGGTGACGTGGTTCAGAAACTTGATGAGATGGTCTCGAAATTAGAGGGAGATCTTGCTAATATGCCTATCGAATCGAAGATCCGTCTGGTGGGTTCTTTCGGTGGTTTGGTGGAGTATAGTGTTCACAACCGTCTGCCGTCGAGGTATAATACGAAACCACTATTGTACCAAAACACGAATTTCTACTCCAAATTGATCAAGTCATTAGATTGGTCTACAGTTTACTCGTCAACGGCACTTTCGCGAACGCGTACGCTCTCACCGCTTCTCGCAATCGTCCGATCGATCTCGCGAATGGGTCTTCCGAACGAAACTGTCCAGTCGGCACTTATCCCACTCCTTTCAGATACGACTGCAAACCTCCCTCGCGAGCCAAAACCTGTCCATCTGGTTGAGCTTGTTCAGATCTGTGCGAAACACAAACTAGTGCATGCAGATCTCTTCTCGCACGTTATTGATCAGCTCTCAATCGATTTCAATTCATTCCATGAAGATTTGATCGGTGACTTGGTCCGCTCGTTCACCAACCTGAATTACTACGACCCGGATTTCCAGTCAACCCTCGAACGAGAGCTCCCCGTTCGAGTGCATGAACTAGCTTGGTGGAACCTCGTGGATCTTGGTGACTATTACGCCAACAATGTTCAGTCTCTAACCGAGGATGAGGCTCGTGACATGATTGCCCGAATCTCCAACGAGATCTGGAAATGGATTCCAGACATGCGGTCCGGGTATGCAGCGAAAGCGCTCCGAGTATTGTCCCAACTCGACTCTGGGGACGAGCGAACTCGAAGATCTTTGATTCGAGCGATCCCCAAATCCATGGGGAAAATGCATGCAAATGTTGCCGCTGAAACAATTGTTGCGGCTGCCAAGGTCGGATACAGTCCTCGTGCCAAGTATGGTAATCGTCACGGATCAGTGTTTTACCGAAGAGTGGTGGCTCGGCTCCTGGGTGACTTTCAAGATAAATCTGTGAGACCTTTGGAGAAGGTTTCGGCTAAGCTCATTGTACAGGTTGTGGAATCTCTGGCTAGCATTGATCGGCCTCTCCCGGAACTCTTTGATGCGATTGTGCATGATATTAACCTCCGCAGAGCCAAATACACTTCTGATCAGTTGCTGACTATAGAGAGACTTCTTGGGGACAAGTTTGGTTACACCGAGCAACTCACTAGGGGATCCAATGGTTCTATTGATTCGAATGTCTCTAACTCCAGTCTCGCGTATCTCGCAAGGACTAATCCGTCGGTCCTTCCTCTCCTGTTTGACAAAAATTTAGCCGTGACAGACATGATTGGACTGCTGCGTTTCTCTGGATCAAAACCAGTGGTGGAATTCGCCCAATCTGACTGGCTCGACACGAATCTCTCCCTCATGTCATCTGTCGAGTTTTCCGAGTTTGTGACCAGTCTAGCAGTCGCTTCAAACGGACTGACTGAGTCGGCTACAGTTGTAGCTCTCTTGGCGATGCGAGCAAACAGTTTTTCTCAATTTGATTCCTTGACGCATGCAATAGAAAGTGTCGCGAGTTTACTGATCATGTCCAACTATGATTTTGAGATCTTTAATCAATCAGTGTGGTCACAGATCACAAACAAACCTGTCTTGGATCTCGCTACTATCAGACTTTGTCAACTGATTGCGGGCCACATGCGATTAGCAAATATTGCAGTGTCTGATGCCATGTTGAAGTTTTGCCAATGGATTGAAACACATTTAGTGTCTATGAATCGGAGCGACACGGGATCCGCTGATGGAGGTTTTGAGAAACCCGTGAGTCCACCACCCGGTGCCGTAACGGAATTGTCGGTATTTCCTGTCGTGATTCCAGTCGCTCTCCCAAATCCAAATCTGGATTTGCGGAAATTACATTCGAGTAACACAACCACAAAAGTGCATCGAATTTGTCGTGAAATGGGAGATATGGGTATTGCGGTGTTCGCTGATAGCTCACGAGTGTCTGTTGAAACGCTCATGCGGAACTCGTACTTGATAAAGTTGGGGTGGACAGTGAAACTTGTTGATCCTGATTTCGATTTCCGTCAGGGTAATCTGTTTGGGGAACCCGATTGGCGTCATATTGATACCGAGTCGCCGTCAAAGGCGGTGGCACAGAACAGAATTAGTTAGATGTTTAGTTAGCTGCTTTCAATGAATGTAAATGATACATTATGTAAAAGCGACCTGGAATAATTTTTTTAATCTCCCGAATGAAGATTTTGCAACTCGTTTTCATTCAAACGCTGTATGGGTCCATTCCACGTGATTATTGGTGGTCTGCTATGGAAATAGAGGGAAACGGATCCGGAACTCAGACTTCTACCCCGGGATCAAGGGATGTTCCAACTCCTGCAAACACTATGAAACGCGAAGGTGATTCCCCGAAGGAATCAGATCCTGAAGCTACATCTATATTCCCACGGTTTATTCTGAACTGTATGGGATGCTGCGTCCCGAGCTGTTTCACGAAACCCAAGTCACCCGATGGAGACGAAGATCCGCGCTCGCCTATCAGTGGTCCCATAACTAAGGAGCCTGTCGGTAAACCGAAAGCGCATGACTCTGGAGAAGATGAAGAGTTCTCATCAGACAGCCCCACGGATCGGCTTGCTGGGTATCGTTTGAGTCGCGGTATGCAGCTCAGACGACGGCAGGGCGTGTCTCCTCCTAGACCATCTAGTGAGCCGAGAGAATTCAGTTATGTATCTGGTTTTCTTCAGAAATCGCGGCGGGAAAACTCGGAAGACCCGAAAGAACTCATTTCGGAAATACCGCGAGTGCAGAGGATGGAACGCCAAGAGGAGGTGCCAGTTTTATCACCCATGGTTATACAGAAAAGTCAAGATAATGTATATAAATCTGATGTATCACAAGAACGTTCTACACATGTGCCTACTACGGAGACAACTTCTACATCTACTTCGACCAGAGAACAAACTTCGTCCGAAGAGTCCACCACAACCACTGAGTCTCCTCAGACGACAACACCTGATACTCTTGACTTTGTTGTCGTTGGTCGGTATGAGACTGAGGAAGATGATTTCTTCATTGTCAATGGAGACCCCTAATAGCCCACATAGTGTCTTTCTCTGCTGGCTTCTCTCTGTTCACTCCTGGAACATGCATATCCTTAGTAATCACTATGTCTGAAGCATTCGTAGACTTACTAGGAGCAACCTTGGTTGCTCCCAATGGATCAGAGGTCCAAACGCGTACTGTTCTAGCCAATAAATCTGTTGTTGGTTTGTATTTCAGTGCCCATTGGTGCCCTCCATGCCGCATGTTCACCCCAATGTTGTCGGAGAAATTCCGTACGGCTTATCGCGGTAAAGGAATGGAGATTGTCTTTGTATCGAGTGATCGAGATGAACATTCATTCAAAGAGTACCATCAATCAATGCCATGGTTAGCGCTTCCGTTCTTTTCACACCAAATCAAGCAAAACCTTTCCATCAAGTATGGAGTTTCTGGGATACCCTGTTTGATTATTTTGGACGGCAAAACTGCTCAAGTCATTACTATGGATGGACGAGAACAAGTCATGTCTGACTCTAGTGGCTCTAAATTTTTTGGTGTCACTGTAGCACCTTCATTTCCAGGGTCTGGACAATCCTTGGGAGCAAGTCAACCATCAGTGGCGGTAAACACCACTGCTGGTGCTTCTGCTGTTCATATTGATAGATCTAAACCTGTCACGAGTATTCAAATACGATTCCCAGACGGATCAAAGGTTACACAGGAATTCAATTCATCGGCTCGATGTAGCGATGTTGTTTCTTTTGTCTCCAAATCGATCGGATCAACAGGTGGAAAGAGAATAAAATTCGTCGCAGGATTTCCTCCCAAAGAGATTGAGGACTTGGATAGTACGGTTATGGCCGCGGGTATTGCCAACTCGCAAGTGACAGTTCAACTCGCATAATATAACAATAGTCGATAAAGGGCGGTGTTGTATTGTACAATCGTATTCAGTCACTTGTTGTAGAGGATGGTCAGAGACGATATTGCGAGGCTCCAGAGCCTTGCAAGGGAGTCGAGAACATATCACGAGGGGTTCCAGAAAAAGTTCCCGGTTAGGTTCGCCGGCCTCAAGCTCGTCAATAACAACACCATTCGTGAATGGTCGTATAAGGGTGTGACACTCGTTAGCCGAGAGGGCGCGAACGGCAAGAAACTGGAGCCCATACTGCGGTCGTCGCACTCAGCATCGTCTCTCCCTCCCACGTATAGAACGGCTCCTGATTTCCGAGACAAACGCGCGAGAACAGCTACTAGAAACTATAGAGAACCCATTCAGGAGATTGTTGATATGTACAAACGACCATGGAATTCTTCAGCCCACAGAAAGCACAGAGATGTAGAAGGGCATGGGGGATCATCAAGCGACATAACGAAATCAGTTGTATATATCGAGTCGAGCGACAAAGAAGGCCATGCTCATTCAACTAATCCTTTTAACTCGCAAGAAGTCCACTACACTGAAGCCGACGACTACTTTCGAATGCACACCATCCCGCTCGGCGCTCGAGTTAGGGCGAGGTAGGTGACTCATATACTCACCGAAGAGGAGATTCTTGATTCTTTGGGTCATCCTCTGACATTCAGTTGTGCACGGGAAACCACCGAGGCCGAATAAAACGGTGAAACGTTCGCTTGTTCGGACTCTGATTTCGTAAAGTCATCGTATAATTCGGCGCGGGAGGAAAAAAGTTTGTGGTACGTTAGAGATGAATACACAAAGAATTTTTAATCAAAAAAATACTTATATGCATGAGACAATCAATTATAAAATTATTCTTATACAACGCTAAAAATCTCGGAATGAGGTTTTCCTTCCAAATCCGGGTCGAGTAGTACGATGATGTTCTTATATGACTCAATTATTTTGGCATATGCTGGTTTCGTTAGCGGATTGTCATTATTTCTTGCTGTCTCGTCCGAGATCTTCCGCAACTCTGCTCGAATAAGGCCAAGCTTATCATCGGGGACCCAGCCTTCCAGACTGAATCCGTTTTTATCCTCAGTGTCTGGTGGTATTTCAAAGAAACTTGCTGCGTTCTTGACAGTCTTGTATCTGTCGACATCTGGGGAATCTTCATACGCTATAGAATCTAAATAAGCTCTCAAATGAGAGCCGTAGATGGCCATGGCGCAGTTTTGGACTGCCCTATACACATCGTCTCTGAACGCGGGATTACATGATTTCATTTCCCATTTTCCAGTGTTCACGTGCAGCCAATCACTTCCTTCACAGAAACCTTCATCATCTTTGGGAGTCTTTCCCCCGTAATCAAGCTTCTCATTGATAATCCTTGAGCGCCCAAAATCAATAATAACCAAATCTCCTTTCATTCCAGACTTGAATGCAAAGTTTCCCCAATGAGCGTCCCCATGCAATATGTTTAAATCGTGCAGTTTCTCGAGCAATACAATCATTTGTGCTCCTACACGCATCACATCGATAAACGGGCGACGAAGGGCATACCCTGTAGCCCAATCTTCAACCGATATTCCAACTTTTTCCATTATCATGTAGCGAATGTTGGGCGGCTTGGTAGGTTCCTCGTTGCACTTTGTTTGCAGAATCTTACCTGTTCGGAGTTGCGGTATGAATGGATACCGGGATAATCCCCATGTCATATAATCCGAATAGTAGTATACATGAGGACAAATTCCTTGGCTGGCCAGTTTCTCCATGAAAAAGGATTCAAGAACAATCGCATCAAGAGGATCGTCAACTGATTCACAATACATGTAGTACTTGATAACCTTCCCGAATAGCTCACGGATAGAGAAAACCGCAGTTCGAAAAGCTCGGTAGATCGGCGGCGAACCTAAATGCACTAGCGTGGATTTATTCCCATAGAATGATCCCTCGACCAGTGATTTTGGAATATATTCTTGGGTAAGAGTGCTCCATTTGTACCAACTCGGCCGTGAATGTTTCAAATGACTCGGATTAAAACTGGCATCACGAACTCTTCTATTGATCTCAGTCGCTAACTCTGCCTGGCAAGTCAGTCCTAAAAGAATTTGCATTTTTGCATCGATCGGAGAAATCAGGGGCGATACGACCGATTCCTCCTGGGGGGACTTTTCCCTGTGCCCCTGCATAGAGATTGATTTTGAAACTGGCGATTTAGTACCGAAACGTTCGGGCTGTGGATTGACCGAGTCTCTGCCCCGAATCGGATTACAATAAACGCTCATCCCACCGAAAGCTGGAAATCGGCAAAAAGGACGCAGCCATCTAGAAGGCTGAGAGCCGCCTAGATTGTTGGAAGCGCGCGGAACTTCCGCAGCATGAGGTTCTGGTGTCAGTTCAGGTGTTACAGAATGCCCGGGTGGTTTTGCGCGGGAAAACGCACCGAAACAAGTTTCGACGATCTGTATTAGGCTTAGTATTCTCATGTGGACAAGTCTGAGTGATTTATCGACGATTTAATTCTCGAGGCATACGCATGTGTATGCGGAATATTTCCAATCGGAGAAAAGAAATTCCTTATAGTTTTGTCCTTATTTTGGTTTCCCTCGTTAATATTTGTACGATCGGTTCGATTAACGAACCATCGATACCGGTGCGCTCTTGAAGAACCTGAGTTTCGCACGTTTCATAAACACGCTTTAAATGCGTCAGATTGGTCTTAATTCGACGTATTTTAAAGTTTGAATATGGATTTAAGGGTATATCAGTGGATTTCAACGGCGCAAACGGTTGACACTTTAGAAGAGTTGGTAAAGTTACATGCTTAGACTGATTCCCATGATTCGGTAAACTTTTCGAGTACAGTATATTGCATTCCACGAAAATGCAAGTCATCGAAAAATTTGATGGCGACCGATCAGTTAATATGCGTAGTTCCACATAGCTGCGGACGGGATCCACCCTCCACGCCTTCAATCATCCCGATATGCTGTGCTCATCCGTTTATCTCATAACCGGCTTCAAAAGCAACGTTTACTTCTTCCTAGGTGTGTTTTATGAGTATTAGCTGTAGTTCGGGACTTCGATGTTCCGTTGTTGTGTTAAACGGATGTGTAAATACCATGTGCGTACGCAGGTTCGCAACTTCGATTGAGAGTTCTCAGTCGTCCCGCTCCGAATCCTATTCTTCATATCCCCTCGGATTCGACACCGACTTGCTCGCATCGGTGCGACGACAAACATTTCGTCCACCTGAAGGATTCACGGCAAGTCAGTGTTGTGATCGCATCCGCGAGCTTCTGGTGTCGGAACAGCAGGAACCTTTCACTCTCCGAACGGCTGATCTTTTGATTTTGTGTAATGCAGTGGTGTCCAACCAGCCAGATTTCTTAAATATTGGAATGAGTAGATCGGAGGCAGTTTCCCTAATCAATACACATGTGTCGAAACGTCATCGACTTCCAAACGCTTTATCAATTCTCCAGTTTGTCAAGTTCAGAGTCGTTTCCGATTCCTGGAACATGCGTGACCATGACATGTTATCGTACTCTATTGATAGTCTGACCAACCCCCGATCAATTGACATGATTGACCTTGCACGATTACTCTGTCTCGACAACATTACCACTCACTCCAAATTGTTTCCGTTTATTGAACATGCATTAAGACGATCCGTCACACTCGATTCAGCATTCAATTCACCCCGAACAAATGCAGCCGCGCTGAAATTTGTTGAAGAAATTTACTCGCAAAAATTGACGAGTAACGATTCCGATTTGATCAGCTTGACCATTGAAGTTATGACCAATCGAAATTGTGGATCCGTCTCTGTCTTACATCCAATGATTGAGCTAGCGGTGAATGTGTCTACGGATATTCCCCTAAAGAATCGTTTGACTGAAGGTATTCGAAGTCAACTTTTGCGATGGAAATCTGTGAAATCATTGTTTGATAATGACCCCAAAATGAAGACCCGACTACGGGAAATACTGTCTGATTCAGGTCGTGGTCGTCAGGTGGTGTCAGAGTCACAACAGACTGAACCTTCAGTCTTTCCGTGCGATACAGAAAAAATTCCAGATCAAGTGTTCACGCCCGACTCCAGGAATCCCCTTGGAGACTGGCTTGTTGATCGGACAAGTGTTTCAGCCGAAAATCCTGTGGCTAGTGGTGCGACGGAGAAATCAATTGAGGAGCTGAATCGGCGTGTTTTCGAACTGGAAGAGAGAATCAAACAGTATGAAGAACTGGTGAGGTTGAAACAGGGCGGCGACGATGGAGCGCAAGAAATGCATGCGTTTCAACTTGTCCCGAACAAGGCGAAACAATTTTTGACTCGTATTTTTGAATCAAAAGTTGAACCAGTCCCCAATCTGAGTTCCTTGTCTTTTGACGAGTTTAGAGAACATGTGTTGCGGCGAAAAAAAACGGAACTGAATCGATCGGTTGTTGCTCGAAAATTGAATTTTAGAAATTAGTTTTTAGCTAGAAGCGAAAAATAATTTATTACAGATTTTTTTTCGTAATACAAAGATATTTTTTTCGCATTCAGATCCACAATGGTTCCAACCGGAGCTACTGTGATAAATGAGAGTCAGGTTACACCGCAACTAATCCAGGACGTTGCATCGTCTGCGCGGACAGCTTCCGACAAATTGAAAGCCCTTCGGAATTTAACTGATGTTTCCGTGCATGCATTTATAGCAGCAGGGGGAATAGGTCTGGTGGCTGACTGGATAACGGCATCAGTTGCAGCAGGGGACACGGGTATAATTTTGGCGTGTTTGGGTTGCCTGGAGAAGCTCCCAATTACAACGGACATTTTACGAGAAACCAAGATTGGCAAGATTGTGACGGAGCAGCTAAAGATGTGTTCGAATCAAGTAGCAGTCGAACGAGCTAGGAAGTTGATCAACACGTGGAAAGCTCTGGCGGCGCCAGTGATTCCCTCCGGGAATCACGAGGCCGCGATTCCAGCGAAAAAGGCAACGGGAGTGCCATTACCAGCCAAAGAAGTGGTTGCGGAAGAAACGTCTGCGCCACCGAGTCCGAAACGGGCTCGCATAGAAGAATCTGTAGTAGAACTAGTAGAAAGTGATGATGAGGATGAGAAAGATAAGGCCGAAGGTGCTGTTTCAGCACTGGCGAGTTTGTTGGATACTCTACCTGACCTTGAATCTATAGAAGGGGTTGACCTTGAAGATTTGAATCAACCTAAAAAGAAGGGGATCCGATGGAGGTCTGATAATCAATTGGTTCAAATGGTGGAGTTTGCCATCACAGACACATGCCTCGATCTTCGTCGAACCATCGAGGAAACACACGGGGGTATGTCATCGTTGCATCCACACGGGATGGAAACGGATGAGCAACATGGGAGGTTCATTGAATCACGAAGAAAGGAACGCGCAATGGCCGGTAAAGGTCTCGCAGGTCATATGGCATACTCGGACATGGATGATGAGATCGATGTGTCAGTGTATATATCGGGGTTTCGATTTCCACCTCCGGTTCACGTTTATGAAATTCAAGCATCATTTGTGCAAAAAAATTTGAAAAGTTATGAGAAACAAGATCTTGCAGATTTGCATGCAGCTCGAAAAGAAGTGTTTTATGATTCAAATATCCCAGAAACACCTGGGGAACCAAGTACTAGCACAAAGTTTTATACATCAATGAACACAACAGCGACCACCCTTGATGTGTTCCCATCAGGGATCCGGGAGTACCTGGAAGATGCCGCACGGAATACACCATCTTCACAGCTAGTTCTCCCTGGTACTCCAGTTGCAGCGAAACCAGGTTTAGAGGCACCAAAGCCAACCTTACCTCGGCTTGAAATAGTTACGTTTGAGGATGAATTTGTTAAATTAGACTCGAAACTTCAAACGGCTATTATGGGATCACGTGATTTACTGAAACTGTTCACACAAGAACCGATTCTCCTCCGTGACATGACACTTGATAAAATAAACCTTGTACTAACTAACCTGAAACGATCACAAGTTCCCGCGGCACAGGGCTCAATTCCCCCACCACCGCAGCAGTATCGGCCGGTAGGAACGTCCCGTCCTGGTCAACCACCGATGATGGAAGACAAAAAGTCTTGGGGAGTTTCCACAATCAAATCCTCCGTGAGATCGCAGGTGTTTACGCAAGGAAGCGGAATCCCGTCCCAACAGCATGCATATCCCCAGCAACAACAACATTGGCCACCCAACGAAACGCACGCATATTCTCCATCCGATGACTACCATAGGCAACCTCCGCCACGATATGGTTATACTGGCCAACCAGGGCAGCACCAGTATCACCAAAGGCGCGGTCCATCACGTTAGTTTATTCAGTAGCCATACGCTCGTCCACTGTTCCATTTACTGTATCTAATATTACATACGAGGTTCACTATCTAGCTATAACTGTTGCTGGTATGTGCAGGTCCTTTTATGAATTGGCCAATCAGCTTTCTGACAGTCGCGATTGCAGTACTGGGCCTTTTTGCATGCAGAACATGCCAACAATTTTCTTCCTTGTGAATCCTCTCCACAGGCTGAACAGAATGGCCCCTCCTTGAATTTCTCTTCCAGGTTAGTGTAGTACTCCGTCATCGGCTCAGTGTCCTCCTTATACGCCTCGTCCTGGAGATGGAACCCCTCCGCACTAAACGAGAATCCGTTGGCTTTGTCACATACACTGAGGACATGAAGCGCTGATTCTTTGTCTTCAACTGCAAGTGGCACGAAACCAACCAGCGAGAACTCCTCAACTACTTGAGAAATAGATCTCAGAAACTTACCATACGATACGTCAAGTGGATGTGGCGCTTCCGAGTCTGTCAGCGTGAATACTTTCTGTACAAGTGCCTCCAGATCTCCTTCGCCAGCTCGCAAGTAGTATTCCAACTTGAAGGCCATCTCTGGGGAAAGTTTTCGCATCGTGTCCATCTTTGACAATATGTTCACGTGTGGTAACTCCAAATTTATCATCATCGACAATGATAGCATAACCGCGGATACATATGCATGCGGGGAAACGCACATCATACAGTCGATGAGTGTGACTGATACCAAGTGAACTTTCATTTTCCTTGTGAGGAAGTCCACTATGCTTCGCATCGAATCACTATCGGTGTATAACTCAAATTGACCTGGACAATCAAAGAGTATATAATGATCTGAGTAACTCTTAAGATGCGATTCGAACCAATCGAGATGTGAGGCGAGGTAATCGAGACAATAAATCTGCACGGCATTAGGACCAAGATCGTTTTCTAAAGCAGCCTCGTCCGCCTTGACTAATTCACGGATATCGACAGCGTAGTCATAAGCCAGAGTGTCATTCGAGGGATCTAGATTGATCACAACAACTTTACGTTTCAGCTCAATCATCAACTGCGACATTCCGTTGCAATATGTGGATTTACCAGATCCACACGGACCAATGACGAGCTGCCCGAACATTTTTTTGTGTTTCGACTTTCCATGTTGGTCC
>Ga0214917_10005905_pt1 | contig 12910 bp, 4 predicted proteins | sample LL_1208_BB_MetaG_FD_177983 | JGI IMG/M metagenome (GOLD analysis project Ga0214917, IMG submission 177983) | Freshwater microbial communities from Lake Lanier, Atlanta, Georgia, United States - LL_1208_BB | ecosystem: Environmental > Aquatic > Freshwater > Lake | place: USA: Georgia | collected... | reverse complement strand
CTTCATCATTGATCGGCACGATCGCCGCTGCCCCCGGATGCCTGATGAACTCGCGCGTGTGGATCGATCCGTCAGATTGTCTGACGCGGTCGCGAGAGACCGCAAAGAAATGGCCGCGAAAGACCTCGGAACTCGAAACACAGTCCTCCCGAAGGCATTCCTCGTCTGTCTGCTTGAACAAATCGTCCATTGCTGCGGTACTCCGGGCTCGTTTTCAAGGCCTTCAGGCTCTCTGGCTTTCTGATTCTTGCAAGAATTTTCTGTAACCGCTTTCCAAACTGCGCACGAAATCTTCGATCGCGATGCTCGAACGATCAATGGCAAGCATAAGCCTCCTGCGAACGTCTTCCCTCGCTAGTGGATCCGACAACAGCCTCACAGCGATTGATTCATATTCTTGAATCGAATGGGCAATCAGTTCATCCAGACCGATTGAAGCCAGAATACTCCCACCCATGCGAGAAACCATCGACCGCCCGCTTAGACTCACAAGGGGTACGCCACACGAGACGACATCGCGGGCTGTCGCCCCGCAGTTATAAGGAAAACTATCGAGAAAGAGCTCGGCGTGTTCAAGGCGTCTCAGGTAGACCGGGTAGGACTCCCTCGCTGTAAAGAGCAAACGACTCGGATTGATGCCATGTTGGTCTGCGGCGCGCCTTAAATTCGCTGTAGCGGTTGGGTTGTCGTCAATCAGCCAAAGCAAGGTGGAAGGAAACTGCTGAAGCAACCGCATCCAGGCTGCAAACATCATCGGTGTGATTTTGTAAACGTTTCCGAGCGCGGCAAGTATCAGGCGATCGTTCGGAAATCCGCTTGCCTCACGACTCATCGGGGCCACGGCATTTTGCCGTTTCAGCGCCAAGGGCAAAAAACTACCCGCCACATGCAGCGGAGATTCGGTGAAGTAAAGCTCAAGCTCGCTCGGTAGGGCATAACGGTCAGTGACCACGAAGTCGATCCAAGGCATACCTGTCGTGCCGATAAAACCAAGCCAGGCACCTTGCGTTCGAGCAGGTCGACAAGCTGCGATACGAGGTCGCGCACCGAAACTGATGCCCTGTAAATCGATTAAGACATCAACATCGTCTTGTGCGATGAGATCGGCAGCGGCCTCATCGCTTAGGCCGTGGATTGAACGAACTTGATCGAAGCATGCAAGAAGCTGACGTCTCAACGAACTGCCGTCTTCGCGACTGTAGTCATAGGCATAGACTTCAAAGCCCATGCGATCATGCGCCTGAATCACCTCAGGCAGCAGCACACCAACGGCATGGGTACAAAAATCACCCGATACATAGCCGATTCGAATTCGCTGCTCAACCCGCTTGCCTTTGGAAACTTGCTTACCTTCGATACCCCACTTCCTGCGCACGAATTCGCGAGCGTTGAGCAACAGCAAGGACGGGTCATCACTGATAGCAAGCATCGGCAATGGGCTGGTCGCTAACAGCATCTGATTCGGACGAACGCGCTGAAGTGCGCGGTAAACCGGCCACTGACAGGCTTTTTGCTGAACATGAACCCAGTGATGAACCACGTCGGTCTGCTGATGGTCGACTTCGAGACTTCGCTCAAGGCATTGAGTGGCTTCATCGAGACGATCGAGATCCTCGAGCAGTCTTGCGCTATGGTTCAGTGCGCTCAGGAAATACTCGCGCAGCTCAGAGTGGGTTGGTATCTCGTCTTGCGTGAGCTCGCCCCAGCAGCTTAGGGCCTGCTCAAATGACTTCAGAGCTTCAAAGCAAAGTCCCAGGTTAATCAATGCCGGCGGAAAGCCCGGCACAAGCTTCAGACAGGCGCGATAGGCATCCATTGCGCGTTCGGTCAACGATTCGCTTTGCAAAAGCGAGCCGTAGTTAAACCACACAAAGTGGCCTAAGGGATGCGCCTGTTCGGTTTGCAACCACAATGCGTAGCGATTTAATGCCTCATTCGCTTGCCCGGATCCAAGCAGTCGCGAAGTTTCTTGAACTAAAGTATCCAGCGTTGACTTCACCGATTGGCCGCTTCGATGTTCAAGCTATGCGCCTCATGAGGGCTTAGCGCCGCTCACGCAATGAACGATCCAGCGTGCCAATGAGAGGATAGACAAAGTAGGAAAGAACCGAACGTTCGCCGATACGGACCTCGCCTTGCAGTGTTGACCCCGGTCTGAGGATAACCTCATCGGCATGACGTTCAAGTTTGGTGGAGTCGAGCAACACCCGCGCGATATAGTAATTGGAGCTAGCCTGACGGGCGCTGGAACCAGCCGGTGGATCGCGAACGAACGCGTCTTCGCTCACGTGTGCAATCGTGCCACGCAAGGTGCCATACTTTTGAAAGGGAAAAGCGTCGAGCTTGATTCGAACCGCATCACCCGTCTTGATAAAACCAACGTCAGGCGATGCAATTTGAAGCTCAGCTTCCAAAGGCGTATTCACGGGAACCAGCGTGAACATGGGCTCAGCGTCACGCACAATCGAACCCACCGAACGCTTTGGAATCTCGAGTACAACCGCGTCGGAGGGTGAGCGCAAAACGACGAGGCTGCCGCGTTTGTCCGCCTTGGCCAGTTGCTCTGCCAAACCCTCCCGTTCGCGACGCAATTGCGACAGCTCTTCGAACACGCGCTGGCGCCACTCATTTTGGAAGGCAGCCCTTTCTGCTTTGGCTACCGAGATTTCTTTTCGTATCTCGAATTCACGGTTATTCACGAGCTGTAACTCACGCTCCACCTCTTGTCGACGCTCTCTCGCTTCGAGCAACTGGCGCCGTGCACCAAAATTTTGGCTGATGAGGCGCTCTTGCATTTGCTCAACTTCCTGAAGCGATTTAAGCCGCTCGGCAAGCATTTTTTGATCATTCAAATTGGTCCGTTGTGAGGCCTCGAGTTTGGCTGTGCTTTCTTCAAGACTGCGCATCCGCGCTTTAAAGTTGCTCTCGCGAGCCTCACGCAGCTGCGCTTGAAGCTGATCGTCGCTACCGACACCGACCTGGGCAATCGAGCCCGTGTTTGCAACTGGCGCAGGCGCTGTTTGGTTCAGGGTTGCGGTTTGACCTTCAGGCCCCGTCGTTACACCGCTCGCAATTTCCCGATCGAGCCGTCTGATTCTCGCATCCAGCTTGTCTAAACTGCCTTTCAGCATTGCCCGGTCTGCGCCAGTAAAGGTGGGATCAAGCGATGCAAGCTGTTGGTCCTTTCGAACGATTTGTCCGGCCTTTACATCGATGGATTGAACGATCGACGTTTCAAGGGGCTGCACCAAGATATTGGGAACCGAACTGATCAAGCGCCCTGAAGCCGTGACGATTTCATCAATGGTTGACAACCAAGACCACAGCATGGCGGTGACCAGCATCGCGCTGAGTAAAAGAAGCACGCCTCGGGTCACACCGCCGAGGGGGCGTTGTTCGATGGCATCGGGGTCAGGGAGAAACTCGAGATCACGCAAACTGGTCGTCGCTTCGCGAGTCTGATCGCCCTTTCCTTTTTGATTGACCAGGTCCTGTTGAACCCCAGCCTTAGTCATGAAGCCACAACACCCATTTGTTGCTTCCACAAGGTCTGGTACACATCACATCGTCCAAGCAGCTCATGGTGCCGTCCGACATCAGAGATGCTTCCGCGGTCAAAAACGACGATCGCGTCGGCCTGAACCAGCGTTGAAAGCCGATGAGAAACCATCAGAACCGTCTTACCCCGGGCAATCTGTGCAAGGTTTCGAATAAAAATGGCTTCGCTTTCAGGGTCCAGCGCACTGGCAGCCTCATCAAGAATCAATAACCTTGGCTGGGTCAACAATGCCCTGGCGATCGCAAGTCGCTGTTTTTGTCCACCCGAAAGATTCGATGCGTTCTCCTCAAGCATCGTGTCGTAGCCCTGCGCTAAGCGCTCAATAAACTCATCGGCACCCGCAGCACGGGCGACCATCATGATGTCCTTCAGGCTCGCATTGGGTTTACTGGCCGAGATGTTTTCCCGCACCGTTCCACGGAACATAAAGTTCTCCTGCAACACCACACCTAACCCACTTCGCAAATGCCCAAGGTCGATCTCACGAATATCAACACCATCCAGGCGGACAACACCCTCAGTCACCCGATACATGGCTTGAATCAAGCGGGTTAACGTCGTTTTTCCAGAGCCACTGCGTCCCACGATTCCAATCACCTGTCCAGGCTTGATATCGAGATTCACCTTGTCAAGCGCGTAGTTTGCAACGCCCGGATATCGGAAGGATACCTGCTCGAACTTGATCGCACCTTGCAGGGACGGTCGCAAGCCTCCCCCTGCCTTGCCCTCTGCCGGATGATTCATGATTTCACCAAGCATCCGGACCGATAGCGCCGTTTCCTGGTATTGGTGAATCAAGCCAATCAGTTGCACCAGAGGTCCGGTGACTCGACCTGAAATCATTTGAAAGGCAATCAGCGTACCAACCGTCATGCTGTGATCAAAGATGCTCATCGCCCCTAAAGCAATGATGGCAATCATCATGCTTCGCTCGAGCAAGTGGGTGATGGCCTGTGCTGAAATTGAGATCTTCATCACATCAAAACCCGTGAGTATCGAACCGGCTGAGCGCTCATTCCACTCACGAACCTTGATTGGCTCAATGGCAAGGGCTTTGACGGTCCTCATGCCATGGATTGTTTCCACGAGCAGGGACTGACGCCGACCTTCTGCGGCGTAGAGCCGGTTTAGTCGATGCTGAAACGGCTTAATCAAAAGAACGATAACGAGTGCCATGGCAAGCGAAAAGGCAATCACCACCGAAGCAAGCGTTGGGCTATAGAAAAACAGCAGTGGGCCAAAGACCAACAGCGACGCGCACTCCAGGATCGTGAAGAAGAGCTGGCCGGTAAAAAAAGACCGTATCTTTTCGAGTTGCTGCATGTTGCGCAAAATCACGCCTGCCGATGTCGACTCGAAAAACTGGATCGGCAGGGCAAGCAAATGCGTGAAGGCCCGGCGTGTGAGGCGCATGTCAATCTTGTTTGTGGCACCCAGCAAGAGGTACTGCCTCAAGTACGTGAATGCTGTCTCAAACAGCGTGACCAGTAAGATCCCCACGGTGAGCACCACAAGGGTTGACTGATTTTCATGCATCAGAACCTTATCGATCACGAGCTGCGTAAAAATCGGCGAACCGAGTGCAAGCAACATGAGAAAGAGCGAAGCAGCGGCGACGTCGCGGAAAGCCGCCTTTTGACGCAGGCTCTCTTGCAGAAACCAGCGAAATCCAAAGCCATCCAGTTCGTCTGCCAGCATGGATCGCCGACGGGCTACGACGACTTGCCCAGTCCACTGATCCAAAAAAACGGAAAGGGCTTGCTGCTGGATTCGCGTATCCGGCGCCAAGGGATCGAGCAGAGCAATCTGAAGTTGTGCTCGCTTTGAAGCAAAGGTACCCCCAATCGCAGCACGAGTTGGATCGCGTTCGCTCAATGTGCCATCGGACGCCTGCCCCTGCGGCTGATGCCCGCTCTGCGATCGCTCGGAGATTCCTGCGATCAGAACCCAACTTCCGCCCTTTACCTGCGCCATCAGCGGGAAAAGATTTCTCAATCCTTCAAGCGCATTCCAGCTGAGCGTCTGCGCTTGAGCGCGAAAGCCATTTTCAGACGCAATCCGCGCGAGCATATCTGCGCTCGGCTCTGAACGATCCAGAGCATATCGGCGCTGCAAGTGATCGGCTGACAGCGCATGACCCGATGCATGCGAGAGCGCCGCAAGGCAAAGCACCGCGGTTGATGGACGGGGCAGCGACTGGTCGGCGCTCTCTGGATTTGAAACAGGAGCGACAGTTTGCAGATCGACTAGGGCGTCTGACAAGTTTTACCCCTTGCGCCTTCGGAGCGCGACAGAAAGTAAAAAAACCGCCGCCTCTTCACAGAGGGCGGCGGTTCATGAGGCGTCCTGTCAGGAAAGCGACGACGTCGGACCGACAACACCGAGGGGCGTCTGGCGCTGCTCGTCTTTAAGGACTTGCGTCACGAGTGCTGCGGCATCAGGCGTTGAAGTCCCGATCCCTGCGATCTGAACCTGATAATCCCTGAGCACATCGCCCAGCTGCGCCACGACGTTTGCAGGCGGCGCGAGTAGCTCATCAGGACGTGCTCCGGACAACGAAGACTTCGTGGGCATCGAGCTTGTCTCTGTTGAGCCTGCTGAACCGCTGTAGCTGTCGAGAGCTTCGCCCAGCGCCTGCGCCCTTTCATCCATTGAATCGGCAATAGACGCTCGGAACCAGACATCAGCGGCAGCCTGCACACTACCATCCGTCGCGATAAACCCAGACTCAAGTCCAAGCCAGTTTCCGTTATCAAAATTGGACCCAGGTTGTGCAGCGGTAAACAGCCCGGAGACGCCTGCATCGGCAAGCGACATGAGTTCGTCCGAGGTGCTTACCCCGTCAGCATCCGAATCACGCCAAACCATCAGCGATGCGTAGCCTGGGTCATTACGGTCAATAACGCCGTCACGATTGACGTCAAGTTCAGCAAGCGCCTGATAGCCATCATTTGCCATACGGCCGTCCGCAAGTTTGGTCACATCACCGAACAACTCCGCACCGCTCGTGATGGCACCGTCGCCGTTTAAGTCTCGGACCAGCAAGCCATCCGAAGGAGCAACCCAGCCAACACTATCAGCCAGACCGTCGCCGTTCACATCGAACTTCACGCCAGCCTTGATCGAAAGCGTTTCCACCCCGTTACGATTCAGATCGAGGACAATCGGAGACACAAGGAGCTCTTTCATCCCCGTGGTGTTTAACAACCGAAGCTGCGAGTTTGTGAACGCATCAAGCTGCGTTGAAGTCAAGGACTTGACCTGCGCGACAGCGAGTGCCGACAAATTAGCATTCGACCATCCGCCGAGAACAGTGCCTGTGATCGATTTAAGCTGCGCTGCACTCAGGGCTTGGACTTCGGTTGTCGTAAAGGCATTGAACTTGGAGGCATCCAACACATTCACCTGCGCCGTGGACAGCGCCTTGATTTGTGTCGCGTTCAAGTAACCAACCTGCGTCGCGGACAAATTGCTGATTTGACCCGTCGTCAGTGCCTTGATCGACTTCGCTGTGAGCGCGCCCCATTGTGTTGAGGTCAGTGCATCAATTTGCGTATCGCTAAAGCCCGCAATCACTGCCGCCGACAAAACAGCCACATCGTTTGACTCGAGTGCCGTGATGTCGTCCGCTTCAAGCGCTCTCGCCTGTGTTGTCGTCAAGGCTGCGAAGGCCGCAGCACTTAGTGCAACCCACTGGCTCGTCGTGAAGCCACCCAATTGGCTGGTCGTCAGGCCAACAACCCCCGACTTCGATATCGCAGCCAACTGAGAAGTCGTCAAGCTGTCGATTTGCCCGTCGGTTAAGCCGGAAATCTGGGAAGCGCTAAAGACAGCGAAGTCTCGCGATTCAATCGCGGCGATTTTGTCGTCGTCAATCACTGCAATCTGCCCTGAGGTCAGTCCCTTGATCGCAGCCGAACTGAGCGCCACAAGTTGTCTACTCGTCAGCTGATCAAATTGTGATGTTGTCAAAGCGTTAAGTTGCGTGTTGGACAGCGCCTCGATTGAAGTCGTGCTTAGCGCAAGAATTGCATTCCCGGAAAGTCCTTTCAGCTGATCGGCCGAAAGACCCTTGACCGTTGCAGTCGAAAGCGCAGCGACCTGTTCGGTCTTAAGTGCAAAAATCTGGGCCGTATCGAGTCCTCGAACCGCCTTGGAACTCAGGGAAGCGACTTGTGCCGTGGTGAAGGCTCTCAACTGATCAGTCGAAAATCCGCTCACCTGCGGACCAGCCAGAACCGCGATATCGGCCGGCTCCAACAGAGCGAGTTTCGAGGTCGACAAGGCCGAAAGCTGATCAGAGGTCAGCGCGGTGAACGCTGCCGAGGAAAGTGCCCTGAGTTTGTCTGTGGATAGCGATGCAAACTGGTCTGTTCCGAAACCCTTGACCGCAGCCTTCGCAAAAGAAGCAAACTGCGCCGTGTTCATCGCGGCAAGTTGCCCCGTACTGAGCGCACCCAATTGAGCAACGTTGAGCGTAGCAATTGCAGCAGTAGATATCGATGCCATGACGGAGGTGCTCAGAACCCCGACTTGGGATGTTGAAAAGGCCTTGAATGCGGCACTCGCCAAGGCTGAAACCTGCGAGGTATTCAAGCCACTCATCAACTGAGTCGAGAAGGCCGTGACCTGCTTTGCGCCAAAGGCCGCGATCTCCGCGGTGTCAAAGGCCGCTAACAGCGTCGTCGTCAACGTCCCAAATGCCGTAGCAGGGAGCCCGGTAATCGCTGACTTCGAAATATTCTCAAGCTGCGTAGAGGTCAGTGCCGCAAACTGTCCGGTGGTCAACGCCTTGACTTGGGCAGAGGTCAGTGCGCCAATCTGGCTCGTTGAGAACTCTCGAATCTGCGCAGTTGATAAGCCCGCCAGATTAATCACTGCGACGTCGCTTGTCTCAAGGCCTTTGATCGCTGCGGTTGATATCGCGGCAATTTGACCTGTATTCAGGGCTTTCACAAAATCGGTGTTCAGGAAGCCGATATCGTTGCTGGTGATCGAAGCGATCACGCTTGTGGTAAAGCCTTTCACCGATCCCGCACTGAGGGCAACGATTTGTTGGGTACCCAAAGCGTCGAATTGAGCGGTGCTGAAACCTGCCACTGCGACAGAGCTCAGTGCGGCAATGTCCACCGACGGAATCGCCGAAATATTATCGGTTGTGATTGATGCAAACTGGCTGGAACCGAGTTGACCGTACTGCGCAACCGTTAGGGCGGCGAGTTGCGAAGTCGACAAGGCCGAAAAAACGTTGGTTCCGACATTTTTTATGACTAACCCAGGCAAATCACGCGTTTCCAGTGCAGCAACGTCTGTGGTGTCTAGTGCAGCAAGTTGTGCGCTGGTCAAGCCAGTGATGTTGGTGGAGGTCAACGCTGCGATTTGCGCGGTATTGAAGGCACCCAAAACATTTGCCGCAACACCAGCAACCGCGGCTGCGGTTAAGGATCCAACCTGCGTCGTGGTCAATCCAGCAAGATTTGCCGTGGTAAGACCTGCAAGCGCTCTGGCTTGAAGCGCGCGTGCATCTTCATCTGTTAATACTGCGAGGTTATCGGTTTGAATCGCACCAAGTTGAGCCGAAGAGAAGGCCGCAATTTGCGTGGTTGTTAGCGCAACAACTTGGGCGGTCGTAAGGGCACGAAAGAGGCTCGTGTTGAGCGCAACAATCGGCAGCCCTGGCACAGCAGTATCCGAAAATCCGCGTATACCCGTGGGCGACGATGACGTCGAAGCCTCAACAAGCTGGGCGAGTTGAGATGTCGTGAGTTTGCTGATGTTCGCCGAGGTGAGCGCTGCGAGCTGCGTGGTCGTGAGGTTGTAAATCGCACCAGGCTGAAGACCTGCGACTGCATCGGCTGAAAGCGCTGCGAGCTGATCGGTGGTTAGACCCGCCGAGCTGCCGGTTAGTACCGCATCGCTCACGATTCCACGGGCTGCAGTCTGTGGCAGTACCTGTGCCACATCGCTGCCGAGCGCAAAAATCCCAGTCGCTGTGAGGGTTGCGAGTTGGGCGGAAATTAGCTGACTGGCGTTGGCACTGGTGAGCGCGCCAAGCTGCGAGACCGTAAGAAATTGAAAGGTAGCCGGCGATAAACTGCTGATTGACGCGGCCGATAAGGCAGCGATCTGCGCGGTTGTGAGCCCGGTTGAAACACCCGCATTTTGTGTCAGATCGTTGACTGCGCGCGGCTGAAGACCAGCCAAGGACTTTGCCGGTATGGCCGCTAGGGCTCCTGTTGACAGTGAAAAAACACCGGCCGCGTTCAGCTGCGCAAGCTGTGAAGAATTGATCAGCGTTACGTTGCTCGTGGTCAGCGCGCCAAGTTGACTTGCCGAGAGATTGCCAAACTGGGTGGTTGAAAAGCCCCCAACGGCTGCAGGCGCCAGTGCAGCGATCTGCGCGGTATTAAGCCCCGTTGTGAGCCCCGTTGCATTAACGCCCCTGATGGCAGCCTGGGAGAGAACCGATGGCACATCGTTGCCCAGACCGAGCAAGCCGGTAACCGGTAGCACCTCGAGTTGCGAGGAAGTAAGCTGAGTGGCGTTTGCGGTATTGAGCGCGAGCAGCTGCTCGGTGGTGAGGAAATTGAATTGAGCGGGGGTGAGTGCCTTGACCTGGGCTGCGCTAAAAAGCGAAATCAGCGTTGTCGAAAGATTCGGGATGCGATCCGGAACGATAAAGGGTATGTCCTTCGCCTCGAGACCGGCGACGTACTTCGTTGTAAACGTTTTGAGCTGATTTGCTGTTAAAACAGCGACCTGGGCAGCGGTTAACGCTTCGACCTGCGTGGAGTCTGTAAAGGTCGACAAGTCATAACCGGTAATCTGTTGCGTTGTCAAATCCTTGACGCTAGTCGTAGCTGTGAACGATGTGCTCATGTATTCCTCTTTCGGTTAGCACCGCTAATCATGCCTGTATTGCTGAATTCTACCCAATTATTGCCCGCAAGCAGCATACCAAAGGCTGGGTGTATAAAAAATCAACCGTGGCAGCGTGTGTCCATCTCGGATAAATGGCTAACGGCGAAACATTGTCAAATGTTTAGTGCCCAAGCCGGGCAGCTTAGTCTCAGGGGGTTGCGATCAGCAAGCATCCGACACTGTTGTTAAGATCGAGGTTGGCACAGATTGACCGCACGAATGACAGACAGCAACAACAATTCGATTCAAGACCTTCTCCTCCGTGCTCTTGCGTTGCAGCAGGAAGGCGACCTCGGCGAGGCCGAAAAGCACTTTCGACAAGCCCTTCGACAGGAACCTCGGTCTGTGCCAGCACTCTACTCGCTGGCAGCCATTGAGCACACTCGAAAGAACTATCCGGTTGCCTTGCGCTTGATTGATCGAGCGCTCAAAATCTTCCCAAACTTTACTGCCGCGCTCGACGCAAAAGCTGTAATCCTGCGCAGCCTAGGCCGCCTTGAGGAATCACAATCCTTACACCTCAGAGCACGAACGCTTGAGCAAGGGGGCGGAGCACATGGGGATGTGGAGACACCCGCCCGAAGGGCGACGGACGGCGCTAATAAGCTGACAATCGACCACCCGAAGCAGTCGCTCGGATTAAAGCTCCAGGAAGCGGGTGACCGAGAAGGCGCACGTCAGGTGTTTTTGGCACTGATCGATGAGCGCCCGGATGACTTCGTCGCGCTGTACTCACTTGCGGTCATTGCAGCGCAACTTGGAAGCCCGTCCGAGGGGCTAGCTTGGATCGACCGGGTACTAAAAAATAACCCAAACCACGCTCAGTCGCAGTTTGCGCGCGGCACGCTCTTGCAGCAAATGGGGCTGTTCGATGATGCGCTGGCTGCCTTCGACCGAGCGAATCTGATCGACCCGACCTACCTTGACGCCTGGAACAACAAAGCAAGCCTTTTTCAAACGTTGAGCCGCGAATACGATGCTTACGATTGTTTACTTCAAGCGCTGAAACACCATCCGCGCGACGAAAAGCTGCTTCACAACACCGGCACGATCCTGACGGTGCTCAAGCGCGATACCGAAGCGATCGCCTACTTCGACAAACTTCTGGCGGTGAATCCGAAGTACGAGTATGCCCCTGGCTATCGCTTTTTCGCGAAACTGCATACCTGCCAATGGGACAACTACGAAGAAGAGCGGCAGGCCATCATTGAGGCGGTTAAACGTGGTGAGCCAGCGATCAATCCGCTCGCTTTTTTTTCGCTTTCAGAAGACCCGGCGGAGCAACTCAAGTGTTCGCAGATATTTGCTCAAACCAAATATCCTGTAGCAAAAGGCCCGCTCTGGCGAGGCGAAGCGTACAAGCACCGAAAGATCCGCCTTGCGTATTTGTCACCCGACTTCAGGGAGCACCCTGTAGGCCACCTGATGGTTGGTGTTATCGAGCAGCATGATCGAATTCGATTCGAGACTTTCGGCTTTTCGCTAGGAATCAATGATGGAAGCCGGCTCAGGACTCGCTTTCGACTCGGTTTTGACCATTTTTTTGACTGCAAAGAACGCACAAGTCTGGAAATCGCCCAACTGATCCGGGCCTGCGAGGTTGATATTTTGGTCGACTTAGCCGGATACACATCAAGTGCAAGGCCCGAAATATTTGCGATGCGTCCCGCCCCGGTGCAGGTGAACTATCTTGGATTCCCAGGCACCTCGGGCGCAGCCTGGATGGATTTCTTGATCGCCGATAACGTCGTGATACCGCCCGGTGAAGAGCGGCACTACCAAGAAAGCGTGCTACGTCTTCCCTGTTGCTACCTGCCAATTGACGACCAAGTGCAAGCAAGCAAAGAAACCCCCACCCGAGAATCCATGGGGCTTCCCAGTCGAGGACGCGTGTATTGCAGTTTCAATCATGACTACAAGATCAATCCGCCCATCTGGGACCTTTGGATGGATCTGCTTCGCGAAGACCCGCAATCGACGCTGTGGTTGATGAAACTTAACGATGCGGCCGAAGCAAACTTGAGAAAGGAAGCGAATCGACGAGACATTGATCCCAGTCGGCTCGTTTTTGCAACCCGCGTGCCGCGAGTCGAAGACCATCTTGCGCGCTATCGTTTGATCGACGTATTTCTTGACACGGCACCGTATAACGCACACTCGACCGTCACCGACGTGATCCGTGCCGGTGGGACGGTGGTCACAATGCCGGGAAGGACGTTTGCTTCACGGGTTGCGGCAAGTTACATCGAACACAACGGCGCAACGGACAGCGCCATAACAAACAACAAAGCAGAGTACTTGGAAAAAGCGCGGCGGGGCAAAAAGGATCTGCCAGACCTGCAGGAGAGAATGTCAGAACGATACGGACCAGGACTCAGTTCTGCCGCTTCTATGGCTACGAATCTGGAGGAGATCTATGAGGGGGTCTAT
>Ga0214917_10005904_pt1 | contig 12911 bp, 12 predicted proteins | sample LL_1208_BB_MetaG_FD_177983 | JGI IMG/M metagenome (GOLD analysis project Ga0214917, IMG submission 177983) | Freshwater microbial communities from Lake Lanier, Atlanta, Georgia, United States - LL_1208_BB | ecosystem: Environmental > Aquatic > Freshwater > Lake | place: USA: Georgia | collected... | reverse complement strand
AAATGAAAATGAAAAAGCTCTCTCACGAAGAAGCTGCCGGTTTCTATGCCGAGCATAAAGAACGGCCATTTTTTCAAAGCTTGGTAAGTTTTATGACTAGTGGACCAGTAGTGCTTTTAGTTTGGGAAGGTGACGGAGCAGTGGAGAAGTGGCGCCAAATCATGGGAGCAACGGATCCAGCAAAAGCGGCTCCTGGAACTATTCGAAAGTTGTTTGCTGATAGTATTGAAGCAAATAGCGTTCATGGTTCCGACAGCACCACTTCTGCTCAGAGAGAAACAAAATACTTTTTTGCTTAGGCAACTTTTTTTCTCTGCATCTTAAGCTTGGAGCGATAAGCATCGATTGCGATTTGGAAGCTCTCTCTATCCAGAGGGAGCTTCAAAGTACCATCCATAAAAGATTTGTTCATTTCCTTCAGGGGCAAGGTGCCTGCAGCCTGACAATAAAACACGGGAATCTGAGAGGTTTTTGGATTCCCTTTTAAAATTTTGGCTGCTTCTTCTTCTGATAATTTATTCAAAGCTGAGTTTACCAAAACTGCAAGCGGCTGATGGTAGTAAGCAAGTGTTATCATCTCGACTCCATCTTTCGCAAAAATCGGCTCGAATCCCCATCTACCCATCACTCCCAGGAAAAGTTCCTGTTGTGATTTCTGGGGTTCTGCTATGAGAATTTTTGGGTGCTGTTTGCTGGTAGAGCTCTTCTCATTCTTCTTTGGTTCACTAAGAACATGCGGAAACAAAACAAAGAAAGTTGAGCCTTCCCCTTCAACACTCTTCACCCAAAGATTTCCGTCGTGAAGATTTGAGATTTGCTTGGCCACGCTTAATCCCAATCCTCTTCCTTCTGTACGACTGTAATCTTTAATTTGACTGAATCGATTAAAAATTTTCTGAATTTCCTCTTCTGGAATCCCCCTGCCCTCATCTCTCACACTCACTATGACCATCGGAAAGGGAGGATCTTGTTTTCTTCTTCCTTTGAAGGAGATGACATTGAGGTAAATCTTTTTTCCAGATTCAGTGAACTTAATCGCATTAACCAAAAGGTTCTGGATCAGCTGATGAATTCGATCGGGGTCCATAAGAACCTGCCCCCCCTGAAGTCCATTTTCATATTTCAGCTGAATATTTTTTTGCTGCGATTGAAAAGCGTAATCTTTGTAGAGGTTTTTTAGAAAAGCATCTAGATCCACCAATTGATAATCTGGTTTAAGCCCTTGCTCATAGGCCATTACATCTAGAAGATCATTTACCAATCGAATTCCATGTTCCGATTGTCTTTTTGCTCGCTCCAGGAGTTCCATTTGATTGTGGGAAAAACTGTTTTCATTGGAAAGGAGGAGTGAGAGGCTCGATTGAATTAATCCCAAGGGGGAACGAAGGTCGTGAGCACATACACTGAGGAATTCCTCTCTTTGGGAGAGAGTCGTTTCAGAACGCGCTTCTTTGCTTAATAGCTCTCGAATTTGGCGCCGAAGTTCTGAGCGTTGGTAATTTTTCGTTGCTCTCAGCTCGAGTCTGAGTCCCAATTCTTTTACGGGATCATGTAAGGAAATTACTTCATCTACCCCTGTTGCCTCGAGCAAATTGAGTTCGTTTGGATTAATTTTTTCATAGACCCAAGCCAACACTCTCGCTGGAGATGCAGGCAAAAGACTCATGTTTTCGTTTAGCCTTCTAATCCAAGAAAGATCCGAGGTGCTGAAAAAAACAAAACGAGCATCTTGAGAAATATTCTGGTTTAACCAATCATAAGAAGGATTCTCTTCGGTGACAGTGAGAAAAGTGAGTGTGTGCCCTTCGGAGGAAAGATGGTCAGCAAATGAGCGATAAGCTGGTTCAAGTGCATTTTGACCTTTTAGGAGCCAAAGGATTGAGGCCATAGGACCCTCCTAGAGAGTGAGCAATACTAGTTACCTCTTCGGAAAAATTGACCTAAATATGAAGGAATTGGGTCAAAACAATTGTGAAATCTTCATTTTTGGGACTAGGGAAAGGCTCTCCAAGCCTCTTGGAGCTTTTTTAAATACCGGTGGGTTCTGATTTGAAGCGACGCATCCGGATCAAGCTCTCGGCTCACCTCGTCAAACACCTTTTGAGCTTGGGCTTTATCAGGCACAGTCGCGAGCAAGCGGATCCATAAAGTAGCTGCTCGGATGCGATTGTCCCCATAAGAGTGGAGATAAGATTCTTCTGCAGTTTTCAAAGCTTCAGGATAACGCTTTAAAGACTCCAACAAAGAAGCCGTTTGGTAATGAAAAGTAAATTCTAAGGGAAATTTTTTTCGATATTCCTGAGCTAACTTCAATGCTTCCTCTTTTTTACCCGCCATCTCGAGGGCACCAATTCTTTCAATAGTAAATCCTCTCGCAACAGATTTATCGCCGAGGTTCACTGCTTTTTCTTCGAGTTTTTGGGAAGCTAAAGCCCAAGCTGATTTTGATTCTTCTATTTTTCCAACCGCTTCCAAAAGCTGTGCCTGCATTTGAATTTCATCGGTGGCAGTGATTCCCAAAGACTCTGCTAGAGGATTTTTTTGAATGTCCTCAAATTGAGAAATAACTTTTTTCAATAAATCTAGATTAGGATTACCCAGTTCTAAATAGGAAAGAGCCCATACTAAACTTTGTGGTGTGACTGGATTGTTTTTTAATAGGTTCTCAAAGGCGTTTTTCTTCAGTTCCGGTTGGGAATTGGTCTCTGCAAAAAATGTTTCTGCAATTAAATACGGGACTGTGTTTTTGCCGGCGATTGTTAGAATCTTTTTAAATGCGATTTTTGCACATTCTTTATCTTCCCTTTCCGAGCAAACAGTTGCACAGCGAAGAAGATCATCTAGTCCCTTTTTGGAACATGCACTTTTAAAGTCTACACCTTTAGAGCGAAGTACGAGGTCCATAATTTTCATGAACTCGTCTATACTTCTGAATCCTACTACTCGATAGATTTCCTTTCCTTTTGGATCAGTAAAAACGAGAGTGGGATAACCGCCAACTTTGTACTTGTTTTTGAGTGTCCAAGACTCCTTTTTGTCTGCGTCGACTTTTAGAAGAGTAAAATTCTTGGATTTTTCGATGAATTTAGTCGACTCAAAAACAATTTCTTCTAATTCGTTACAGGGGGGACACCAAACCCCAAAGAAGCTAATCAGAAGGGGACGGTTACTTTTCTGAGCCAGTTGAAAAGCTTTATCAATGTCTGTTTCAAATTGAGAAGCTAAAGCAAAAGCTGACCAAACTAATAGAAGTAAATATTTCACCGCTTTTGCCGTTCTCTCCAGGATTCTCGGAGTCTTCGAATATTATCCAGGTGTCTCATAATGATAATAAAACAGAGGGATAAAATGAGCACTTGAGCAGCCGGTACGAGCTCACCAAAGAAAAGGTAAATAAGAACAGCCAAGACCCCTCCAAGCGAACCAATAGCGCTGATTCGGGTCGTAGCAAGAAGACTTAAATAAACTCCGCCAGCTATCAAAGCACCTACGGGAGCAACAAATAAAATACACCCCAAGCTTGTGGCTACTCCCTTTCCACCTTTAAACCTGAGAAAAATACTAAAACAATGTCCCAGAACTACGAAAATGCCGGATAAAGTAATCAACCAAGGATTTTCAGGGAAAAACCATCGGACTAACCAAAGGGCTAGAATGGCCTTGAAGAAGTCGATACCGAAAGTGAGGAGCCCAGCGTACCAGCCAAAAATACGCTTCACATTCGTAGCCCCTATATTGCCACTCCCTACTTCCCTCACGTCTAGACCGTACTTCCGACGCGAAATAACGACCCCAGTAGGAAAACTTCCTATCAAGTAGCTAATAAGGGCAACAAATACAGTACTCATACAGAAAAGACACATTACGTTTTATTCAGAATATTTCCAACTTTTCAAATGCCTTTATCTGTGGAAGGGTGAGGGCCTAAAATCGATTAAGGGGGCGGTTAGCTCAGCTGGATAGAGCACATGGCTTCGAACCATGGGGTCAGGAGTTCGAATCTCTTACCGCCCACATTTTTTATGTCTCAGTCTCTTTCCCTTCAAGAAACCTATGCTCCTGGAAATGCCTGTTTTGGCTGTGGGCCTGCTAATCCCCAGGGATTACACGTCAGAAGCTTCGCTCAAGACGATAAAGTCGTAGCAGAATGGAAAGCCGAAACCCACCACGAAGCCTTTCCTGGAGTAGTAAATGGGGGAATCATTGGCGCTCTGCTGGACTGCCACTCAAATTGGACAGCTGCTTACACTTTGATGAAAGCACAAGGATTGGAAACACCCCCCTGTACCGTTACTTCGGAATTTTCAGTTAAGCTGCACCGTCCCACTCCTAGCCATCAGCTCATGCAAATTGAAGCAAGAGCTCTTGAGATAAAAGGGGATAGCGTGATTACTCAAGCGGAAATCACTGTGAACGGGAAAGTTTGTGCTTCTTGTAGAGGAACTTTTGTAGCTGTAAAACCCGGCCACCCGGCTTACCACCGATGGTAAAGATTGGATAAAGTCAATCCGTCCCGAGTCGATTCGGCATTGCATCGAGTCAGACTCTTTCTTTGACAGTAACATACATTACATTATCCTATATTCAGAAGTTCGACGGCTCTTTGAATTTTAGGGTTTGGGGCTACCAACTCCATCTTTGTTATCGCATCACTGCGGTGGCCCCATTTGATTTTCCAGATTTCTGTTGAAGCAAAATCTACTTTCAACTTTGTGACGGCAACTTTAGAAAACGTCATTGAAAACAGAAAACGGAAACACAAGCGGGATTTCTTAATTTTAAGAATCCCGCTTGTCCTTTTTTAGTAAGACTTTGCCAAAACTTCTTGGATGAGACCTCTTCGATCCCCTTTTGAATTAATCGACCTTCGGCAAGAAATAGAAACTAGCTCCCAATCATGAAACAGCTTTTTCACAAAAGGAGAAGCAGAATTAGAAACCGCAATCTTAGCTCCCCTTGTTGCAGCTCTACAGCAGACTTCGAATAATCTCACTTGATCCTCTTTCGTAAAACCTTTTCCTGTGTAGGCATTAAAAGAAGAAGTAGAAGATAAAGGCTCATAGGGAGGATCACAGTAAACAAAATCTCCTTTTCCAGCTTCCTCAATTACTTTTTCAAAATCTGAGTTCCAAATGACAGCTTTTTTTAGTTTCCTAGAAACCCCCAAGAGATTCTGAGAATCATAGAGCCGAGGAAGCCTCTCTCTTTTTCCGAATGGAACATTAAACTGACCTTTTGAGTTGAGTCGATAAAGACCGTTGTAACAAGTCTTATTGAGAAAAAGGGTCCTAGCAGCTTTTTGTAAAGCAGACCGTGGTTTCAGGAGTCTGACATGATAATAAAACTTCTCACTGTACTGGCATCCCATTTCATCCAGTGCTTTCATGAGTTTTTCAGGTTGATCTCTTACTACTTCATAGAAGTTGGTGATTTCAGAGTTGACATCATTCACTAAGGAGAGAGTTTGCTGAGGGAGACCCAAAAAGACAGCCCCTCCTCCCAAAAAAGGTTCAATGTAGCGATCGAATTTCGTTGGGAAATGCTTAACCAGTTGGGGAATTAAGCTTGTTTTACCACCAGCCCACTTCAGAATGGGCTTAGCTCGGTAGTTTGTGGTGTTTTCGTTTACCATTCTTTAGGGCGACACTTTAAAATCAAATTTAGGAAAAGTCCAAAAACAAAGGTAAAATGGGGTTAACTAGAAGGAGCCTATATGAATCACTCAATGTTTGCTGTGGTCCTTTTCATGGTTACCAGGTTAGTTTTTGCTGGAGGTCCCGAAGACCTCATTGGCCAAAAGGCTTTTTATAAACTCGATAAAAACCCCAAAAGAACCACTTCGCTCCTCAAAGACGGAAACTTCTTAGCAACTATCACTCAGTATTATCCAGAAGCGGATGGTGGACCTGCAATGGAAGTCGCTTTGGACTATAAATTTAATGTCGCCATGGTAGGAGAGCAAAAAGGAGTTGAAAATACTCTCTTAGATCACAAGTACTTTACGCCGGAATTTTTGGAACAATTAAGAAAAGATGGCAAATATGAATCTGAAAATTTTAAAGCCATTCACAAAGGCTATGAAGACATCAAAACTCTTGAAGGTAAAAAGTACCCCCACTGTGACATCATTTTGCTTTATGACATAAAAGACTCAAAAGACATGCCTCTTCGAAGCGACTTAGCTGGTTTCCTCAGCACCATTGTAAGAGCCGAAACAAAAGCTGATATTCAAGACATGAAAGTATTGATGCATGTCTATCCCGGACTTCCAGTTCTCAGTGCAGCTCAACTCGACATCAGCGGAATTTACGAGGGAATGTCGGTGAAAGCTGGTGCAGATTTCATGACTCCGTAAATTTGAGGCTGACAGTATGGGACATGAACAATTTTTTATTTGCCCCTACTGTCACCAAAACATTTCGGTCATCCTAGATCTATCGATAGAGGGCTCTCAAGAATATATCGAAGACTGTGAAGTCTGCTGCCGCCCCATTCAAATTCAGTATCAAAGTAACGGGGAAGAATTAGAAGATTTTTCCTGCCACGGAATTCAATCGGATCTGGGTTAAAACTAAGCAGCTAAAGGCTCTGTTTTTTCTTTCACTCGTTTTACAGACCAGAGGGTCATAGGAACTGCTTTTCCTTTGAGGGAAAACTCTCCCATCGATTCAGCTTCAATAGCCTCTCGAAAAGTCTGATAAGTAGGATCAGTAAGAAGCACTGAACCAGCGGGCGCTTTAGATTCCACTCTCTGGGCTGTATTCACTACATCTCCTATTACTGTGTACTCCATTCGGTCTGAACTGCCTAAACTTCCCGCTACTACACTCCCCACATTAATTCCAATGCCCACTCCCAAAGAAGGTAATCCTCTGGCGGAGAACTCTTCATTTAGCACTTTCATTTCTTTTTGCATTTCCAAAGCACAGCGAACCGCTTGCAAAGTTCCATTCTCAACTGGATGCGGTACTCCCCACACACAGAGCATGGCATCACCAATAAACTTATCAATGACTCCCCCGTGCGATTTCACAGTAGCGACCATTTTTGAAAAGTAGGTGTTTAATACTTGAACTACTTCTTCAGGGGGTAACTGTTCTGAAAGAGTGGTAAATCCCCTGATATCAGAAAATAAAACAGTCGCATTCATTTTCTGACCGGCGATATTTATTTCATCCTCACTTCCACCGAGGATTCTTTTCGCTATTTTCTCATCTACATAGCGGGAAAAGGTTTTTTCGATAAATTCTCTTCTCTGAAGTCCCTCAGCCATGTGATTTACTGCTCGAGCAAGAGTACCTAACTCATCGTTAGAACTGGCTACCGTCCGCGCTGCGAAGTCTCCAGTTTCTATCATTTTCACTTTGCTCATGATTTCACGCATCGGCTCGATGAGTGCATCTGCGAGAATCTTATTTAAGTGAAGTGCAAGGAAGACTGAGACTCCCCAAAAAAGGGAGTAGTTAACAAGACCTTGAACGGCATGAGCGGTGGGTAATCGAGCAAAAACAAAGGGCTGACCAATATCTTCCCAATGGGAAATAACATAGGACAAGATGAAAGGAAGAGTCGCGGAAATGGCTATCCATCGCATCGAGTTTTTCAGGCTCGGACTCGAACGAAGGACTGTAACGATCAATGAGCCTACTGTGCCGTAAAAAACCAAGAGAGCCATTGCTGAAACAGCATACCGGAGGTCGGGCATCTGGATAACCGGGGCAATCGTTCCTAGTACGATAAGTGATCCCAAAGAGAGAACGACTCTCCATCCTGTGGAAAGACTCGCAATCCGACGCGCAAATCGAACTCCGTTAAAAACCGTTGAGACGAATCGGAGAGCTCTGTTCCACAACTTCGAAATCCATTTTCTCCAAAGCGGAACCCCAACCAACAAAGCACTTTCAGCAAATAAAATGGAAATGAGAATTCCAAAGGGCAAAGCTGATCCGGTGGAATTAAACTCCAAGGCCAAGAACACGGGGAATAAAACGCCACAGAAGAGAATGAGTTTTCGAGCAGGCCCATTTACTGTCTCTTCAGTCTTTACCCATCCGGTTTCAAAATACTTTTTAAGAGCCCAGCCGAGACCCCAGGTCAAAAGAAGAAGAGCTGGGAGAATGTAAAAAGGATAAGCCATAGCAGCTACATAAATTCCAAAATAGAATCGGTCAGAGTGCTCATTGCTTTTTTTGAGATATTCTCGAAAGGAAGCTCGAGCTGCTTTTTTGTTTCCCGATGCAAATTGGCTTCTAGCTAAGATAAGCTTGATACGTGGATCATCTGGAGCTGCGGAAAATGCCTCTTCTAGCATCTGAAGTTCTTTTTCTGGTTCCCCCAATTTCTGATAGAGCTCTGTCAGAGCCAAATAGTCAGTGACCGTAAGATTTTTAGTTTCGACATCTTTCAGAATGGGAACTAGGTCTTTTACTTTGGCCATTGCCAAAAACTCAGGAACAATCGAGAGAATTTTGGAGCTTTCCAGTACTTCCTTAGCTTTTTCTCCATAGCTGCTGGTGAGATCTTTTCTGGTGCACTGCTCAATTGCTTTTAGAGCAGGAAGGTCGTCTGGAACTTTGGCCAACACTTCTCGAGCCAGTACTAAAGAGACAGAGCAATTCCCTCTTTCCAAGGAGGCTTGTAGCTCGCTTCTGACATCCTCCACTGAGCGCGCCCCGAAAGAAAGACTGCTCAAGAGAAATAGAGATAAGAGTGAGTGACAGATCATATCGTGATCTTTTCGACACAATGGTAAAAAACCTTGAATTTTCGAACACTAAGATGAGTGCGTCCAAGCCGTGCCGGGTCAAGGAGCGGCTATGGTAAAATGGAATCTCTAATCATCCCCCTCAATTTTAGGTGATCCATGCAGATTGGCTTCGAATCTATTGGCAATGCGACAATCGTTGTTCATGACTCTCAACCCATTCTTGTGACTGATCCTTGGATTACCCCGGATGCCTATTTTGGGAGTTGGGCTTTGAGTCATGAGATTCCTTCCGAGCAAAGAGAATCGATTTTAAAATCGAAGTTTGTTTGGTTTTCCCACGGGCACCCAGACCACCTCAATTTTGAGTCCCTTCCTTCTTTTCGCCAGAAAATGATTCTGCTTCCTGATCATTTGGGTGGAAGAATTGCGAAAGGATTAAGGGAGGATGGTTATAAGGTCACTGTTCTCAGAGATCGTAAATGGTACGAATTATCCACCAATGTAAAAGTAATGTGTTGGGCAGACCACTACCAAGATTCCATTCTCTTTGTGGATGTAAAAGGAAATCTTTTGATTAACTGTAATGATGCGGTCGATTTCGGGAGGGAGCGCTTTGTTAGACACATTTCCAAGAACTATAAAAACTCCTTCCTTTTTTCAATTTCATCTCTGGGCATTGCGGACATGCTTAACTACTACGATGAAAACGGTAAATTTATTGTTCCTAAAGAATATCTTCACCGGCCTCCGTCTGGACTAGAAAATGCTCAAAAAACTGAGCGATTTGGAGCTCGCTATTTTGTCCCAAATAGTTCGTTTCACTTTTTCCAAAGAACCGATAGTGCATGGGCGAATGAATTTTCTAGGCCAATCGAAGAGCTTTATAAAGGGTTTGAGTCGAAAAAGTGTGAAATTCTCCCGGCTTTTATCCGTTATGATTTAGCTAAGAATACTTTTCAGGAAATAAATCCGCAGGCCAATCCCCTCGTACTGAAAGATCCTAAGCAGTTTGGAGATGATTGGAGTGAAGAACTTACCGCAGGGGAATTACAGGAAATTGATTCTTATTTCAAAAAAATAAAACACTTGGGGAATTTTTTAGATTTCATCAATATCCGAGTAGGAAAAAAGGATAACTTTATTTCCTGGAAAAAAGGGCAGTTTCAAAGGGGACTGACGCTCGAGTGTCCCAGAGCTTCTTTGATGACTTGTATCCGGTACAGAATCTTTGAAGACCTCCTCATAGGTAATTTTATGAAAGCTACACTTCATGGCAACTGGCCGGTTCCGGATCTCAATGCAGATTTTTCGATTTACGTCGGAAAATACGCAGATAACGGATATGCCTACACGGAGAAGGAAGTGAAAAAATATCTAGCTGCTTATGCCTTTCGAGCAATGGAATTCCGACTTTACTACTGGGTTCCGGTGATGAGAAAAATAATGGGAAAATACTTGCGGCTCCTGCCTGGATTTGAAAATCTCCGCAGAGGAAAGTCTTTGGCAGAAGCTAAAGGCATTTCATGACCAGCATTCCCTGCCCGCTTTGCCAATCGATTCGAGAGAGAAATGCAGTAGAAGTTTTCAGAAGGACTTTTTACCAATGCGACTTGTGTGATCTTTTTTTCGCAGATCCTTCAGGTCATCTTTCACCGGACGAGGAAAAAAAGCGCTACGAAACTCATAATAACGATGTGAACGACCCTAAGTATCAAGAATTTGTAAGGCCCTTAGTGGAAGCGGTGATTGATAGATGTCGGGGGAAAGAGAAAGGGTTGGATTTTGGAGCGGGAACAGGTCCGGTTGTGGCCAAGCTTTTAAGGCAAGCAGGGTTCCAAGTGGATTTGTACGATCCCTTTTTCTGGCCAGATTCCCAGCCCCTACAGAAGAAGTATGATTTCATAGCTACTTCGGAAGTAGTCGAGCACTTTGGAAACCCTGCGAAGGAATTTGCACTTCTGTCTTCTTTGCTAGAATCCAAGGGAGTCCTGGCAATTATGACTCTTCTTCACAGTGCGGAGACTCACTTTCCTTCTTGGTATTACTTAAAAGATCCTACTCACATTTGTGCTTATTCATTCAAAACATTTTCTTGGATTAAAGAAACATTTCAATTTCGAACAGTGGAACAGCTCGGGCCCCGAGTGATGGTTTTGGGAAAGTAAGAGCTTGCTGAAAAACTCTGGCGGAGAGGAGAGGATTCGAACCTCCGATACGGTGTTACCCGTATAACGGTTTAGCAAACCGCCGCCTTCGACCACTCGGCCACCTCTCCACACTCATGAGAGCAGGAAGATTTTCTACCACCTGACTCCACTGCATTCAAACACTTCTGGCGGAGAGGGGGGGATTCGAACCCCCGATACCCTTACGGGTATAACGGTTTTCAAGACCGCCGCTTTCAACCACTCAGCCACCTCTCCCCATTCAAAGAAGCTTACTTTTAACCAAGCTCTGCTTTGGAGTCACGGGGCGCCTATGTTATCGTCTCCCCCGCATGACGGCTATTCCAAATTTAAATTTTCCTTGGTCTACCCTTCAAGTTGCCTTGGATGGAACCTCAGTTCTTGATGTGCCGCGTCTAAAACTGCGCTCCATGGAGGATGCCACTGCTTTTGTCTTGGCTTATGGCTTTGACCCCAACAATAAGAGTGACCTGACCATCCTTTGGGAATTTTTCGACGAAGCGGTTCAATTTCTAGAAAAGTCCCTCATGGACCCAGAATTCCCCTTGGTACCTGAACATTTGCGGAGTCGAGAAGCCATTAAAGATATTAGAAGGCTCCTTCTGCTTGCTTCAGGGGAATTGGGCACCCCAGACCAGAGATTTTCCTGCGCTATTTTAAGAATCATGCATGGACTCATTCATCTATCTTATGATCCGCGCCACAAATTTTTCCAACAGATGCAAGTGCAGGTTTTAGCTCGGCTTGACCGGTATCTTCACGTTGACCCCAACACGGGAGTTACTTCCCTTGGAAAAGGGGTAGAAGGCGAAGAAGGGATTAAGCTTCTCTTCTTTAAGAAAAAGGAACGCAAAGACAAATCACGTGAAATGATCAAGCTCCTCCACAAAGCGGAAAGTGTTGTAGAGGAAATTTATGACCGAGTTGGCATCCGACTGGTAACAGAAACTAAACTGGAAGCTCTTCGAGCAGTCACATTGCTGATTGAGAAGAATATTATCAGTCTGCCAAATATTCGCCCTGCCCGCTCTAGAAACAGGCTCATTGATATCAAAAGACTCAGATTTGAAATTGACCGCATCTCTACTCACTTGAAAAAACATCCTGAAACTCAACCCTATGTAAAAAAAATGATTAGTCGTTTGGAAAGCCGAATCGGAACCAAGCGCGCGGGGAGAAGCCTTTTAAATCCTCACATGAGTGAACATTACCGAGCTATTCAGTTTACTTGTAGAGAACTCGTAAGGGTCTCCAATCCGCTCTATCGAGCTTATTCTGCTATTCAATCTCAGCTAGAAAGCATTCCGGGCGGTTCTCACCTTCTTCAAGAACTCTTCCCTAGCACCCCCCCCTCCCATGAATTTGGTTTTTTCCCTTATGAAGTACAAGTCATGGATGTAAAAGCCTATGCCGATAGTGTTTTTGGAAAGAGTAACCATGAGGAGTATCGACGAAAGCAACTCGACGCAGCAAGGAAACGTGTTTTTGGCCGGGAACTTCCCACTCAGGATTAATGCCCAGTGATATAATAGGAAAAATGAGCGTTTCTGATTCAACAGAAAATAGAGGCTATTTTTTAGGAATTGAGGGGGAGCAACTAGGCCCACTCAGTGAGAAGGAACTCCTTGAAAAAATTAACCATGGCCAAGTTCCACCTCAAACGCTGATTTGGTGGGATGGCCAAGTTGATTGGCAACCCATTAGCGAAATTTCTGAATTCAAAGCTTATTATGAAAAACCAGTAGTGCCTGCCCTTCCTCTGGAGCCATCTCCCACTCGTTCTAAACCACTACAATCCCCTCCTTCCGACGAACTTTTTGCAACTTTTTCAGCTCCGGATACTCCCTCACAACCAGTTTTTACAGCTACTGAAAGTAATTTTCCTCGCCCCTCTTTTCTTAAAACGAGAGCTAAGCTAATGGGGGGAATTTTTGCTGGTCTTTGCTTAGTCACTTTGGCTTTTCTTTATTTTAATAACGCCCCTGCTCCTGCGAAGAAGCAATTAAAAAGAATTTCTA
>Ga0214917_10005903_pt1 | contig 12912 bp, 11 predicted proteins | sample LL_1208_BB_MetaG_FD_177983 | JGI IMG/M metagenome (GOLD analysis project Ga0214917, IMG submission 177983) | Freshwater microbial communities from Lake Lanier, Atlanta, Georgia, United States - LL_1208_BB | ecosystem: Environmental > Aquatic > Freshwater > Lake | place: USA: Georgia | collected... | reverse complement strand
TTCTTTCGGTATGCATCTTCGAGAAAAACGAGCTCTCATGCGCCTTGCAGCCGAATGCCTACACAATGAAAATCCAAGATAATCCTAACCAATTGATTTTATTCGATTATTAACCGGACACTAGTGTGGTAACATGAGCTTTTATGCTGACATAAGAGGACTTTTCTGGTTACTTCCTTATTGTGCCGCTTAAGGACGTGGCGGCGGTAGGCATCGCATACGGGCGAGGTTGTAGTTTGCCATGGTGCGCACATACATCTGGTCGACTTTTTCTGTCCTGATCGACTCTTTCTGTCGAACTCAGGGAAGAGGCAGCGCTCGATAAACAAATACCTTTGAACTCATCATAGGGGGAAAATCAAAGACCTTTTCGAATTCGCCTGCCGAGTATAACTTGCAATTATATAAAGTTAGTCAAAAAGCCTTTCACATTCAGACTCTTGGTCAGGCGAAAGCGGGGGGTACATATTCTTTAAAACTCCAGGTATTAGTACTCCGTCTGATCCAGTCTGAGTCTGAACCCTTGGAATTAAAGGTTGATCTTGATCTAGATGAACCACCAGGACCGAGGGTGTCATAAGATCCTCGTAAAGCCACTCAATTGCACTGTCAATTTCCGCGAATCTACCTACATTATGACACTTGATTCCAAACGCTGCGCACAACCGACCGAAGTCAGGACATTCTAGACTTGACGAGGGTCCCGAGCCAACAAGGCGGTTAAACCTACCCAACTGCATTAACCTCATAGTTAGGTAGCCCTTGTTCTCGTAGATTATTATCTTCAGAGGAATCGAGTGGGTAACAATACTTTGGAGCTCCTGCAAATTGAACATTAATCCACCGTCACCAGTAATCAGTGTGATGGCTTCCACTCCTGCGGATGCGTAATAGGCACCAATTGCCCCAGGTAGTCCGAACCCCATAGCAGCTAGTCCCGAAGAGGTAAACAGGCGCACACCATCCTTGATTTTGAGATGCTGATGGGTGCATGTGAAGCTTGTTCCCATGTCAGTAACGATAATTGAGGGTTTAGGAAGAAGCTCTCCGAGCCGGTCAGTAAAGTCGAACGAATTCACTCCACTAGTATCCCGCGGCCCACGATCGAGACTAAGAGCTTTCAGCCTACAAGCAGCCGTCGTCCACTTACTATATTGTGCCTTCAACGGATGTGGGTCGGTGATAACACTTCCTGCCAGTTTTTGCGCGAACTCAACCGAATCTGCGCAGATAGAGACGTCTATAAACGTGCCGTACTTTGCCAATTCATAAGGATCAATATCAACTGATACGATCGTCGCTTGCGGCGCAAAGTGAGAAGGATCATATCCAACTTGTGGCACCGAAAATCGAAATCCAACTCCAATTATTAAATCGGCTTTCGCGGTTAGTAAATTCGCGCCTCTATTTCCGAATTGACCTATTGTCCCTTGAATTAAAGGGTGATGTTCAGGGTATAAATCTTTCGCGTTCCAGCCGAGTACAACCGGGACTCCAAGATTTTCAGCGATCTTAAGGAGTTCGGGACCAGCCCTTCTGGCACCTTCGCCGATGCAAAGCAAAGGTTTGCGCACACTAGTCAGTAAATTTTTAAGCTTACCCATTTTCGTATCTAACAATGCATTAGTTCTTGGGCTCGGCTTTTGCGGCGTGAACCTCCTTAAGCCAGTGATTTCGGAAAACATAAAACTTTGTACGTCAAGCGGTATATCCATCCACACTGGACCTCTTCGGCCAGTCATGGCGATATGAATGAGTCGATCAAGTTCGTACAGAACCGATAATGGATCGTCAAGTCGAACAGAGGCCTTGGTTATTGACGCCACTAAATCAATAATTTTCGCCTCTTGAACCCCGGTTTGTCTCAAACCTGGCCCGGAGATAGAAAGTGATTCAACTTGGCCCGAAATGAATAAAACGGGGCGAGAATCGATCCATGCACCTGCACAACCTGTTACGGAGTTGGTACCACCTGGCCCGGTAGTTACCTGGCATACTCCGAGTCCTTGCGTGATTGCCGCAAAAGATTCGCCCGCCATCGCTACGGATTGCTCGTGGTGTAAAGCAATGTAGTTCAGTGAGTTTCCGTACCCACCAAAGGCGTCATTCAAATACATTGCTCCGCCACCTGTTACCGTGAATACCGTGTCTATACCGTACTCCTCAACTAGAGTCCTTACCAATAGATCAGCCAGCCGCATGTTCGACTCCCACGGTTATATAATAGTCAAATGGTCAAAAGAAAAAACTTAACTAAGCTACGACTAAAGGATATCGTCTAATAGCTACTTTTACAGATAACTTGGAATTTCTTGACGAAACTGATCGATAATCAGACTCTGTCCGTTGATGAACTACAAAAACTGATCATGTTGTGGCTTCACGCCCTGCCAAGGTGTAATCAATTTCTCCCCCTTTACGTGTGAATCGAGTGCCTTGTTTATATAATGTGTAATTGGAAGAGTACCCATCATTGTACTTGCATCAAAGTACCGAGATCCGAGGTAATTCTGGATCCGCCAATAGCGGTCTGATTTCCAAATATCTTTGAACCTTTCTTCCGTGAAATTACCAATGTGAAATTTGGAGTACTTTGAATTAAAGAAAAGTCCTGCTGGGGCCACAAGCCCGCTACCACTAATTTGAAGTAGAAACTTAGTACCGTGGACTCTCCTGTAAGAAAAGAAAGCACCATCTTTTATCTTATTCCATTTCGCAATAATCAGGGTCTTAGCTGTTGACATAGCTTCCGCCTCTCTAATCAGTGGAAACATTCTTTCATATGCACTGTAGTCAATACCGAGGCTTCCACTTTCGTCGTCAGAGCAGTGTTTTATCACCGCATAGTCCACCCCAAGATCGATCCCAAGCTTTGCAAAAGGAATGATCTCCTTCTCCATTCCTGGCATTAATACCATCTGTATACCCAAAGTAACCCCAAGTCCTTTTTTAGCTTTGAAGGAGACCGCGTGTCGGATATTCCCCATAGCTCTATCAAAGACCTCAGTGTGAGCAGGTCCTTTGTACATATGTTTTGCATATCCCTGCGGGGTACCGGCTGCGACCGTGAAACGAACCCACTGCAAATATGGGAGAACCTCTTCTGATTTTTCAGGACCCCATTCCCATCCGTTTGTCGCGTTGCCAACATGTATTCCCACGCTGCTTGCGTGCTTTATGAAGGGAACGTACGCGGGTGACAAGGTACTTTCGCCATCAGATACGAGCGAGACACTTCTTACGCCTATATCCGCAAAGTCATCGAGTAAATTTAATGCGTGTATGACTTTGATACTGCTACGCTGTTGGGACTCTTGGATCATGGCATAGCAGAATGAGCACATCGCACCGCATGCCCGGGTCAATGCCATATCGACACTTACTGGGGCTATGCGTTCACCGCTCTCCCATGCTCTCACTCTGTCAAAGTGACATCCTAGCTTATGGTCGTCGAGAACAAGTGGTCGATTTAAGCTTTCGATCATTCTATTTTACTCCCACCCCTCTAAGCCTTCTAAGTGAACTCTTGTCGCCTTGTGGAAGGTGAAACACGACTAATGCTTCGTCGACTTTGCTTTTTAAATGCTGCTCAAAGTCCATTAAAAACACCCCTCGCTCTGATGACCTCAATGGAACCCTAAATTCCACATAAACAAATCCATTATCTTCACATTTGCAAACCGCGATCTTTTCACGATAAGCTGTAGGAATATACTCATCAATCCACAATAATCGTTGCTTTTCGTCCATCGATAGCCAACGTTGTGTGGGATGTGGAGCCGGCTCGGCTATTTCAGCCCTTAAAGAAATCATTTCTTTCTCCCAAGGACTAGCAATCGGTTTAAATATGTTCATAAACCCAACCCTTCTGCAGACGAAATCTGTGTATCTTCATGTAACAACCATCACAGAGGAAATATTCTTGAAACACTTTGTACCTAGCGTGATTGGGTAATTGGTGGGTCAAGAGGATAGGTGTTTAAACCAGGGAGCAGTGGCTCGAGCGATAGACTCCTGATCCCAAACCGGGGCATCCCGCCAGAAGTCTATATGCTCGACCATCATCCCGACGGCAGATTCAAAACTAACCTTCGGTTTCCACCCAAGCACTTCAAAAATCTTTGACGTGTCCGCGTATGTACAGTCAGGCTCTCCCGGCCTCTTAGGAATATTGACACATGTACCGCCGAGTAATTTCGTCAAATAATTAATGCTGTGATGATGACCGCTTCCTACGTTGAATGCCAAATTCGAGCAGCGCGACTCGGCTGCTAAAAGAAAAGCTTCTACCACATCTGTAACATAGGTAAAATCCCGTGTCTGCGTACCGTCACCTACCACCGTAAAGGGTTGGTTGTTAAGTTTTTGCGCCATAAAGACCCCGAAAACCGCTCCATAAGCTCCGTTGGTCCGTGATCTAGGTCCGAAGACATTAAACAGCCGTAATGAGATTGATTCTAGAGTATATATTTGAGACCAATGTAGGACCAGCATTTCACCCATATACTTCGTAAGCGCATAAGGATACATTGGAGAGACTGGCGCCGACTCCGGGGTAGGGTAGATCTTTGGGATGCCGTAGCATGACGACGACGCCGCATAAATAAATCTCTTAACGGCAGCTTCTCTTGCACATTGAAGCACATTTAGCGTACCCGTAACATTCGTCTCGAAATACAATTCTGGCCGTTCGATCGATGGTACAATGTCAGCGATTCCTGCAAGATGAAAAACCCAATCTACTCCCTCGAACGAGGGTTGTATCTGTGATAGTTCTCTAACGTCAGCAACTACCATCCTTAGTCTGGGATGTTTCTGGTATGTCTTGAGATTATCGAGGCGGCCGAACTCGAGGTTGTCAAGTACGATAACTTCGTGGCCTCTGCTTAGTAAAGATTCTGTTAAATGGCTGCCTATAAACCCGCATCCACCAGTCACAAGAGCTTTCATATTAGATTGCATTATATAAAATTAACATGGTCTACTTTGTCGTTAACGATTTTGTGTAAGTAACGGTTAACCTCGTCCATTCTGCAGTTCCGACGACAATCATTTATATTCAAGTCCCGTGTCACAAATTCAAAATTAGTCCGTCTTTTATTGCTCTCCCATATTTCCTTAAATGTATTTTTGTTTATATTCCCGTAATTAAATCGATCGTCTAGAAGATATGCGCTGCATCCATAAACAGACCCATCAGCCATTATATATCCCCACAGAAAAGGGGTGGCGTGACATTTATCATACCTATCTGTCTCGACATACTTTCGCATTGTTTTTTCGCGAAATATTACATTAAAGGTATCAGAGTTTAGTCGCTCGAAACGATCGTGTAGATCCAAGTATCTTCTGTAATCAATATCTTGGTATTGTCTCGTCTCGCTAAACAGATGTTGCGAGTATGGTTTGATGACTAGATAATCAAGCCCGATTTCGTCACGTGCGATAATGGCGAGTTGTTCCATTTCACTTGCATTTTCGGGGAGCAAAAGCGCTTGAATACCAAGAACTACGTCGAAGTCGTTTGTCTTTCTTGCCTGAACTAAGTTTTTCAAATTTTGAATAACTCGCTTAAAATCCTGTTCTTTAGTTCTGTGAATTTGTGAATATGTTTCGGGAGTACCAGCGTTGAGTGAGACCTTTATCCAAGATACCTTTCCGAGAGCATCATTTAGAAAATGATCGGTAATGACCGTTGCGTTCGTGGTGAATGATACGTCAATGCCGGCAGACTTTGTATTTACTACGATCTCATGAATTCTCTTGTGTAACATTGGTTCGCCTTCGCCCGCGTACATGATGCTCTTGACTCCAAGTTGGCCCATTTCATAGAGACGTTCGGAGAGAATTTCTACATTTAGCGTATTTGTTTTATAGCCTATGTAATCCACCGCGCAAAATGTACACCTGTGATTACAAGCACCAATGGGTGCAACTTCAATATAAAGGGGATAAAGGAGTTTCGCCTTTTCCCAGTCCTCTTGTACCTCCAATAGCTGTGCGACCTTTTTTGGATGGTAAATTAGCTTATGACTTTCGATCGCGAACTTGTCCACTTTGGTGTTCTTCCTAAAGTTGAATTGGTATAAACGTATCGATGATAAAAAGCGTTACCATAGGGAAGAACTCTTATTCCACTTTTTCGTTTTCTTGACCATGGCTCTCGCTTTCTTGGTATTCTTTGGGATACAAATCGCAGTATTGATGCAGCCATTGCATCAATATGTGCCCAATGATTAATTGAGTGTCTTCGGCTAGCTGCATGTCCTTAACTGGCACGTGGATGGCATTATCGCAGAGCGATTTCGCTTTGCCTCCATCGAATCCAAGGATGGCGAATGTCTTAACACCTAGGTTCCTTGCCAGGGATAACGCGTTCAAAATATTTGGTGAATTGCCGCTGCCTGAAAGGGCAATGAGTATGTCGTTTGGTTGGGCGAGTACCGCAAGTTGATAGGAGAAGATATTTTCGTAGCCAACATCATTGCCGAGACAGGTTACCATGGCTTGATTTGCTGCAAGGGCGTGCATGCGAATGCCGCTTCCGATCGACTTACTGATACCATATATAAAATCGTTGGTTAGGTGAATTGCATTGGCAGCTGAGCCACCGTTACCAACGATGAACACTTGCTGCTTGCTTCGCCAGGCTTCAAGTAATTGATGGGCTAATTGTTCCACTCGGTCCATTGGAATCAAGCCCAGTGTGTTTCGCAGTCTTGTGGCATAGTCATTTGCGTATGCCGGAAAGGGAATGATGCCCAATCTATTTGTCGCTACCATTGAAGCCTCTTTTTTGTAGGAACTTTATCTTGTATTGTCTTCTATGCACTGCAAACGCGTTGAGTGCTACGTCGTGGCGATTTGCTCATATAATGTCGCGCAAAGGCGACTTACGCGTCGGTAAAAATCCAGTCTAGTACTTGCAGAACTAGGTCCGTTTCGCTACGTCACTTCTGATAGGTGCGGTGACGCGATAGGCGAACGCCAGTGGCGTCGGAATTAAAACGGTTCCGTTGTAGTCGCAAACGCCTGTTACAAAGATGCGTTTTGAGTCCATTGTTCAAAATCCTTGCATGCTTTTCGATAGGACTCTGGCGAGCCGATATCTCGGTGGTACTGATCGTTATGAAAAGTAAATAGACGTCCAGTCAGTGAGGGCATGATCTCTGCGCAAAAATCGCTCGCATTTGGGTGTTGATCTAATATCGAGAATATTTCTGGCTCGAGAAGAAAGACGGCCCCGTTGGCGAGATTCGAGGGCGGGTTCTCGACTTTTTCAAAAAAATCAGTAACAACGCTCCGACTGTCAAGTGCCACAATCCCGCATGTTGAGGGCTGATCGGTCATAAAAGTCATCATGGTCCCAAGGCAACCAGCAGGCCTGGATTGATGTGCTTCCCACATGACTTGAGGATCAAAGCGGGAAAGGTTATCAGCATGAATGAGCCAGAAGCTCCCTCCTTCAAAGTGGGCACGATTCGCCTTTAAAGTACCCGCTGTACCGAGTAAATGTTCTTCATGAGCAAGCTCGATACGCGAGGAATAGGGTGAGCGATTACAGACTTCATTGACTGGGCCGGGCAGATAATGTGTATTGACCAATACACCGACCGCCCCTGCACTAAACATGAGGTCGAACCAATGTTCGAGCAGCGACTGGCGGCCGATTGGAACCAAGCATTTAGGAATCGACAAAGTGATCGGGTGTAGTCGTGTACCAAATCCGCCCGCAAGCAACAAAACACGACCAATCGACAAAGCACGATTGTTCATGCCTTCAGTGGATGGCCTGCATCATTTCGCTATGGTGCAGCGGGGTATTGCCAACCCGGCTGGTTTGAATGGCTGCCGCGACCGAACCTAAATACGCAGCAAGGTGCGTATCTGCACCAAGAGAAAGTGACATCGCAGCACTTACAAGCAAGGAGTCGCCGGCGCCGGCAACATCGACAGGATTTGGATTAAGCGCGGGAAGGCGCTCAGGCTCCAGAAACTCCTGTGGCGCATTACTTTCAAACACAATTAGCCCGGCCGCACCGAGGGTAATAAACGCGCATCTTGCCTTCGATGCAGTCAGAAGACTCATGCCTACGGTGGTAAGACTTTGCTGTTGATTCCTGATCGCAAGACGCGCCTCGTGTTCGGTTGGGGTAATGAGATCCACGCCTTCGAATCGGGCAATATTGCCGAGCTGTGACGACGACTGGCTGTCAGCTGCGATAAATGTATGACAAGCCTTGCCTGATTGAATCAATCGGTCGACAACTGATTGCGGCAGGCATCCGTAGTTGAAATCAGCAAAAATCAATACATCTGCATTGGGGAGAATCGCCTCAGTCTCTTCGCATATTTGCGACGCTATCTGGGATCGTACTTCGTGTTGACGCAAATGGCTCACGCGCAGCATGGTTTTACTTCCTACCCGATAGCGTCTCTTTAGCGATGTCGGGCGGCTATGATCGGCAAAGAGATGAGGCTTCACTTCGTATGAAACAAGTTTTTCGTTCGCCCATTCAGCGGGCTCGTCAAGGCCTGTTAAAGAGACGAAATGGGTTTCTGCACCTAGACCTGCTGCATGTGCTGCAACAATACCTGCACCGCCCAAAAATCGATCTGTTTTTTGAGGCGAGACGACCACCGTTGGGTCCTCTCGAGACATGCCAAGCGCTTCGCAGTTCACATACTCATCAACGATGAGATCGCCAACCACGACCACTTTTAGCCGACCAAACGATGAAATCAAGGATCTTGAGCGATCGAGCGTGACGCCATGGCGGCGCAGGTAGCTCTGCGGACGTACCCAGAAGATGTCGGAGGGCGAGGCGGCCGAAAGTAAATCAGAGGCAGAATAGCTCGATTCACCCGAGGAAAAAATAAGCGTGCCTTGCCAATCATTAATTATTTTGTATTCTATATTGTGAATCGATTCATACTCTTTTCCCTTTACGACAACCTCGGGTCGCAGTGCACGAAGGGTCGATTCCAAGCCGTCTTCGATGAGGATTACTTCGTCGACAAAATCAAGGCTCTTGAGTGTTTCCACACGTTCGGCAGGTGTTGGATAGTTCGCGTTGGGTTGGGTGTTGTTTACACCAACAATGAGTCGATCTCCACATTCCGAGGCGAATCGCAAAAACCGGATGTGACCTGGATGAAGCATGAAAAAATTGCCGGATACAAAAACGCTTTGCATAGTTTTGAGTCTAAGGAAACACCGATTTATTAGCCCCCACATCTTTCCAAATAGACGATGCAGGCATATAATACAAACTGTAGCAGTTGATGGAGGTCTGACCCTGCAAACAAATTTTTCTGATTTTGAGTATGCGGCAAAAGAGCGCACGACGCGGCGTGATTGATTTCTCTCGGAGATCGAGGAGGCGCCTTGGTGGTCGTTGCTTGCAGCGACCGAACCCTGTTGTCCGAAGTGTGGGGGCCGCGGGCATGTACCCACAGGTCTTGAGCAGATGCTGCGCATGTATCGTAGCGCAACAATGTTTTGGATTGTTGAATGAGTCTATAGAAGATGCGCTTTACGACAGCCGAGCGATTCTCCGTTTCGTTGGGATGGATCTGGGACGAGAAAGCGCGCCAGATGCAACGTCGTTGCTTAAGTTCAGTCGTTTGATCGAGGACAACAAAATGACAGAGACGATCTATGAGAGGATTAATCAGCACCTGGCTGCCAAAGGGTTGATGATGCGAGAAGGCACGGTGGTGGATGCTACCATCATTGCAGCGCCCTCTTCTACAACAGAGGCTTGTGGTTCTGAATGGTCAAATCGATGGCCGGCATTTATCCCAGAGGCCGTCCTGATTCAAGATACAGACCAAGTGCTAAGCATTAGAGGCGATCATAAGTTTTGCAACCGAGGACATCTGTTCCTTGGTTGAATCTACTGATAGGTCCCATTCATAAAAATCCGCTTCACTTGAGATGCACTCAGGGCCTAGCAAGCGTATGCTCTGCTCTAGAAACATACAGGGGACGAAGTTAGACGTACCCGTATTGTAGGAATCGTTGCGAATAGCATCAATCCTAATGCCTTTTGTAGTCATCAAAATCAATTGAGTGGCACCGTTTACACCTGTAATTACTCTCGCTGACAACTGAGCTACTGCGGGGAGTAGGCGGAGCGGGACATTCACGCTCAAGAGTCCAGGTACCTTGAAGTTATCGGTTCGGAAACGCGCTCCATGACTGTTCACTACAGGTGTAATCCCCTGGGATATTAGTTGTGATGAAACCTCCTCCCAAAAATATGGGTGGAAGGGAGCGTTCGTATTATTACCAGTCTGGAGCAGGCAAAATGGGGTAGAAATGGAATTTGCACTTATGAATTGCAGCGCATCGGCGAGAAGCGAATCGGAAATTGTTCCTCGACCGAAGCCAGAATTCCAGGGTAGGTTCAGCATGTGCCTGAACATATCTGTTAAAGTGAGTCCAGAATTTCTAGTCTGTGCCTTTAATCGCACGAGATCGTAAAGCCTTCCATTTCCGTACTGGGCAAAAAAAGTGTTAAACGCTCGTCCTAATCGCAACTTATCCGTTTGCGTGAGGCCAAAATCTGTAAACTGTCGTTGAATAGTCAAGTCGATACCCAAGACTCGATCAAAAGCACCAGGGAAATATTCAAGCATCGCCATCCGTTCCGGAGGAATAATTCCCACTAGGCCCCCACCATAGGCTGACTTGATTGACTCCGCGAATGCGGCAAGAATACAGATTTCGCCTAGAGAGTTCGGCGAAAGTAGTATCACGTCTGTTGGAAATGACTGTTCTATCTTACCAATTAATTGCTCCAGATCGTTTCTTGTAGGCATTATCATTCTCGATAAAAGTCAATTGAAAGCGGAACAGTGAAAATCCTTTTATTTGCGCGCTAGCAGGGAATCGTAAGCGCCGTTCGACGCATATTTATAATAAACTTTGCGAATAACTCAAATAAGTGGGTCTTTTGCAATATCTCTGCTAGATTGATGAATGGATCTGCAGAAGTTAAGTCCGTCTTGAGCAAATTCGAGTGAAGGAATCATGGGCGACCTATAACCATAATTAATCGAATCTGCAATGTCATAATAGTAATTCGCAAAGGCTTCGATGAACCCTGCTGGATGACCTGCTTTAAATCGCTGGTAGCGCGGTAATGAACATACATTTTCCCCTGAGGTTAGTCGATCAATAGAGATACGGTTTCCCACATTATCCACTAAACGGAGTTCTTCAGGATCACCTTGCTGCCAATGCAGACTGCCTTGAGTACCAAACAATCTTAAAGATAATCCGTTGCGGTACCCTAAAGCCGCTTTGCCGTACCATGCATTGAGGCTCATCCCGTTGTCATATTGCGCAAACACGTCAACTTCATCGATTAAGCCTTTTGAAGCACCACTAACGCTGCGTGGAAATGCAAGTATCTGTGAGACGCGACCCTCGCAGACGAATCCTACGATGCTGTGTATATGAACAAAGAGATCTAGTGTGACGCAGGCAATCTCCTCGTCGACTAAGCGCCAACTTTGAATATCCGAGACCCTGCCTTGATTGACCAGTCTCATGTAGCTATCTTGAGGCATTTCAGCCATCACTTTGAAGACTGTGCCAATTGCACCCATTCTTACAAGGCGGCGCATTTCACGCACCAAGGGATAGCCTGTGTAGTTGTATATACAATACACTTCGATTCTTGTTGACTCTGCCTCACGTCGGATTATTGCGCACTGTTCCGGATTTGCAACAAGTGGCTTATCCGAGATTACCCTAACACCATTATTTAGCGATTCTAAAATCTGTTCGAAGTGTGATTGAATTGGTGTTGCAATAACAACCGCATCGATCTCATCCGCTTCTTCCTTCAAGAGTGAAGTCAATGATGGATATGTTCGGTAGAGTTCAACGCCATACTGTAAAGCGGATCGTTGGTTGATGGTCGGATCCCGGCTAAAACAGCCGGCTACGAGTTTGAACCTTCTGTCCATTTTCATCGCTATTTCATGAACTTGACCTATTGCGGAATTTATTCCACCCCCAATCATAGCAACCCTAAGTGGCGCTTTCGTTTCCTCGAATTTCATTGGCTGATCTTTATGTGAATGTATTACTTTGATTCAAATCGCTAACGATAGTGTTTAATACAGATGCAGCGCTAAATACTCGAGAGTAGCCTTTGGTGATCACATTTGTAAAATGTGAACTCTTCCACGCTTATAAGGCGCTGGCCTGCGCCGATCTTGGAGTCTCGTATCGTGTGGTTGAGTACATGCCTGATTTGATCCCCAACAACTTGTATGAAGTCTGTATTCAGCCATTTTGGTTTAAACGGGCTACGACTGTATGACGAGTATTCAACAAAATCTACAAAGGCACGCCAAGTAGATTTGTTTGAAAATATTCTTCCATTCGATACGATTTTCGCGAAATAGCGCTGCTCGAGACTGAAAACGTCGACATCGTCGAATATGTGATCTAGCACAAAACTTACTTCCTCGATTCTAAGATCGGAATTCGTTTCTGTTCGGCCATCATCATGGCGTATATAATACCCGAGCCTACTTCGGTTAAAATGGCTCAGATTGTTCCGTGATACGATTGCATTGATATACCATTCGCCGGCAGACACACGTCCAAGAAGGTTGCCACCACGATTGGCGTTACGCCTGATCCAACGGGGAATTGCTCCAGAATCAAGCAGCGCTGTGGTCCTATAGACTGTAAAAGACTGGAGCATCCAATTAGAAAATAATAGGTGCCAAGTTAAATCAAAATTCCCCGTTGGATAATCTGGAATAAGGTGTTCGGTGTATTCGGATATATCTTCGTTCGACTTGACACAAAATAATGAAGAGGCAAGCCCCACTCTTTTATCAAGTTCGAGTCCGTTTTCAACGATTTCATAAAGAAAGGCTTCG
>Ga0214917_10005901_pt1 | contig 12916 bp, 20 predicted proteins | sample LL_1208_BB_MetaG_FD_177983 | JGI IMG/M metagenome (GOLD analysis project Ga0214917, IMG submission 177983) | Freshwater microbial communities from Lake Lanier, Atlanta, Georgia, United States - LL_1208_BB | ecosystem: Environmental > Aquatic > Freshwater > Lake | place: USA: Georgia | collected... | reverse complement strand
TTAAAATTAAGGTACCCCCTATTTTAAAAAATTTTTTTTTGGAAAATTTTGACTTTAAATTTAGGAGTACCCCTATTTCAAAAAAATTTTTTTTGGGAATTTTTTAGTTAGATTTTTGATATTTATTACATATGAAAGATTACATTAAAAAAATATTAAGAGAAGCTGTTGGTGATAAGTTTGAGGAGTTTGCTGGCATAAGAGAAACTGGTGCTAGTAAGATTGCCAATAATGCCAAGGAGAAGGGTGGGTATTCTTTATTGACTTGGCATCACTTCAAGGTCAAGTTACCTTATTACAAAAAGGCTAGTGAGGGTAAGTTTAATTTGGAGGCTGCTAAGAAAGAGTATATGGAGACGTATAAGAAGATAAGTCTTGATATGAGTGAGATTGAATTTCAGAGGGAGGTTGGTCGTCTTGAGGTATTGGGAGAATTGATTATAAAGAATGGAAATAAAAAAGCCTAGTTAATTCTAGGCTTTTTGTTTATAATTAATTGGTGATAGAAATTTTATATATTTATAGGCAAATAATATTATTCTGAAAAAAAAATAGTAAAAATATTTGGGGAATTGAAAAAGTTTTTATACCTTTGTGTAAAATATTAAATTATATAAAATGACAAAGTTATTAGCTGAACCAAGGGTTATCAAAGAAATCAAGGATGTTTTGGTCAAGAAGAGGGTAAAGAAAAAAAGTGAAAGTGAGAAGAGTGTTTGCACTGGGTATACGGTGTTATTTGAGGGTAGCAACGATGAGGTAAATGAATTATTTAGGGTTTACAAGGAGGACCCATTCAAGGCTAGGGTAAAGTTTTTTAACAAGGGCCGAAGTTATTTTAATTTTAGGCGACTTGTATTGTTTGAGTTTGAGAATGGTGATTTTGAGATATGTAGTTTTATTAATTCTTTTGGTATTAGTACAACCAATAAAATATACGGTTCTCAGAAGAAGGACGCCAGCATTTTATATGTAAAGAATAAGTTTTGGGTTAAGCAGAACAAGAATTTTCAGCCATTAACATTTGGCAATATGCTTACGTTCATGAATAACCATGAGAACATTTATGTTTATGGTGAAAATGATGACAAGATAAAAAAATCAAAGATTTATGAATATTTTGACAATCGTTTTCATTGGTTCAAGACCGTTCATGAGAGCAAGGTTTCACGTGGTTTAACATTCAACAAGATTGTTGAGGATGAGTTGTTTAAGTTAAAGGATATGACGTGGAGGATGCTTGGGGTTCATCACAAGTTGGGAGTTATGATTGCTGAGAGCATGTCATTTAAAAGCATGTTGTCTGATTCTGGCAAGGGGGTAAAGTATTGGAAGGAGCTTATGAAGGTATTGGATGGGGTGGAACATTTGACTGAGGAGATGCTTAATTCGCCTTATTTTTATGATACGTGTAAAATGGCTAGGACTCTTGGTAGGAGGGTTAATTGCAGGTGGGGTTTAAAGAGATTGAAGGAGGAGCATGATGTGTGGGCCAAGGAGATTACTAGGATTGTATTGGAGTGTGAGTTGGAGTATGATTTGAACATAAGACCTATTTACAAGGCTTTTGCTGAGTATTCTGGGTTCAAATTATTATCTACGAACAAGGAGATGTTGGCTGAGGGTATGATTCAGAATCATTGTGTTGGTACGTATATCAACAAGGTTGAGAAGGGTCAATGTGCGATATATCATGTTGATGGTTATACATTGGAGTTATCTCATGTAACTGAGACTTTTAAGGTAAAGGAGAGTTTTGAGGGTGGTATTCCGCAGTATAGGAATCTTGAGAAGAAGGTATTAAAGAATGTTCAGTTTAGGGGGAAGTATAATGCTGATGCTCCTAAAGAGTTAAATGATAGGGTAAATAGGATGTTGATAGATTTTATGGTTAGCAAGGAGATGGAACTGGCTGAAGAGAATGATAAAACTTATTTGATAAAATATAGTAATAATAATAATTACCATCAAGTAAATGCGGTTGAGGAGATTGACGATATATTTTGAGGGCTTTAAAATAAAAGGGGTGTAAATCACCCCTTTTTTTGTCTAGCTAATGCGGCTGCTCTTCTATCCATTGCAGCTTGTTGTCTTTTTTCAAATTCGGCAGCTTTTTCTTGGTCTATTGAGAGGGTTTGTTTTTGTTGTGGTTCTTCTCCAGTTTCCAAGTATTTGAACCATTCATCATCTCTAAGTCTTCTACCCAATTTTGTTTCTAGGTCTTTTTTAAGTTTATGTTGAGCTTGTTTGTCGGTCATTTTTTCTTTTGATATTTGTGCTGACTTTTCATCGTCATAACCAGCATCACCATAAAAGTCTAGGATTTCATCTTTAAATATTATTAGTGCTTTATTGGCAGCATCTTCAGCTGGGCTTGCTCCAACGCTAAACTTATCATTTGGAAGTCTTTTACCAGCTTTTACGAAGCAATATCTAGCAATATTTTGAAATGAATTACATGTACCCACATCGCTAGGTCTAAAAGGGGTATCTAGTTGTTGCATATCAGCGCTGGCTCTGATGTGTTTTGTTTTTATTTGGCCATCGTGTCTAAATTCTACTTGATAGAATCCTTCTCCGTCATCTGGCAGCATAAAATATTTATCATCACCAGTGTTTTGTTTATATTCACTAGCCACGCTAGCTGCTTTTGCCATTCTATACCTAATTTTATTTATGTCTAGTTTATAGGACGGTTTACTAAGACTTGAGTAGGCTCCAGCTGCTTTAAGTTCTTCTTTGTCGCTATACGGCAAATATTTTATAGCTTCTTGTAATTTTTTTCTAATAAAGTCTTTCATATTACTACGTCTTTATCGTTTACTTTAACTAGGTTACTTATTCTTTTGCTGTATGTTTGTAGCATATTAAGTGTTACGAACAAATTCTTTCTATCGGCTGATATATTTTTGACATAGTATGTTTTAGGGTCGTTTTTAAATTGGACTCTGGAATCTTTTCCTATTCTATATTTTGCTATTATTTGTTCTTCTTTGCTAGATATATTCTCGCTTATATTTTCAACTACTGACATAAGGTTATCATATGATTTGGCTTTATAGCTATCTAGGATATCCATAAATGGTGTTCTTCTAAGCACTTTAAACACTAGGTTTTCGTAACTATATTCACCACCGCTTTCCAAGCCAGCTTTTCTCATATTTTTTATTTTGTTTTTAAGTTTGGTAACTTTATCAACAACATTTTGATATTTTTTATCTTGGTAATCTTGGCGAATATCTTTAAGGTAGTGAATATATTTTTCGGCACCATCTTTGATTGCTTTTTTATCCACGTCAAATTCTTCACGTTTTGGGTTTTTAATCCATTTGTCACGTAGAACTGAATAAACAGCATTGGCAACCAGTTCATGATTTACGTCTTGAACGTAGAGTTCAACTGGGTAATCGAATACAGTTATATCGTGTTCTTGGTTCCATATTGATTTCTGTGCATAGAAGAAATCGTCAACCAATTTTTGGTCAGCGTCAAATTGTTTAAAATCTAGAACGATATGAAGGTCAATATCTGAGAATTTTGACCAATTATAGTTTGCTAAGCTACCAGTGAAGATAATATCTTTAATTTTTATACCTTTTGGAAGTTCTATATCTCTCATAAAATCTTTGGCGATATTGACTAGTTTTGTCCTAACTTTTGGGTTAAGTTTATTATCTTGCCAAATATCTTTATTAAGAGAATCTTTAATTTTAAAGCTATTTAGAACGTCTTTTGGTATTTTTATTTCTTTTGAGATGTTATCATCTATGGTAGAAGCCAAAGCATCTATTTCATCCAATTGTTGGATTGGAAGGTTAATTTGCTGGTTTTCAACCAATAATGATTTATCTACTCTAAAAAATTTCATTATAATATAAGTTTTCTCTATAAATATTTTTAAAAATGAAATTGTTCTAGCTTTTAAAGATATTAATTTCTTAACACAATTCATTTAGGTAACGTCTATTTATATACATGGAGTTGTCTATTATCATACCTTGTAAAAATGAAGAGAGGTATATTGGAAATTTGTTAAATTCTATAATGCATCAAAGGTTACCAATTTCATATGAAATTATTATTGCGGATGCAAATTCTAGTGATAACACACTAACAATTATTGATAAATTTAAAGGTGTTTTACCTATAAGGGTTATCAAAGGGGGTTTGCCCAGTGTTGGAAGAAACAATGGTGCTATTGAGGCCTCTGGTAATATTTTTCTTTTTTTGGATTCTGATTGCTATTTTTACGACAAAAATATTATATATGAAGCGGTCGAATCAATTAATTCTGGTAATGATTTAGTTGGGGTTCTATTGGATAGCGAGAGTAGTTTAAGGGTAAAGTTGTTATATTACGTTACAAATATTATTGTTTTATTGTCTAAATTAGATAAACCTTTTGTTGTTGGTGGTTTTTTAATGATTAGAAAAAATATTTTCCAATCTATTGGTGGTTTTGACGAGGATTTAATGCACTGTGAAGATTATTTTTTGAGTAAAAATATAAAACCTAATAAATTTGGTATTTTAAAAAAGAAGGTTTATTTTGATGATAGGCGTTTTAAAAAAGTTGGGATTAATAATTTTATCTTATATTTTATAAAAAATTTAGCTAACAAAAATAATAAAGATTACTTTAAAAAAGACATTGGTTATTGGTCATGAAATACAAAACAATTATTTTATCGGATATACATTTAGGTTCTCAGTATTCTAGAGCTAATGAAGTTATTGATTTTTTAAAAAATAATGAGTGTGAAAAACTAATTTTGAATGGTGATATAGTTGATGGGTGGGCCTTAAATAGGGGTTCATCATGGGATGAAAAACACATGAAATGTGCTAGAAAAATACTAAAAATTTCTCAAGACACAGAAGTTATTTGGATAATGGGTAACCATGATGATTTTTTAAATGAATTTATTCCTTTTAATATTGGCAATGTTTTTATAAAAAAAGACTCAGAACACATTGGTATTGATGGGAAAAGGTATTTAATTATACATGGTGACATATTTGATGTTTTTATAAACGATATGAAATGGTTAGCAAAATTAGGTAGTATTGGTTACGATTTATGTTTGTGGTTAAACAAATGGTATAACAAATATCGTAAACTAGTTGGATTGGAATACTTTTCTTTATCTAAATTAATAAAAGACAGCGTTAAACAAGCGACAAAATATGTTGGTGATTTTGAAAATCATATGGTTTCATACGCAAAACAAAATGGATATGATGGTGTAATATGTGGTCACATTCACAAATCAGAGATTAGTATTATTGATGGGGTTATATACATGAATTCTGGCGATTGGGTTGAATCAAAAACAGCTTTAGTTGAAGACTATAATGGTGAGTGGTCAATAATTAATTACCACTAAATTTGGAGATGTCATTTTTATTTTGTACCTTTGCAATAAAGTAAAAATAAATGGCAACTATTTTAGACAAAGACATAACTAGGGAAACCACGGTAAAGGTTGATGACCGTGAGATTCAGATTACCTTGACTGATAGGCAGACCATATTCATGAAGTTAAAGGGGATGAAGACTGGTGGTTTGGAGATTAGTATAATGGATTTATTTAATCAATTGAAGGGTGGTGAGGTAAAATCTGAGCCAGTTAAGGAGGTTGAGCAGAGCAGGTACAAGGGTGGTATTGATTTATCTAGTTACAAGGGTGACGATAGGTTTTTAATATCTTTGCATGATATAAGGAGTTATGTATTGGTTAAGGATATAGATTTTGATGCGAAGCTTAAATTTGAAAGTTTTTTGGTTGATTTGATTAATGAACGAAAACAAAAAAATAAAGTATGATAGAAAATTCAACACTTAGAGTTGGTGGTAACAGCATAATGGTTATGTTTGGAAAAATTCTGGCAAACATTGGGAAATCTTTTTTGACTAAGGGTGAGGACATTATTGCCAAAAACAAGACCAAAATGGTTACGAATCCTTCGGCTAAATTATTCAATCCATTTACGTTGGCGATTAGTTTTACTGTCGACACCAATCAGAAGTACCAGATTGTATTACAAGGTGATTACAAAGAAAAGTACAAAGAGAGTGAAGATGGGGTTATAAATTTGACTGATGAGGAAATGTTTAGAATCATAAACATATCGGTTAATGGTTGGTACAAGAAAGAGTAAGATTACCGTTTATTTTTTGGCGGTCTTTTATTAATTTTTTTATTGGTCTTTGGTTTTGAGCGTTTTCTTTTTTTCTTGAATTTTTTGACTTCAAAAATTCTAGTTGTTGTATTTTTTAACTTTATATTATAAGGTTCTTCGGCTAGTATTGATATGTCTAAATCCCATTGATGTTTGGACCTTTCTTTGTGGGTTTCAAATGATTCTAGAATATGAAGTTCAACTTGTTGTTGAGTCCATTTATTGACTCTCATAAGTTGTGCGTAGGCTTGTTTATGTTTACCTATGGCTATTGCTCTTCCTATGTGTTTAACTTGATGACATGTTGGGCATAGTGAGATAAGGCCGACCAGTTTTTGTATTTTATTTTCGTCATCGTATTCCCATATTTCATGACATTCTACATTATGGTTATAGCCTTGTTTTTTTCCAGTTCCGCCACAAATTTCGCATTTATTGTTTGCTTGTTCATATGATATAAAACGAATTTTATCCCAATCTTTTTTTGTTACTGTTGTTCTAACGTTGCTATAGTGACATGTTGTTGGTACTAGTTCTATTAAAAGTTTTGGTTTTTTACTATACTTTGTAGACATTAAAAAAACGTTTAAAATCTTTTCGGTTAATTAAATAACCTTTTGTTTCGCTATTTACATCACCAGCATCTATAAATATTTGAAAGTTATTTTGAGAGATAAGGGTTTTTAGTTTTTCACTTTTAATGAACCATAGTTCTTTAAGGTAGATAAAATATGTTACAAACCAATCTGACTGTGTGACACTTATTCCAGAAGGGTGGTTTCTGCATTCAAATTCGACAAAAATATTTCCAGTATCGAATAACGGTGCGCATTTAAAATCTGTCTTTATTTCGTAGCTAATTTCTTTATTATCTTTGCGCATTATCAAATCATATTTATTGTCGTCATTTGACGACACAAAGGTTAAACCTTTTTTCTCCAAAAATGTTTTGATTTCTATTTCACCAGTTTTAGATAGATTTAAATCTTGTTTAAAATTAAGGTTGGCCATAAAACAAATATACGATTTTTTTTGAAAAGATAAAGATATTTATAATTAAAAAGACATGAGAATCAAAATAACAGAGAGTCAATTAGAAAGGATTAAATCTAGTTTAAATGAAGGTCCTTCCGACAAATACAGCAAAGAAGTAAACATCAATTTTAACGCATATGGTAATGTGAAGTTTAATGGTATGGATATAAATGACATATCAGCTGTTAAAGTTCGTTTAAACTATACTATAGAAATCGATGCAAGAAGTTGGGGTATCAAAGACATATCTTTGTACAGTATTGAGGGTCCAGAGGAATTGGAAACCGAAATCGATTTTTATGTAGATGAAGACAACACAAGAATTCAACCAATTACTTTTAAGTTAGATTGGGACAACGTTGAATTGGATGAGGAAAGCGATGCTGGTGTTGTTTCTATCGGTGACGATGTTGATGTTGAGCTTGTCAATGACGGTCAAGGTAATTTGGTTGTCAAAACAGTTAAAGTAATTGTTTACACATTATAACCAAAAAAATTTGGTGGTTTAAAAAAAAATTCATACCTTTGCAAAAAAAAACAGGTATGAAGAAATATTTCAGTTTAATTAGTTTAGTTTTAGCGTTAGGTTTGGTTTCTTGTGAAAAAGAACTTTTACCTAGTGAGGAGTATCCATTTAAAGAACCACAATTTGACAGCATTACTGGTTTGAGTATGTGGGGTAAATTTTTGGTTGTTGATGGTGTTATGTATGTTGACAACAATGAAACTGGTGAGAGAAAGGTTTATAGGCATTTTGGGGTTGGGAAAGATACTTCTAGTTTAAGGTGGGGTGGTCATATGTTTGACATAGAAGTTATTATCAGAAATCGCACAACTTATTCTTTTTACAAACCAATAAATTTTCCAGGGTACGGTGATTTTATTCTAAACGGAGATTCAAGCAAACAGTATGCTGTTTATCATGTCGGATATAATCATACAATAGTTGAGGACCCAGTATATGGTCAATCATTGATGGGAGGTTCTGCCAGACCTTTTAGTGGTCAAACGATAAGTGAAAAAGACAGTTTGGTTGCGCTTCAGATACAAGAAATGGAAGGTAGTATTGACGGGTATAATTGTCATTATTGGACACAACTTACTTTAAAGAAGATTGAGTCGTGGTAATTAGGATTTAGATGGCAAGAACTCATCTAGTATTGGTACAAGCACTGAGTCTTCGTAATTAAAGACGATTTTTAAAGACTCTAGTAGTTTATATTTTAGTGATTGGGTGTTACTCTCGCCAAGTATAAAAAAGCTACCATCATCTAAAATAACAGCACGTCTAAACCTCATATTGTGTTTTATTCTGGACACTGGGTAATTTTTTTCTAAAAATTTTTTAACCAGTTTTTTATCAATATCAGTACACATATTTATAAATATTCGAGTAATTAGATGAAAAAATTTGACAATCATGTTTATATGTTAATTTGTGAAGTAACATTGAAACTTTACAAAGAAACAAATTGCATGACTCATTCAAGTTATTGTAGATTGATGTCAGCTTCTTTAAAGGATGGTGTGTTGTCCAAAAAAGAGACTAAACACATTTCTATTATTTCTGATGTGTTGGGGAATATTTTTTCTTTTAACAACAAAGAATCTGGTGAATATATTTCAACATACTTTTCTTTAGGCAAATATGAAAAGTTTGAGGAGCCTGTTAGGTTGGTTCAAGAATTTTTCCCAAACTGTGGAGAGGTTATTTAATAGATTGATTTTACTTTAATCTCACCTTTTTGATACCTTTTTCTTTTATTTTCCAAAAAGCCTTCAACAGTAGCTTTTATTATAGCATCATTCATCGCTGGATAAAATATTACATTTATTGCATCTACAACGGTTGTAAGCGCTCTTTTATTGCTTCTTACATTACCACAAACGTATAAATAAATAACCAAATGTTCATTAGGATATTCACGGTCTAAATATTTCCAAATAATTTCTGAATCAGACATTGATTATTTCAAAATTGTTTTGTATATTTATAATTATAACAAAAAATAAAACTTAAGTAAATGGCGTTAGAAGTAACAGACAACACACTAGAAAGTGTTTTAAACGAAAAAGAAATAACCGTATTAGATTTTTGGGCACCATGGTGCGGTCCATGTAAGATGTTAGGCCCAGTAATTGATGAATTATCAAATCAGTTCAAAGACAATGAAAAAATCAACATTGTTAAGGTTAATGTTGATGAGAATTCTGGGGCTGCTGTTAAGTATGGTATTAGAGGAATTCCAACAGTAATCTTTATGAAAAACGGTGAAATTGTTGAAAGATTTAGTGGTTTTAAACCAAAGAATGAGATTGAAGAAAAAATAAACAATATGTTATCGTAATCAAGGGCTCATATGAGCCCTTTTTTATTGCTAATAGATATTTATAGATATGAAAAAGAAAATTATAATAACAGAAGGTCAGTTTAATCGTTTAAAACAAAACTTGAACGAAAGTGCTCATTCACACATGGTTAAGAGGATGAAAGAGGACTTAGACATGAATTATGAAGCGGTTCAAAAATTTGTTCGTGAAGGTGGTGAGTATTACGAAACGCCTATGATTGAGGTTAAAGCTGATGGTGAGGTTATTTCTCCCAAGTCATTGTATGAGTATATGAAATATAAGTACAATATGGGTGAAGAGTTTACAAAACAAGTTATTAAAGATTGGGTTTTTGGGAACATTACGGATAGTTATCAATTAACAAAAAATGTGGCTATGAATTAGAGCTATGGAATTAAAGGTTAAAATAAGGCAAGTTCTTAATGAACAGTATGGTGGGTTTAAGAGTGATTTAGAACACGAATACGAGATTAAACTTACTGAAAACCTTATGACCAAATCCATTAAAAAAAGAAAAGTTTGGGCCACGTATAATCAAATTATTTTAGAGCTTAAACATTCAATAAAGGATATGTTAAAAGTTAAAGAAATACAATACAAGTTAACTGATGAAAATAGCACGAATGATTCAATTATTGAAAGCGTAGAGGGTGTGAAAACATTTACACCAGAGTTAGAAAGATTATATTATAAGATAAAAAACTTCTAGTATGAATCGTTTTAAAGTTAGTTATGTTACCACTTTACCAAAAGAAGGCAACGCACCTAGAGTTACTATTATTGGTGATGAGATTAAAAAATACAAAGTTTCTTTTTATGAGCTTAATCGTGGATTGGTATCGTCTGGTTTTTGTGAAACAAATCAAACAATAGTTGGAAAAACAAAACAATGGTTTACTGAGTGGATAATCATAATTGACGATGAATATGGTAATCCAGCGTATCATGAATTTTTTAAACCAAATGGTAAAAAGATTTTTATTAAAATGGACGCACATGCTCTAGGTGATAACATTGCTTGGATGCCTTATGTTGAAGAGTTTAGGAAGAAACATGAGTGTACTGTTATTTGTTCCACTTTTTATAATGATTTATTTATCGATTCATATCCAGAAATTTTGTTTGTAAAGCCAAACACACAAATTGATAATATTTACGCACAGTATTATATTGGTGCCAGTGATGATGACAACCCATATTATTCTCCAGTTAAGTTCAGTAAAGTTCCGTTACAAATAGTTGCTGCTGATATATTGGGCTTGGATAGAATTGAAATCAAGCCAGATTTAAGTATATTATGCAAACATTTGCCACCTAGAGTAAAAAGTAAATATGTGACTTTATCTGAACATGGTAGTTCAGATATAAAAAAATGGCGTGATGAAAATGGGTGGCAAAAAGTGGTTGATTACTTAACTTCTTTAGATTATCAAGTTTTAGTCATATCAAAAGAGCCAACAAAATTAAAAAATGTAATTGATTTGACTGGTGATGTACCTTTGCAAAAAAGGGTTCAAGACATATATCATGCCAAGGCTCATTTAGGGATTAGTTCTGGTTTGAGCTGGTTGGCTTGGGCTGTTGGTACTCACGTAGTTATGGTCAGTGATTTTACACCTAAATGGCATGAATTTCAGACAAATATAAGTAGGTTTTGTGCCAATGATTTAGATAGTATAAACTATTCCGCTGACGCTCAGACAAAAATAGAAGATGTTATTCAAAAGCTTGATGAATTGGGACTTTGAAGATATTTATAGTTAAATAACAATTCTATTTTAAAATACGCTTATGAGGGATTTTAATTTGTTATTATCACCCACAAAAGGTAAAAAGTCTACACTAGATAAAGCGTACCAACAGCATGTGGTTAATATCATAAAAACATTGAGTGAAGAGGAGGAAGCTAGATGGGAAATTTATAGTGTTATATTTCAACAACTTTTAAATTACGGTCATACAGATATCACAAAAGAAATAAAGTATAGATTAACTGATGGTGAGAACCCTAATGTTGTCTTTTTAGACGTTTTAGATAGAGATTCTGATAATTTTGACAGTTTAACTTGGTTTTTGAAGCGTAGGATAGAGGAATACTTGGATGAAGATTTGATGAAAAGATTTTTACCATAATCTTGTCTTGTTCAGATTATTTTAGTATCTTTGTTTAAAATATGTTATGAAAGAAGCGACAATAACAGATAGGTTAACTTTTTTGGCTGAACAGTTTGATGTTTTTGAAAACATTGGCGCTGAGACAACTAATTTAAAGTTAAAAGAGCTTTTGGACTTAGGGTTTCAAGGCTTTCCAGTATTAACAAATACTGGAGAACTTATCGCTATTGATTCTACCAAATTTAATGAAAAGGGTAGAAAGCTAAAAAAGATTAGTGTCGCTTCAAATGTTTTTGCGGACATGGTTATGGCAGACCCAACGGAAAACAAGATGTATTTGCAGTGGATGTTAAACACTTTTGCTAGATACATAAAGGCTGGTGGTGAGAAGGATATAGCACAAGCTTCTAGATTTGTTACTGAAGATTTGCCTCAAGCCAATACGTATTTGGTTATGTTTGAAGATAACAAGCGTAAAAAGAAGTTTAAAGAATTGTGTTCTGCTAGCTATAGTCTTAAACACATAGACGACCCTACTAATATCAATCAGTATAAATCATTGGCTCAATTGTTTGATGCTGTAGACCCATTTATTGAAAGGGAACCTAGTGCTGTAGAAAGGACAATGAATAAATTTGTTGAATCTGGTCAAGCCGAGATACCAGTAAAAGACAGGAAGTTTACATTATTTATTCCAAAGACAACTGCCGCAAATGTGATATTTGATAAATTTGCTAACTGGTGTACGGCAAAAGAAGGTAATGGAATGTTTAAGAATTATACTCAGAATTATAAAAAACCTAATGGCAAAAACTCAGATATTTATATTATAATAAACAATAAATTCTTCTCAAAAGAATCAGATGAGTTGTTTCAAATACATTTTGAAACAAGTCAATTGAAGGATAGAAGGAACGCTCAGAACGTTGGAATTTATGAAAATGTTTTAGCGGAGAGTGAAGGTTTGAGCAATTTCTTTTACGAAGAATTAATGGGAATGGCAAAAGACCACAAAAAAGGTCTAGATTCAAACAAATATTTAGATTTTCTAATAAAGTTTGGGTTTGCCGAAAGTTTATTTGAAATGTATGACGAGAACGTACCGACAATAAAAATTATGAAAAGAGAAGTACCAAAACTACCTGACATGAGCAAATTTAAAACGCTAGACCAGCTTATTATAACTAGTGCTGGATTGGTCGATTTGCATCCATCTGTAGGTAATTTAACA
>Ga0214917_10005899_pt1 | contig 12919 bp, 15 predicted proteins | sample LL_1208_BB_MetaG_FD_177983 | JGI IMG/M metagenome (GOLD analysis project Ga0214917, IMG submission 177983) | Freshwater microbial communities from Lake Lanier, Atlanta, Georgia, United States - LL_1208_BB | ecosystem: Environmental > Aquatic > Freshwater > Lake | place: USA: Georgia | collected... | reverse complement strand
CCAGAGAAGAAAATCTGCGTCGTCACTCATAACGTAGTGATTAGACAGATTGTTCGATTAACGCTCTCTGCGCCAAGTCACGCTGCTTTTCATGTTGATATTGATCCATGCAGCATCACCACGCTCTCTGTGTGGCATCGCGATGGGTTGCGCATCCTGCGTTCCTTTAGCGAAGTTGGGCATCACCGAGGTTCGCAATAGCAGTGAATCAAAACGTACTTTTGGCGTTAAAGATTTTTCTCTCGCCAATCCTTATGTTGATTGTGACTAGGTTGCAAGCGCGCAATAGCGCAGGCGCGGGTGGACGTTTTATGGGTTGGCCACTTGTCACTGGGCCAATCATTTTCATTATCTTCTTACAAGAAGGTGGAGCCTTTGCTGCGAAGACTGCACATGGAGCGCTTCTAGGGCAAATTTCGTTAATTGCATTTGCATGGACGTACGCATTAGTTGCCTTGCGCGCTCCGTGGTATCTCTCTATCGCCTGCGCAACGGTGACATTTATTGGCTCGGTTTATCTAGTAAGCCTGATACATGTTCCGCTCTGGTTTACCTTTATTCTCCTGGCGCTCGCACTCTTTTTCGTAAACAGATATTGGCCGCGCTATGAACCGATCACCACGCCACTCTCAACACCAAAATGGGAGATGTATTTACGGATTGCATTGGTAATTACCCTTGTTTTCGTTCTATCCGAATTTTCACAAACCCTAGGACCTGGGCTGACCGGTGGCTTCTCTACCTATCCGGTAATAGCGACAATTATGGGCACTTTTAATCACAAGCGATTTGGCGCAAACGCTGCGATCAGCCTCCACCACGGGCTGATGCAACGTCTCTACATCACCTCATTAATTCTTGGTGCCGTAGCGATATTCCTCTAGTTACAATCAAGGCATGTCTGGCACCTCGCTCATCGGCAAAACCGCTCTCATTACGGGAGCTGGTTCAGGCATCGGTAAGGCGTGTGTCGTAGAATTTGCACGTGCTGGCGCGAGAGTTATCGCAGTTGATCGCGATGAAATTGCCCTCGTTTTCATACCTTGCCTGGGGTCTGGGTCCATGGCGATCTCACCTCGAAAACTAAACATGGTGGCGTGATTATTCATGGTCGATCGGATGCCACGTTAAATATTTCTGGTGTACGTATTGGAACTGGTGAAATTTATTCCGCTCTCGATCGCGTGGCAGAGATTTCGGGTGCGCTTGTTATTGCCCAACCGAGGCAGGGCGATCAGCGGATTGCGCTCTTCCTTATTTCTACGAAAGAGAGCCAAGAATTTGCCGATGAAATCAAAGCGTTAATTCGTAAGAAAACATCGCCAAGGCACGTGCCAGGAGCTATTTATTTTGTCTCTGATTTACCGCGGACTTTTAATGGGAAGTTGGCAGAGGTTGCCGTCACGGATCTTGCAAATAAAAGGCCAGTGAGGAATCTTGCCTCACTGGCCAATCCAGAATCACTTACAGATATTGAGAAGTGGTTGACTACTTCTTAAGTACGAAAATTGCATCAACTTCTACTGGGCTATTAAGTGGAAGTGACTTGACGCCGATTGCGGTGCGGGTGTGGAGACCAACTTCTGGGCCAAAGACATCGAGGATGACCTGGCTGGCACCGTGACCGACAAGGTGTTGATCGGAGAAATCATCTGCGCTTGCAACGTAGATTCCTAGACGTGCGACATATTCGATTTTGTCGAGGGAGCCGATTGCCTTTTGTACGCTCTCAAGGACGTTGATGGCACATTGCCATGCGCACTGTTGGGCAAGTTCCATATTTACTTCACGTCCGACCAAGCCGGTAGCAATCATGGCTTCACCACGACGCGCTACTTGACCTGAAGCGTAGAAACTATTGTTGAGCTCGCGAATTGGAGCAAGGGTAATGTTGTAATTTCCGTGTGGTTTTGCCGAAAGGCTGGCTAATTTCTGATCTGCACTCATCTATTCCTCCTATGGACCGAGCGAGGATAGCATGGGGGATTATTGGAGGCACTTGTGATTATCGATGTTCATACCCACACGCCAACGCATCAGGGTCAAGTTCCGGAGAGCGAAAAGAAGGTATTCACTGGCTGGCACTCTGGAGGCCCTGTCTCCACAACAAATAGTTGGGCTGATTATCAAAATGGAATGAAAGCAGCAGATATTTCCATCGTTTTTAACATTCACGTTCCTGATGTTGAGAAGTATGTTGGGATTTCTGGGGATGCCGCGCGCATTAATGATGCAACCGCTGAATTTGTTGCTGCCGATAAATCGCGAATTGGTTTTATGTCTGTCGACCCTAATCGCGCTGATTATCTAGATGAGTATGAGCGCTCAAAGTCACTTGGTCTTAAAGGGATTAAGTTGGGGGCGAATTACCAACGCTTTGATCCGTTAGGAAAAGAGGCTTTTGAACTCTACCGACGTGCAGATAAGGATGGATTGCCAATACTTTTTCATATTGGAGCTTCTCCCATTGCGCTTGCTCCTTTAAAAAACGCACATCCGTTGACTATCGACGAAATTGCAATTGCCTTTCCTAATTTAAAGATTGTGATGGCGCATATTGGCCATCCGTGGGTCCGCGAAACTGTTTCGGTGATTAGGAAACACCCCAATGTTTATGCGGACGTGTCGGCGATTTACACTCGACCATGGATGACATATGAGGCGTTAGTGATGGCTTTTGAGTGGGGCGCAATGCATAAGTTGCTATTCGGTAGCGATTTTCCAATTACGACGCCTAACTATGCGATGGAGCGCCTTCGAGCTGTTAATGAGATTGTCGCGGGTACCGCTATGCCAAAGATTCCTGCAGAGAAAATTGAGGGAATCATCCACGCAGATGCGTTAAGTGCGCTATCTCTCACCGATCCTCGTTTCTGATTAACAATTTATTTATTGTGTGCCCTACAAGTGGTGTCTAGTTCCCCAGAAAAGTGTTATTAAAGCTTATTATGATTTCAATAACGCTTTGTGAAAGAGCGTCACTCGTACGCGTCGCCGCCGCGACGAATATCAAGATAAACAATGGCAAGAAGTAGAGCGCCGAGGAATACATCAGTAAAGCGAGTATCAAATCCCATGTTGTCGATGTAATTACTGAAGTATGCAATGACCAATAGCCCTAAGAAACCGCCTATGGGATTACCCACACCACCTCGCAAAATGCTGTAGCCACCGATCATCAAAGCGGCATACACCGTGAACTCCATACCAGTTCCCAAAGAAGAGGATGAGGAGCCCATCTTTCCTACGTATAAAACACCTGCGATTCCCGCCCCACCTGCGCTGAATAGAAGTGAGGTGAATTTAATGCGCGAGGCCGGTAAACCAGCTCGTATTGCTGCAGTTAAATCGCCACCGACCGCCTTAATGTGTCGACCGTAGCGAGATTTTGAGATTACAAGTTGAAGGATCATAGTAAATACCAGAGCAATGACGAAAAGCCAAGGCAAGAATGAGATACTCGACTCCGTGAAGGTGTTCAATCCATCAATGAAAACTACAGTTCCATCATTGCTACTTAACACTTCAGAATTATCAAACATATTTACAATGCGGGCTAAACCTCGAAGTGCTACCAACATTCCGAGCGTCACCGCAATTGGATTTGCTTTGAAGCCCACAATCGCGACCGCGTTGAGTGCACCGAAAGACAAACAAACGAGAACTGCAATAATCGCACAGAGCCATAAATTCAATTTATAGGTGGACAATACTGCAAAAGTAGCGGCAGAGAGCCCCACCATCGAACCGATACTTAAATCGACTACTCCAGAAAGTAGTGAGAATGAAGCAAACATGCCAATAAGTAGTGGAAGAGCCAAATAATTGAGGATTAAATACAAATTGTCGGTCGAAAAGGTACTTAAACCCACTCCTTGAAGGCTGACTAATGAAATTAAAACAATACAGATAACAATGGTAATCGAAGGACCTTCAGTGAATTTCTTTCTATTTTTCTGAGTCGAGGCCATGTGCTATTCCCTATTCCCAGATTTTTTTGTTCGCACCGCATCTAAAGAAACTGCGACAATCAAAATAAGTCCTTGGAAGAAGGGCTCCCACAGGGATTCCAGTCCAAAGAAAACTAGCGCTGTTGGCACGGTGGAGAGAAAACCGACAGAGATAAAGAGTGCAAGGAAATTGCCTGCGCCGCCTGCGAGCGAGAAACCTGCAAGTACCACAGCAGCAATCATCGGCAATGTATATAGAGTGCCTGCGCTTGGTCTAATCTCCGGCGTGAATGCGGCATAGACAATTCCTGCCGTACCTGAGATCAAAGACGCTGCAAAGAAAGTTCCAACTCGATAGCGAGCGAGTGAGATACCGCTGACTTTCGCTGCGACGGGATTTCCTCCCACTGCTACCAGGTGTCGTCCAGGTCTGCTGTATTTGACGAAAATATGGGCAATAACCGTAAAAATTAACATCGGCCACCAAGCCGAAGGAACCTTGAAAGTATACGAAGTTCCAAAGCCAGCTATCCAGGATTTTGGATTGACCATAGCTCGCGAGAAGATGATGAGAAGTAACCCACTTCCGGCGAATCCTGTACCTAAAGTTACGATAAGGGGGTTGATTTTCATAACAACAATAAAGAAAGCATTAATCAAACCGAAGAGCCCAGAGATGAAGATACTCGCAAGTATGAGCGGGATGGTGCTCCAACCTCGGTCATAGAAGATGACGGAAAGGCAGCCGGAGAGAATCAAAGGAACCGAAAGACTCAAGTCAAGGATTCCACCGCTTAACACCACCAGTGCTTGGCCAATTGCAAGTATTCCGAGGATGCACATATTAAAGACCACGGCATTGAAAGTGGTTTTAGAAATAAACTGAGCGTTATTAACTGCTGAAATTGCTATCAAGAAAATCCAAAAGACGAGGAGAGCAATTATGTTCCCCGAATCCCCTGAACCCAAGAGAGTTCTCTTTAGATTCAGGGGATTTGAACGTTGCTTAAATGAGTTGATAGTCAAGCTTCATTATCCTCTCACTCAACAACATTCTCAGGGATTTTTCTAACTCGTTATGCCTTTGGGCAGTAAAGGTCGTATAGCGTCTTTGAAGGATTCTTCGCCAACTTAGCTACACGAACTTTGTCAATCGGAATCGACTTTGCCTGCTCGGCGGTTACAGGGCATGGCTTAACCAAAACTGCTGGGTTGGTTGCCTTGTCCTGCATCTTAGGCGGAGTTCCCTTTGCAATCTGATCAAGAATCTCAAAAGCATATGCAGAGTAGCCCTCAAGGAAGTAAAGAACGCTTCCCTTGAGATCTGGATCTACTTTGTCACCAGCGATGAGGTTTCCATCTTGTCCCCAGCCAAGAGCTTGGTAGTCAGTTCCAAGTTGACGGGCTGCAAGTAGTGGGCCGACGACGCCAGCATCATTAATGCCAACAACGGCAATTTTCTTAGCAGTTGGGTTAGCAGCAAGGATGTCGCGAGCAGCAGGTTGTGCTGTTGCGATTTCTCCGTTGCCCTCGAAGACCTTGATTTTGTCTTTTGGAATGTCTGGGCAGACGGATTTAAGTCCGGTGATCATTCCGCCAGTACGCATCGCATCAACAATTCCAGCGCCAGAGGCCTGCGATTGAAGTACGAGATCTGGTTGGCAGTTCCACTTCTCTTTGACAATCTTTCCAAGAGCAGCTCCGCCAGCTTCACCAGCAGCGAGGTTGTCGATGCCGAGGAAGTACCAGCCGGCTTGTCCGATGTCATAAGTGATGACAGGAATCTTTGCTTTCGCAAGTTTCTTTGCGATAGTCGGATTAACCTCAGGGCGACCATTGAACATGATCACCGAAGAACACTTCTGTCGAACCAAAAGATCCGCATTCTTAACAGCAGTTTGGGCATCTAGCTTATTATTGACTTCGTAGTAATCCCAACCACGTTTCATTGCACCCGCTTTAGCCACTGGATCTCCTTCAGTACCAAGCGTTCCCAAAATTCCTGCAATTCCACCAAGTGCGACGCAAAGTTTGAATTTACCTTTGGGCGCGGCAATAGATTGCGATGCTGGAAGAATGAGCGCTACTAAACTAAGAAGCGCAATCACACTCCAACTTTTTGTATTTTTCTTCATTTTTACTTTTCTCCCTCTCTCCTTGCTATAGCTCGGTTTTGCTAGATGCGCACAGATCTACTGCATGCCATCAGCAAAATTAGGGCGCGATTGCGCCAGTTATCAGCCCTACAATTTCTTGAGTAGAGCTATCCTTTCTTAGCCTCGTTGCGATTGATTTTCCAAGTCGCATCACAAGCACTGAATCAGAAATTTCAAATACGTGTTGCATGTTGTGGCTAACGAGTACAACCGCCAAACCTCTTTCACGCAATTTATTAATGACCGCCAAGACCTGCGCAGATTCGTGGACTCCCAGCGCTGCGGTGGGTTCATCAAGAATTATGACTTTATGCCCGAAGAGCATGGCACGTGCGATTGCTAAGCACTGACGTTGTCCACCAGACATCTTGCGAACCGTATCTTTCAGCGAAGGAATCTTTATTCCAAGCTCGCTCAAAACTTCCATCGCATGACTCGTCATATCTTTGTCGTCGACAATTCGCAGCGTACGAAGTAAAGGATTATTGGAGAGTTTTTCTCTTCCTACGTAGACATTCTGAGTTGCTGTCATAGTGTCGATTAGAGCAAGATCTTGATAAACAGTCTGTACTCCGAGGTTTAGTGCCTCGATGGGCGCTTCAAATTTAACGTGAGCTCCTTCGAAATGAATCTCCCCTGAATCAGGCTGAATCAATCCGGAGAGAATTTTGAGAAAGGTGCTTTTTCCAGCACCATTGTCTCCAACAATCGCCTTGACTTGACCTGCGTACAAAGCGGTGCTAGCTTCGATAAGCGCGTTGACTGCACCAAACGACTTCGAGATGTTGATTGCGTCCATGACAGGAGTTTGGGTGAGCGATGACGATCCATCGCTTCTGCCAGGAATCGAAAAATTGGACGAACTCACGTAATCCCCCTACTCGACTGCTACGAGTATCACCAGCAGCTAACAGGGTTTCAATATCCTTTGGGTATCAAATGGATAAAATTTTACATAGGAATTCACATAGTTGAAAAGATGAAATCAGTGGAAATTGGCCGTGGCATTCCAAAGACTCTATAAAAGAGAAGGCCTCTGCTATAGAGTAATCATGATTTTCCAACAACTTTTCCGTGGGGTGAATCATGAGCAAACATGTCATAACAAAAATTACTGTCCGAGAATTGGGGAATGGGAAAGTAGAAAATACCAATCAGAGGGAGTCGCCTTGGCTCTGCACTCCGGCCTCTGTTTTTCCGGATTTTCGAGAGAGAATTACTGATTACTTCGGTCACCATTCCTTAGTATTAGTTGAGATTGAAACCGACACAGGAATTGTCGGCGTAGGTTCGTGCGGAACTGCAAACGCGGGTATCAAACCAGTCATTGACCAACATTTTGCTCCACTACTTCTTGGGGAAGACCCTTTTAAAGTAGAGCTGCTCTGGTCGAAGATGTATCGCTCGAGCGGACGCTTTGGTCGTCGTGGTGTGGCGATCTCTGCCATTAGCGGTGTGGATATCGCGCTCTGGGACATTATGGGTAAGGCGCTTGATGTTCCGGTCTATGACCTTCTTGGCGGTAGAACAAAAGAAGATATTCAGGTTTATGCGAGTCGTTTATACGCTCACAAAGATCTTGATGCGCTCGCCGAAGAGGCGCGCGGGTATGTCAAAGAGGGGTACACGATGCTCAAGCAACGCTTTGGCTTCGGTCCTGCCGATGGCGTCAAAGGAATGAAGGCCAATGTTGCGCTTATTAAGACTGTTCGCGAAGCGGTGGGAGATGAGATCGAAGTTGCTGCCGACGCCTATATGGGATGGGATCTGGAATATGCCATCAAGATGGAGCGCGAGCTGCGCCCCTACGGTTTGAAATGGATCGAAGAGGCGCTGATGCCTCATGATGTCGATGGATATGCCCGCCTCTGCGCTCTCTCACAGACGCAGATCTCCCATGGTGAACACTCCTATACCCGATGGGATTTCCAAGAGATCATCGATAAGAAGGCTGCTCATATTTTGCAACCGGATGTCAATCGTGTCGGAGGTATTACCGAAGCGCGCAAGATCTGGGCGATGGCTGCTGCCAAAGACCTTCCCGTGGTTCCCCACGGCAATGACCTCCATAACCTGCATCTGGTCTTCTCTCAGGTCAATACCCCTTTCACTGAGTACTTCCCGAATGTGTGGGATGGAGCAAACACTCACTTCTGGGATATCTATGAAGGTAATCCAGTCCAGAAAAATGGGCGTATCTCACTGAGCAATAAACCAGGTCTTGGTTACACATTAAAAGAATCGGCTGTTCAAAAAATTCTCTTGGAAAGGAATTGATTCCATGAATATGGAAGAAGAGGTTAAGAAAGCAAGCAAGACTCGAACAATGTGGCGGAGAAAGCTCGATCCAACAAAGATTGATGAATACATCCATCGCCACAACACCATTTGGCCTGAATTGCTAGATTTCATGAAGGAACAAGGCGTAACGAATTACTCCATATTCTTATCGGATAACGAAGTCTTTGGATATTTCGAGCATGATGACATTCCAGCTTTGATGAACCCAAAGAATCTTCCAACGCAACTGCAAATTGATTGGGAAGAATCGATGCGGCCACTCGCTGCAGACAAGATCTCCGATGATCTTGGAACTAAGCGAAACCTCCAACTTGTCTTTTATGTGAAGTGACATGACCAGTCCACGTTTAGAGGGCGTAATCCCAATAGCAGTAATGCCATTTGCTTCTGATGGAACGATTAATTATCGGGATCTCAATTCGCAAATTGATTTCATGATTGATAAGAGAATCGAGTGGTTGGGTTTTGGGTATGGAAGTGAGGTTTATACCTTAAGTGATGCAGAACTTCTGAAAGTACTCTCTGAATCGGTCAAGCGAAGTGATAGCAAGGTAAGCATCGTAGGCAATCTTGAAGTGACTAGCGCCCAAGCAGCAACTGAGAAACTTTTGAAACTTCGTGACACCGGCGTAGAAATGGTGATGGTGCGACCTCATTCGATGTGGGCTCAGGCAAGTCAAGATAAGTTGATAGAGACTCTCGTGGAATTAGATCACAATGTCGGTCTTCGAATGGTCTATCAAGATGCTCCTCAAAATACTGGAGTGAATTTAACTCCGAAGTCACTACTCGAGATGGTTTCAAAAGGTAAGAATCTCAAATCATTGAAAGTTGAGCCTCTCGCTCCTTCAGTGAAGATTCTTGAAATTACCAAGGCGCTAACCTCTGATGAATGCGCGGTAATCGGTGGCTTGGGTGGGATCGAAATCATTGAAGAGGTGAAGAACGGAAGCACGGGAACTATGCCTGGACCTGCCTTCCCTGAGGTATTTCGCGAAATTATTCGGCGAGTGGAAAATAAGGATGAGAGAAGTGCACGGTTGCTTTTTAACAAAGTTTTACCCCTACTTGTTTTCAGTAACCGGGATATGGCTACCTTCTTATTTGTCCAGAAATACATCTTGGTGCGAAGGGGCGTGCTCAAAGGAACTGATTTGAGAATGCCAAGTTCGCAGCTACGTGCTGGCGTGGAAGAGGAATTGGTATTCCTATTAAACATCATCGATTTCGATTCGATTTTGGAGGAGTGCAAGTAGATGAAGAAGGCGAGAATCGGAGTCATTGGTGCCGGGTGGTGGGCTGCCAGGGTTCACCTTCCTAATATTGCGCAGCACGAACACGCCGAACTGGTCGGAATTTGTGATGCCGATGGCGAAAGAGCAGAGAAGGCAAAAGAGCTATTTGGTGCGAAAATTTCAACAAGTAGTTATGACGAGCTACTCTCTCATGATCTTGATGCAGTGCTTGTTGCGACTCCTCATGATGCACACTTTGCTCCAGCGAAAGCTGCGCTAGAGGCCGGTGCAGATGTCTTGATTGAAAAGCCCATGACCCTACAGCCTAATCAGGCGTGGGAGTTGGTTGAGCTTGCAGAGAAGAACAAGCTCAATCTTCATATGGGATACACCTTCCCTCACTCGCGCCATGTGCAAGAGATTCGCGCACTGATTGCTGCGGGTTATATCGGAAAGGTGCGATTTGCGACTGGATTGTTCACTGGAAATATCGCTCCGCTCTATCGCGGCAATGTCGAAGTGCAAGCAGAGCCTGGTGCACCTTTTATTTCACGCGGCGGAACCTACTCCACGAAAAAAGGTGGCGGCGGTCAGCTATACACCCAGACCACTCATCCCGTGTCGACCGTACTTTTTATGACACAAGTCAAACCTTTCAGCGTTGTGGGAAATCTTGATACTCGCGGTGAGGTTGATCAATCTAATTCATTAATTTTTACAGATGGGAAAGATTTTATCGGCTCGGTGGCTTCTTCTGGGTTGGTAGTCGACCACAACAATCGCCAAGAGGAGTACCGAGTTATTGGCGATGAGGGATTCTTCCAACTCAATACCCGAACTGGTGAGCTAGTGTCGCAACGTACCGGAGAGAATCTTCGAACTCACGACACTCTAAGTGAGTATGACGCAAACCCAATAAAAGGACCCTCTTCCTCTCTGATTACCACCGCTCTTAGACTCAGCGAAGTTATAGCCTCAGGTGAATTGGGAGCGTGGACGGTAGAGATTTTGGATGCATGTAAGCAATCGTCTGAGAATGGAGCAAAATGTCTAATCACAAGATAGTTCGAGTTACGGTTACCGAGATTAATGATGAGAAGTTCGAGAGCAAGTCTGGTAGTCAATTAGATTCCTCGGAACCCTGGCTCTGTACACCTCTGACACATTTCTCTGATTTTCGAGGCCGCTCGCGCGATTACTATGGGCGAGTCGGTCTCGTATTAGTTGAGATTGAAACCGACACAGGAATTGTCGGCGTAGGTTCGTGCGGAACTGCAAACGCGGGTATCAAACCAGTCATTGACCAACATTTTGCTCCACTACTTCTTGGGGAAGACCCTTTTAAAGTAGAGCTGCTCTGGTCGAAGATGTATCGCTCGAGCGGACGCTTTGGTCGTCGTGGTGTGGCGATCTCTGCCATTAGCGGTGTGGATATCGCGCTCTGGGACATTATGGGTAAGGCGCTTGATGTTCCGGTCTATGACCTTCTTGGCGGTAGAACAAAAGAAGATATTCAGGTTTATGCGAGTCGTTTATACGCTCACAAAGATCTTGATGCGCTCGCCGAAGAGGCGCGCGGGTATGTCAAAGAGGGGTACACGATGCTCAAGCAACGCTTTGGCTTCGGTCCTGCCGATGGCGTCAAAGGAATGAAGGCCAATGTTGCGCTTATTAAGACTGTTCGCGAAGCGGTGGGAGATGAGATCGAAGTTGCTGCCGACGCCTATATGGGATGGGATCTGGAATATGCCATCAAGATGGAGCGCGAGCTGCGCCCCTACGGTTTGAAATGGATCGAAGAGGCGCTGATGCCTCATGATGTCGATGGATATGCCCGCCTCTGCGCTCTCTCACAGACGCAGATCTCCCATGGTGAACACTCCTATACCCGATGGGATTTCCAAGAGATCATCGATAAGAAGGCTGCTCATATTTTGCAACCGGATGTCAATCGTGTCGGAGGTATTACCGAAGCGCGCAAGATCTGGGCGATGGCTGCTGCCAAAGACCTTCCCGTGGTTCCCCACGGCAATGACCTCCATAACCTGCATCTGGTCTTCTCTCAGGTCAATACCCCTTTCACTGAGTACTTCCCAAAGACCGACGAGGGCGGGTACTCCCACTTCTGGGTCCTCTTCGATGGCAATCCAGTCGCCAAAAATGGCCGCCTCTCTATTTCAGACGCGCCTGGCTTGGGCTACACGCTTAATAGGGATGTGTTGAAAAAGCTTGCTTTGAAGAGTTAGTAAAAGAAGTTAATCATAAGTTTCTCCTGGACTATTGATTACCCAGCGAAACCTTGAGAGATTACTTCTATAAATCGCGGCATAGGAGGTGTGCACAGATGAGCGAATTGAAGTCTGCGAAAAGAACGATGCAGATTCTCTCATTGCTGAGCACCAACCGCGAAGGTCTAACCCTCTCTCAAATCAGCGATATTTTGGAGATTCCTCGAAGTAGTACACACCAACTTCTTCACGAGATGACAGAGAAGAAATTCTTGTGCCAGGTTGATAAGAAATTCCGAATTGGACGGAAGATTTTTGAGATTGGTATCTCAGCATCACGAAATTATGTGATGCTTGACCAAGTTCATTCGATTATCAAAGAAGCATCTGATCGATTAGGAAAAGTGATTCAATTTGGAGTGCTTGATCAGTCAGAAGTTGTCTACCTTCAAAAAGCTAAGCCACAAGGTGGAGTTCCACTTGCTTCACGGATAGGCGTTCGGCTTCCAGCACACGCAACGGCAATAGGTAAAGCGATGTTGGCAAACCTCACTCCATCAGAGATCGAAGCCACATATTCAAGGCAAGAATTTATTCGCTATACCAGCAATTCCATTTCAGATTACAAAAATCTCGTAGAGGCACTGCAGTCGATATCTCGAAAAGGTTACTCTGAAGATAAGGGGGAGTTTACTGAAGGTGTGTTCTGCCTAGCGATGCCAGTAGGGCTGATTCCCTCCGGAGAGTTAGGCGCTGTGAGTATTTCCATGGCCCATAAAGAGGCAGAGACTTTAGATTATGATTCGACTATTAAATCTCTTGCTGAAGTACGGAATAAGATTACACAAACATATAGAGCTAAATACAACGAAGTAATTCCAATGATAGGGACTGCTTCAAAGATGTAAAATTCTCGGTATAAATTTGGTTGATACTTTAGCTTGTCGCAATTCATAAAAGTTTTTTGAATGTAATGTTATGTAACAGCATCAACTACCGATGAAGGGAATCGCATGGGAATCATCCGGTGGTTATTCGAAACTAACCTC
>Ga0214917_10005898_pt1 | contig 12921 bp, 12 predicted proteins | sample LL_1208_BB_MetaG_FD_177983 | JGI IMG/M metagenome (GOLD analysis project Ga0214917, IMG submission 177983) | Freshwater microbial communities from Lake Lanier, Atlanta, Georgia, United States - LL_1208_BB | ecosystem: Environmental > Aquatic > Freshwater > Lake | place: USA: Georgia | collected... | reverse complement strand
TCGGTGGCCGATTTCTTGCGGGTCAGGGCCTCACAGATACACCTCTTCGCGGGGATACCCCACCCTCGATGGCGGCCGGCTGCCGTAGATCGCCGAGAGCACCAGCAAGATGCCGAGGCGTCCGACAAACATGGAAACCATCACCACAGCCTGGCCCCAGCGTCCCAGATGGGCGATGACTCCCACGTCGAGCCCCACGGTGCCGAAGGCCGACATGCAAGTGAACAGGTTCTCCAGAAAGCTGAAGCCGGCGCCAGACGTCTTGCCGCCAACGGCTTCGGCAATGCCCAGCAGCAGGGTCATCATCACCACGAACCCTGCCGAGGCCAGGGCCGTGCCGATCGCCTTGAGCACCACCGAGGCTGGGATCAGCCGGTTGCGGATCACCACCCCTTCCCGGTTCTGCAGCGTCGAGCGCGTGGCTCCGATCAGCACGGCAAAGGTGGTCGTCTTGATGCCGCCGCCGGTCCCCCCCGGGCTGGCGCCGATGAACATCAGCAGGATCATCAGCAGCAGGCCGGCGTCGGAGATCGTCTCGATCGACAGCGGCACGGTGTTGAAGCCGGCTGTGCGGGTGGTGATCGACTGAAACAGGGTGACCTGCAGCCGGTGCAGCAGGCTCAGCTTCTGCACCACGCCATCGGCGGTGAACTGTTCGGTGAACAGCAGGCCCAGGGTGCCTGCCGCGATGAGCGCCACGGTGGAACGCAGCACCAGCCGGGTGTGCAGGCTGAAATTGCGCAGCCGCCGCAATCTGAACTTGAAGCTCAACAGGTCATTGGTCACCCGCCAGCCGATGCCGCCCATCACGATCAGTGAGCCGATCACGCCGCAGACCACGGCATTGAACTGGTAGCCCACGAGGTTGTCGGCCCAGAGACCGAAGCCGGCATTGTTGTAAGCACTGATGCAGTGGAACAGGGAGGCCCACAGCCGTGCACCGCGGTTCTCGATGTCGCTGAAGCCGAAGCTGTAGAGGATCACCGTGCCCAGTCCGATCAGGCAGCTGGCGGTGATCAGGATCCGGTGAAAGGTGGGGCCGATGCCGCCGACGCCGAATTCATCGAGGGCACGGCCTTTGTCGAGTCGCTGACGCAGGCCGTTGCGTCCCTGCACGAAGCCCTGCAGAAAGGTGGTGATGGCCATCAGGCCCAGGCCTCCCACCATGATCAACGCGGCCAGGGCCGCCTGCCCGATCGGCGTCAGATCCTTGCCCACATCAATGATTGACAGCCCGGTCACCGTGATCGCGGAGGTCACCGTGAACAGCGCTTCCCACAGACCCACCGCATCGGTGGAACACAGGGGCGAGGCCAGGATCACGGTGCCGGCGGCGATCACCAGCAGGCCGGTCACTGCAGTGAACTGGGGAACCGTGAGCCGGTGCCGCCAGTGCTGCAGGCGGCTCCAGGTCTGGGCTGTCGGGCTCCTGTTCATGGCCACCAGTCTGCAGCGCACCATGGGTGAGAGCCCTGATGCAGGTTAAAAAGAGGCGACACCCTCACACCGGCTTCGGCCTACGCCATGCATCCGCTTGTTGTGCTCGCCATCCTGGCCGGTGTGATCCTGGTGGGCTCGGCGTTGGCCTCGGGTGCGGAGGCGGCACTGCTCTCGGTCAATCCGATCCAACTGCACACCCTGGCCAAGCAGCGGGTCGGGGGGGCCGTCGCCCTGGAGCGCATCAAGACCAGTCCAGGCCGGTCCCTGGCCCTGCTGGTCGTGCTCAACAACCTCTTCCAGATCTCCGGTTCACTGTTGCTGGGCGCCCAGGCTGGTCACGCCTTCGATGAGCTCGGTCAGAGCGAACTGGCTCTGTTGCTGTTCAACATCGGCTTCACCGTGGCGGTGATTCTGTTGGGGGAGATCTTTCCCAAGACCCTCGGCAATTCCTTTGCCATGCCGATCGCCCTGGTGGTCGCCCGTCCGCTGCTGCTGATGCAGCGTCTCATGCGGCCTTTGCTGGTGCTGCTGGAGCGCCTGATGCCGTCCTTGACAGCCACGGCCGAACTGACCACCAATGAAGATGAGATTCACCTGCTGGCCCGGCTTGGCTCCCAGCAGGGCCAGATCGAGGCCGATGAGGCGGCCATGATCGGCAAGGTCTTCGCCCTCAATGACCTCACGGCCCGCGACCTGATGACACCGCGGGTCGCCACCCCGACCCTGCCGGTGGAGGTGCAGCTGGCTCAGGCGGCGGCGGCCATCATTGCCGCCCCGGCCGGCTCGGCCTGGGTGCTCCTGGGTAAGGAGGTGGATGAGGTCATGGGGGTGCTGCGCCGTGAGGTGGCCCTGACCGCGCTGGCCGCCGGCCCCACCGATCAGCCGGTGGCGGCTCTGGCCGAGGCGCCCGCCTACGTGCCCGAGGTGATCAGGGCCGACCGCCTGCTGACCAGCTTCAGGCGCGGTGACCCGTCGTCGCTGCGGGTGGTGGTGGATGAGTTCGGCGCGTTCGTAGGCCTGATCAGTGCCGAAGCGATCTTCGGGGTGCTGGCTGGCTGGAAGCGGTTCAATCTTGAGGAAACGGACTGATCCGACTCAGGGAGCCATGCGATCGGGCAGACGCGGCACGATGATCCAGCGCAGCGGGCCCTTCTCGGTGTCGTGGGGCTGGTTCAGATCGACCGTGCTCTCAGACTCCTGATTGAGGTTCTCCTGTCGATGGTCCTTGATCGCCATCAGTGTCATGGCGGTGATGCCGAACACGGTGATCAGTGCGATCGTGACGAACTGACCACCGATGCCGGTGCCTGAGTGCTTCAGTGAGAGCTTCGTCGTGAGGTCCAGGCCACAGTCGGCACAGATCAGCTGACTGGTCTCTCCCCTGCCCTGCTTGCTGATCATGCGGCAGCCGCAGCGAGGACAGGCCATCGAGCCTGGACTTCAGACGAAAAGCCATTGTGTCACTGCTGGCCGGTTGACTGCGGCGGGCCGTTGTAGATGGTCTGCAGCACGGTGCGGCCGTCGGTGGAGATGCGGATCTGGGTCTGCAGGGTCGGCTGCTGGTTCAGTTGCTGCCAGCCCGGAGGTCCTCCCAGAAAGCGAAAGACGAAGCCGTTGTCATCGTTGCTGATCAGGCACTTGTTGAACGGATTGGTGGTCTCGAACATGCACTTGGCTGGCCGGTAGACCGAGAGCCCTCCGTTGGCATTGACGGCGGCGTTGCGGGCGGTGTTGATGGCCCGGACCTGACTGTCGGGGACCAGGCCCTGGGCGTGCAGGGCTGCCGGTGCGGCCGTGAGCAGCCCCAGTCCCAGAAGCAGGGCAGAGGAACGCAGAACCATTGCGTGGCGCAGGGAATGACGATCACGCTCATTGTGGCGCCGTCGCCGGCTCCTGCATGCCCGGGTGCTGCACGCCCGGCTGGGGGGCCGTGGTGTCCTGGCCTGCCACTTCATGGAGCCGGGCCCGGCGCTGATCGTCGAGATGGTCCACATGCTTCCGCTCGCTGTAATACAGCGTCTGAAAGCGCAGGGCATCCCGGTTCAGCTCAGCGAACAGGCTGTCAATCCGGGCCTCCATGTCGAGACCCGGATTGGTGGCCATGGGGCTGTCATGGTTGGGCCCTGTGCCCTCCTCCAGCAGTCGGGCGATGCAGGTTTCCAGGGTCTTGAGGCGCTGGCTGCTCCAGGCATCCAGCAGATGCCTGCAGCGCTTGAGGCTCTTCTGCCGCTCCAGGGTGGCCGCCGCGCCGCGCAGCTGCAGCAGCGGTTGGCTCAGGGCGGCGCGCTGCACCTCGGTCGGTTCGAGCAGGGGCGTGAGGCGATTGAGCAGTTCGCCCTGATCGATCAGCAGTTGATCGCCCAGCAAACGCGGCAGATCAAGATCGGCGAGCGCGTGGCCGTCGGCATGGCCGCGGCTGATCGCCTCCAGCTGGCCGTTGCCGAGGTTGTCCTCTTCGAGAGTGCTGATCGCGGCCCACAGCAGGCGGTGGTGCTGCAGCGCAAAGTCCTCGAGTTCGCGGCGGTGCAGCTCCTGGCGAATCGCGGCTCGCTCGGTGGGGCAGTGCAGATACAGCCGCAGGATCTCGGCCTCGGCCCGCTCGCGCAGGCCGGCTTCGCCAGGGCCTTCCCAGCGGCTCGAACGGCCGTGCCAGCGCTGCCCCTTGACCTGCTGGCGCAGATCCTCCTCGAGTTGCAGGGCCAGGCGGGCCTGGCCACCTGCCAGGCGCTCGGCCACCTGTTGCAGGTAGCGGCTGCGGACCGCGCTCACCGGGAGCTTGCCCAGCAGGCTCACCACCCCGCCGACGGCCCGTTGGAACTGGTCGGAACGGCTCAGATCCAGCCCCTCCAGAACCTGCTCGATCTGCCAGTCGAGCCATAGGGGAGCCTGATCGAGCAGCGAGCGGTAGTCGCCCGGGCCGTGCTGCTTGAGGTACTCATCGGGATCCTTACCGGCCGGGAGCTGCAGGACCCGCAGCTCCAGCTGCCCCTGCAGGGCGAGTTGCTCGACCTCGCCGATGGCCCGCTGGGCGGCACGCACCCCGGCGCCATCGGTGTCGAAGTTGAGGATCAGTCGCTTGCTGTCGCAGCAACGGCAGAGCTGGGTGATCTGCTGGCTGCTGAGCGCCGTGCCCAGCGCGGCAACCGCGTTGCTGATGCCCGCGGCATGCAGGGCGATCACATCGAAGTACCCCTCCACCACCACGGCGCGGTCATCGCGGCGAATGGCATCGGCGGCCAGATCGAGCCCGAACAGATGCTTGCCCTTCTCGAACAGTTCGGTCTCGGGCGAGTTGAGATATTTCGGTTCGCTGCCATCGAGGCTGCGCCCGCCAAACCCGATCACCCGCCCCTGGCGGTCCTTGATCGGCACCATCAGACGGTGGCGAAAGCGGTCGTAGAAGCCGTCACCTCCCTTGCGGGCCACCACCAGGCCCGCGGCTTCCAGCAGTTCGGGGGCGAGGCCCTCGACCCGCTGCAGATGGTTGAGCAGTCCATCCCAGGCTTCGGGGGCGTAGCCGAGCCCGAAGGCTTCGATCGTGGCCGGCTGAAGACCCCGTTGCTCCCTGAGATAGCGGAGCGCAGCCTGCCCCTGGGGTTGTTGCAGCGCCGTGCGAAAGAAGCCCGAGGCCAGGGTCATCACCCGGTGCAGTTGTTCGCGCCGCGACAGTTGCTGGCGCAGCCGCTCCTGCTGGGGGCCGTCGAGGGTCTCGACCGGCAGCTGGTATTTGCGCGCCAGCTCCAGCACCACCTCGCTGAAGCTGGTGCGCTGCAGTTCCATCAGGAACTTGATGGCGTTGCCACCGGCCCCGCAGGAAAAGCAGTAATAGAACTGCTTGGCCGGCGACACGGTCATCGACGGCGACTTGTCGTCGTGAAAGGGGCAGATGCCGACGAACTCACGTCCCTTTTTCTTGAGCACCACGTGCTCTCCGACCACATCAACGATGTCGGCCCGCTCCTTGACGGCCTCGATCGTGCGGGGGTGGAGTCGCGGCTGGCTCAACGGCGGTTACTGCAGCGCGTACTTCTGCTGGGCCTTGGCCTGGCAGATGGCCTTGGCCTGATCGATCGTGGCGCGGCCGTTGATCTGCTTCACCACACAGCCGCAGGTGTCCTCCACCATGCCGCTGGTTGGAAGTCTGCCCGCTTTCTCGAGGTCGGCGGTCATCGCCTTGCTGCAGAAGTGAAAGATCATCTGATCCTTCATGTTCGAACCCACCTGGGCAGCCCCGGACCGGGGCACAAGGGCCAGGTTGAGGGCGATGAGGGCTGGCAGAGCAAAGCTGCCGAGGCGTGGGATCACGAACAGGTGCGTCCAGGCGACAGGGGTCTTGTAGCCAAGCTACGGCCGATCGTCAGTGCTTCGATGGTCCGATGGCGATCGCCCCCCAGACGTCGGTGCCCGCGGCCTGGGCGATGGTCGTCAGCGCCCTCTTCTTTGCGCTCATGGGGGTGTGCGTGAAGCTGGTGGGACATCGCATTCCGGTGGCCGAGGTGGTGCTGGCCCGGGCGGTGGTGAGCCTGGTGCTCAGTTGGTGGTTGCTGCGCCGGGCCGGTGTGGCGCCCTGGGGACAGCACCGCTGGCTGCTGATCTGGCGCGGCGCCATCGGCACCCTGGCGTTGTTGTGCGTCTATCGCGCCCTGGCTCTGCTGCCCCTGGCGGCCGCCACCGTGCTGCAGTACAGCTATCCCACCTTCACCGCGCTGCTGGCCTGGTTGCACCTGGGTGAACCCATCGGCAAACGGGTGTTGCTGGCCGTTGCCCTGGGCTGGCTGGGGGTGGTGCTGCTGGCCAGTCCCGGCTGGTTGCTGCCTGCGGCTGTGGCTGGTGGCGGTCCGTCGTTGCCGCCCGTGGCGGTGTTCGTGGCGCTGCTGGGAGCCTTCAGCACGGCCCTGGCCTACGTGAGTGTGCGCTCCCTGCGCCACAGCGAGCATCCTCTGGTGATCGTCTTTTATTTCCCCTTGGTGGCGCTGGTGTTGACCCTGCCGGTGGTGCTGCTCGATCCGGTGCTGCCCACGGCACGCGAACTGCTGGCTCTCCTGGGCGTGGGTGTGTTCACCCAGCTGGGCCAGGTGTACCTGACCCAGGGGCTGACAGCGCTGCCGGCCGCACGGGCGACGGCGATCAGCTACGTGCAGGTCGCCTTCGCGGTACTGCTCGGCTGGCTGGTGTTTGCTGAACCGCTCGGCGGCGCCACACTCTGCGGCGCCCTCCTGGTGCTGGCCGCCACGCTGATCAGCCAGAGCGATCGCCGTGCGCTCAGCTCCTGATCGGCAGGGGATCGATCAGCCATTGCTGGTTCTCGCCCTCTTCATCGCCGCCGCTGGGCCGGGCCAGCCGCCAGCTCTGCCCCCGCTCTCCCCGCTGCAGGTAGATCTCGAAGGGGCTGTCGACCTTGATCGGGTCGTCGGCCAGGCGCCAGTCGAAATGCCCTGACAGCCGCTGACCCTGCCCCGAGCCGATGCGCACGCTGCTGCGTCGCTCGATGCGCACGTGGCTGACCTCGGGGGTGCCGGCGGGCGGCAGATCCAGGGCGCCGGCGATCGCTCCCTGGGTCAGCTCGATCTGCAGCGCCAGGGCACTCTGCACGGTGGCCTGGGGGGGCGAGGTGCCACGGCCACAGCCCGTGAGCCCCAGGGGCATCAGCAGCAGCAGGGCCAGCACCGCCAGTCGCCGCAGGGCCCGCCAGGGCTGCCAGGGTCTGGGGCTTGGCAGGGCGGGCAGCATGGGGGCAGTGAAACGGCGACGATGATCGGTTGGCTGCAGGGGCAGGTTCAGGATCCTTGGCAGCAGGCCAACCGTTTTGGCGTGTTGCTGGTGGCGGCCGGAGTGGGCTACGAGGTGCAGCTCAGCCGCCGCCAGTTTGCTGAGCTGCCGCCGCAGGGCGCCAGGCTCACCCTGCACGTGCATCACATCATCCGCGATGACGGCTGGTCGCTGTACGGCTTTGCTGAACGCAGCGAACGGGATCTGTTCCGCGAACTGGTGGCCGTCAGCGGCGTGGGCCCCCAGGTGGCCCTTGCCCTGCTGGGCGAGCTGGCACCACGTGTGCTGGTCACAGCGATCATTCAGGCCGACCTGCGCCGCCTGGCCCAGGCGCCGGGTGTCGGCAAGCGCACGGCTGAGCGTCTCGCCGTCGAGCTGCGCAGCCGGCTGCAGCAGCGCTTCAGCGACCTGGCCGATGGCCTGGATGGCGAGGCCGACGACGCTGCTGCAGGGCTTGATCACGAGCCTGCTCTGAGCGGTTCCGGCCGCGAGGAAGTGCGTCTCACCCTGGCGGCACTCGGCTACGAAGCCCTGGAGATTCAGCGGGCCATGCGTGCGGTCGCGGCGCGGGGCCAGACCCCCGAGGGTGAGGCCTGCCCCGACGATCCCGATGGCTGGATCAGGGCCTGCCTGCGCTGGTTGTCACGCGATGCGGCCTGACCCCAGGTCGTAGGATGGTTGTTTGCTCTGTACGGGGCCGCCGCGGGCGCCCTGAGCCGCCCATGCCGCTGACCACGACCAAGAAGCAGGAACTCATCAACAGCCATCAGACCCATGGATCCGACACCGGATCGGTGGAGGTCCAGGTGGCCATGTTGAGCGAGCGCATCAGCCAGCTGACCGGCCACCTGCAGGCCAACAAGCACGACTTCTCTTCGCGCCAGGGCCTGCTCAAGATGATCGGTCGCCGCAAGCGCCTGCTCGGCTACCTGCGCGGCATCAGCCAGGAGCGCTACAGCCAGCTGATCAGCAAGCTCGGCATCCGCGGCTGAGGCCTGACCCCATGGCGTCCAAGGGCCTCGGTCCCCAGCCACCGGCCGGTCAGTCAAGCCCCCGCTCCAAAACCGGGGCGGCCAGGGCTGCGGCTGGCAGGTCCAGAGCTGGTCGACAGCAGGGCAGCAGCGGGCGACAGTCGGGAATTCCCGATGTGGTCGCCAACCGCATGGCCCGTCGGATCGCCGTGGCCAGCGGCATTCCCTCGGTGATGGGCATGGCGGTTTTTGTTGTCAGCTATCTCCTGGTGAGCCGTCAGATCATGGAGGTGCCAACCGGCGTCACCCTGGTGGCCTCCGGCGGCTGTTTTCTGCTCGGTGTGCTCGGGCTCAGCTACGGCGTTCTCTCGGCCAGCTGGGAGAGTGAACCCGGCACGCTGCTTGGCACCGAACAGCTGGGCCTCAACATCGGCCGCCTGCGAGAGTCATTACGGGCGATGCGTTCAGGCGGCCAGCAGGGGTGAGCTGACCCGGGCCGCGAAGGCCGCCTCATTCAGGGTCGCCAGGGCGGCCATGGGGTTGTCGACGCAGAACTGGGGGCCAAGACGCACGTAGCGCAGGTTGTCGTTGTCGCGCACCAGCGCCACCACCGGCACCCGGGCAGCGGCAGCGTCATCATGGCCTGGACGATGCCGCTGCAGGCATTCGCGCAGGCGGTGCTGAATGGTGATGTCGGCGGCGTCATCGGCCGGCAGTTCCACCATCAACAACTTCAGCTCGTCAATCACCCGGCAATCGTCGACGATCAGTTGCACCCGCTCGTCGCGACGGTCGACCGAGGCCCAGAGCAGCAGGCGGGTGTCGGTCAGCAGATGATCGGCCAGACGGGCGTAGGTCTTGGGAAAGACCACGGCTTCGCAGCTGCCGCTCAGGTCTTCGAGCTGCAGCACTGCCATGCGGTCGCCCTTGCGGGTGGTGACCTGGCGCAGTTCGCTCACCATGACCACGGCGCTCACCTTCGCCTTGTCGGCCTGTTCCTCGAGGGCGGCCAGGGCCAGGGGTGAGAGCAGCTGCACGGGCCGGCTGAGCTGCTTGAGCGGATGGTCCGACAGGTAGAACCCCACCAGCTCCTTTTCGAGCCGCAGTTTTTCGTTGCTGGGATAGTCGCTCACAGGGGCGGCCTTTGGGGCCGAGCCGGCGGAGCTGGCCGGAGACGCCGATCCGTCGTCGCCACCCCCACCCAGCAGATCGAGCAGGTTGCCCTGGCCGCTGGCCCGGTCGCGGGCCCTTGAGCTGGCCCAATCGAGCACCAGATCCAGGTCTGCCATCAGCTGGGCCCGGTTGGCATGGGCTTCGAGGGCATCGAGAGCGCCTGAGTGAATCAGGGCCTCCAGCGCTCTGCGGTTGAGTTGCTGGCCGGGGATGCGGTCGCACAGGTCCCCCAGACTGCTGAACGGACCATCGGCCTGGCGGCTCTCGAGCAGCTGGCGGATAGCACCCTCGCCCAGGTTGCGGATTGCTGAGAGGCCGAACAGGATGCGACCGTCGACCGGTGTGAAGTCGATACCCGAGGCATTGACGTCGGGTGGCATCACCTCAATGCCCATCGCATTGCAGTTGGCGATGTAGCGCTGCACCTTGGCACTGTCGCCGGCGTTGACGGTGAGCAACGCCGCCATGTAGGCGACCGGGTAGTGGGCCTTGAGGTAAGCGGTCTGATAGGTGACGGCGCCATAGGCGGTCGAGTGGCTCTTGTTGAAGCAGTATTCAGCGAACAGCACCATCTGCTCGAACAGGGATTCGGCGAGTTTGGGATCGACGCCACGAGCGCTGGCCCCGGAGACAAAGAGGCTCTGGTGTTTTTCCATTTCGCTCTTCTTCTTCTTGCCCATCGCCCGCCGCAACAGGTCGGCCTCGCCCAGGGAATAGCCGGCCAGATCCTGGGCGATCTTCATGATCTGCTCCTGGTAGACCATGATTCCGTAGGTCTCTTTGAGGATCGGTTGCAGCTTCTCGTGGGCGAAATCGATCGCTTCGCGTCCGTGCTTGCGGTTGATGAACTTGGGGATCAGTCCTGCATCGAGGGGGCCCGGCCGGTAGAGCGCCAGGATCGAGGAGATGTCTTCCAGTGAGGAGGGTTTGAGGTCCCGCACGATCTGGCGCATGCCGCTCGATTCGAGCTGAAAGATGCCTTCCAGATCACCTCGGGCCAGCAGGCCGTAGGTGGCTTCGTCATCAAGCGGCAGAGCATCGGGATCCACCGTTTCGCCACTGCTGCTGGCCACCAGATCGATGGTCTTGTCGATCATCGTCAGGTTCTTGAGGCCGAGGAAGTCCATCTTCAGCAGCCCCATGGACTCCACGTCCTCCATGAAGTACTGGGTGATCACCTGTCCGTCGTTGTTGCGTTGCAGCGGCACCAGCTCATCGAGGGGATCGGCGGCGATGACCACACCGGCGGCGTGCACACCGAAGGTCTTGTTGGTGCCTTCGATGCGCATGGCCAGATCGACCCAGTGCTTCACCTGGGGATCGTTCTGGTACTTGTCGCGAAACTCGGGTGCCGGCGATTCATCGCCGATCATCTCCTTGAGCTTGGCGGGTTTGCCGCGCACCACCGGGATCAGCTTGGCCAGCCGGTCGGCATCGCCATAGGGAATGTCGAGCACCCGGGCCACATCCTTGAGCACCGCCTTGGAGGTCATGCGGTTGAAGGTGATGATCTGGGCGACCTTGTCGTCGCCATAGCGACGGGTGACGTAGTCGATCACCTCGCCGCGGCGTGCGATGCAGAAGTCGGTGTCAATATCCGGCATCGACTTGCGTTCGGGGTTGAGGAACCGCTCGAACAACAGACCGTTGGTGACCGGGTCGATGTTGGTGATGCCCAGGGCGTAGGCCACCAGCGAGCCTGCGGCCGAGCCTCGGCCCGGCCCGACCGGGATGCCGTTGTCACGGGCAAAGCGGATGTAGTCCCAGACCACCAGGAAGTAGGTGGGAAAGCCCATCTGCTCCATCACCTGGAGCTCGAAGTCGAGCCGTTCGCCATAGGTGGAGTCGAAGGCCTCGGCATCGCCCAGGCCCAGCCGCCTGCGCAGCCCTTCTTCGCTCACGTGCCGCAGATAGCTGGGCGCGGTGAACCCATCCGGGATCGGGAAGCGCGGCATCTGGTAGCGGCCGAGGATGTCGTAGTCCTCGACCTTGTCGGCGACCCGGGCGGTGTTGGCGACCGCCCGTTCGATCACACCGGGGTCCAGGTGATCACCGAAGAGCTGCAGCATTTCCGCTTCGCTCTTGATGTATTCGGTGCCGGTGTAGCGCAGCCGTTTTTCGTCGCTGATCAGCTTGCCGGTGAGCACGCACAGCAGGGCATCGTGGGCCTCCACATCGCCCACGCTCAGGTAGTGGGCGTCGTTGGTGGCGATCAGCTCGATGCCGAGCTCGGCGCCGATCTTGGCGATCTCGGTGTTGACGATGCGGTCTTCGATGCCGCCATGGTCCTGGATCTCCAGGTAGAAATCGTCGCCGAAGACCTCCTGGTACCAGCGGGCCACCTCGCGGGCCACCTCGGGCCTGCCGCGCAGGATCGCCTGGGAGATCTCGCCGCCGAGGCAGGCGGTGGCGATGATCAGCCCCTCGCTGTGCGCCTTGAGGGTGGCCTTGTCGATGCAGGCCCGGGCGAAGATGCCGCGCCCACGCATGCCCTTGAGATGGCTGATGCTGGTCAGCTTGACCAGGTTGCGGTAGCCGACCGCGTTCTTGGCCAGCACCACCAGGTGGTATCGGCGCTCCTTCTTGGGAGGGTTGGGGTCATCAAGGGAGCCGTTGATGACATACATCTCGTTGCCGATGATCGGCTTGATGCCCGCCTTGGTGCAGAGCTTCAGCAGCTCGATGGCGCCATACATGACGCCGTGGTCGGTGAGGGCCAGGGCCGGCATGCCCAGCTCCACGGCGCGCTCCACCATGGCCGGCAGCTGGCTGGCCCCGTCCAGCAGGCTGTAGTCACTGTGGTTGTGGAGGGGGACAAACACCACAGATCTGCCTGACGGGGACCCAGCTTAGAGGGGCACACCAGATCTGGTGTGCCCGCCCGTCAGACGGCCAGCTCGGCCTCGGGACGCTGGGCCATGACCTGGGCGGCCTGCTCATAGTGATGGGCCAGCTGCAGCACCTGCTCTTCGGCCAGCACATTGCCGATCAGCTGCAGACCGATCGGCAGTCCCTGGGGGTCGAAGCCGCAGGGCAGGCTGATCGCCGGCAGGCCCGCCAGGTTGGCCGGGATCGTGAGCAGGTCGGCCAGGTACATGGCCAGCGGGTCTTCGCTGTGGGCGCCAAAGGCGAAGGCCGTGGTGGGTGTGGTCGGTGTGAGCAGCAGGTCGACGCTGCTGAAGGCGGCGTCGAAATCGCGGCGGATCAGGGTCCTCACCTGCTGGGCTTTCTTGTAGTAGGCATCGACATAGCCCGCCGAGAGGGCGTAGGTGCCGATCAGGATGCGCCGCTTGACCTCGTCACCGAATCCTTCGGAGCGGCTGCGGGCGGTCATGTCGGCAAGGGAGCCGGCATCGGCGGCCCGGTACCCATATTTGACGCCGTCGTAGCGCGCCAGGTTGGCGCTCGCCTCCGAAGGCGCGATCACGTAATACGTGGCGATGCCGGTGTTGAAGCGGGGGCAGCTCACCTCCACCAGTTCGCAGCCCAGGGCCTCCAGTTGGGTTGCTGCTGCCAGCACGGCCGCTTTCACGGTGGGGTCGAGGCCTTCCTGCTCGAAGCATTCCCT
>Ga0214917_10005897_pt1 | contig 12923 bp, 6 predicted proteins | sample LL_1208_BB_MetaG_FD_177983 | JGI IMG/M metagenome (GOLD analysis project Ga0214917, IMG submission 177983) | Freshwater microbial communities from Lake Lanier, Atlanta, Georgia, United States - LL_1208_BB | ecosystem: Environmental > Aquatic > Freshwater > Lake | place: USA: Georgia | collected... | reverse complement strand
ACAGGACAAAGATATTCCATTACATATAAAAAACCAACAATCATTTTAGAAACAGATATAACTTCTTCTATAGATGGGTATTCTTCTATTGGTGATCAAGTTATTACATTTGGTCCTCAAGTACAAGGACAATTTGTAATATTAATAAATGGTTTTAATGGTGCAGCTGTTATGAATGATGATATTGTTATAAATAATTTGGGAACAACAAATATAGCATCAAATACTGGCAGTGGTATATTTTGGGATGGAATAAAATGGATAGGTAATACAGCCGGTCCGAATGGTACTACTGATAATGGTACTGCAAATATAATTTCTTATGATGGAATTTATTGGGAAACAACCGGTACAACAAGTACTTCATCTGGGGGTTGGACATGGAAAGCATATTATAATGGTAGTATATACCTTTTAATAAATGGTAATAAAGCAAATAGTGCAGCAGTTGCATATTCATATGATGGAATTAATTGGACAGCTGTATCCACTTTACCCATGAGTACATATGCTGTTGGTTGGAATGGATTAGTATGGTTAATTGGTGGACAAACGAATCGTCAAATATATTATTCGTATGATGGTGTAACATGGATAACTACAGGACAATCTCCATTTACTAATGCGATATATGATTTTGCATGGACTGGTACTTTATGGGTTGCAGTTGGTAATAATGGCGGTAGTACAAATCAAATTTTCTATAATACAGATCCACTTGGAACGACGGCTTGGATAGCTGCCAGTAATTCTGGAACAGCATCTACACTTAGTTTATGTTGGAATAATAAAATTATGACAAATATAAATAATAACAACCAGATATTATATTCTAATAACGGTATTAATTGGACTAGTAGTAATTATGCTTTTCAGTCATATAATGAAAGCTCATCTGTAAAATGGAATGGACGTTTATTTGTAGCATGTGGAGGACCAGGTAGTAATAGTAATATGGCATATTCATATAATGGTATTAATTGGAATACAATACAAAATAATTTTAGAAATGGTGATAGAGTAATTGATATTGAATATAATCATAGAAGATTACATACTATTAGATTTCAACGACAACTTACCATTGCAGGTGGTGAGGGTGCAAATACTATATCATACTCACTTAACGGAATGAATTGGGTTGGATTAGGAAAAACTATTTTTACCACTAGAGGAATAAATTCAGTATATAATGGGAAATTATGGGTAATGGTTGGTATTGGAACAAACACAATTGCTTATTCTTATAATGGTATGAATTGGGTTGGATTAGGTAATACTATTTTTTCTATATCTGGTAATAATATTGCATGGAATGGTATAATGTTTGTAGCAGTAGGTAGTGGCACAAACTCAATAGCATATTCATATGATGGAATAACATGGTTAACTAGTTCTACATCAACTATAATTAATCCAGCAACAAATGGTGCAGCTTCTGTTGCATGGAATGGTAAAATATGGGTTGCTGTAGGAGGAAGTATAAATTCAAATACTATTGCATATTCAACTGATGGAATTAATTGGATAGGAAAAATGAGTACTGATGCTGACGGTATCAATAGTAGTGCTGCAAAAGTAATATCTACGAATGGACAAATGTTTTTAGTAGGAACAGTAGAGACAACTAAGACATTATTCACTTCAATTGATGGAATAAAATGGACAAATATCTCTCCATCAATAATTAATTTTATTTATAATATTGCGTGGAATGGTAAAATGTGGATTGCAATGGGTAGTGGAATAAATTCTATAATATATTCATATAATGGATTAAATTGGCTTCCAGGAACATCTCCATTTGATACAGTAACATGTGGTATTTGGAATGGTACATTTTGGATTGCTGGTGGTCCATATAACACCATTACATATTCATATAATGGAATTAATTGGATCCTAACTCAATTTACATCTGCCGCTTCAACAGCAGGTGGTTTTGGAACTAATTTCAATATAAATCCAAAACCTTTTATCCAACACCCTACTTTAGCATTTGGAGAAGGAACCAATACAATTGCCTATTCGCCTGATGGAATTATATGGAAACCTTTAGGAAATATAATATTCACTACCTCTGGTAGAAAAGCATTCTGGAATGGAAAAATATGGGTAGGAGTAGGTATTGGTACAAATACAATTGCATATTCTTTAGATGGATACAATTGGGTAGGATTAGGATTATCCATTTTTTCATCAAGTGGGTATAGTGTTACATATAATGGTTCGATTTGGGTAGCTGTTGGATCAGGTGGTAATTCTATCGCATATTCTTATAATGGAATGCAATGGAGAGGTGTTTCAAACTCTTCCACAATATTTTCATCAGGTGGAAGAGGTATTGCATGGAATGGTGTTACTTTTGTTGCTACCGGTCAAGGTAATAATATCATTGCTACATCTACTGATGGTATTACATGGCAAGGTAACGTGACAGGTTCTACATTTTCTACTAATGGTGCTGGTCTTTGGTCTAATGGACCTTTATGGGTTGTTACTGGTTCAGGTACAAATTCTATTATATATACATCTGATAGAGCAGGTAGAACAGGGTGGACAGCGGTCGCATCGAATCCATTTTCTACAAGTGGTTCTGATGTAGCATGGAATGGTTCTATATGGGTCGCGGTTGGAAGTGGATCAGAAAATACAGTAGCTACATCAACGAATGGTATAACATGGACAGGACGTGGATTGGTTGTACCTACTAGTGGAGGTGGTATATGTTGGAATGGTGTCCGATGGATTCTTACATCGGCATCCCCTAATAATATTCCTATATATTATTCACAAAACGGTATAACATGGTATTCTAGTAATTATTCTATATCTTATTCGTATAATGTATCATCCAATCCTGGTGTAGGTGCATTTGTACCACCATCTGCAATAGTTCTTAATAATTATGGAATAAATGGAAATGGGTATTCAACGTCTCAAACGCTGGATGTTATTTCTTCTAATCCATATTATCAAAATGGATATGACAATGTATCTATTACAGTAAATCCTACTTATAACCCTTCGTTATACAAATTATTATCAAATATAAATTATACTAATATTAATATTAATACTTATAATATTTTATCACAGAGTTCTAATTTAACCATTAATAATACAATATCTGGAAATACAACTATTATTTCTTTTACAATTGGATCGAACAATAGTAACGGTAGTTGTAATTTAATCTTTACAGGTATTACAGACATACAAGTATTCATGATCGCAGGTGGAGGTGGTGGCGGTAAAGATATCGGTGCTGGTGGTGGTGCTGGTGGTGTTATTTATAAAGGAAATTTCAAAGTAGAAAATGCTAAAAATTATTTAATTACTGTTGGCGCTGGTGGTTCTGGATCTACAAATAGTACTCTTGCAGGGACAAATGGTAATAATAGTACATTTTCCACATTAACAGCTATTGGAGGCGGAGGTGGTGCAGGACAGTCTGTTACTGGAACACCTCCATCAAATAGCGGAGGTTCTGGTGGAGGTGGTCATAGATTTAGTACTATAGGTGCAAGCGGAACGGATTATCAAGGTAGCAAAGGTGGTAATGCAACAACTAATAATACTAATTTTTATGCAGGCGGTGGTGGCGGTGCAGGTAATATTGGAGAGAATGGGTTTAATAGTACAGGTGATTATGGTCCGATTGGTCCTAAAGGAGGTCCCGGTGGGATTGGTATATTTTATCCAATAATACAATCGACACTTTATTATGCAGGTGGAGGCGGTGGATCTTCCCTACTACCGGGAGGTACGAATTACTACACAGCAGTAGCAACAGGTGGACTTGGCGGTGGCGGGAACAGTAGTGGTAGTGTAAGTGACGCAACATTTGGTACTCCAAATACTGGTGGTGGCGGTGGTGGTGGTGGCAGAAAACATGCAGTAACTGGAACTCCTATTTCAAATGGAGGTGATGGCGGTTCTGGAATTGTCATAATTTCCTTCACACCATATTCATTAATTACGTCAACGATGATCCTTCACTATGATTTTACAGATACAACCTGTTATTCTCCACTTGTTTCAAATACAATGGTTAAGAATTTAATACCTTATAATGAAGCAGTTTTTAATACGAATATGGCATTATATAATAATCCTTTCTATTTACCTTCATTACGAACAATGTATTGCAATAATACTAACGCAACAAGTGGGTCAAATGTACAATGTATGCAAACACTGAATCAATATACTTATAGTAGTATTTCAATTTGGTATAGACAATTACCACAAACTAGTAATGCTGCTTATTTATTTGATGGAGCTACTTCTGGTAATAATTTTGGGCTTACATCTATATATACTAATAGTTCTGGTAGTGGTACAATCGGTACTTTTTGGACAAAGTGTTATTTTGACGGTGGTTCAAATGCACCAACATGGACATCGAAAGAATTTACAGACGGCACATGGCATAATGTAACATTTACATCAACAAGTTCTACCACAGGACAATTTACCATAGCCGGAAGAAATAATATAACGCAATGTGCAAATATAGAAATAGCAGCATTTATGGCATATAGTCGTGAAATAACAGAGATAGAAAATAGACAAAATTATAATTATTATTATAATATTCTTAATAATTCAGGAGTATTTTTAAACTATTTCAGTATCTCTGCATTTTATTACGCGTTTTCAGTGAGATTAACTATTCCTAGTTATACTGGTCCTGTAATGAGAATCAGACGATCCAATGACAATGCTGTAAGTGATTTCTATACAGATTCTACCCAATCATATCTTACTACTGGTATTAATAATACTGGTACGAGTTATGCATCATGGATTGGTGCAAATACTGGTTACGTAAATATATGGTATGACCAATCTGGAAAACAAAATCATGCAATGCAATCTACAAATAATTTACAACCATCATTATCTAACAGAGTCTCAGATAAATATGTTATTTATTTTATACGCACACAGCGTCTTGATATATCAAATACAACCTTACGTAATAATACGTTTATGTGTCAATTTTTCATTGCTTCTAACTCTACAAGTGATGCAAATAGTTTGTTTACTGGACGTACAGACATTGGTGTAAGATTAGATGGTTATTCGGTTATGGGTGGTAATAATGCAGGTAGCTGGTATTTCACTGCTTTTGGAAGAAAATATAGTTATATAAATGATGTATCTAATACAAATTTTTCACCCAATATATGGAATACTGTAGCATTATCAGTTCAATCACCACCTGTCTTTGGCAATGATTCGTTATCATCAATCGGTACCAATGTAAACGAAACCAGTACATATAAGGGTTTAAATGGATATATGAGTGAATTGGTTGGTCATAATATTCAATTGCCTATATATGATTTATCACTATATTACAAAAATAGATTAAATATAACTGCTAAGTATCCATTTACTACTAATGCAGATATATTTACTACTATTTATGAACCAAATAATAATATTTATTATTTTCTTTTTATATTTACAACAACTGGTAGTAGAAATCTTACATTAACTGCTGTTCCTAATAGATTTGTTTATATGATTGTTGCAGGTGGCGGAGCTGGAGGCGGTGGTAGTTTATTTGGTGGTGGTGGCGGTGGTGGCGGAGTAGCGGAAGCTTCCATAACATTGACTAATAACAACACAGTTACAGTTACAGTAGGTAATGGCGGTACTTCTGGTAGTAATGGCGGTGATTCTTCTATTACTTTCAGTTCAAATTCATCATTTAATAGAACTCTTAAAGGTGGTGGATCTGGTTTTGGTAGTTCAGGCGGTTCTGGTGGTGGAGGTAATAGTGGAGGATTTAATCCCGGTGGAGCAGGTACTGCCGGTCAAGGAACATCTGGAGGAAGTGGTTCTACATATAGCGGCGGAGGCGGAGGTGGTAATGCAGGTAATCCTACTAATGGATCAGGTGGTACAGGTGGTATAGGTGGTAGAGGTGGTCCTGGTACCATTTCAAACCAGATACCTATCAGTCTTTATTTTACTAACAATAGATACTTTGCATCAGGTGGAGGTGGAGGTGGAAATGGTGGAGGTGGAATTGGTGGTAGTAATGGATTACTAGGTGCAGGAGGCTCCGGAGGTATGGGCACTAATACATCCGGTGGATCTGCTACTGCAAATAGTGGTAGTGGTGGTGGTGGTAGTGGATTTAATGGTAGTGGTGGAAATGGTGGATCTGGTATCGTTGCAATAGCATTGACTTTTTCAACTTGGCCGTAAATATTACATTAAAACAACAACATATTTTCTTTAATTTGCATACATTACTATTTTACACCTTTGCACCTTTAAAATGCCGATTATATATAAAGATAATTTATCGGTTGCAAAGTAACAATTACCATTGCACATTTAAAACGCACATCTTTAGATGTGCGTTCTTTGAATGTCCATTGGTGTAAATTTATATGCACTGTTTGATTTTTACTACGAAGTAAAGAACTTTTACATTTAATTATTAGTTACATATCAATAACATTAGTAATATATTTATAATTCTCAGATTATCATGTATTTTACATAAAATCGATTCAAATATAACCATATAACGTTATAATATAAAATGCCTGCGGTTCTTATTCCAAACCCACCTGTATTTCGTGCCAATATTCAGAAAAAATTATCTTCCACTCTCCCCAAAGAAAAACTTGCATCCAATCTTGAAAAAGCTATTTTCAATTATGCTATCCAAGAAGGAACACGCCGAAAAATCATCAAAAAATGGGAAAATCCTCATTTTGTGCAATTATATATGGATCGATTGCGTACCATTATCAATAATCTAGATAACAAAGACATCGTATCCCAATTATTATCCGGCGAATTACCTGTTCAAGCCTTCGCTTTTATGACCCATCAAGAAATGAAACCGGAACGATGGGCTGAATTGATTGCGAAAAAAACCAAACGCGATGCATCTCGATTTAATACCAATATAGAAGCATCAACTGATATGTATACTTGCAAAAAGTGCAAATCGCAAAAATGTACTTATTATGAAATGCAAACCCGGTCAGCAGATGAACCTGCCACCATTTTTGTTACATGTTTAGATTGCGGTAAACACTGGAAAGGATAAACCTATCATCACACAGTACACGATTCATAAAAAAATATACATCTATTTTTTTATGATTTATTTATGATTTATTTCTTATACATTAACCAAAGAAGTCTAAGCCAATATTTCTAAGTCGGAAATTCGCCAATATTCACTACCACCATTCGGTAATGGTCGCTGTATAATAAAGGGCATTCTTTTTTGTTCCAATTCTTTCAATGCAATTAAATATCCGTCGATCATCGAGTCGTCTACCTCTACAAATGGTTTGGCGCCCATATTGATCTGTTTCGCTCGTTCGCCTAGAATTCGCGCTTTTTCATATCGTGTCATGATAGGCAATGTTTGATGTAGCGGATCGATAATTGTCGAATCTTTATCTCTTACAACCGTTGCCAATGTTTCGATTTCTTCGTAATTCAGTGTTTTTAATTCTGGATGATGATTTTCAATGACTTTTTGACGAAAATGATCGTCGAGCTTTTGAAGATAATCTTCATCTTCTTCCTCTTCATCATCCTCGTCTTCCTCTCCATCCGATGAACTACGATCGTCCAATTGAGGAATATCTATATTTTTATCGATTTCTTTGTCCTCTACATCCTCATCTATATTATCATAATCTTCAATATCAGAATCTTCACCACCGGAAAATATACTTACATCATCAGCATCACTTTCGATTTTACCACCACTTAGTACACTGCTTTCATCTGATATATCATCGTCTTCATCCCCATAATAAGTATCTTTGTTTACGCTGTGTTTGTTCATGTGTATATAGTATGCATGTATTTTTCTAAATTATTACTAGATCAATTTTACATATTTTTCATAAAAAAATATCTCCCTATAAATTGTAAAAGCGCACTTACCCACCTTTTTTATGAATCTGTTTTCCAAATCGTATCGCAATCCACACAAATATATACATATTTCATATTACTATCATCATAACGCATGTAAATCACTTCCGTTTTCTTTTTCTTCCCTTCATCACTATTCACATTTGTAATACATGATTCATTTGGACATTTCATCGTATAAATACGCGGAAGCGTAGGATCCAATTTTGTATATTTATTAATAATATGATTGAATTTTTGTTCACCTTGTTTTAAATGAGTATTGAGAACACAATGGCCTTCTTGAGTAATTGTATCATCAATTGTTCCACAATGCCGGCAATAATAAGTCAATTTATTCGTATCTTCGGCATCGATGGCAATATAAAGCATATTTTGACAGTTCACGCAGAATTTCATATTTAAAACTATAACATATATTTATATATTTTAAATGCAATCAATTTTCCACACATATTATATTTTTTGATTATGCGAAACATTTATAATATTACTAATACTATTCCACACCTTCCTACTATATTTGGTAATTCCCTTTATAGAATTCCTTATTCCATATTTGTTTCGCCGTGTTTTCGGTAGATCCGCTAAAATTTCGTTAGTGATTCGATCCTTTTTATTTGTTCTATGCACTTTTATAGTTTCCCCTTTGGGAGAAGTCTTTACACTTGAAATACTGTTATTCTCATCTTTACCTTCTCGGATCGTTTCCAATTTATTTATAGCAATCGATGGTTTCATATATTTTGAATATTTTTTCACAATTATTTTTCGTGGTTTATACGATAACGATGTTATATTATTTCCATTTATATTTGAATAATATTTTGTAATCACGGTATTCGAATCTTTCAATTTCTCGATATCTAACATATATAAATATTGACGATTTTTATATAAAAAATAGTTGTTTTATACAACTATAAATATGCATTATCTTTCTGTAGGTGCAATGTTTAAAAACGAATCTCACAGTATGAAAGAATGGATCGAACACTACCGATTTCACGGTGTCGATCATTTCTATTTAATCGATGATGGAAGCACTGATTCTTACATGGATATCTTACAACCATATATTGATTCAGGTGTCGTAACGTTATTTGTCGTCGATGAACCATATTATCTCGGCAGACAGCGCAATTTATATAACCGATGCATTTTACCTAAAATCAAAGAGACAAAATGGCTACTCATGATTGATCTTGACGAATATGTATGGTCCAAACAAGATATCCGTTTAGATAATGTCTTGAGAACATGTGAAAATTATGGTCAAATTCAAATTCAAGAAGCCCTTTTTGGATCCAATGGACATGAAACGCAGCCCAAACATATTCTTCCATCTTTTACAAAACGCGCTTCTAAATTCATGGGCAAATACAAGTATTTCATCAACAGTTCCTATGAGTTTTCTTCGCTCAATGTTCACCATGCCGAATTCTCCGAAACTAAATACATGAAAGATTTTTCTGTGTTCATTATCATCTTTCCAGAATATTTCATTTTAAACCATTATAATTGTCAAAGTCGCGAATTTTGGAACCAGGTCAAATGTACACGCGGCGACAGTGACCATTATATAACACGAACCCATGAGGATTTTACCCAATACGATTTGAATGAAGTCGAAGACATCGAATTACTACAGCAAAACACAGCTCTATATGAAGAATTTCATATGCGTTCATAAAATTGATAGATATGCGATACTATTACTATTTAAATATATAATTCTATTTTATCTTAGATGATTAAAATTGCTAGTAAAACAAAAGAGCATGATCGAATGGAAAAACCTAAAAATTATCAAACCTATATAAACCAATTTAAAATTCAAAAAGGGGATCCTAAGAAAATGACAAATACGCGAATAGGCAACCAAGAAATGGGAATTTATGGGGGTATCTATTCTTTTGACAATTATCCCGAATTTCTAGAAAACTATTATCGCGAAGTCTTTCTTCGAGGAAATCCCGAATATTTAACAGAAGTACAATTAGAAAAAGGCGCTATTCTAGTTGATGTTGATTTAAGACATGATTATTCCATTACAACTCGGCAATATACACCTGAACATATTGCCGATCTCGTCGATCTTTATTTAGGCATTTTCAAAAAGTGTTTCCAACTTGACAATAATGCAGTGATTCCTGCCTACATTTTTCAGAAACCCACTGTGAATCGTGTGGCGGAAGATAAACTCACCAAAGACGGTCTTCATATTATTTTTGGCATTGCATGTGATCACGCCGCTCAACAATTGATTCGCACAAAAGTTGTTGCAGAAATTGCCGATGTATGGGGTGAAGAGCTAAATATCAAAAATACATGGGACAAAGTCTTTGATGAAGGTATTAGTCAAGGCGGAACCAACTGGCAACTCATCGGATCCAGAAAACCCGGAAACGAAGTCTATCGTTTAACAGGTATTTTCACATCCACCTTCGACGGTTCAGACGGCGAATTCAGTACGATTTATGCAGATGCATCGACATTTGACATGTCTACTGAAATCTACAAATTATCTGCTAGATATCCTAATCATTATGAACCCTTTTTGACAACGGCATTCTTAAATGAATGTGCCGGTGTAAAAGGGTTGTCGAAAAAACCGTCGCGAAATACAATTGTTTCTCTAGATATGCAAGAAATCAGTCCATTAGCCATTAAAACCCACGAAGAATTGGACCGGTGTTTAAAACATTATTTAGATAATATTTCGCCTGAAAATTACAAAGAATACGAAGCTTATGCATACACTATGTCACTTCCCGCTACATATTATGATACCGGATCTTATGACAAATGGTTTGCGGTCGGTTGCGCACTGAGAAACATCAGCAACTCGCTATTCATTGTATGGTTGAAATTCAGTTCGCAAAGTTCCGCATGGGATTTCTCACAAGTAAAAGATCGTTGGGATGACTGGCAAAAATTCAGTTTGAAAAGCAAAACAGGATTAACCCTAAGATCGATTATGTATTGGTCTAACAAAGATGCACACGACAAATTCAAAGAAATCCGAGAAAACAGTTTGGATTATTATATCGAACTCACATTAGACAGTGGATTAACCGACATTTCCATTTCGAACAAAGGAAAAGGCGGTGCAACAGATTATGATATTGCCAAACTGCTTTGTCAATTAAAAAAAGATTTATATGTGTGTTCATCGATTGATGGCAATACATGGTATCAATATACACAACATCGATGGGTAGAAATCGAAGCAGGCACTTCTCTCCGTATGTCGATTTCGACCGAACTTCGCGCGCTTTATGCTAAAAAAGCCGAACAAATCAACGAAGCATTGTCGGCTTTAGAAGATACCGATGATCCCAAAGCCAAATTTCTAGATGCACGTTTGCAAAAAGTATTAGACATATATGCTCGTTTAGGGCGAACCAATGATAAGAAAAATATTATGAGTGAATCGAAAGATCTCTTCTATGATCCAGATTTCACAAACACAATCGATACTAATCCACATTTGTTGTGTTGTAAGAACGGCGTATGGGATTTCAAAGAAAAAGTATTCCGTGATGGGAAACCGGAAGATTATATTTCAATGTGTACGAATATTGAATATATACCTCTTTCCGATAAAACAAAGGCTATAGAATCTGAAATTGCAGATTTTATGGCAAAACTTTTCCCAGAACAAGAATTACGCGAATATATGTGGGAACATCTTTCGTCTACTTTGGTAGGAACCGCACTCAATCAAACGTTCAATAATTATCTCGGTGGCGGTCGAAATGGAAAATCCGTGCTTGTAACACTCATGACGAAAACCCTGGGTGAATACAAAGGCGAACTGCCGCTTACTGCGGTCGTAACACAACGCCGCGTAGGCGTCGGTGGATTAGCACCCGAAATTGTGAAATTGAAAGGAAAACGATATGCAGTCATGCAAGAACCAAGACAAGGTGACGTTTTAAACGAAGGTATTCTAAAAGAATTGACAAGTGGCATGGACGCGATTCAAGCAAGAGGTCTATATGGCTCTCCGATTACATTTACGCCTCAATTCAAACTGGTTGTATGTGCAAATGTTCTTCCAGAAATAAAAGTGCAAGATCACGGTACATGGCGACGTATTCGTGTTATTCCATTCAAAGCTCTTTTCACAGAAAATCCTGTCGAAGGAGATCCATACAAGCCATATCAATATCTGTTGGACCCAGCCATTGACGAAAAATTCGATGTTTGGAAAACAGTCTTCTTAGCCATGCTGGTTGAACGCGTATTAAAAACGAACGGCCGTGTGAATGATTGCGAAATTGTCATGAAAGCCAGTAATGAATATAAACACAAACAAGATGTCATTACTCAATTCATCGAAGAAAAAATTGTTCAAGCTCCAGGAGAGGCGGTCAAAACTGCGGCTATCAATGAATCTTTCAAAATCTGGCACGAATCCAATTTTGGAACAAAAGGTCCACAACCCAAAGAGATTCATTCACAATTGGATCGCATGTTTGGTCAGAAAGATAAAGAAGGTTGGAAAGGTATTAAAATACGATATGACACCAATTATCGAAATAATACAGTGGACCCGGATGAAATCGACGATGTCGAGTTTTAATGGACAGATTTCAATTCCTCCATTCCACGTTCATAATATTCCATTTGTTTATATCCATATCCATTATTGTATACCACAGATAACATTACACTATAAATATACATTGACAATTGATACAATCCAGTTTCTAAAGGATAAATGTAAAAAGGGAATGCAATAATCACTGCAATCATGCTTATTTTAAAATATATAGAAAACGGTTTTAAAATAATCATCATCGAAAGAATGATGGCCAATGCGATATAAATCCAAAAAAGCCATTTATTAATCGTTATAAATATTGTTGATGATTGATCTAAATAGATACTCTTTCTACCAGCAACAGATATTCCTGGATAACTTTTTTTTATCATTTCATTTTCCATAGTCACTTTATCTAATAATATTTGATATGTAT
>Ga0214917_10005896_pt1 | contig 12925 bp, 9 predicted proteins | sample LL_1208_BB_MetaG_FD_177983 | JGI IMG/M metagenome (GOLD analysis project Ga0214917, IMG submission 177983) | Freshwater microbial communities from Lake Lanier, Atlanta, Georgia, United States - LL_1208_BB | ecosystem: Environmental > Aquatic > Freshwater > Lake | place: USA: Georgia | collected... | reverse complement strand
TTTTTTTAAAAACTCTTTTCGTTTTTTTAAATTTTCTCTAAGGGCTTCTGAAAGACGTTCTTTTTTTAAATCTTTTTGATTATTAATCATCAAAATTAATTTCGAACTATTTATTTGGATTAGTTAAATCATCCAAAGTAATAGGCTTATTAATATCGTGCATTTCTTGTTCAGGTTCTTTTGCGGGTATGGTTGAGGCTCTTTTAGCTTTTCTTAAAGCAAGACGCTCTTTTCTCTTTGCTTCTTTAAGCATGGCTCTTTCTCCACGTTTAGACTTGTAATCATAATGAATACCCATGGGTGAGCCTCCTCCATCAAAAAAATCTAGATATTAAACTTTTTTTAAATTTACAGCTGATGGACCTTTTTTTCCATCTTCGATATCAAATGTAAGAACATCTCCTTCGTCAAGATAATCTATTCCTGCATCTTTAACAGCTGACATATGGACAAATACGTCTTTTTGTTTGTCGTCTCTCTCAATAAAACCGTAGCCTTTGCTACCGTTAAACCACTTTACTTTACCTTTTATGCTACTCATCTTACGTTTATTTACTTTCGTTATTATGTTGTTCAATTTGAATACTATTACTCAAAGTGAGACTTGTGTTTAATAGGTATAATAGCCAGTTGTCAAGATTGCTAACGCATAGCTTGTAATTTTATTGTTTTTAATGGCTAATTATTTAGTTTTAAATGTTTATTTAAAAAGAACTATAAATTACAAATTTAAAATTCAAAATGCCCACATAGCTTAGTTGGTAGAGCACTTCCATGGTAAGGAAGAGGTGGCCAGTTCGATTCCGGCTGTGGGCACCAAAATTTTAAAGTTCACAATATCATTTTAACCTAATATTTAAGCCAAACTTTTAATGGTTTTATAAAAAATATTTAAATATAATAAACTCTATGAATTTAGAAATTAAGGTTCCTGACATAGGGGATTTTAAGAATGTTGAAATCATAGAAGTATTAATAAAAGAAGGTGATCAAATTAAGAAAAATGATCCCATACTTACATTAGAAAGTGATAAATCAAGCGTAGAGGTTCCTTCCCCTTTTGATGGTAAAATTTCAAGTGTAAAAGTTAAAGTTGGGGACAAAGTCTCAAAAGGATCGTTAATAGCTACTTTAAGTGGTGAAGGTTCCTCAAAAGTGGCGGATAACAAATCTATACTTCCGGAAACAGAAAAGATCATTCAAGAAGCTGAGAAAGTTTTAGAAAAGACAGATCACGAGAAAAAAATTATAAAAGAAGAGCCTAAGCAAAATTTTGAAACAAAAGTTGAATACAAGAAATTTACAAACTATTCCTCTGATCAAGACAGTATTGGTGATGTAGATCCTCAAGAGACTATAGAATGGATTGAGTCATTGAATAGCGTTGTTGAAAGAGATGGTCCAAAAAGAGCTAATTATCTTTTAGGTAAATTAATTAATCAAGCTTACATCTCAGGTTCAAATTTACCTTACAATCAAAAAACACCTTATATAAATACAATACCGAGGGAGATGGAAACTAAATCTCCTGGAGATCAAGTCATAGAGAACAAAATAAGATCTTTAATTAGATGGAACGCTGCATGCATGGTTGTGCGTGCTAATAAGAAACTTCCAGAGCTTGGAGGGCACATTGCAACTTTTGCCTCTGCCGCAACTTTATACGATGTTGGTTTTAATCATTTTTGGAAATCCCAAAATGAAAAAAATCTGGGAGACTTAATTTATTTTCAAGGTCACTGCGCTCCTGGTATTTATGCAAGATCTTTTCTTGAAGGAAGAATAACTACAAAACAATTAGAAAATTTCAGACAAGAAGTTGATGGTGGGGGATTGTCTTCATATCCTCACCCATGGTTAATGCCAAACTACTGGCAATTTCCAACAGTATCGATGGGTCTTGGTCCTATCATGGCAATTTATCAGGCAAGATTTATGAAATATTTACAAAACAGATCTTTAATAGAAGATCAAAATAGAAAAGTTTGGGTTTTTTTAGGTGATGGAGAAATGGACGAGCCTGAATCAACGGGTGCTATTAGTTTAGCAGCAAGAGAAAAGTTGGATAACTTAGTATTTGTAATCAATTGCAACCTTCAAAGATTAGATGGTCCTGTAAGAGGAAATGGAAAAATAATTCAAGAAATGGAAGGTTTGTTTAGAGGAGCGGGCTGGAATGTAATTAAAGTTATTTGGGGATCTTATTGGGATCCTCTTCTTGCAAAAGATAAAACGGGTCTATTATTAAAAAGAATGGAAGAGTGTGTTGATGGAGAATACCAAGCATTCAAAGCCAAAGGTGGAGCTTATGTTAGAAGTCATTTCTTTGGAAAATATCCAGAATTAAGAGAGTTGGTTTCAAATATGACCGATGAGGATATATGGAAACTTAATAGAGGAGGTCATGATCCTCATAAAGTATATGCCGCATATCATGCTGCTCAAAATCACAAAGGATCTCCTACGGTAATTTTAGCAAAAACTATTAAAGGTTATGGAATGGGCAAAAGCGGGGAAAGTATCAATACAACCCATCAACAAAAAAAATTGGATGTGAATGATATGTATTATTTTAGAGATCGATTTAATATTCCAATTACAGATAAACAAGTTGAAAATTTAGAGTTTTATAAACCTGATGAAAAATCAGAAGAAATTCAATACATCAAAGAAAGAAGAAAACAACTCGGTGGTTTTATTCCAACAAGAAGAACTAAGACTAAAGCTTTAAAAACCCCAACTGCTGAAATTTTTGAATCTTCTTATTTAGATTCTGGAGATAGAGAACTCTCAACAACTATGGCTCTTGTTAGTATGCTTACTAAAATGTTAAGAGACAAAGAATATTCTTCAAGATTAGTTCCAATAATTCCTGATGAAGCAAGAACTTTTGGAATGGAGGGATTTTTCCAAAAAATTGGAATTTATGCTCATGAAGGTCAAAAATATGAACCTGTAGATTCAGAGCAGTTAAGTTCTTATCGCGAAGACAAAAGTGGACAAGTATTAGAAGAAGGAATTACAGAAGCTGGCGCCATGTCTTCCTGGATAGCTGCTGGAACATCTTATTCAAATCATAATATTGAAATGATTCCTATCTATCTTTTTTATTCAATGTTTGGTTTTCAAAGAATTGGTGACTTTGCTTGGGCAGCTGGTGACGCTCAATGTAGAGGTTTTTTAATTGGAGCAACATCAGGCAGAACCACTCTTGCAGGTGAAGGATTGCAGCACCAGGATGGTCACAGTTTAGTAATGGCATCTACTATTCCAAACTGCGTAACTTATGATCCAACTTTTTCTTATGAATTGGCAGTAATATTCGAAGATGGGTTGAAAAGAATGCATGAAAAACAAGAAAATGTTTTTTATTACATAACAACTTTAAATGAAAATTATAAACATCCTGCAATGCCTAAGGGTGTAAAAAAGGAAGACATCTTAAGAGGTATGTATTTATTTAAAGAAATTAATAATAAAGGAAAAACAAAAGTTCAGTTGCTTGGATCTGGAGAAATATTAAATGAAGTAATAAAAGCGGCGGATATATTAAGTTCTGACTTTGGAATTGATTCTGATATCTGGAGCGTGACAAGCTTTAATGAATTAAGAAAAGATGCAATAGAAATTGAAAGAAAAAATTTGTTAAACCCAGATAAAAAACCAGAAAAAACTTACATAGAAAAATGTTTTGAAAAAAGAACAGGCCCCTTTATAGCAGCAACGGATTATATTAGAACATTATCTGAAGGAATTAGAAACTACGTTCCTGGTACATATGTAACTTTGGGAACGGATGGATTTGGAAGAAGCGATACTAGAAAAAATTTAAGAAAGTTTTTTGAAGTTAATAAAGAGTTTATTGTTTATTCTACATTGAGCACTTTAGTAAAAGAACAAAAAATTGCATCAAAAGTAGCTACTGATGCGATGAAAAAATATAATATTGATCCAAAAAAACCTATTCCTACAAAACTATAGTTTAAAATGGCTAAAATTGTTGATTTAGTAGTTCCGAATATTGGTAATTTTAAAAATGTAGAAATTATAGAAGTTCTTATAAAAGAAAATCAAAATATAAAAAAAAATGATGGGGTCATTACTTTGGAAAGCGATAAATCAAGCGTTGAGGTTCCTTCTCAGTTTTCAGGTAAAATTAAAAATATTAAAGTTAAGGTTGGAGATAAAATTTCCGAAGGAGATAAAATAGGCGAAATTGAAATAACTTCTGATGAATTAATCCAAGAAAAAAAACCCGAAAATAAAAAAATTGAAATACAAAAAGAAAATAAAACTTTAAACGATACAACTTTATTAAAAATTCCGCCGCTTGGAACTACTAAAAAATTAATCATTTCTGAAATTTTTCTAAAAAAAGATCAGCCCATTAAAATTGATCAAATAGCATTATTAATTGAAGATGAAGAAAGTGCCTATGAAATTCCCTCACCAATATCAGGAATTGTTAAAAATATAATATTAAAAAAAGGTCAACAAGTTAAAATTGGAGATTCGATTGCGGAGATTCTTAATCAAGCTTTAGAAACAGAAATAAAAAAAAAAATAATTATAGAAAATACCATTCAAGATAATCATGAATATCAAAGTATAAAAAGTGCAAGTCCAAAAATAAGAAAATTTGCTAGAGAATTAGGTGTTGATATTCAATTAGTTGATGGAAGCGCAAGAAAAGGAAGAATTCTTGAAGAGGATATTAAAAAATTTATTAAAGGCACTTTAAATAATAAAGTTAACAAAGAAGAAGTAATAAAAAAAATAGAAACAAAAGAAGAAAAGCTTCCCTATGAACACGGGGAATTTGGTGAGATTGATATACAAAAAATACCAAGAATTAAAAGACTATCAGGTCCACATTTAGTTAAAGCCTGGAATGAAATTCCTCATGTAACGCAATTTGATGAAGTTGATGTTACAGATATGGAACACTTTAGAAAAAATTTAATAGACCTTAATACAAAAGAAAAAATTACTATCACTCCTCTTGCTTTTATTATGAAAGCATTAGTTAATGGAATGATAAAATATCCGAACTTTAATTCCTCGCTTGAGTCTACTGGTGAAAATATTATTTATAAAAAATATTTTCATATTGGAGTTGCTGTTGACACCCCTCATGGTTTAATGGTTCCAAAAATTAGAAATGTTAATCAAAAAGATCTCCTTACTTTAAGTAATGAACTTAGAAAAATTAGTAAACTAAGTAAGGAGCTTAAAATAGATAAAAAAGAATTTTTTGGAGGATCAATGACAATCTCCAGTTTAGGAGGGATTGGTGGAAGTTTTTTTACTCCAATTATTAATAATCCAGAAGTAGCAATAATTGGAATAGGAAAAACAGAAACAAAACAAGTTTTTATTGATGGAAAATTTGTAGCAAGAGCAATGATGCCGATATCTCTTTCTTATGATCATAGAATAATTGACGGCGCTGAAGCCGCCAGATTCTGTCAAGATCTCAAACTTAGTCTTGGAAAAAACTTTGCTTTTAATTTGTCATTTTAAAAATGATAAATGGATATTGTGAAGAAAAATATAATCCTGTTAAAAAAATATTTGAAGATTACTTCTTAAAACAAGAAGAAATTGGGGCTTCTTTTGCAATATATAAAGAAGGAAAGCCCTTAATAGATTTATGGGGCGGCTTTCAAAAGAAAGATGGTGAAAAATGGGAAGAAAATACCATTGTAAATGTATTTTCTGCAACAAAAGGTATTTATGAAATTATTGTTTCAATTTTAATTGATCAAAATATTTTAGATTTAGAAAAATCTGTTTCTTATTATTGGAATGCTTTTAAAAAAAGCAGTAAAAATCAAATCAAATTAAAACATATTTTATCTCACCAATCTGGTCTTTATAGATTCAAAGAAAAGATCACACAGCGAGATCTTTTGGACTGGAATAAAATAATATCTATTTTAGAAAATCAAGATCCAGATCATAAAGCTGGAGAAAAAACTTATTATCATGCAAAAACTCATGGATTTTTAATTGGTGAAATCATAAGAAAAATAACAAAAAAAAGCTTAGGTCAATTATTAGACGAAATTATTTCAAAAAAATTAAGATTAGATTTTTATATTGGAACCCCTCAAGATCAAATATCAAATATTGCTAATCTTTATCTAAATACAGTTGAAAGAAACGATTCATTAGATTTTAATGCATTTAACAATCCTGAACATGATATAAATTTTTATAATACAAAAGATTGGCAAATCGCCCAAGTTCCTTCAATGAATGGACACGGAAACGCAAGATCAATAGCAAAAATATATGATGTTGTAGTTAACGATTTAATTTTGGATAAAAAAAATTTATTATCACAAAAATCTCTAAAAAAATGTCTCAAAGAAAGTTTAAATAGAATTGATCAAAGCTTAAAGTTATCAATTAGATGGACTGATATTGGTTTAATACTTAGAAGCGGATGGTTATTTGGTAAAAATAAAGAATCTTTTGGTCACAATGGATGGGGTGGTTCAGTAGGTTTTGCTGATCCAAATTTAGGAATTGGAATATCATATACTACAAATAAAATTTATTCAACAATAACCCCTGATACTCGAGTATCATATCTTTTAAAAAAATTTTATGAAATTGAAATTTAGAAATTTAATATATATTTAAAAATTATGAAATACTCAACAACAGCAATAATAGTTTCTTACAAGAGTAAATGGATAATAGAAAATTGTATAAAAAGTATAGAAAAGAATACAAAAATTATAATAGTTGAAAACTCTAAAGACTATGAATTGAAAAAATTCTTAGAAAAAAAATATAAAAATCTCGATGTAATAATTAATGATAATAATGGTTTCGGTAATGCAGCAAATATTGGTGCTTTAAAGGCAAAGACAAAATATCTTCTATTCCTTGGTCCAGATACTAAATTGGAAAATAAAGCAATAAAAAATATCATTAAAATAGCAAAAAACTTTAATGACAATTTTGGTGCTATCTTACCAACTGATGTTAATAAAAAAGTAACGACAACATTAGAAGTAAAAAAAAGTCGTGGTACCGCATTAATTTTTATTAAAAAAAATACTTTTTTAAAAGTTGGTTTATTTGACGAAAGTTTTTTCTTATATTACGAAGATAATGATTTATTAGAAAGAATTTTAAAAAAAAAACTAAAAATTTATGAAGTGTCAATTAAATTCCAACACTCTTATGGATCTCACGATAAAAAATATCATGAACCAATAGAAATAAATCGCCATTGGCATTTTATGTGGTCAATGTTTAATTTTTATAAAAAAAAAGAAAACTATTTTTATGCAATTCTTTACACTCTTCCGACCTTAATAAGGTGTTTTTTTAAATTATGTCTTAATTATTTCTTTAACAAAAAAAAACATTTAATTTACAAAGCAAGATTCGAGGGTTTAATTAATTCATACTTAAATAAAAAGTCTTGGTATAGACCAAAAATAAATTAACATCTTTAATAAAAATCAATTTGGCGGAGAGAAAGGGATTCGAACCCTTGATACCTTTAACAGTATACACGCTTTCCAAGCGGGCGCCTTCAACCACTCGGCCATCTCTCCTATTCGTTTTTATTTATCTTAAGAACTTCAATAAAAGCTTCCTGTGGAATATCAACGCTTCCGAACTGTCTCATTCTTGCTTTTCCTTTTTTTTGCTTTTCTAAAAGTTTTTTCTTTCTATCTCTCGCTCCTCCACCGTGAATTCTACTGATAACATCTTTTCTGTAACCAGATATTGTTTCTCTTGCTATAACTTTTCCACCAATAGCTGCCTGAATTGGTATTTGAAATTGATGTCTTGGAATTAAATCTTTTAATCTTTCGCACATTAATCTTCCTTGTCTTACTGCAAAATCTTTATGAATAATCATAGACAATGCATCAACCATCTCTTCGTTTACTAGTATGGATAATTTAATCAAATCACCTTCTCTATAATCACTCAATTCATAGTCAAAACTTGCATAACCACTAGAAATAGATTTAATCTTATCGTAAAAATCAAAAACGACTTCGTTTAATGGTAATTCATAAGATAGAACTGCACGATTTCCAGAATAACTTAAACTTTTTTGTTTTCCTCTTTTTTCTTCGCATAATTTCATAATTGAACCCAAGTATTCTTCTGGAAGAATTATAGTTGCGTTAATCCAAGGTTCATTAATAGATTTAATAAAATTTGGTTCTGGCATATTCGCTGGGTTTTGAAGATCCATCACTGTGCCATCATGTTTGCTAATTTTATAAACAACGCCTGGTGTTGTGGTAATTAAATTTAAATTATATTCGCGGTCTAATCTTTGAACGATAATTTCAAGATGAAGAAGTCCTAAAAAGCCACATCTAAAGCCTAATCCTAAAGCAGCAGAATTCTCGGGCTCATAAACAAAACTTGAGTCGTTTAATTTTAATTTTGCAAGACTATCTCTTAATAAATTATATTCTGTGCTATCAACTGGAAATAATCCGCAAAATACAACTGGCTTACTTGGCTTAAACCCTGGTAACGGATCTTTTATAGGATTTGAATAATCTGTTATCGTGTCTCCAATTTTAGTATCTGAGAGATCTTTAATACCTGTAACAATAAAACCAATTTCACCAGGTCCTAAGTATTCCTTATTTTCTGCTTTAGGAGTAAACACACCAACTCTTTCAACTGGATGTCTTGTGTTTGTTGACATCAATAGAATTTCCATTCCTTTTTTAATTGCCCCATCTAGTATTCTAACCAATATAACCACTCCCAAATAACTGTCATACCAACTATCAACTAATAAAGCCTTTAAAGGTAAATCTTTATTTCCTTTTGGAGCAGGAAGTCTTTCAACTATTGCTTCTAATATTTCATCTACCCCCTCTCCTGTTTTTCCAGAGGCTTTCAAAGCGTCCGAAGTATCAATCCCTATAACATCCTCGATTTGTTTTTTTACTCTCTCAACGTCTGATGCTGGTAAATCTATTTTATTTAAAACTGTTATAATCTCATGATGATTATCCATGGCCTGATAAACATTTGCTAAAGTTTGAGCTTCCACTCCTTGAGTGCTATCTACAATAAGTAATGACCCTTCACATGAGGCAAGCGACCTGTTTACTTCATAACTAAAATCGACATGGCCTGGCGTATCAATAATATTTAATATGTAATTTTTACCGTCTCTTTTTGATTTATAATTCAATCTAACTGTTTGAGCTTTTATAGTAATTCCCCTTTCTTTCTCTAAATCCATTGAATCCAAGACTTGAGTTGTCATCTCACGTTCTGTAAGGCCTCCACATTTTTGAATTAATCTATCTGCAAAAGTAGATTTTCCATGGTCAATATGGGCAATAATTGCAAAATTTCTTATATTTTCTTGTGCAGACATTTAGAATCTTAATGTTGCATCAAAAGAATTTTGCATTGTTTGAATTACTTTATCACTCAATTCATCAATTTCTTTATCATTTAATGTTTTCTCTTGTGATTGGATTAATAAGTTTAAAGCTATAGATTTTTTATTCTTTTCAATATTCCCCCCTTGAAAAACATCGAATATTCTTATTTTTTTTATTAATTTTTTATCTACATTAAGCAAAATATTAATAATTTTTTCTGCTTCAAATTTTTTATCAACAATAAATGCAAAATCTCTTTCAATTTTTTGAAAATTCGAAACTACATACTTAATTTTTTTTTCTGTGTTTTGCTTATTAATAACTGGAATATTATTTAAGAAAATTTGAAAACCAAAAATTGGTCCATTTTTAATATCAAGTTCTTTAACAATTCTAGGATTAATTTCTCCAAAATTAGCAATTGGTAATTGCTTATTAGAATTTAAACAAAATTTTCCTGATCTGCCTGGATGATAATACGATTCAGATTCCTGAATAACCACTAGCTCTTGTTCGTGAATTCCAAGTTCAAGTAAAGTTTTATAAACGTAATCTTTAATCTCAAAAACATCAACGTCTTTATCTTTTTCTAACCAATTTTTTCTATAAATTTTTCCAATTTGAATTCCTCCGATAACGGCTATTTGCTCTCCTGGTTTTGAGCCAAAAAATACTGGCCCACATTCAAATATTTTTTGATCTTCAAAATTTCTATGAATATTATTTTTAATATGAATTAAAAGATTTGAAAAAATAGAAGATCTTAAACTGTTTAAATCATTGGAAATTGGGTTGGTAATTAATAAATTTCTATTATGTAAACCAAATAAAGAATCAATTTTCGAATTTGTAAAAGAATAAGTAATTGTCTCCATAAAACCTTTATTAGCTATAGACCTTTGTGCAAATCGATATAATTTTTGCTTTCCTGTTAGAATGTCTTTTGAACTATCTGCTTCTGGTTTTATAAGCTGAATTTTATCATAGCCTCTAATTCTTATTAACTCCTCTACTATATCAACTTCTTCTTTAATATCAGGACGCCAAGTTGGAACAGTTATTGAGTATGTATTTTTACTTTTTTTAAATTTAAACCCTAAATTATTTAGAATTTTTTTAATTTCGGCTGATGAAATTTTACTTCCAATAATTTTCTCAAATTTATCTAAATTAAATATAATTTTTTTATTTTTAAAGTTACTTTCGCCAGAAATAATAACGTTACTTATTTTTCCTCCGCATAATTTATTAATAATCTTTGCTGCAAGTTTTAATCCATATTCCATGATGTTAGGATCAACTCCTCTTTCAAATCTAAATTTAGCATCAGAATTAAAGCCTAATTTTTTTGCAATTTTTGATATTTTAACTGGGTCAAACAAAGCTGATTCTAAAAAAATATTCTTAGTATCTAAAGAAATTGAAGAGCTTTCTCCGCCAATTACACCTCCTAAACCAAGAATTTCTTGATCATTAGTAATTAGACACGCATCTTCTTCTAATAAATATTTATTATTATCTAAAGCTAAAAACTTTTCTCCCCTTTTAGATAAGCGCACAGTAATTTTTCTGTCAACTTTATCGGCATCGTATGCATGTAGAGGTCTATTTAAATCAAGCATGATATAATTTGTAATATCAACAACAGCTGAAATTGGACTCATTCCGATAGAAATTAATTTATCTTTTAACCATTTTGGACTTTCTATATTTTTAATTCCTTCAATGTAGCAGTGAGCAAATGAAGAACATCCAGAATTAGGCTGAATAATAACTTTAAAAGGATTTTTAATAATAGTTTTTAATTTAATTTCTTCTAAATCGATTAACTTTCCAAGACCTGCTGTTGATAAATCTCTTGCAATGCCTCTTGCTCCTAAACAGTCAGATCTATTAGGAGTTACAGATATATCAATGGCTGGCTCGCTATTGTTTTTAAAATAACTATTTCCGACTTTAAACTTTTTTGAATCTAATTCAATAATTCCCTGACTTTCATCAGATAAACCTAATTCAGATTCGGAACAAAGCATCCCATAAGAATCGACGCCTCTAATATTAGTAACTTTAATCTTAAGTTGATTTTTTGGAATAATGGCCCCTGGTCCTGCATAAACAGTTATTAAACCATCTCTAGCATTTGAGGCACCGCAAACAACTTTTAGTATTTTTTCAGAGCCAATATCAACATCGCATAATTTTAATTTATCTGCATTTGGATGTTTTTCTGCTTTAATAATCTTTGCTACTAAAAAAAAATTATTCTTATCTGTTGTTCCAACACTTTCAACTTCGAGCCCTATATTATTTAAAGTTGAGACAATCTCTTTAATATTTGCGCTTGTTTTTAAATGATCCTTTAACCAAGAAGAAGTTATTTTCATCTACTAAAGCCTCTATAATTTGCAGGTATATCTAATGGATCAAATCCATAATGCTCTAACCATCTAACATCTGTTTCAAAAAAGGATCTTAAATCGTTTATTCCATATTTAAGCATAGCTAATCGATCAATTCCGATACCAAAAGCATAACCTTGATAAATTGAAGTGTTTACTTTGCAATTTTTTAAAACATTAGGATGAACCATTCCGCAACCTAATATTTCAAGCCACTTGTCTCCTTCACCAATAACAATTTTTCCGTCTTTTAATTCATAACCAATATCAACTTCTGCTGATGGTTCAGTAAAAGGAAAGTGACTGGGTCTAAATCTCATTTTAATTTTATCTACTTCAAAAAACTTCCTGATAAAATAATCAAGAACTCCTTTTAAATGTCCCATGTTTACATTTTTATCTATATGCAAACCTTCAACTTGATGAAACATAGGAGTGTGGGTTTGGTCGCTATCACATCTATAAGTTCTTCCAGGTGCAATAATTTTGAATGGTGGCTTTCCTGATAACATAGTTCTTATTTGCACTGGTGAAGTATGAGTTCTTAATAAAATTTCTTTGTCCTGACCTAAATAAAAAGTGTCGTGCATGTCTCTTGCTGGATGATGCGGCGGAGTATTTAATGCTGTGAAATTATTATATTCATTTTCAACATCAGGTCCCTCTGCCACTGAAAATCCTATTTCCCCAAAAATAGCTGTTACTTCATCAATGACTTGCGTAACTGGATGAATTTTTCCAAAAGAAATGGACCTTCCTGGTAAGGTAACATCAATTCTATCTTCTGATAATTTTTTATTAATCTCTTTTTGTTCAAAGAGGCTTATTTTGGAATTGATAAGATTGCTAATATTGTCTTTTAATTTATTTAGATTTGAAGCAAAATTTTTTCTATCTTCTCCTTGAAGAGTTGTAATTTTTTTAAAAAGTTCTCCTATTTTTCCGTTTTTGCCAAAAGCTTCTGATTTTATTTGTTCAATTTTTTGAAGATTATCGGATTGATCTATTTTAGATTTAAATTCTTTTTCTAAATGTAAAATTTCATCCATGATGATCTACTAGTATTTATGAAACTAGTTTTCTAATTTAGGCTAGACTGTACCTTTTTTACGATGGATTTAAAAG
>Ga0214917_10005895_pt1 | contig 12926 bp, 13 predicted proteins | sample LL_1208_BB_MetaG_FD_177983 | JGI IMG/M metagenome (GOLD analysis project Ga0214917, IMG submission 177983) | Freshwater microbial communities from Lake Lanier, Atlanta, Georgia, United States - LL_1208_BB | ecosystem: Environmental > Aquatic > Freshwater > Lake | place: USA: Georgia | collected... | reverse complement strand
AAAGAGTATCAGCAATTTCTCTAATTTTAGGACTCATTGTTGCTGAGAAAAATAAAGATTGTCTGGTTTCTTTAAGATTTGAAATAATAAGTTTGATATCGTTAATAAATCCCATATCAAGCATTTGGTCAACTTCATCTAAAACAATAATATCGAAATCAGCAAAATTAATTTGTTTTTGTTTAAAATGGTCGATTAATCTTCCAGGAGTTGCGATTACAAGTTGGGGGTTTCTTCTAAGTAATCTTAATTGAGGTCCGTAAGAAGCGCCTCCAACAATAAGAGCATCTCTAACAGAGGTTCCTTCAGCAAAAATTCTATATTCGGCTTGAATTTGATTAACTAATTCTCTAGTTGGAGCAATAATTAAACATCTTTTTTTAGGATCCGACATTAAAAGAGATAAAGTAGGAATTAAAAAAGCTCCGGTTTTACCAGAACCTGTAGCAGCAAGTCCAACTAAATCTTTCTTTTCTAAAATTGAAGGAATTGTTTGAGCTTGAATTTTGGTTGGATTTTTATATTTTCTTGAGGTAATGTTTCTTAAAATTCTTGGATGTAGTCCTAATTCAAAGAAAGTAACTTCTCTATTGTACACATCTTCTTGAGTATTTTCGGTTGAAACAGCTGGAGAAATATACTTTTCGTGTTTTATCTTTTCTTCATCATAAGGATTAGCTCTCTTATTAAAAGAGCCTCTATGAGAAAATCTTGAGTTTTTCTTGGCAAACCTTGATTTACCACGATTAAAGGATGGTTTAGAACCAAACTTGTTGTTATTATTTTTATACATTTTTATATTATGGGATTGGGCAAAAACGATGTTGAGACAAAATTTCAAATCACTTCTGTACAATCACAGGAGATAACTATAACACATATATTCAAAATTACCTAATTTTATAGGATATTTAATTTTAAAAGTGAAAAAAGAAGGCCAGATGTAGCGTGCGCTACATCTGGCCCCAAAGCTAAATAACCGTAAACTGCTTCTTATGATAAAGTTCAGAAAACTTATCAAGAAGGGCCTTCCGGTTAATTTGGGATTCCAAATCCGAAGTTAGTTCGCCATCTTTGGCGAAAAAGAACTGCTTGTCGCCATTCGATAGCAGAATATAAAACGAGGAACCGTCTTCTAAAAGCAGAAGTTGGTCTGGAAAGAAGGTCGGGATACCATTGATATCCTGAATCTCAATTCCTTGAGTCAGGAAGGTAACCCCTTCTTCCAGACCGAGCCCAAAGTCAGTGCTAGTGAGATGTACCCGAACCAAAACCCGTTTGGTGGGTTCAAACTCACCCCGCTCAAGGGCCGGTCCCAAAAAGGTGTCAATCACCCGGAAATTTGGACCAAAGTACAAGATTGGAACGAGAACGTAGCTCGCATTTCGATTACCCAATTCTAAATAATCGGTATAATCTAGCGGAGTAGTACTCCAAAATACCTGATCTCCAATGTTCCCAACTGAATAAAAATTCACTCTACCTCCTTTATAAACCGGAGAGAAATTTTAATACTTACTATAGGTTTTGTCAAGATTAAAATATTTAATTTTGTTGATAATTAAGAAAAAAGAAATCTGGGTGTAGCACAAAAACCACACCCAGAATATAAAAAATTTAGCGCAAAGACTCAGATCGCTCAAAAAGAGCGATAGCTAATTCTGCACAAAAAATGGCACTATCACGAGTTTTAGTACCCATAATAAACCCAGCATTGTGACAGAAAACAACATCTTCACAGTTAGTTATCTGTTGAAGATCTTGAATTCTGGCTCCACGCCAGGACAAAGGAAGTGGAGCTTTGAGCTCAAAGCCTTCTTTACCAATTCCACGAGGAACTGCTTGAACGCGCCAGCTTCCTGAAACATCAGGAAATACCACATATAAGGCCTCAGGAGCCTTAACTGGAACAATGCTGTTCCAAGGAAGGTATCGGTCAAAGACTAAAATCTTTTGACCGGGCTGTTCCGAAATAAATTCGGTAACTTGAAACTCAGCTAAAACAGTACCTGCTTTAGAGAGGATCTCGTTTACCAAAACAATTTTAAACAACTCGACAGCTTGATTAAAGCCGTCCTGAAAATTTTGCTCGGAATACCAATTCGGATTAAACGCAGAAATTGCGTCTGAAATGGTATAAGGGCTCGCATTATTTAAGCCCAAATGGGTTTTAACTCCATTATCCCGGGCGTCAATACCCATAACCAAACTCTCATCCACAAGTTCTGCAACTTGTGAAAAATCGATTTGGTAAAAACTACCCAGAACAGATTTACAAATCTGTTCTCCAAACTTTAACCAAACCAACCCAAATGAAGCATAAGGCACGCCATTTAAACGTTCCCCAGCCCCGCCTTTTTGGTGGTGGTCGAACCGATTAGTGTCAGGGTCGTAAACTCCCCCAACATCGACCACAATATCTCCTTCAGAAATCTGAAGCGGATCGCGGGTGCGAATCACTTCAACGTTATCAAACAAAAGCAATAACGCAGCAATTGTTGCCACGTCATCGGTATGAAAATTATTGAAATGTGTAACAATCTTTATTCTCAATTAGACTCTCCTCAATCGGCAATTTGCCGGAAAGTTATCTTAACTTATATTATAGGTTATGTCAAGAAGACTGGGTTATTTGGTTGATTTATTTAAGGATTCAATAAAGGTTTTTAAGGCCATATCGTCAAGTTTCTCTCGATTATAGTGCTCATAAGCCAAGATACTTCCTAAATTCATAATATCTTCAATTGAAAAGTCTTCAATTTTTTTCTTAATTTCATCTTTCATTTCTCTCGAAATAATCATTGAAAAATCAAGTAATGTAAATAAAGCATTAATTTTTGCTTGCCTATCTATAGTCATATTCGAAACTCCTTTGCAGCCGCGTCTAAACGGGCTCTAACTTCTGGTGTTAATTTGGTTCTTTCACCGGTCATTAATACTCTAATTGCATCTCTAGCTCCCTCAAATCTTCCATTTTTAATATCAGCCCTTAATTGCCACAAAGTATTTATTAAGTAGCTAGGTATAGTCCCGCCACTTAAGAATTCTACAGGAGCTGTGGCCGAAGTTATCATAAACTGTTGCGAAATTGAAATATCAGGAGTTAAATCAAGGTGTTTAGCAGAGTTTTTGGGATCTTTGACATATTTTAAAAGTATTTCTTTAATTTTAGGGGTAACTTTCAAGCCCAAAATCAATCCTTCAACAGCCTCACCAGCTCCAGGAATTAAATCTGTAGCTGTTATTCCTGCATTAATCAAAGTTCTTGTTATAGCTTGATAAGCTTCACGACATTTTGAATCTTTTAAAATAAAAGCGATTCTCTCTCTAAGCGTAAGCTTTGAAGCTTCATCTAAAGAATTTACAACCTCACCCATTTTCTCAACAGAAATTGACTTATGTTTAGGCTCGGTTTCTATCCCCATACAAATATAGTACATGTTTTTTAAATATTTGGAATATTAATGGTGGGGAGGGTGGGAGTCGAACCCACATCGCCGGTTTTTCAGACCGGTGCCGTGACCACCTTGGCTACCGCCCCACAAGTGGAAAATGTTTTTGGAGCGGGAAACGGGGTTCGAACCCGCGGCCTCCTCCTTGGCAAGGAGGCGCTCTACCACTGAGCTATTCCCGCGAACACTTTTGTTATTATATCAAAAAGAATTAATAATTTTATCAACGAAAATTAAACTATTAAGGTAACGGCTCAAAAAAATCAACATAATTTGGGTCAGTGGGTTCAGATAAACCTAAACTTGCATTAGATTCTTTAAGATAGTTAAGGCAATAGGAATAGAAAAAAATTTTTAAGTAATTAACTGAATCTTTTTTTCTTTGAGGGTCTTTTCTGAGTTCTTTCCATAGAGTCTTCAATGCGAATAAACTAGCATCTCTTTCGGTTACAATATTTCTTTTATAATCAGCCGGTTGATCGATGGTAAAAGTGGCTCCCTTAAACGTTACCAGTTCTTCTTTCTCATAATCCTCATCTTGGTTAACCACATGTCCTACCTCATGAAGAAGTGTGAGTAAGCCTCCTAAACTTGAAATATTTTTGTCTAAAAGAATATAATTATCTAATAAATCTACTTTAGAAGAATCAAGAATTCCTTCATCTACAAGAACTATTTTGTAATCTTGGGGAATCAATGAATAAATATCTAACTCTAATTCTCCAAATTGAATTTTGAGTTCATCCAAAATTACAAAATCCACTTCATTGGGATGTATATCTGATAAATCAGAATTAATATGAATACTACGAATAATAGATTCTTCTTGTTCCGAAAAAAGTCTTAAAAATTCATCGTCTTCCAGTCTTTCTACTTGAGCTAAATTATAAAATCGGGATTTATAAGAAAACTCAATCAAATCAGACTTTTGAATACCCTCAGGGCTATTTTTAAAAAAAGCTAAATCATTAGGAAGTAAAATTCTTCTATCTATCTCAGCGGATTCTTCTTCGAACACAGGGTTTGAAAGTGTTTGGCTAAAATCTTTTAAAGATGAGGTATTTTCGTATTGAGCCATTTCGGGATTTAGATAAGGTCTAAAAGGAAGATTTGAATCAGGCATAAATTTATTATAAACAGAATACCTTTAAAAGTCATTAAATATTATTGATAATAGAACTTTATTGTGGGAAAATCAGGTAAATTACGTAATAAATTTTTAAGGAAATTATTAAATGAACGATCAAATTCAAAATATGATCAGCGAAAAAACATTAGTACTTTTTAAACCTGATACTCTACAAAGAGCAATCACAGGTGAAGTTTTAACCAGACTTGAAAGAACTGGTCTTAAAATGGTGGCTTGTAAAATGGTTGTTCCAACCAGACAACTTTTAGACGGACATTTCCCTACTTCTGATGAAAATTGGATTAGAGGCATGGGTGAAAAAACATTAGATACTTATAAAGAATTAGGTATCGATCCCGTTGGAGCTTTAGGAACTTCCGACGCTCTAGAAATTGGTAAAAGAATTTTAGAATGGAATTATTCCTATCTTTCGTCAGGTCCTGTACTTGCCATAGTTTTCGAAGGAATTCACGCCGTTTCTGCAGTTAGAAAAATAATTGGAGCTACTCTTCCTGCTAAAGCACTTCCTGGAACAATTAGAGGGGATTACTCAATCAATTCTCCAGATTTGGCTAATATGGTAGGATCTGCTTGCAAAAACATGATTCACGCTTCTGGAAATCTCGAAGAAGCTCAAAATGAAGTAAAAAACTGGTTTACTCCTGAAGAAATTATTTCTTGGGAAAGACCAGCTGATTACTTTCACTTTTTAGCCGGAGAATTTACTAAGTAAATTTAAATTTCAAGAAGGCAGGGCGGCGCTTTGCGCCACCCTGCCTTCATCTTATTTGACAAATAACCTATAAAAATATAAAATACCTTCGTTCTTTTAAAGGGGAGGTTGATTATGAGAATACAATTTGGAATGAGGGTTACTCAGATAATTAATAATTTATCTGAGGGAAACCCAGGAGCTGTAAAGGCTCTTTCTCGCATTTATCACGAAGGTCACAAGGTTGATCCCGACAGTGATATTTTGGGACCTTTTTTTACCTTAGACACATTTGGTATTTACGGCGACAAGATCAATATCTTGTACATGAATATTTGCAATGGGTCTTTGGTTCATACCTTAGCAGTTTGCCGAGGTCTCCAATTGGGGTTACTTTCAAAACAGGAAGTTTTGGAAGCAATTAATGGTAAATATTATTCAAAATTTCATCCTTTTTCGGTTGAATTCTTTGATTTGATTACAAAAATCAAAGAATTAATTCCGAACTTTAATAAATAAAGGAGGGTAAATTGAAAATAAATATCATGAACGATTTTGGGATTCAACCCAACTTTAAAAATGCTTTTTTAGATGGCATTTTAGAGATGATTGAATTTTCAAATCGTAACTTTGAAATCCAAGATTTGGGTCTTTGGCGTAGAGAGGGTTGGGGGAACCAACTCCTCCTTTCCCCCTTTAACTCTATTGATTGGTATATCAACCAATCGTTAGATAAAGAGCGAGAGCAAATCAATGCTCAAAGCTTAATGGCTCTCTTTTATTGCGAGCCTTGGCAGGATGATTCCAAACATCTCGATCTCTTTATTACCAATCGAGATCTTTTTGCTCCTGGGACTAATTTTATCTTGGGTTACGCTTTGCCGGGAGTTGGAGCTGTGGTTTCAACCAAGCGCTTTGCCAACATGTCTTTAAATTTGGCTTGTGAGTGTGTTAAAACTCTTACTATGCACGAATTTTCACATGTGTTGGGAATTGTTCCCGATTATCGACGCTTCAATGTGGAGGAGTCGTTAGGCAAGCATTGCACTAATCAGTGCTTAATGCGTCAAGGCCTGACTGTAAACAAGTGGGTTTCAATGACCCACGATCGTTTAAGAGGACCGGCTTTATGCCAAATGTGCCAAAACGATCTTTTGGCTTTGGCTCACTTTAATAGTTAAGCGAAAGGCGGCAATTTCCTTGGAAATTGCCGCCTTCTTTTTTTATTTCAATATTTGATTTTTTGGTGCGCAGAACAGGACTCGAACCTGCACAGGTTTTACCCCACAACGACCTCAACGTTGCGCGTATACCAATTCCGCCACCTGCGCTTGAAACGATAATATTATACTATCTTTTTGAACTTCTACTAAATTCTATAATTCTTTTAACTTCAATGGGCCATCTTGAAAATTCTTTATCAGTTAAAAGGGCTACTGCAACCTCAGAATTTAGTTTTGCATCTTTTCTTAATAAATAAAAAGCAGCAATTGATTTTTTAATTGTATCTTGATACCTAACTTCAAGTTCTGTTATTTTCTTTCTCCAAACATCTCCTAATATAGAGTAAGGTGCGTCGGGATATAAACCAAGTGTTCCAAGATAGTCATAAATATAATTTCTGGAAAAAATTTTCTGCGAAACGTTTTTTCCCTGAATTATATAAGAAATAAACTCATCTCTAGCACGAGTTAAGACATAAGGATATACGTCATTTAAATAGCTAGAAATTTTAGATTCGTCGTCAAATTCCACATCTCGATATTTTAAAACATTACTTTTTAGAGAGTTAAATCCAAAAAAGTATTCATGAAGCATTGAGTTTTTAGCATGCTCCATTTCATGACGATGAATTCTTCTTGTAGCAATGCTATGAATTGTTTTAAATTCATCTGAAGTAATTATTGGAATTACAATAACTGAGATTTCTTTTAAAATTTTATGAAACCCACCAATCTCTCCATTCCAAAAATTCTTCCCTTTTTTGTTTTCAATACCATGTGAAATTTTATAAGCAACCTCACCGCTAGCCTTAAAAGTAATACTCATTGGATCAAAAAAAATCTCAAAATTATCCTGGGGACCAAAATTAAGTCCAGTTAAATAATTTAATAAATCGTATTTATTGGGGTATTTTTCTTTTAAATCTATTATTTCAGATCTTTTTTCCTGATATTTATCTAAAAGATCCTTAAAAATTTGTTTTTGATTTTGGCTAAATCCGTAACCCCTAGCAAATTTCTCAATTGTTGCATCTAAAAATTCTCTCTTTAAATCAGGATTTTGTCTAATTAATCTCTCTAAATAAACTCGACACTCGGCCAAAGCGAGCTTTTGAGTTTCGAATTTAGTTTTAAATTCATCTAAAGCTTTTTTTCGGACTTCCTTGGGAGTTTTTTTAACTAATTCGAATTGAACTTTAGGATCAAATTCTTCATTTAATTGTGGGTTACTATTTTGAAATTCAGCAAATTCAGCAGCTAAAACTTCACTTAATTCTTCAAAACTTATCTCACCTGAGTATTCTTTTTGCTTTAATCTTACAAAATCTATAAAATTAATTACTCTATTTTTAATTTTTTCAAATTGAGAAATTTTTTCAGTTTCAGGCATTTTAAATTTCCTTCCTATAAGCCAAAAGTTTAACTACTTCCGAAACAATAAAATAAACCATAACTATTACTCCGCAAATTAATATTTTATCCAAAGGTAAAGCCGTAAAATAGAAAAATTCCGAAACTGATTCGTGATAAATTCCAATAAAAGCTAAAATAACAGTAACTATACTTAAAGAGGCTAAAATTTTCGAAGGTTTAGGTCCTTTATAGAAAATTTGTGGAGTTCTAAGTGAAAAAATAATAATAATTTCAGTTAAAACTGAGGTTAAAAACCAAGCTGATTGCAAAATACCTTCGCCAAAAGTTCTAAAATAAAAGAAAATTATAAAGTCAAACATGGTAGAAATTAAACCCATGGCAATTACTAAGTTAGTAATTTTATTAAAATGGGAACGCGAAGGTTTTTTAAGGTCACTTTCATCTACGTTATCAGTTGAAACACTCATAAGTGGTAAATCAGACATAAAATTTAAAAGTAAAATTTGCACCGGCTTCATCGGTAAATAAGGTACAAAGAAAACTGAAAAAAGCATGGCAAAATAATTACCGTAATTAGAAGCTATAGTGATTTTTATATATTTAGATATATTGTAAAAAATCTTACGGCCTTCTAAAATTCCATCAATTAAAACTTCTAAAGATTTTTTGGTCAAAATAATATCAGCCGAAGATTTAGCAATATCTGAAGAATTAGAAACCGCAACCCCAACCTCTGCAAGTTTCAAGGAAGGTGCGTCATTAATACCATCCCCCATGTAACCTACCTGGTGTTTGTTCTGAATAGTTTTAATAATGTTGTATTTTTCCTCAGGACTTACTCTACAAAAAACTTTAGTTTTAAAAATTACTTCGCGCAATTCTTCGCCTTTAAATTTGGCTAAATCATCGGAAGAATACACATCCTCAATCGAACTTACTAAACCAACTTTTTCAGCAACATAGTACGCAACCTCCTTAGAGTCACCAGTTAAAATCCTAACATCAACATTTAATTTTCGAGCCTTCTCAATCGCAGTTACAGCACTAAATCTAATTGGATCTTCAAATGAAATAGCTCCACAAATTGTAATTTTCTTTTCGTCAGATTCCTCAAGAAAATCTTTTTTTAACTCAGCATATCCAAAAACCAAAACTCTTCTTCCTTGCTCAGCTTCTTTTTTATTAAAATCAATTAGTTTTTTACGCTGAGTTTCCGTAATGTGATCAAATTTATTTAAAGTTTCAAATGCCCCTTTAATAACCAAAATATTTTGATCCTGAAAAGAAACAAGTCGTGAGGACCTTCTTCTTTGAGGATCAAAAGGAATTTCTGTTAAAACTTTATATTTAAAAGAAAATTTATAATGGTCTAGAATTGCTTTATCAAAGCTATCAATTTCTCCAACTTGAGAAACTGAAAAATAAGCAAGCTTTCCAACATCATAGGAATTAATTGAAATAATGTCAGCTACCTTTAATTTATTTTCAGTTAAGGTTCCGGTTTTATCACTACATAAAACCTCAATTCCCCCAAGATCTTCAATCGCAGTAAGTCTTTTGACTAAAACCTTATTTTTATATAACTTTAAAGCGCCGTTTGAAAGTGAAAAGGTAATTACTAAAGGCAACGCTTCGGGAATAACAGTCACAGCAAGCGCAATCGAATAAAGAATAAATTTATAAATATCTTGAAAATTATAGAAATAATTAACAACCATAGCCAAAGTTAACGTAGACGCCACAAGCTTAAAAATAAAATCGCTCAATTTTTTAGTTTCTTTTTCGTAAATACTAACGGATTCGGTTGAGGTAGAAAGTTTAGTTATATGACCAATCCTGGAATCCTTACCAGTGTAAACTACAATTCCTCGGGCATAGCCTTTGGTCACACTGGTACCTGAGAGTAAAATCGGATCCGAAGACTTATCTTGATGAGTACTTTTGAAAACAGGTTTTGATTCCCCACTAATGACTGATTCATTTAAAAATAAATCATTGGAATCAAAAATTTTAATATCAGCAGGAATAATATCTCCAGCTTTAATTTCAACAATATCTCCAGGAACTAAATCTTCATGCTCTACTTTATATTCATTACCAAACCTTATTACTAAAGCGGAATAACTTGAATATTTTTCTAAGAGTTTAGCTGTTTTCTCCGACCGATACTCTTGAAAGAATCCTAAAAAGACAGCTAAAGCAATAAATAAGGCAATAAAAGAAGCGTCAACTTTTTCACCTAAAAAGAAGGAAAATAAACTTGCAAAAACCAATAAAATAACAAATAAATTAAATTGATTAAAAAAAATTTTTAAAGCAGAAAATTCTTCCTTTTGAATTTTATTTTTGCCAAATTTTTCAAGATTAATTTGATATTGTTCTTTAGATAATCCTTTTTCTAGATTAGAATTAAATTCTTTAACTAAATTTTCAATTTTAAAGGACAGTAAATTTTGCATAACTATAATTTATTATATATTTAAAGTATAATTTTTAATATGCTAGATTATGATTTATTAGTTGATATTTCAAGAAAGCTTCATACTACTTTAGGTTCGCAAACTCAATTTGAAAAAAAGGCCTCGGAATTAGATCTTCTCAATCTTTTTAAACAAAAGGACTTAAAAATAAAAAATTCGGAAGGTTTTTACAACCTCTTAGAACAAAAAAGAATTTCTGATTTAAAGTTTGCTTCTTTTGATGAAGATCCTAAAAGAAAAAGAAACTTTTTGATTCACTCCTTAAACATGCTTGAGGAAGCAATTCAAATTACGAAAGAAGATAAAAGTTTTAATGCCAACAAAAAGTTACTTCTTTATTTAAATTATTTACGAATAGTAAAAATCTTACTTTATCAAGTTAATCCAGCAACCAAAAAATTTATTTATCAAGATATTATAAATGTACTAAATTCCTTAGATACAGATATTCTTTTTATTAAATCCTGGTTTTTATTTTTTAAAGCTCAAGTTTATAGGGAATTAAACGAAACCGATAATGCTAAAAATACTTTATATCAAGCCAAAAAACTTTATTTTGAGAACTATTCAGATTTTTTCTTTACTTTTCAAACTGATTTTGGCAAAAATTACTGGGATGAATTTGCGCTTCGCTTAGAATCAGAACTGAAATGACTAAAGTTTACAAATTTTTAGCAACTTTAACATTTATTCTCCTTTTTAGTTATTTTTATTTATACAAGCTAGGCTTCGAAAATATTAATGAAGACCAGTATCGTTGGTACGACAGAACTCAAAATTTTTTTAAAGCTATTGAAACTAAGGACTGGGCCGGAACTTATCAACAATATCATCCAGGAGTCTCGTTAATTTATTTTCTAAAATTAGGTTTTGAAACCTTTAAAATACAAAATAAGGTAAATTTTACAGATTTTAAAACAGTTCCCTATCAACTTTTTCCTATTCTTAATTGGGCGACTAAAATCTATTTAGTTTTATTTTGCTTATTTCTTCTAGCTTTATGTTGCTACCTTATCGCCAAAAACTTTTCTAATAAAATGGTTTTATTTTTATTCTAATTCTGGGTTTTGACACCTATTTTATTGGAATTACAAGAAACTTACATTTAGACTCTTTAGTAGCTCTTTTGAGTTTTGCTTCAATTTTAAGTCTCTATACATTTTTAAAATCTAAAAATCCTTGGTTTCTAGCTTTAACTATACTTATAAACGGATTGGGACTTCTTTCAAAATCAGTTTTTATTTTGGCTTTGGGTATTCAGTTTTTAATTTATTGCTATTTTTTACTTCAAAATAAATCCCGAAAATTTTACTTTAAAAGTTTTCTTATTATCAACATAACTTCGTTACTATTATTTTCTTTGTTATTTCCAAGTATGTGGGTGCATCCATTCCAAACTTTGCAAAGAATTTTTATTGAAGGGGCAATTAATACTGGTTTAGAGGGAGAGGATAGTTTTATGCATTACGTCAACGGTTTAGAATTAACCAACCCAGGTCCTAAATTTTATCTTTGGGTTTTTAATTACCGTCTTTCTCCATTAGTTTTATTTTTAGTAAGTTTTACAGTTGTGGGGATTTTGTTTTTGAAGGTGAAAAAAATCAAATTTAAGGAACAAACTCACCCGTTGATTTTTTTCACACTTCTCTTCTTAATTCTTTATTTAATAATTATTTTTTACTCTCCAAAAAAAACCGATCGCTATATTTCAATAATTTACCCACCTTTAGCATTTATTTTGAGCTATTACTTCGAGAAAATTACTGAAACTGTAAAAAATAGTTACTTATATCTTGTTGCTGTATTGTTTTTAATATTAAATCTAGCTTTTAATTTTCTAATCCATCCGTATTATTTTGCTTTTTATAATCCAATTTTTGGAGGTCAAAGATCTGCTCAAAAATATATCTATATTAACCAAGGGGGTATAGCTTATCTAGAAGTGACAAATTATATCGATTCTCTAAATCTTGGAGATTCTTCCAAGGTAGGAGCAATTAATAGCGAGGAACTTACCTACTCGAGTAGAACTCATATTGGTGGTCTGAGGTACTATGATTATTTTAAGAAAAATTATCAAATTCTCCCTCTTCAAAGAGGTGACTCTTTCATTAAAAACTCGACAGAAATTAAATCTATCAATATAATGGGACAAGAATATTGGAGGATTTACAAATTGAATGAAAAATAAAGTTTTAAACTATTTACCTCAGTTACTTATAATAACTCTTATCTCTGTAATTTCTTATTTTTCTTTATTCCATAAATTAGGTCTTGAGAATATTAACAACGATCAACTTCGCTGGCAAACTAGAAGTGAAAGCTTTTTTATTAATTTTGAACAAGGAAATTACAAAGAAACCTACCAACAATACCATCCCGGAGTAATGCTTATGTATCTTATTAAACTAGGATACAGTTCTTATTCCCTATTTAACGGTAATTTCAATACCTGGACGGATCTTAGGGGAGATAGATTTATAATTTTAAATCAACACTTAAAATTCTGGTATCAATTTAGCAATTTATTTTTAATCTTGATTTCTTTGTTTTGTG
>Ga0214917_10005894_pt1 | contig 12926 bp, 8 predicted proteins | sample LL_1208_BB_MetaG_FD_177983 | JGI IMG/M metagenome (GOLD analysis project Ga0214917, IMG submission 177983) | Freshwater microbial communities from Lake Lanier, Atlanta, Georgia, United States - LL_1208_BB | ecosystem: Environmental > Aquatic > Freshwater > Lake | place: USA: Georgia | collected... | reverse complement strand
TTAAGGCGCGTGAACACTTCAAAAAGGATAAAGAGCCTGAAAAGGTTTACTACTGCGATGAGTATTTAGCAGTTAGTTACATTGAACTTAAAAATGGTGTTGAAGCAACAGTACATGCCCAAAAAGGCCTGGACTTTGCAATCACATCACAGAACAGCAGTTTAGAAACCTGGGCCACATATCGCTTGGGATGCGCCAAGGTTTTACTTGCCGAACTAGATGAAGCAGAAAACCTACTCCGAGACTCACTTGGGATGAACTCAAGAACTGCCAACCCTGATTGGGATCTGACAATCGAACTTGAGAAGGAGATTGCAAATATCTTGACCACCAAAGGTCGAGTTACGGAAGCTGACGAGATTCGTCGCCGTCTTAAGACTCTGGAAGAGACCATCAATGGTGAGTAAATCCAGAGTCGCCATCACTGCAGGTGCGGTGTTCCTATCCGCCGCACTCGCAGTGAGTTTGTTCTCAAGTCAACAATCTAAAAACGTCACCCCTGAACAGGTTTTGACCTGGGACTGCGAAACAGCCCTATACAAGCCCGAAAGCATCACCATCACTTGTGCCGACGGTGGGATCTTTGTCGAAAAGATCCAGTGGAGTACATGGAGCAAAGAGGGAGCTACGGGTACAGGTATCTACTCTGAAAACTTGTGTGAACCCAGCTGCGCAGAGGGGAAGAGGGTTACTGCACCAGTAACACTCACCCTTTCAAACCTGACCAAAAACAAGGGAAAGCATTACCTTCGGACACTAGACATAGCTACGCCTGATGGAAAAGACTTCCCCTGGGGGAGAGCGGGTGGCTTTCAGTGGGACCTTACGTAATTGGCAAAGGACTAATGATGTTGGAGAAAGAGTCGGTTAACTACCCAGCAGAAATTCTCATCAATCCTGCTCTCCAAAGAAATTGGATAAAGGGTTTGACTAAAGCAGAAATCCATAGAGTAGTAAATGACAAGGACTTACCCATGCCCTTGATGGAAGAACTTTATAAGTTGATTCCAGAAAAAATGTTAGTGAATCTCATTAGGCATAAGAAATTGCCTAATGAACTGCGACCTTCAATCTTACGTCGCCTTTTTAAGGCAAAGTCAACTCAGATGAGTAATGAACAGAAGATGAAAATATTTAGTGACCTAAGTTACCTAACCTCTTGGCCGAGACGCGAGCGTCAAATAGTCGATTCTTACATTCATGAAATCCAAAAGAAATTAGCTTCAGGAAAAAGTGAAAAGCTTACTCCAAAAAAGAAGTTAAATAAAAAGTCCAATCACTCAAGTAATGTTTATTTGTATAAGTTATCAAAAATTGCAAATGTCGACCTGGACGCAACATACCCTGAAGTAGCTAAATATTTGATGCAACAATGCACGGAATTGGATAAAAGTGAGACTACAAATAATAGTGTCACTGATTTAGCTTCTATGTACGCACACCTGGCAATCAAAAAAGGTAATTTTGGCATTCCCGAAGTTCCACTCTCATTGCGAAAATATTTCTCCAATTTTGACATTCTAAAGTTTCGATTCGAAATAGATTTAGGAGTTATCTCAGAGCAAAAGTTTCTTGGCTCACAAGAATTACTCATTTCTTATGGAAGAGTTCTAAAGGGTGATCTTGCTAAAACTATTTTAGATGACATAGATACTCAACAATCATCTTTAGAAACATTGTATTCACTAATCTTGCGCACTTGTTCAAATTCAAACCATGAATATATTGTTAGAAAGAACACCATCCTTGAGGCAAGTACGTCAATTGTTGGAATTTTGAATCGGTTTAAACCCCTTTTGAATTACGGGAGAGTCGAAGTTACCAATGGGGGAATGGCAAGCATAAACTTCAGTTCGTCCCCGAATCTTAAGTTCTCGGAGTCTTCACTCAGAGTTTGGAGTGCTTCGGATGGTGAGTCAAAATGTAGATCTGTGAAGTTTCTGGTTGATTTTGACTCTGAAAAATACTTACTTAGGTGCCGCACAACCCTAACTAAACTAAATTCTGGTGAGCGATACTTTTACTCTATCTCAGGAACTTTCCAGGATGAAGAGTTGCGATTACCCCCAAGAGAATTCAAGATCCCTGATTTTGTACCATCAATTCGCAGCATGGATTCGAAAGATACTCATTATCTAAGTTTGGGAGCTCCTGTGCCTTTTGGTGGAGGTGGAGAGCGAAGATTTAATCAGTTGGGCACTTGATACTTCGCATGTCTTGGTCGAACTCCGAAAGCCTTTTGTCTTTTGAGACCATAATCTTTGCCAAAAGAAATCTTGAGAAGACGTAGTTGGGGCGAAAAAAAGGGAGTGAATAGACCCTTGCAGCACTTATCCTCGAGGAATGTAGTTGAACTTTTGAATCCTTTGAAAAAATCTCAGGATCATGATTTTGTAAAATTTTCCAAGGGAGGAAAATTGTCAGTGTTTGGTTCTAGACTCCTAGGAGGAAACAACACATCAGTCATTTCAAACTAATTCCAAGGGAAAAGGGGAATCGTTGGAATCGAGATACGAAGAAACAACTCTAGATTTATTGGGTAAAGGCAAAAGCACCAAAAAGATGGAACATCCTCGACCTCTAGGGTTTCCAAACCGATCAAGCTCCAGTAATCTTGAGCGCAGAGGGTATAGTGCACACGAGCATTCCAGGAGGTTGAAGGCTGTATTTCAGTCCTATAACGTAATGAGTGCAAATCTAAATGATTCCTCCATAAATTCAAATTCATCGAGAGTTGAGACTGAAAAGTATCAGATCTTGTTGAGCGATTCTCATGCCCAAAGACAACTAAATCGCATGCTACAACTCTCCAATTACTCTATTCCAGAATTTGAAAAATTAGTGCTGGACTACCTAGAATCTCAGAACGGCGAAGTTGTTGCACAGATACAAGATCTCAAGGAAAGTAAACTGCACCTACTATTCGCATTAAGCGCAATTCAAGACTTAATTTCCTGGGGAAGCACCCTAGATGTGCTGGAATCGCAACTTTGGCTTGGAAAGACCAAGGATTTAATAAACAAGAATGAAAACTCTGAGAATTTGCGCGATGCAATGACTTCTCTCAAGTCTAGTGAAATTTCCTATTTCGCACCTACAACTTCGGAAAACGCATTGGAAATGTTAAGAAATGGCGAGTTGCGCCTTGAGTTAGTTTCTCCGAAGAATAGTGAAACATCCGATCTGTTTAGACAAGGTGTCACCACATGGTCGATGCCATATCGCGGACGAGAGGGCAGAAGCGCACGTTTTATTCTTTGGATTACAAATAAAGGTGTTAAGCATCCTGTTGGAATTATGGAGGTAGGAGATGATGCTCCTTATAGTCCACTCAGAGATCAGACACTAGGTTTTTCAATCCCTGAAAAAGAGAGCCTTTTAAATGTGAAAATGAAAAATCGCCTTTTCGAATTACGAAAAGCTATAATTCCAACTGATTTACCGATTGATCCAACATTAGAACTTGATGAGTTTACAAATGCTTGGATTTCTCTGTCTCTAGACAATAAATCGGTTAGAGACAGATACTTAGATCCTTCGGTTAGAAAGCGTATTAGTTATTTGAATCGGATTTATTCCGGCGAGTTCGCTTTATCTACAAATGACCGGTGGAACGAAAAAGATGTAGCTGCAGCAGTGAGGGCAATCAAGGACGTAACCCTAAATCGTGTCCACACTGAGGTAGTAATTTGCGGAGCATTGCCCCCATTTGGAAATCTTTTGGGAGGCAAGTTGGTAGCGATGATGATGAACCATCCACTCGTTCGTGCAACTCTAGACAGGGACATAGGCGTCCTCCTGGCTGGAAGTTTTGACAAGTATAAAATTGAGAAATGGCTACCAAGGTTTGGACCATTTTTGACCACCACAAAGGGATTATTCCCAAACCACAGTTCTCAATACAACCGGGTAAGAATTCCTGTTGGTGAAGGATCGGCAAAATTGCAAAAACTTGGCTTAACCCAAGGTCAGACCATGAGTCACATTAGTAATAGGACGATGTCATTTGCCGTGGAGATAAATTCTCGAATGGGCGATAAAGGAATTTCGCGTGAGTATGGAAGTGGCGGCGCAAAGAGGCAAAGAATCTTACAATCGGCAGCACGTCATGTAGGCATAGAGGCAAATGCGCTTTATGCTGACGTAACAAGGCCCGTATATGGTTGCCTATTTCTTTCAAACTCTCAGGGTGTTGTACTTGGCGGAGAATCTCCGGAATGGAAGGATAATGGCATGCCGGCACAGACAGCTCAAGAATATGAAGGAGTAGCGTTAAGTTTGTGGCGCGAAAAGTGGCTTGGAGTAGCAGAAAATCGTCACAGAAATATTGGCATTTAAGTGTCAGAGATTAACTCATCAGCGGAACTTCTGGAAGCTTTACTTGGTAATCAGATTAGCGAATCTTTGTCTGCTGAAGTCAGAACTAGTATTTATCAGACACGATCTCTGTTGGATTCAAAATCTACGCTAGAAGAAAATTTAATCGGCGCACTTTCAAATGGAAGAAGTATGGTTATTTCGGGCTCCGCTGGCGGCGGTAAAACCATGTTAATTGAGTATGTTGTTGCGGAAGTCAAAAAGTTAAACCCAAAAATTAATTTATGTGTTATCAAGGACTTAACCGCTATTCCTGGAGACCGTGCTAAATATCTTAAGGAAAATAATATTCCGAATACACAATTTATCATCGCGGCAAATGAGGGGATTTTACGAACTCAAGAAGTTCGTGAGTACTTACCAAATGTTTGGGAAAGTTTACGGTCACTCCAAAATGGTGAAAAAATTAATGTTGTGGATGGAATTATTGTTGTAGATATTGCAGGATTCGATCCAGTAAGTTCGTCATTAGTCGGGATTTTGACAAATCAAGAAATTAAAAAAGCTGTGTTATTTTCCGAAAAAAACTGTGAGCACAATCATGGCTTTGGATGCCCAAGGACCGAGGCTCTAGAACTTCTTGACGAAAAAATGGCTTCTCTGGTCGTCGAATTGATTAAGAGCGCCTTTGGATCAGGCGAAGTGACGTATCGCGAACTATGGAATTTCGTTATTGACGTTTTACTTGGAGGGACCTGCTCAGGCCCAGTCCCTAGTTCAGCATGGTTTTGGAGAATCTTTAAGGGAAATAATTCTATTTCAACAAAGTTGAATTCTCATCATCGCCCAACGATCTTACCTATGCCGGAAATTACTCCTCATTTGTTTCGAGGAGATTGGCAAAAGATAATTAGTATTGCATTTTCGAAGGATTATAAATTCGTAGATCCGGGTGCAACGCCAGTCGGACTGTCATCTGCGACTGAAATTTCAGATCTTCTACTTTGGTTAAAAATACAAACGTCTTTTGCGATACGTGCAAGTGGTGGAACGAAGCCTGTGTTTCTAGGGGAACGTACAGGAGATTTGGAACGCCAAGTTCTAAGGCACAATCGATTGGATCTACTCATTCAATCTATGAATTCCTACTTTTGGAGAGAGTCCAGAGTTTCAGACAAAAGTTCACTCTCGTTGTGGATCGATTTCGCCACACAAAAGCGATCTAAGAGGTCTAAGTCATTAGTTGGACTAGGAAATTTTCCCCGCCGCGATCTGGAGATTCGAAGATCCTTTGTTGTCGCTAATCTGTTAGGCGGTACCGAGGAAGGAAATCGTGCTTATTTAAAGAGGAAGAATTCGAATTCTGCTTCACTAGAACTCACGACTCACTTGTTTGCTGCATTAATACAAGGGCGACCAATATCAACAGAGCGTAGGAAGTATGATGACGCTGATTACGCTTTACGTCGTTTTTTTCTTCAAGTTTTTGATAAAGATTTAATCGAAGACCAGGATGTTATTTACTTACTAACAACTCATTCCGTAGATTCAGTTTCTGAAACTGCTTTCAGAATTGTCGGGAAGAGTCACTTAGAAAGAGTGAAAAGATAATGGCAAAAGCGAAGAGAGATTCACTTGATTCTCCAAATCCATCACTTTTCCGAGAAATCGTGAAAAGTCGCTTACCCCTAATTCCAGCTAAATATCCGACCAAACCAACACCTATTCATATCTCGAATAACTTCATTGCGCATGCAATCGGTGAAGGTTCCCTAAAATCTGATTTAAAGAATTGGATTAGAGAACAGGGCGCACTATCGAATCTGTTTAATACATCAGGTGAAAATCTGCAGAGAGACTCGGATACTCTTCAAGAGTTAATTCGAACCATATTCGACAGTGATGGAAATGTGTTTCAGTCCATGGCATCGCCATATCCGATTTCTGAAAGAGTCATCGGTAGAGATCCTTCTGATGATGGTTATGCGATTAACTTATGGCATTCAATAGGTGTAGAGAATCGAGACTTAATTACAGATCTTCTCAAGGCGTTTTATAGCGAGACAGGAGAGAGTTCTTCTCTTAAGTCTCTTTTCGATCTGCTTATGAAAGATTCTCAAGATGGATCATCGCCTAACGAGAGTTCTGAGAGTTATACAAGCGTCGGTAAAAATGTCGGAGAAATCATCGTTAACGGGCTAAGTAAAAAACTAGATCAACCATTACACATCAAGTTGGAAGTTATTCGCCAATTGAGCACATTATTAGGAGTATTTGTTGTGCTGGGAATGATGTTTGATGCATGTGCAGAAGAGCGCAATCTGAACTCAGAGACTGAGCCACACAGAATTCTAGGAACTTTTGTATATACGGGAAACATTGGCGGTCGCTCAACTATCGAGCAGAAATTGTCCATGCTTGCAATAATGTCTCTTAGGGACACGATTGAGCGTTCGTATTTAGGCCTGAACAAGGTCTTCCTTGGGATGGTGAGCGATCTTGAAAATTTGAGTCCATCTCGAGATTGGGATTTATTGGCGCGAGAATTTGCGACTAAATATACGTCAGGACAATCTGCGCAGGAGTTTATAAAAATTATGAATCACTTTGGAAAAGAAAAGATGTTTGAACTAGTTGAATCGATTTATCCTATGACGCACCTGAGAAGCGGTATTCGAAGTTTGGGTACAAAAACTGGTTTTGTTTGGCCCTCAAGACGCGAGGACCCTCGGCTCGTGCTAGATTCGAATTTCTTAACTGCGCTAGTTTCATTTCTTGGAGAAGAAGACATGCCGATTGAAGATTTTGTTAAGAAAGTCCATGACAAACTTGGCCTAATTCTTGGCTACTCCGGTGTGGGTGAAGAGTCGATTGAGCAACTTGAAAGAATCGCGGGACGTCGTTTAGAAATCCGCGATTTGCTTCTAAAGAGTGAACGACTTCTTTCATCGAGACTAGTTTCTGCTGGCTTAGCGAGGCAATATTCTGATGGTTCCACAGCACTACTAGGAGGAAACATTTAATGAGTAAATCCTTGCAAACAGCTGCATTCCAAGCCATCAAGAAGAGTTTGGAAAAATCACCCGATAAGTTTATTAGAATTGCCCTTTCAGCTGATTATCCACTTGAAAATGCTTTGAATTCGCTTTTTGATGAAAACAACGACATTTTGATTGGTTTGTTAAGCCCTTATGACAATTCAAATATTTTTTCTAGACCCAACTTTCCAATCGAACGAGATGCAGCGATTCTCACAGAGTTGCGAAATTCTAGAACATTAGATTCAAAACCCGTTGTTTTGCTGGGACTGGCTATAGGTTCTGAGGAGTCTGGATTACGCGATTTAGCTTCGGTTTTAAATGAAGATTCAGTTGCAAAAGAATGGAAGAGCGTAGTGCGAGACGCATTTAAGAATCTTGATCAGAATCATGATTCGAAAATTCGCACTGAACTTGCTGATTTAGTAATTTCAAAAATTTCTAAAGGTGAAGCAAATCCAGCTAACGCTGCGATTCTTGTTGACATGTTAACCGATATCTCGGTTCCTCTCTCATCATTTCAAGATAGTCTTTTTCAAATCGACTTGATGCCGGATGACAAACTGATTGGTAGCCAAGACTTTAAGAGACGTTTCAGTATAAATGCAAGTTTAGTTGAGCGATCACAGTCCCCAGACGATGTTGAATTCCATGAAAAGTTAAAAAAGTCAAAAATAGGTGAAGCCAAATCGCTTCGTCGCTGGATCTCAACAAAGAAGCCAGAGGATTTATCTCTAACATCTTTGCCAAAGATCTTAGAGTTGCTTCAGTTAGATGAGGATGAAACTGGTACAGGTACAGGTACTGGAACGGGGACGGGTTCAGCCGGTAAGCCATTGATTGGAATTTTGCGCGACGAAAGATATCTAGAAGAAATTGACTTTAAGAAGAACTGCATCGAATCAATAATAGACGACTTGGGTGAAGAGTATTGGCTGAATGGTACCTTGAATTCAGAGGTACTAATTGATACAAACAAAATTACATTCCGTATTTCTGGTAGTGAATCTTCCCAGTTGGAGCATTGGCAAAAATTGGTGGGCAGTGTTAGTTCTGATGCATCCCTAAAACAGGATGACTCTGAAAAAATACCACTTTTTATCTTTGGAGAAAATCAAGATAATCAATTGGCACAAAATACTTTTTCAAATTCAGCATTTCGGACTTGGGCTGAAGCGCACAATTTAACTGACGAGGTGGAAAGGTACTTAGATTCGCGCGTTAGACTTCTTCGAGGGTACCGATTGTTATCATCCCCGGATGAGGATCTATTAATTCTACTTTTTGTTTCAGTTGAATTACGGGCATTGGTCAGTGATTATTTACAAAACTGGAACTCGCTTCTCCGAGCTGCTGCTATTGACAAGAAGTTGAATCAAGATGACGCGGTACTCCTTCATTTTCTTGATGCGGCGTGGATCAGAAAGCATGACAGGAACGAGACAGTAGATAATTCACTCTTTACACCTAAAGCAAAATACGAAAAAGTCACCCTAGCGCCTTGGCACCCGTGGCGACTTAAACCAATAAGTCAATTGGCAAATGAGATGCAGACAGACCCATGGGATCCTGAAAACATTTCCTCTGCATTATGGGCATTGTCCCGTGCGGTTCCAATGTATCGCGTGTGGGCAGCTACAAGTGATAAAGATAATTTGCAATTCAAGACTGCTGTTGATGGAAATTGTGAATTCACTTTAGTAGAAGTTGATGCGATCCAGCCCTTGACTGGGTCCGTGAGTGCGATTCAAAGATCCGTGAGGGCCTATTTTGATTCGCACACTTGGTCCAAATTTGGAGTTTCAACACTAATACTTAATCCACCAAGCGGGGGCGGCGTCAAGAAGTTAGTCTCATCGTTATCTAAATTCCAACAAGACGACGACCTGAGTGCTCTCTCTGTTTTAAGGACGAAGGATGTTCCGGGCCAAGAAGAATCTGATGAGTTTGACAATCTAATTGCATTCCATGATGCCAAAGATCTGCTTGATGTCGTTGATGGCTCGCAGGATTTTGATATTTCTATTTTGTTCTTGCCTTCATTAAATGCAACCATAAATTCGATTCAAACGGGCGCTCATGGAAAAATAGATTTAAGCCTAAAGCCTAAGGCAGTGGCCCATGACGGTAGGCAACTTTATGAACCACAAATTACCGTCGCACCAGATGCTTCTAATGACGATATCAATCTCCTGTTTAGGGTTGCAGGACAAGAATCAACTCAAATTGCTACGTATCCTTTGGTAGTTCAAGAGGAGCACCGTAAGTTAATTGAGAGAGTTGTGCAGAACAGTGAATGGACTATCGTCGGAATCCCAGGAGCCGTTGGAGCACCGGAAATTTATCTAGATTCAAACCAGACAATTCTAGCTCCTGTCATCGCCCAATTTGATGATAATGAGTACAGATGTTTCACCTACACTCGATCACTTCTGCCACTAGTATGGAAAATTCGAGATTTTGTAAATGCAAACGTTCCAATAAATCAGTTGCAAGAGAATCAGCAGATATTGATTAAGGCCATTGAAAACCTAGCGAGTTCTCAACACACAAAAATGTTCGAGCTGTCAAACAATAAATTTGGGGTAAATGAAATATTTGGATTGATGGCGGCTCGTGCATTTGCTAAGAATCTTATGCGAAAAGACTCCTTGGTATTAGAAATCAGCCTTGATGATACCGATTGGACCAACAGTTGGATTGACAGTTCAGAACAGAGAGCGGATCTTATTCTTGTAGATATTTCCAATGATCCATCAGTTGAAGTCCCGGTTAGGTTACTCGTTGTAGAGGCAAAGGCTCGATCCGAAGGTTTCGGTTCCCCAGACCCTTTAGTTGATCCTTTCGAAGGTGCTTCCCACCAAGTTCAAAACACGATCGACAGATTGAGACATTTAATGGTTGGTGAGGACACATTGACTAAGTCTATCCGCTTAAGAGCTTTCACTGAGCAGTTAGCCGCAGTTGCTTCTTCGGAGTATATGCGGTCTGATGATAAAGCAGATTTTGAGGTGTATTTCCAAAACCTTTCAAAGTTTATTGGTGACCCATCTTCAGCTTTAGAGAGTATTCAGGGATTGATTGTTGGATTGTTTACAAATGGACATGAAGAAGCGGTCATTCGAAGTTTTGATGGAGAGAATAGTGTTTTTATCGCCTGCTCATCAAAAAGCCTGGAAGAGATTTTGCTCGAAAAACAACTCACGTACAATGAATTAACAGAAACATCAAATGAGAGTTTTGTGCCCGATAAAGCATTTCATGATATCCAGGGAAACATGAAAAGCTCAGAGCAGGCAGATTCAGTTCCAACGCATTCTTCGAGTGATGAAGATATTGAAGCATCTTCTGTCAACAAAGTTGCAATAAAGTTCTCTGGGGAGAGTGACCAGATTCCCGAAGCTCCAAAAAATAGCCCTGACCAGATCGATAATTCGAAAAATCAAGATAATGAGATTAGAAATGGAAAAATTTCGAATCTAATCCAAAATTTGCGCTTGTATAGTTCGAATATTGATTTGAAGAATGAATCAACCGTCAGCGAGGGGCCAACATTTGATGCATTTTCAATTCCACTAACCCCAGGAGCTCCGCTCTCTGGGCTGCAGAGATCTTCGCAAGACATTGCCCGAGAATTGGGTGTTCCGAATATCGAAATTTCAAATGATCCTACGCGACGGGGCTATGTTCAAATTCTGGTTCCTCGAATGGATAGAAGATTTCCGTTACCGCCAAAGAAGATTTCAACTGCTCCAACTGATTCATACTTACCAATATATGTGGGCCAAAAATTGAACGGTGATGACCACATCTCCACAATACAGTCATGGCCACACGCACTGGTGGCTGGAACCACGGGTTCCGGAAAGACTTTGTTTTTAACGGGTTTGATTAAGCAGATTGCTAATGAATCTAGATTCCCAAGCAAATTAATCGTAGTGGACGGCAAAGGTGAGTCCGATTATTTCGGTGCGGCACCTACTTCGGCCTATCACCCAAGATTTCCAAATCCAGAAACTACTATGAGCGCGACCGCGGTTATTTTAGAATGGCTAGTTCAGGAGGAAATTCCTCGACGTCGTACCCTGCTAAATTCATTAGCTAAAGAGCGAAATTCAAGAGTGGATGGGAAAACGGAATACTTAGAGGCTCTTAACCGTTTATCTGATCCATTATTTGAACCAATAGTTGTTGTGATTGATGAATTTGCAGAGTTGATGCTTGAGCGCGGTCCCACAATGCAATCATTCGTTGATAATGTCAGTAGCGTCTGTCAGACAGGAAGATCGACCCTTGTCCACCTCATTCTTGCCACACAGAGGCCTGACAGAAAAATAGTTCCAGGACGTATACACGCGAACTTAGACACCAAAGTCGCGCTGAGAGTTCCAACTCCTGCCGACTCAATGACAGTCCTTGGTTATGGAGGTGCTGAGAAACTTCTTGGACTAGGCGACATGCTATTCAGTTGGAAGGGCTCTGATAACTTGCGTCTACAGGGTTATAACTTTAGTTAATTCAGATACATGGCGCCACGGATAAATTGGAGAAAGTTTGAGATCATCTCGACTTATCGCAATAATTTCTTTCCAGATATAGATTTTGGATCGATTGATCCAGTAGATAAGAAGCGTTTGATTATCGAGATTGTTTTGAAATCCTCGGATAAATTCGCCGAGAAATTAGATTTGAGTTCGAAATACATCCGTCTGTCTAGTCATCTAGAAATAGATGATAAAGCAAACTCCAGAAGAATTATTGCAGAATTGTTGCTTCTTGTTTCTATGAACTTAGGAACAGAAAACGAGGATTATAGATTCTTAGAGTTACTCAAAAATAGTTTGTGACATGTCTCAAGTCAAAATCGAATTAATCCAATAAACACTCTCCCCATCCCTCTCCAATATCCCGTACTCGATCATGTGCCTGCGTAGTGCAGCTGTGTCTGCGTGGTACTTGGCAATGATGAGGTTGAGTTCCTTCTCTGGGTACTTGGTATCAGGGGAGAGTTCAGAGACGATGTGCTGAAGGACTGCGATCTTCTTGGCTGGTTTAACGGGAATGCTGATTAAGGTGCCATCAGGGCGGAAGAACTGGTCTATCTGCTCGGTCATAATTACTTCTTGGTGACCTTTGATAGATAGGGCAGGTAATCAAGGGTGATCCAACCGCACTTGTCATAGAGGAACTTGCCCGCACTGGTTGCGTGGAGGAAGAAGTTTTTTCCACCCATATCTTTATGAGCCTTCATGACGTATTTGAGTAATTCAGAGCCATAACCGTTTTTCTGATGGATAGTTGGCGTACCCATGTTCCAGATGCCCACGGTGTCTTTATAGACAAGTGCTGTAACCAAAGAAACCATTTCACTATCTTTGAAGAGGCCATAGGTGTGGTCTTCTTCAGATGAAAATTGGACGGTCTTAAAATCTGTGATCATTTCAGGACTCATTGAGTACACATCAGCGTAAATTGTGTTCATTACTTCACTATCTGATGGGACAAGCCGTCTGACGCTTAGACCCTCGCGGAGTTTGAAACCATCAACGGATGTGTCTGCGCTCCAGAGCA
>Ga0214917_10005893_pt1 | contig 12926 bp, 20 predicted proteins | sample LL_1208_BB_MetaG_FD_177983 | JGI IMG/M metagenome (GOLD analysis project Ga0214917, IMG submission 177983) | Freshwater microbial communities from Lake Lanier, Atlanta, Georgia, United States - LL_1208_BB | ecosystem: Environmental > Aquatic > Freshwater > Lake | place: USA: Georgia | collected... | reverse complement strand
TCATACCAAGGAAATAATGTATTGCTTATATTTGTAAAGCTAGCACCTGTTCTATTATACTCATCAGGAACAAGATCCTGAAGAAAATCTCTACCATGTCCTAACATCCATTCTAAACCTTTTTCAGTTAGATTCCAATAATCATATCTTTTCTCGTGGACTTCGAATCCTAAACGTTCATCATCACCAAACATTTTACGCTTCCTTAACGTGTTTGCAAGTGGACCTAAATTCAAAACCAGGACAAGTACAGGCCCACTTACCACTTGTCTTGGTTAATACATATTCATTACCCTTACTACCTTTGACCACTTTGGTCTCTGGTACAGGAAGTTTAAGTAGATGACTAAAGTCAATACGATTACCCACGATCATACTCCTATCAATAACACGAATGGGAAAGTCTTTTAGGCCCGTAGTAAGGCACAGATATGCGTTGCTGTCAACGTGCTTGAGAGTAGTTTCCTCACCTTCATATTCTACGAATTCTGGTATGGCAAAGAAATAGCGATCTCGCTTAGGATATTTTGAATTGCGTACGGTGATTTTCATCGTTGTTCAAATGGCCATTTAGGTTTACAATGTTGTGGAATACCCCAAACACAATTTTGATCAATGTCAATACACTGCTCGCATTTGGCCTTACGTTGAAAAGCCGCATAAGGAGGATTAGGGATCATATATGGCTTTTCACCTCTACATAGTTGTACATCATAGGATCTTGTACCTGGACATAATGGAGGTTTGAGTTCTACATTGGCACAACCTGCCAATGTAGATATCAGTAAAAGAGCTGCTAGTTTTGGCATAAGTCACCTATAGTTTCAATATAAGCATTATACTAGGACTAGCACATGATGTCAAGCTCCAGCGTTGTAGTTCAAATACATTTCACAGAATTCACTGTAGTGTACAATGATTTTTTTATCCACATCCAAACTGGATTTAAGAAACTCTACTATGTTCTTATCGCTTTCAATATACACATCAATATCATGTTCTTCAATCATACGTAGCTTATACTGTTGATTATCTTCTTTTTCAGAATCTCGTTGATGAAGAATTAATTTGGGTTGATTTGTAAAATATTTAAGTAGCCAACTTTTGGTTATACTTTCATATTCTGCTGGTCTACCAGTTAATAGGATCCATTCACCTACTGGTTTGAACACGGGTTGCATGTACATGGTCAAATTCAAATAGGCTTCGTGATCACCTAAGTCTGGAATTTGGTCACAGTCTGGAATGAATACGCCATCCAAATCAAATGCTGTTAAATTGCTGCCTTTACTCATCTCTAAATCTTACTCCATAGTCTTTGCTTATTTTTTTACTGCCCCAAAAAGGTTCCTCGGCAAAATAAGGAAGCCTAGTACCTTGTATTAATTCGTTTCTCACATGTTCGGGAGTATTCCAATCTGTATATAATACTGCCCAAACAAATAGAGTTTGTGGATAATCTCGTGCCATCATCTGTTTACACTTAAGATAGCTACCACCAGTTACCGTGTTGTCATCCACAAAGGCCACACGTTCTGGATTCATATTTGGCATATACAATTTATCCTTATCTGGATAATATATACCTATATCACGTATAGCCAACACTTGGCTAACCCAAGTGGCATAGATTAATCCAGTACGGGCCACTCCAACAACGACTGTAGGATTAAAATGTCCAATGGCTTTAACAATGCGACCGAAATACTCCTCACCTTCAGCGTCGGTCATACGCCTTGGCGGTTCAGGAAAGTCTTTATATTTGTCCATGCTGTAAATACTACTATATATTAAAGTATATGTCAACACCAAGGAGGTGTAGAATGCGTATTTTGGTCACCGGACATTTAGGCTTTATAGGCCGTAATATGTGTGCCTTTCTACACAAGCAGGAGGGTGTCATAGTAGATGGATATGATTGGGACCCAAAAAATAAACCTATTGTCAAAGAATATGATTGGGTCATACACTTAGGTGCCATAACAGATACGCACACACTAGATACTGAAACAGTACTCAAACAAAACTATGACTTCAGTTGTTGGCTCTACGAAGAATGTCAACATAACGGAGTAAATCTACAATATGCCAGCACACATAAGGTATATGGTAATACCAATAACTTTGAAGAAGGTGCTGCCTGTGTGCCACAAGGGCCATATGCTTGGAGCAAATACTTATTTGATCGTTATGCTTTTAAATATAGGCATAGTAGTTTTGTACAGGGTTTTAGGTATTTCACTGTATACGGTAAATGGCAACACTTAAAAAGCGACCCTAATGCTCTACACAAATGGCGTCAACAGGCTAAGAAAGAGGGCAAGATCACAGTATGGCGGGGTGCCGACAAGATCAAAAGAGATTGGGTATGGGTAGGTGATGTAGTTAAACTACATTGGGACTTTATCAATACAGTAAAGGGCAGCGGTATATGGAATGTGGGCACAGGATTGAATCATAGTTATATGGACATAGCGGAATATATAGCAGAACAAGAGGGTGCTAGAATAGAATATAACGATGTAGATGCTGAATTACGCCCATTTTATAGAGATAACGCACAGGCTGATATAAGACATCTTAAAGAAACCATAGGAAAACGTAGTTGGCTTAATGTATATGAATGGTTAGACTACGATAAATAATTGCATGAAGATTCATGAAATTATCTTAGAATCAGGCAAGGCCAGTAGAGAACTATGCAAGAGTACAAAACCAGATAGTGAGTTGGGTGCCAGCCAATTGAGTAGCTGTAAGAGTCAAGGCTTTCGTTCTAGAGACACTGAAAAGAAATTTACCATAAACAAAAAGCGTCAAAAGATCAAAGGCAAAAAAGTCAAAGGTGGCAATTACGGAGGCCCATTACCAGTATGGAAAGGTAATGGCTAATGCGTCTTAAAGAATTTGATATTAGCGTACCCAGAGGTAGTCGTGGACCAGAATGGGCAGACTTACAAAAAGCACTATCTGCACTCGGATACAAACTTAATCAATTTGGTATTGACGGTATTGCTAATACAGAAATTAAAAAAGTAATTGCTCAATTTGAGAAAGATCATAAGTTAACTATCAATGGTAGTCCTGATACAGAAATGATCAACATTATCAACAGTATGTTGAAGGATAAGGGCATAAACTTACCACAGAGCACACAGGCTGATGTTAAACCTAATAACGGCGTTATGAATGTCAAACATGTTCCTAGTGCAGGTAAGACCACAGCCGTTGCCAAATATGCCACTAGATATTTTATTAACAAAGGCTATACTCCTGCTCAAGCGGCAGGTATAGTAGGTAATCTCAAGGCTGAAAGTGGAGTACATCTTAATCATAGAGCTGTAGGTGATAGTGGTAAAGCCTACGGAATAGCTCAATGGCATCTACCTAGACAAGCAAACTTTAGACGTATCTTTAAGAAAGATATCAGACAAAGTACATTAGATGAGCAATTAGCATTTATTCATTGGGAATTACAAAATACAGAACGTAGAGCAGGACAGATGCTAAGTACAGCAAGGACACCAGAAGAAGCAGCTATGATTTTTGACAAATACTATGAAAGAAGCAGTGGAGAACATACTGGTCGTCGTATAGCTTATGCAAAGGCAGCAACTCCAAAATACACATGATGAATTTTACAGGAAAATTACTTATTGCCCCACCAAAAATGAAAACGGGTTTTTGGTACAAAAGTGTTATTTTTATCACAGAGGATCATATAAATGGTAGTATGGGACTGATACTTAATAAACGCAGCAGTGTTACTATTTCAGACTTTACTGAACAAATTGGTGAAAGACTCAACATACCAGGATTTATATATGTAGGTGGCCCAGTAAATATAAAGGCATTAACCATGCTGCATAGTAGTGAATGGCAAGGCAGTAATACCATGCAGGTCAATAACGAGTTCTGTCTAAGCAGTAGTGATGACCTATTGCCAAGGTTAGGCGATGGCGATGCCCCTAAACATTTTAGATTATTTTTAGGATTATGTGGATGGAATCCTGATCAACTACAAGATGAGTATGATGGCACACCACCAAGAGATCGTAATGCAAGTTGGCTAATAGCCAGTGCTGATTATAATCTAGTATTCAATCATGACCTAAAGGATCAATGGCTTCAAAGTGTAGAAAAGAGCAGCAACGATTTTGTCCAATCAATCTTCTAATAATTTAGTTTTGGTAGTATAGTAGAACAGTCAAAAAATTTTTGAGTATGCAAAATGGACACACTAGTATTAAACGCAGATGGATTACCCTTAAACTATCTCCCACTCAGTACTATTAACTGGCAGGAGTCAATACGCTATATGGTACTAGATAAGGCCAGTGTGATTGAGTGGCATGACAACTGGATCGTACGCAGTGTGAATTGGAAAACTTTTGTACCCAGTATTATCATGTTGAGAGAATACATGAAACCCAAACAAACTGTTCGTTTCAGCAAGGGCAATGTATTCTTACGGGACAATTATGTTTGTCAATATTGTGGTAAAAGCCTACAGAAAAAGGATTGTACATTGGATCATGTACAGCCAGTGAGTCAAGGTGGACGTACTGTATTTGATAATACAGTCACAGCCTGTACGCCCTGTAATGCAGCTAAGGGTAGTGATACTAGGATGAAGCCAAAGATTAAGCCATACAAACCTGCTTACTTTGAGTTGGTAAATAAAAGAAGGAATATACCATTCAATGTTAGGCATCCAAATTGGCTGAATTACATCAACCAATAAGAATACAATGGAATTTTACAAATCATTGTAATTTTAATTGTGAGTACTGTCCAGACATATTAAAGTCGGGCAGTATCACTCTACCTGATCCTCAAATATTTGTAAGAGCCTTTGATACTATCTATACAAAATTTGACTCATTTGAAATGAGTCTATTGGGAGGTGAGCCTACAACCTATAAAGGTTTAGATTGGGCACTTAATAATATTACTAGAGATAAAAATAAAAAAATATCTATAGATACAAATGGTTCAAGAGAGATTTCATGGTGGAACAAATACGGAGAATTTTTTGATCTTGTTACTATAAGTTATCATCAACAAATTTTACAAAAAGAACACTTGTTTTTTGTACTTGAAACTTTAAAAGAAAAAAATGTTAAAACTTATATTAAATTGCCTATAACACCAAAATATTGGGACGATATTATTAAGGTTAAAAACCTTTTGGAAGATAAAGGTTATAATTGTGAAATACAATTACTTTACAAAAACTTTACCAAAGGTAATAATCAATATTATGAATATTCAGAACAACAATTAAATTTTTACTATAAAGATAAACACGTAGAAGATAATCAAATAGAACAACAAATTGAGCATATAAAGATACATAAGTTAAATGAATATCATGGTCATATGTGCTGGGCAGGCATAGACCAAATTGTTATAGATAAATTTGGTAATGTATATAGAGGATGGTGTAGTCAAGGAGGAGAGATTGGTAATGTTTTTGCTAATGATATTACTTGGCCTACAGATCCAATAATGTGTCAAAAATATTTATGTACTAATGGATTTGATCTACAGGCTCGTAAAAGTAAAAATAGTTGGGGAAGATTATGAAAAGGTATCTTTGGATGGGATTGGGCTTTATGAGCCTAGGAGTAGCTTACTTGGGTGTTATCCTTCCAGGATTACCCTATAGTCCGTTTATTGTATTTGCTGCCTATTGCTTTGCCAAGAGTAGTCCACGCTTGTATAACTGGATAATGAATCATCGTATATTCGGTAAATTCTTAAACGATTGGAATACCAAACGTGTGTTCCCATTGAAACTTAAATTCTTCATGCTGGCTAGTATGAGTGTTAGCCTAATACTGATGTACACTGGTGGGGTACCTGCTCGTGGCATAATATATACTGCTATATTCATGTTATGTGTGGCCATATGGGCTTGGCGTTGGCCCAGTACACCAGAAGAGCATGATCGTCGCATAGCAGAAGGTAAGAAAGTGGGATGGTTCAATAACAATTTTTAATAAATATTATACTATGAAAACTATTATAACATTATTAACACTATTATTCATTAGCGTGGCCTATGCACAAAAACAACCACAGGGCGTTACATATGATGCACAAATCGTCAGAGTAAGCGATGGTGACACAGTAGTTATTGCTGCTCCATTCCTTCCATCACCATTAAAGCCAGAACTAGCAGTTCGTATTTACGGTGTGGATACGCCAGAGAAGAATTATCTCGCCAAATGTGAATCAGAAAAACAACGTGGACTAGCAGCCACAGAGTTCACTAAAAAGGCCGTGGCCAGTACACAAAAGCATCAGGTCATACTATATGGCTGGGACAAATACGGTGGCCGAGTATTAGGTGATATGATTCTAAACGGAGTTAGCCTACGAGCTGAACTTATCAAGAATGGGTTCGCCCGTGAATATTACGGAGAAGCCAAGACCAGCTGGTGTCAATGATGGAACAACTGCACAAGGCCGCCAAAGTAGCATTTGCCAGCACCTTTAGTTTTTATCTAAAGGCTCATAACTTTCATTGGAATGTAGAGGGCCCAGACTTTTTAGAATACCATGATTTGTTTGGTAAGATATACGAAGAAGTATATGCTAGTATAGATGACTTTGCTGAAAAAATACGTGCTATGGGAACTTATGTACCCGCCAGTCTAGCAAGATTTAATATGTTGACCACTATTGAAGATGAAACTAGCATACTACCTAAAGAACAAATGGTAGCAATGTTATTAGAAGATAATGAAAAATTAATTAAATTACTTAAAATGGTGTTTCAAACAAGCGAAAGCCATAACGAGTATGGCTTTAGTAATTTTATTGCTGAAAGGGTTGATGCACATAGCAAACATCGCTGGATGCTACGTGCAAGTCTTAGATCCGAATAAACACATCCTTCAATCCAATAATTAACTTCTCCATCATACCATCATCATGATATGGAGTTGGAGCAAAACGTAGTCTCTCTGTGCCTACTGCCACTGTAGGATAATTTATGGGCTGAACATATATGTTATGATCTTCCAATAGGGCATCGCTCATGGCCTTAGCACGAACAGCATTACCTACGAGTAAAGGCACAATATGTGTGCTAGTATTCATAAGTGGAAGATTATTTTGTTTTAATAATGTTTTTAGTCTATTGGCACGCTCCTGATGCTTTTCTCTTATTTCATTATGTTCTTTAAGATACTTAACTGCTGATAATGCACCAGCACAACTAACAGGACTCATTGATGTTGTAAAAATAAAGCCATGACTTATACTGCGTATAGCATCTACCACTTCTTGATCTGCTGCTATATATCCACCCTGTACACCATAGGCCTTGCCCAATGTACCATTTACAATGTCCACACGATGTTGTAGTTTAAGTTCTTCTAATTTACCTGCACCGCGTTCACCGTATAGGCCAACTGCATGTACTTCATCAATATAGGTAATGGCTTCATATTTGTCAGCAAGGTCACAAATTTCTACCATAGTGCTAACATCGCCATCCATACTATAAACGCTCTCAAACACTACGCAAGGAGTCTCTCCAGCATCTCTAACTGATTTTAATATGCTTTCAAGATTTTCCATATCATTATGAGTAAACACACTCTTTGGAGCCTTACTATGACTTATACCTACTATTAGACTATTGTGGTTTTTACTGTCGCTGACAAAGTGTATATTAGGTACAATTTTACTCAATGCTATAAGGCTCCATTCATTAGCCACATAAGCACTGCTGAATAATAAAGCACGATCCTTACGATGTAGGAATGCTAGTTCTGTTTCCAAAGCAACGTGATAAGTACTGGTCCCGCCGATGTTTCTAGTACCACCTGACCCTGAACCAGTTTGATCTAGTGCAGTGTGCATTGCGTCTATGACAACTTTGTGCTGACCCATTCCGAGGTAATCGTTAGAGCACCAGTTAACGATGTTCTTGATTGCGTATGGACCATACCAAATTGCGTTCGGAAAACTACCTTTTTCACGGACTATATTGTTGAACACACGATATTTGCCCGAATCTTTGAGATCGCCGATTAAGCGTTTGAAGTGAATTTTATCTATCATAGTATGAATATTTATCGATAAATATTCAAAACGGAGTAACTATGGCTCAAAACGGAATCAGCACACTACCCACTAAAGAACAGCGTCAAATCGCTAAGTTAAACTTGGCTGCTCAACGTAGAATCGCACAGGGCTATCCTAGAACCACGTATGATATCAATCTATTACCTACCAAATATGATGATAACAATATTGTAGATAATCCTAATATAGGTGGACTACAAGATGGTAGACCATGGATAGGAGATTAAAATGTCCAGTGATTATGAACACGATAGTAAAGATTATAGATTAAATGATCTTACTCAATCCATGCAATATAGAAATGATGGCAAACCTGAAATTAGAGTAAACAGTACTTTTGATGGAGATGTTGTAATAACAGGAAATGTCAATGTTCCAGGAACAGTCACAGTCAATTCAACACCCGAAGACCCGATTCACACTCATATTACAGAAATAGGAACCAGTGGTGTATTAAATGTACCGTATATGCCTGTAGGTGGTACAGTTACAGTAAATCAACCTTTAGCGGTAACAGACAATGGTAGTAGTCTTACTGTAGATGGTTCAGTATCAGTGTCCAACTTTCCTGCTAGTCAAGCAGTTACTGGTACATTTTGGCCAACAACACAGCCAGTAAGCGGTACAGTGAATATTGGTACAATACCAGAAGTTGAAATTAAAAATGATTTAGGAAATCCTATAGCAATAACAGGTACAGTCAATACTAGTATAACAGATGTAGTTAGTGTAATAGTTAATGAAGACGCCGGATTAAACTTTTCCTTTAATAATCACGCCGCCGCAGTGCATCGTGGATGGGTAATGGATGATACCATGAGACCAGTGGTCAGCGTTCGTGTTAAAGACACAGGCACTACCACAGCAGATATTATTAAAATCATAGAATACGAAATCGGCAATAACAACGCCAACCAAAGCACTATCATATATGAATGGTATGAAGGCCCGCTGACGATATCAGGAGCAGCCATACCTGCGTGGACCAATCTTGGTACAAAGATACAGTATAGAATCTATCAGGATCAATACTCCAGCAATCAAGGCAACACATTCACAGTACCAACAGGAACCCATATGCGACACAGTGGTATCATCATTGGTAAAAACTCCAGTGGCGATGAAGGACCAGCAAGTCTATACGGAGGAGCCACACCAAATATGCTGACACTATGTATGAAGCGTGTGGATAATGGCACTGAACTGGACGTATGGTTCGCCTTTACTATTAAAGAGTTATCTTAAAAATGACAAATTTTACTTTTATGGATTTACTAGATGGAGGGGAAATGAAACGCTTGTTTACTCCCTGCCATACATGTGGACACGCACATCATTGCAGCAAAGAAAAATGTCGCGATTGTGAATGTACTGTATGTGATTGTGATAATTGTAGAGCTCGTCGACATCAAGAGTATATTGAACAAAACAAACATAAAAGGTTCCTATGAAGTTTACCGAGCTTAAAGAAAAAAAGTCTAATATAGATAGTGCTACAAAAGAAATAATACAAAACTTTCTAAAGTTTGCCAGTCGTCGTATCGGATTAGATTCTTTACCTAATATCAAACTACACACAGATCCAAAACTGGCTGCTTCACGTCGTAGTTTTGGTGGATATATGGGCGGGCGTATTGAGCTCAATGTAGGCAATCGACACATAATGGATGTACTACGCACCTTAGCACACGAACTAGTACATTATAAACAAGACACCATGGGCGTACTCAGATCAGACAGTGGTGAAGATGGTAGCGAACATGAAAACGAAGCCAATGCCAAAGCAGCAGTTATAATGAGACTATGGGGTAAGATGAATCCAGAACTATTTCAACATGCTGCTCTACTAGCCGAATCAACTACAAAGAATATGATACATGACTTGGCAGATCGTAAAGGTATACCATGGGATGACGAACCCAGTTTCCTACGCATGACCAAACGACTAACAGGCAAAGAGCATTTAGACGATCTCGATCAAGAACAATTAGATAAAGTCTATACGCATATAAAAAATCTTAAAGAACCAGCGGAATAGCATAGAATAGTGAGATATATTGAAATTTATGAAGCCGTAAGTAGTCGTATATTTCACTATACGAGAGTTCATATTGCCTTAAAAATATTAACGAGTGGTGAGTTTGAACTGGCCAGCACTGTGGGTGACGATGCAGAATCACACTATGCCCCAAAAGGCTATCCCTATTTCCTCAGCACCACAAGAACAAGATTTGGTGGATACCATACTGGTGTAAGTGGTGACGCTGTGTTATTTGAATTAGATGGTGACTACTATAACAAAAGGTATCCAGGCGGGCCAGTCGATTACTATAAGCGAAGAAGCCCCGATGATCTACATGGTAGGGTCAGCGAAGCAGAAGATCGTATATTCAGTAAAGACAATACCATACCTGCTGCCATAGTCAGTATGGATGTATGGGTAGATGCTAAAGAAAAAATATTTCCCGAGATCAAGGCTAGGGCCAGAAAGTTATTATTAATGGGTAAGACACAGGGCATCCCTACTAGGTTTTTTACTGATGACAAGGCCTGGCGTCAAGGTAATGATAGGCTACAGGGCGATGTTAGTATTCTAGTTGGACAAGAAAGAACTGGAATAACCTATCCTGTAAAACGTAAGGATAGATCCTTACTGCCTTGGATTGAACTTATTAAGGCCAAAGACCAAAGCCAACTCAGCCCAGAAGCGGATAAGATACGTTATAATGTGGCCTATAGAGATCCTTCACTAAATGCAGAAATATTAAGTGTGGATATGAGTAATTCAAGAAAGCCCAACAGCCAAGATCGTGGTGATGTAGTTAAGATCATTAACTATATGCAGGCCAATAGAATGAATACAGTGGTGGATTTAGTAAATAAATTGAAAGCCAAGTGGAGTCCCAAGCAATGAGATCGCGAGAGTTTATCACAGAGTTATTCAATACTGAACCATTAGAATTAGAGTGGGATGGCTATGGTGAAGAACAAGAAGCCAAAGCCCGGCTACCTGCCCGTCCTGGATATCCAAGCGATGTTTTACGCATAAAATTTACTGAAGTAGGTGATGGTGTTGCTGAGGTGTTCTTCTCGCTAAATGATGATTTTAATCTAACTGGTAGAGGCAATGTCAGTGTAATATTTGCCACAGTGATCAATGCTATAACAGACTATGTTAGAGACATGGAAGATAATGTAGAAACTATTATATTCACAGCCAAAGAACCCAGTCGTGCTCGTATGTATGATACAATAAGTAAGCGTGTAGCAGCCAAGTTTGGATGGCATGTGGTTCCCTACGATGAGATGCAGAAGCGTTATATAGATTATCTAGATGCTCTTGATTTTAATTTTGTCATAGCCAAAGGTCCTGCTCCTAAACAATATAAAGATGTGAATAAACCACAACACGGTGAGTTCAAGCCTATACTTTATGTTTATCACATAGAAGATCCTAACTTGCCTAGTATAAAACTTCATGCTAAATCAGATGAAGAAGCATGGCAGTGGGTGGTTAACAATATGAGTAAGATCCAAGGATATAAGGATCAAGAAATAGATACTAAAAAATTGAGAGCCACCACTATCAAGCCTGGTCTGCGTCAAATGTTAGACTTGACCAAACTAACTGAAAGTCCTGAAGAATATATAACACCTCCTAACCCTCAAACTAGGCTGGACTTAATAAAATTATGGGATAAATTTGCTGCCGAAAATCCAAAAGTAAAATGGGTATTAGATATGTTACCAATATCAGGATCAGTTACAAGTGGAATCGATGCGGCTACATTGGCTAACCATGGACGTTATGGTGAAGCAGCCATAGCAGCACTAGGCTTAGCACCTATGGTAAAACCATTGTTAAAATTACAGAGATTTGGTCTTACTCCTCAACAAGTAAATGACTATAACGCTTTACTCAAAACAAGCCAGCGAGCTAGAAACGTGGATAAAACTGTGGATACCACTCAAGCCATAGATCAGTCCGTAAAAAATAATGTTAGGGAAAACTTTGCCTATGGTCCGAACCCACAGGCCACTAATCAAGAGTCAGGTCCAGAATGGGAAAGCAAACTTATGGATGTTTGGTCCCCCAAGGCCTCAAGATATATGGCTCGAGTTGTAAAACAATCCTTCAACAGTCTTTACCCTGATGTAAAATTAAAAGTTTGGGCGGAGGATGAAGGAGTATCAGCAACCACTGATCTAGCCAGTGTTAATGTCAAAGCCGATGTGTTTGGACAATATAGTAAAAAAGATTGGGAATGTAATTTCTTCTGCGGGCCTTTATTTTATCATGCTGATGGTCTTAAATATCTTGAACTAATGGTTGAAGATGCCGCTAGCGGAAGTTATCCTGGTGTATGGAGGATAATACTTAGTGAATGGAAAAAATGGGCTAGTAGCCAATTAAAAAAAACTGGTGCTGATGATGTTTGTTTCAGTGTAGATGAAGACATGAGCGGCGGTGCTTGGGAGAAAGTTGCTGGTGCTGTTGGTATTAAATTTATAGCACGTGACCTAGATGAAGGTTATAGAAGACAAATAGAAAACTTTGCTGATGGTCGGAACCCACAGGACAAAGGTGATAGTAAAAGACATGGAGTACCAACCAAAGCGTCAATAGGCACACTACGCAAGGTGGCTAAACAAGGTGGGCGTAAAGGACAGTTGGCACATTGGATGGCCAATATGAAAGCAGGCAAGGCTAGAAAAAAGTAATCTTTTTGTAACGTAACCTACAGTAAATACTGTATGGAAAAAACCTATGCTTCCATTTTTATCAGTGATATACATCTTGGTAGCAAAGGATGTAAAGCTGAAAT
>Ga0214917_10005891_pt1 | contig 12927 bp, 8 predicted proteins | sample LL_1208_BB_MetaG_FD_177983 | JGI IMG/M metagenome (GOLD analysis project Ga0214917, IMG submission 177983) | Freshwater microbial communities from Lake Lanier, Atlanta, Georgia, United States - LL_1208_BB | ecosystem: Environmental > Aquatic > Freshwater > Lake | place: USA: Georgia | collected... | reverse complement strand
GCGAGGCCGCTTCAAGCGCCTGCCAATCGAGGAGTTCCAGGAGCTCTCCGGCAGGGCCGCCTCGGTGCTGAAACTGAAGGACGGGGTGAGCCTGCAACGGGTGGTGCTCTGCCGCGATGGCGAGGAGCTGGTGGTGGCGAGCAACACCGGCCGACTGCTGCGGCTTGCGGTGAACGAGGCCAACCTGCCGGTGATGGGCCGCAACGCGCAGGGGCCAGTGCTGCTGCGTCTGCTGCCGGGCGAGACGGTGGTGGGGGCCGCCGGAGTGGATGGCGAGGGCAGCGTGCTGCTGGCCAGCGCGCGCGGCCAGATCAAGCGGCTGGGGGTGGCCGGACTGCGTCGCTGCCAGCGCGGCGATCTCGGCCAGATCGGTCTGCGTTTCGAGCAGCGCGAGGATCAATTGATCGACCTGCGGCCCGGCAGCGCCGATCTGGTGGCAGGCCTGCTCAGCGATGGCCGCAGCCTGCGGCTGGCCACGGCAGCACTGATCGCGGAGGATCCAGGTGGCAGCGGCATGGCACTGCCGCTGAACCCGTCAGACCGCCTGAATGCGCTGGTGCCGCTCGGACTCTGAACTACAGCGCAGGCGGATGCTGCGCCAGCACCTGCTTGAGATACCGGCCTGTGTGACTGGTTGGATGATCGGCCACCTCTTCGGGGGTGCCCGTCACCACGATCTGACCGCCCTTGTCGCCGCCTTCTGGACCGAGATCGACGATCCAATCGGAGCAGCGAATCACATCGAGGTTGTGCTCGATCACCAGGATTGAGTTGCCCTTATCGACCAACCTCTGCATCACATCCATCAGTTTGTGCACGTCGTAGAAGCTGAGGCCGGTGGTGGGTTCGTCGATCAGATACAGCGTTTTGCCGGTGGCTCGTTTGGAGAGTTCGGTGGCCAGCTTCACCCGCTGCGCCTCACCGCCGGAGAGGGTGGGGGCCGGCTGGCCGAGCTTGATGTAGCCAAGGCCCACATCCACCAGGGTGCGCAGGCGATCTGCCGCCTGGGGGATGGCGGAGAAGACCTCGCAGGCCTGCTCCACCGTCATCTCCAACACATCGGCAATGGTGTGGCCCTTGTAACGCACCTGCAACGTCTCGCGGTTGTAGCGAGCGCCCTTGCAGACGTCGCACTGCACATAAACGTCCGGCAGGAAGTTCATCTCGATCACGTTCACACCCTGACCACTGCATGACTCGCAGCGGCCGCCCTTGACGTTGAAGCTGAACTGGCCCACCTGATAGCCGCGGGCCTTGGCCTCCACCGTGGCAGCGAACACCTGGCGGATGGGATCAAAGGCGCCGGTGTAGGTGGCGGGGTTGGAGCGGGGCGTACGACCGATCGGTGACTGGTCGATCACGATCACCTTGTCGATCGCCTTGATGCCCTTCAGCTCCTCAAGACCAGCAGGGAAGGGCACCTTCATGCCCAGCTTGTGCTCGAGCGCCGGGTGCAGCAGTTCGTTCACCAGGGTGCTCTTGCCGCTGCCGCTCACCCCCGTCACGCACACCAGCCGCCCCAGCGGAAACTCCACATCGAAGCCGGAGAGGTTGTTGCGGCCGCAACCCACCAGGGTCAACTTGCGGGTGCCGCTGGTTCTCCGTTCTGCCGGTGTGGGAATCGTGCGGCGCCCGCTCAGGTAGGCACCGGTGAGCGAATCCTCTGCCGCCAGCAGATCGGCGAAGCTGCCCTCGGCCACGATGCGGCCGCCGTGCACGCCGGCGCCGGGGCCGATGTCGACGATGTGATCGGCGGCGCGGATCGTGTCCTCGTCGTGCTCGACGACGATCAGCGTGTTGCCCAGATCGCGCAGCTTCAGCAGCGTGTTCAGGAGCCGGTCGTTATCGCGCTGGTGCAGGCCGATGCTCGGCTCATCAAGCACATACAACACGCCCGTGAGGCCAGCCCCGATCTGGGTGGCCAAGCGGATGCGCTGGGCCTCGCCGCCGCTGAGCGTCATCGCCGGACGATCGAGGCTGAGGTAATCCAGACCCACATCCAGCAGGAAGCGCAGCCGCAGGCGGATCTCGCGCAGCACCAGATCACCGATCTGGATCTGGCGGGCATTCAGCAACGGCTCGGCACCCTCGCTGGCACCCACCCCCATCAACTGCTCGATCCGCCGCAGGCTCTCGCCCACGCTGGTGCTGGTGAGCTCATGAATCCGGTAGGGCCCCACCCGCACAGCCAGGGCCTCAGGCCGCAGCCGCAGGCCATGACAGCTGGCACAGGGCACCAGCTCAAGGAACTTCTCCAGCTTCTGGCGCATCGACTCGCCGCTGGCATCGCGCAGCTGCCGCTCCAGGATCGGCAGGATTCCCTCGAAGGGCCGCAGGTAGGTCTGCGCCTTGCGGTAGCGGCTGTCGGCCTGAATGGCGATCGGCTCCTGGGAGCCATTGAGCAGCACCTCCCGCTGCTCAGCCGTGAGCTGGTTCCAGGGGGTCTTGATCTCGAAGCCGAAGGCCTCGCCCACCGAATAGAGCAGCGAAAAGTAGTAGGAGTTGTCCTTCTCAGCCCAGGGGGCCACGGCCGCATACACCGGCAGGCTTGGATCCGGGATCACCCGCTCGGTGGTGAACTTGCGCAGATGGCCGATGCCGTGGCAATCGGCGCAGGCCCCATAGGGACTGTTGAACGAGAACAGCCGCGGCGACAGCTCCTCCATCACCGCCCCGTGCACCGGGCAGGCGAAGTTTTCCGAGTAGAGGCGCTCGCGCTCGATCGTGTCGGGCAGCTCCTCCTCCGCCTTGGGCACCACCTCCACCAGGGCCAGGCCATCGCCGCGCTTCAGGGCCGTGCGCAACGAATCCGTGAGGCGCTCCTGCACCCCCTCGCGAGCCACGAGGCGATCCACCACCACCTCGATGTTGTGGGCGTGGTTCTTGTCGAGCTCGATGTTATCGGCCAGCTCGCGCACCTCGCCGTTGATGCGCACCCGCGCGAAGCCCTCGGCCACCAGGCCGCTCAGCAGCTTCACGTGGGTGCCTTTCTTGCCGCGCACCACCGGTGCCAGCAGCTGATAGCGGGTGCTCTCCGGCAGCTGCAGGATCTGATCGACCATCTCGTCGATCGACTGAGGCCGGATCGAGCGGTCGCACTCCGGGCAGTGGGGCTCACCGGCACGGCCGAACAGCAGGCGCAGATAGTCCTGGATCTCGGTGACCGTGCCGACGGTGGAACGGGGGTTGTGACTGGTGGATTTCTGGTCGATCGAGATCGCCGGCGAGAGGCCCTCGATCGCGTCGACATCCGGCTTGTCGACCTGGCCGAGGAACTGACGCGCATAAGCCGAGAGGCTCTCGACGTAGCGGCGCTGACCCTCGGCGAAGATCGTGTCGAACGCCAGCGAGCTCTTGCCGCTGCCGCTCACCCCCGTGAACACCACCAGACGGTTGCGCGGGATCGTGACGTCGACGTTGCGGAGGTTGTGCTGGCGGGCACCCCGCACCCGGATCACGTCCTCCAGGGCGCCACCGCTGAGCACACGGCTGCCATCGAGCTGAGCCGCCTTCTCATGCAGGGTGGTGGCCGGCGCAGGGGCGGCCTTGGTCCCGGAAGCGGCGCGCGCGCGGGGCATCCTGCAGGTTCAGCAACGGTGCACTCTAGGAGCCGTGCCCGGTCGACTGTCAGCCGAGCGTGTTGATGGCACGGGCCAGGATCACAATGAACACAAGAATCATCGAAAAGCTGTGGATCAGCTGCAGGGTCTTGAGTTTGGATCCGATCAACAGATGCCCCTCAGGGGCTGCAAAACAGTTGCTGGATAGTGTTGTGAAGTAGAGATAATCGATCGGCCCAGGGATCCAGTTAGCCGAATGGAAGCGCACATCCTCGATCGCCTCTTCCGGAAAGAGAATGCCCAGGGGCAGCCGGGGCTGAGCGGAAGCATGAGCATCGGCGCTGATCAGACGCAAGGGGTGATCGAAATACCAGTACCAGAACAAGAAACTGAGATTCACCGAGACATACAGCAGCAGACCCTCGAGCAACAACGCATAGGAGGCGATGCCCAGGCGCACGATGCCCAGATTCAGTGACGCCAGATTGACCATCAGCTCAGCCGAGGCCAGAGCGCCCAGCAGTGCCAGCAGCCCGCGGGAACAGGCTGCATCCCGGCGCAGCCGGGGCAGATAGGCCCACAGCAACAGCGCCAGGAACAGCAGCAGGCTGAGGCCGTAGGCCACCATCAACCCGTAGCGGCAGGCCACCAGCCAGCTGGCGGTGGCGATCTGTCGATGCAGCAGATGCTGCAGCAGCTGCCAGCGGATCAGAGCGCCGATCAACACGGACGCCAGCAACGCGAGCACATAGGGCAACGCGCCGCGGGCGCTGCTCACGAGCTGTGGGCCTCCAGCAGGCTGGCCGCGTAGCTCTGGGCCTGACCGACGTCGCCGCCGGCCAGTTCCGCCAGTTCCGCCTGACGGGCCTGAGTGTCCCGCAGCTGGGACACACGCGTGTGGGTGATGCCCTTCACCACCTGCTTAGCCACACGGAAGTGATGATCGGCCGCCGCCGCCAGCAGCGGCTGATGGGTGACGCAGAACACCTGCCGCTGGGCCGCCAAACGCCGCAGCAGCTCGGCCATGGCACCGCTCACCCGGCCGCTGACACCGGTGTCGATCTCATCGAACAGCAGGGTGACGTGCGGATCCGCCGCCGCCAGGCAGGTTTTCAAGGCCAGCAGAAAGCGCGACATCTCGCCGCCGGAGGCCACCTCCGCCAGCGGCGCCAAGGCCTGGCCGGGGTTGGCGGAGAACAGGAACTGCACCGCATCGGCCCCCTCCTCCCCGGGCGTGGCAGGCGCGATCGCCACGGCAAAGCGCACGTTGGCCAGCCCCATCGGCCGCAGGGCCTCCATCAGCTGCTGCTCCAGCGCCGTGGCAGCGGTGCTGCGGGCTGCCGTGAGCGCGGCATTCGCCCGGTCGCGGCCAGCCCGGACGGCAACCTCAGCGGCCTGGAGCGCTTCGAGGCTGGCCTCAGCGCCACCGGGGGCGAGCAGCTCGCGCAGCTCATCGCGCCAGTGGATCAATTCAGCCAGATCCTTGCCATGGCGGCGTTCCAAGGCCTTGAGCTGGGCGATGCGCTCCTGCAGCTGGCCCAGGCTCTCGGGATCGCTTTCCAAGCAGGCGCCGTAGCGGTCGAGATCACGAGCCAGGTCCTGCAGCTGGGCCAGGCCATCGCTGCAGCGAGCCGCAAGCTCAGCCACGGAGGGATCCAGCTGCTGCATCTGCGCCAGCTCCGCCTCGCAGGCGGCCAGGTGATCGAGAACCGCCGGTGCCTCATCCGCCCCCTCCACCAGGCGGCCGATCAAGGCCATCACCCCCTCCTGCAGGCGCACGCCGTGGGCCAGGCGGTTCTCCTCCGCCTGCAGGCGCTCCCGCTCGAGCGGATCCTCCAGTCGCGCCGTCTCGAGATCTTCAAGCAGCTGCTCCTGGCGGGCCCGCTCCTGCTGCTGCTGCTGCCAGTTGGCCTGGGCCTGCTCCAGGGCCGCCGCCGCCTGCCGCCAGGCCCGCCAGGCCTGGGCCACCTCCGGCAGCTGACGCTGCAGCGGCTCGCCGGCGAAGCGATCCAGCCAGCGGCGCTGCTGACCCGGCCGTGCCAGCTGCTGGGTCTGCCCCTGAACCGTGAGGTCGAGCAGCAGCGGCCGCAGCTCCTGGATCTGGGCGCGGTTGACCGCGACGCCGTTGAGCCGATGGCGGCTGCCAAGGCGACCCTCGTTGAGGCGCCACTCCCGGCTGAGCAGGATCTCGCCGTCCTCAGGCTCCAGCTCCTGCTGCTCCAGCCAGGCCTGCAGCGGTGGCGTCAGGCTGAAGCTGGCCTCGATCACGCCCCGCTCCGCCCCCTGGCGCAGCAAGCGCAGACCGCTGCCGCTGCCGCTGCCCGCAGTGCCCCCCAGCAGGGCATCGAGGGCATCCAGGAGGATTGATTTACCGGCTCCGGTTTCGCCGGTGAGCACCGTGAAACCGCCACTGAAGCTCAGCTGCAACGCCTCGATCAGGGCGATGTTCTCGAGGCGCAGTCCGGTGAGCACAGGCGCGTCCGGCAGCCGGAGGGTAGGCGGCCCGACCGTAGCGGCAGCATCTTTCGTTTAGAAGGGGGTGACCAGTGAAGGCCCAAGCGCCAGGGCGACATGGTCGATCGCGTCACCCCCCTAACCCCGGCGGAAGCAGCGGCGGCGGCCATGCGGGCGGCAGTGTTCGGTGAACAGGCCGACAACGGCAGCACTGCCTGCGCAACCCAAGCAGCCCCCCAGGAGTTCTGGACAGACCTGAACGACGGCGCGACACCTCAGCTGAACCTGATCACAGAGCACGACATCCAGAACCAAGGCGCGGTCAAACCAGGAGCCCAGGCCGCACCGGCACAAGGCTCTGATTCGGAACTGAGCGACTTCATCGAGGCCTCCGGCCTGCTCACCTACGACCCTGCGGCGATCACCCGCATCTATGCCGGTCATCCCCAGCGGTTGCTGCGCCGCCTCTGGCAGACCCTGGTGCCGATCGGCCTCTATCTGCTGGGCGTCGGCGTCGACTGGCTCACGCGCCGACTGCAGGACCCCAGCCATGCCCGGGCCCGGGCCAAGGAGGCCGCGGATCTGGTGGCGTCGCTGGGGCCCGCTTTCATCAAAGCCGGTCAGGCCCTCTCCACCCGACCGGACATCATTCCGCCGCTGCTGCTGGAGGAACTGGCCCAACTGCAGGACCAGCTGCCGGGCTTCGATTCAGCTCTGGCCATGGCCTGCATCGAGGAGGACCTCGGAGCTCCGATCCACACGATCTACGCCGAGCTGGAACGGGACCCGATCTCGGCGGCCTCGCTGGGCCAGGTGCACCGCGGCGTGCTGCTCAGCGGCGAGAAGGTTGCCGTGAAGGTGCAGCGCCCGGGCCTGCGCGAGCAGATCACGCTCGATCTCTACATCGTGCGCAACATCGCCGCCTGGCTGAACCGCAACATCGGACTGATCCGCTCCGACCTGGTGGCCTTGATCGATGAGCTGGGCCAGCGGGTGTTCGAGGAGATGGATTACTGCAATGAAGCGAGCAACGCCGAGGAATTCGCCCGGCTGCACGCCCATAACCCGCGCATCGCCGTGCCGCGCATCCACCACGAGGCCACGGCGCGCCGGGTGCTCACCATGGAATGGATCAACGGGGTCAAGCTCACCAACCTCGAGGCGGTGCGCCAGCTGGGCATCGACCCAGACGACATGGTGACTGTGGGGGTGAACTGCTCTCTGCAGCAACTTCTGGAACACGGGTTCTTCCACGCCGATCCCCACCCGGGCAACCTGCTGGCGCTGCCGGATGGCCGCCTGGCCTATCTCGATTTCGGCATGATGAGCACGGTGAGCCGCGAATCGCGCACCGGCCTGATCCAGGCGGTGGTGCACCTGGTGAACCGCAACTTCGCCAAGCTTTCGAAGGACTTCGTTGCCCTCGGCTTCCTGGCGGAAGACGTCAACCTTGAACCGATCGTGCCAGCGTTCGAAAGCGTGTTCGGCCAGGCCCTGGAGATGGGGGTCAGCCGCATGGACTTCAAGGCCGTCACCGACGACCTCTCGGGCGTGATGTATCGCTTCCCGTTCCGGGTGCCCCCTTACTACGCCCTGATCATCCGCTCGCTGGTGACGCTCGAGGGGATCGCCCTGAGCGTGGATCCCGAGTTCAAGATCCTCGGCGCCGCCTACCCCTACTTTGCCCGCCGGTTGATGGAGGATCCCGACCCCCAGCTGCGCGACAGCCTGCGGGAAATGCTGTTCGACGGCGAGATCTTCCGCTGGCAGCGGCTGGACAACCTGATCACCAGTGCCGCCAGCGGCGCCACGCTCGATCTGGAGGGTCTGCTCGATCAGGTTCTCGACTTCCTCTTCTCACCAAAGGCCGGTCTGTTGCGCGACCAGCTGGTGGAAGCCGCCGTGAACCAGATGGATGCCTTCGGCTGGCAGACGACCCTGCGCCTCAGCCAGCGGCTGCCCAGGCGGCTGCTGCCTCCGGGGCTGCGGGACCGGCAACCAGCCACGGTCAGCGACCTGGAAATGCTGTCCCTCGAACCGATCCAGCGGCTGGTGGCGATCCTGGGCCAGCTACCCGGCTTTGAGCCGCAGCTGCTGCTGCGTCGACTGCCACGGCTGCTGCAGGAAACCGAATTGCGCCGCATGGGGGCAGAGCTGGCACGCGGGCTTGCCGAACGCAGCGTGGTGCGGCTCCTGCGCGATGTGCTGGTGGGTCCTGGAACGGCAGCAGGCAGCGCCTAGGGTTGCCCCACGCCCGTACCCGCCGCGTCGCCCCACCATGGCCTCCTTGAAGCGTCAGCGCCTGGCCGCCGTTCTTCTGGGCGCAGGCCTGCTGGCGGGATCGCCGCTGCTGCCCAGCGCGAGCCTGGCCGCCCAGAACGTGGTGTTCGTGAGCGGGGCCTTCCGGCGTTCGATCGCCGTGGCCGATATGAAGCATCTGGCCACCACAGGCGAAGCGCGTGGTCTGCTGGCGGATGTGATGTCCTTCGCCAGGCAGAAGCCACAGGACGTCGCCAAGCTGCTAAATGCGGAACTGAGCCTGCCGCTGGTTCTCACCAGCCGCCTGCTCAACACCCGCATCGGTGAAGCGATCCTCAACAGGCTCGCTCAGATCATGTACCCGCTCAAGGCAAAACCCGCCGGCATTCCGGCGCTGCGAGCCGGTGTGATCAACGGCCTGGTGGCGGGCGACGGCAGGCTCAATGCCATCGGCTTCCTGCAGGCCTATCCGGTGGATGAGCTGGAGGTCAACATCCCGGCGCTGCTGGCGTTGATGCGCAAGGCCAGCTCGATCAGCCAGCTGGTGAGCTATTTCACCGATGCACCGCTCGATGGGCTGCGCGGTGAATCCGATGCCCCCAAGGGCCTGAAACCGGCCCCGTAGATTCAGATTCAGACCACCAGCCCATCGCCCGTGCCCCTGCTGTCCTCCATCCGCCGGCGCCTGGGTGGCACCAAACCGGCCATGCAGGATTGGCCGGGGCTGATCGAGGGCTACCGCAAGTGGCTGCCGGTGAGCGACAGGACACCGGTGATCACCCTGCGCGAGGGCGCCACGCCTCTGATTCCCGCCCCGGTGATCGCCGAGCGCATCGGCAAGGGCGTGAAGGTCTACCTCAAATACGACGGCCTCAACCCCACCGGCTCCTTCAAGGACCGCGGCATGACCATGGCCATCAGCAAGGCCAAGGAAGCGGGCTCGGAGGCGGTGATCTGCGCCAGCACCGGCAACACCTCGGCGGCCGCTGCCGCCTATGCCCGCCGCGGCGGCATGCGTGCCTTCGTGCTGATTCCCGATGGCTACGTGGCCCAGGGCAAGCTGGCCCAGGCCCTGCTCTACGGCGCTGAGGTTCTGGCGGTGAAGGGCAACTTCGACCGAGCCCTGGCGATCGTGCGCGAGGTGGCCGATCAGTACCCGGTCACCCTGGTGAACTCGCTCAACCCCTACCGGCTCCAAGGTCAGAAGACCGCCGCCTTCGAAGTGGTGGATGCCCTGGGCGAGGCGCCCGACTGGCTGTGCATCCCCGTGGGCAACGCCGGCAACATCAGCGCCTACTGGATGGGCTTCAACGAGTACAAGGCCGCCGGCCACAGCCGCAGGCTGCCGCGGATGATGGGCTTCCAGGCCGCCGGAGCCGCACCGCTGGTGCTGGGCCACACGGTGGAACAGCCAGACACGATCGCCACCGCGATCCGCATCGGCAACCCGGTGAACAGGGAGAACGCCCTCAAGGCCCGTGCCGAGAGCAACGGCGACTTCATGGCCGTGACCGACGCCGAAATCATCGACGCCTACAAGCTGCTGGGCAGCGGTGAGGGTGTGTTCTGCGAGCCCGCCAGCGCAGCCTCAGTGGCCGGCCTGATCAAGCGCCGCGAAGAGGTGCCCGCCGGCGCCACTGTGGTGTGCGTCCTCACCGGCAACGGCCTCAAGGACCCCACCACGGCCATCGAGCACAACGATTCCAAGTTCCACACCGGCCTCGATCCCGACACCGACACCGTGGCCCGCGTGATGGGCTTCTGACGCCAGCGCAGCCGATCCAGCTCTAACCCTGCCGCCGCCGATCCAACCGGCGGCTTTTTTGTGCTCCGACAGGGTCAGCAAACCGCCGCCAGGCCAGAAAGTGTCTGTCCACAACCTCAGGAAAAGCTCCCGTCGGAACCGGGAAAACCGCCGGGGTCAACACAGCCCAATCAAGCCGTTGTTTTCCCCAGCCTCCGGAATCTCAGGAAAAGGTCGAATGAGTGTTTTCTCTCAGGCGGCTTTCCGCAGGGCTGTGTTTTAAAAAGTCTTTGCGGCACAGGGGTTTTAAGGCTTCTTGCCGCTTTCCCCAGGCCCTACGACTACGGATTCCATCTCTTCTCTTCAAACCTTTAAATCCGTTTAGCGATCGGCTGGGAACGCGAGGCTGGGTGAGGGAGCCGCCCGTTGCGCTTCGGGGCGCCCTGTGGAAGCGTGGGGGACCCTTCCACCCCGCCATGAAGCTGGTCTGCTCCCAGGCCGAACTCAACGCCAGCCTTCAGCTGGTGAGTCGGGCCGTGGCAGGCCGCCCCACCCATCCGGTGCTGGCCAACGTGCTGCTCACCGCTGATGCCGGCACCGGGCGTCTCAGCCTCACCGGTTACGACCTCAGCCTCGGAATTCAGACCAGCCTCGCGGCCTCTGTCCAGACCAGCGGTGCCATCACCCTGCCGGCACGCCTGTTCGGCGAGATCGTGGCCCGCATGCCGGCCGACAGCCCGATCAGCCTCAGCTGCGCGGAGGCCAGTGAGCAGGTGGAGCTCACCAGCGCCTCAGGCAGCTACCAGATGCGCGGCATGCCGGCAGATGACTTCCCCGAGCTGCCGCTGGCCCAGAGCAGCACACCGATCCGCCTCGATCCCGATGTGTTGGTGCGGGGCCTGCGGGCCACCCTGTTCGCCAGCAGTGGCGACGAGGCCAAGCAGCTGCTCACCGGTGTGCACCTCGGCCTCGATGAGCAGGGCCTCGAATGCGCCGCCACCGATGGCCATCGCCTGGCGGTGCTGCGGCTGGAGAACAGCGCCGAGGGAGAGGGTGCTGTGGATGTCACCGTGCCCGCGCGCTCCCTGCGGGAACTGGAGCGCCTGCTCTCCGGTCGTGGTGGCGCTGAGGCCGTGAGTCTGTTCTGTGATCGCGGCCAAGTCGTGTTCCAGTGGGCTGATCAGGTGCTCACCAGCCGCAGCCTCGATGGCACGTATCCCAACTATCGCCAGCTGATCCCGGACAGCTTCGTGCGCACCCTCACGATCGATCGCCGCGGCCTTGTGAGCGCCCTGGAACGGGTGGCGGTTCTGGCTGACCAGCACAACAACGTGGTCAAGCTCAGCAGTGATCCGGCCCATGGTCAGCTGGCCATCAGCGCCGATGCCCAGGATGTGGGCAGCGGCTCCGAATCCCTGGCCGCCGAGATCACCGGCGATGCCATCCAGATCGCCTTCAACGTCCGCTATGTGCTTGATGGTCTCAAGGCCATGACCTCCGAGCGGGTCGAGCTGCGCTGCAACGCACCCACGACTCCCGTGGTGCTCGCACCCCATGACGACCCCGCCTTCACCTACCTGGTGATGCCGGTTCAGATCCGCCAGTAGGTCGGCAGCGGCAGACTGAGCCGGTGAGCCTTCCCGAGCTACTTCTTCTCAGCGATCTTCTGCGCCGGCGCGTGCGCTGCGATCAGGGCCTTGACCACGGCCCCGGCAGCGAGGCCTGGATGCACCCACCGGTGCACCGGCTTCTGGGGTGGATCAGTCGGCCTTCCAGCTTTGGAGAGCGGCGTCTCGCCTGGCGCCTCGATCAGCTGCGCGGTCTGGCCGAGCAGGAGCTGTACGTGCAGGGCGCTGGGGCCGATACCGATCAGCCCACCGTCGACCGGCTGCCTACCTTGATTGGCGCCTCCCTGCTGGGGCGCGATCGCGACGTGATCGGCCGTGTGGCGGATGCTGCCGTGGAATTCAGCAGCGGTCGCATCGTTCATTACCTGGTGGCCCGCAGCGATCCGCGCCTGCCGGGCAGCAGCCGCTGGCGCCTCAGCCCCGAACGGATCGTTGACCAGCAGCCCGGTCAGGTGTTCACCGCCCTCGAGGGCCTCGATGATCTGCCTTTGGCCCGTGCAAGCGTGCGCCAGGAGTTCCTGCGGCGTTCACGCCGCTGGCGCGACCAGGTGCAGGAGGAGACCTCCCGGCTGCGTGATCAGTTCCAGCAGGCCGGCGATCGCTTCGAGGACCGCCTCGAGGGCTGGCTGGAGGAGCCTCCCTGGGACGCCCCACCAGAGGATGACGCCGCTGCTCCCTGGCTGGAGCGGCCGCGCTCCGGAGACACCTGGGACGACTGGCCCGATGAGACCCCCCCCGCTCCCCGTCGCCGCCGCTCCGAGCCCGCCGCTGGCCCGGATGAGCGCGAGGACGATCCCTGGTTCTGAGCTGCCGGTAAGTCGCTCGGCAAGACTGGCGTCATCCCGCCCGTGAGTTCGTGGTCGCCGCTCCTGAGTACGCCGCCCCCGCCTATTCGGTGCCCGAGGCGCTGAAGAAGGAGAACCTCAGCCAGGCCGACTACGACGAGATCTGCCGCCGCCTCGGCCGGGCCCCCAACCGGGCCGAGCTCGGCATGTTCGGGGTGATGTGGTCGGAGCATTGCTGCTACCGCAACTCGCGGCCGCTGCTGCAGGGCTTCCCCACCACTGGCCCGCGCATCCTGGTGGGCCCCGGCGAGAACGCCGGCGTGGTGGATCTGGGCGAGGGCCAGCGGCTGGCGTTCAAGATCGAGAGCCACAACCACCCCTCGGCGGTGGAGCCGTTCCAGGGCGCGGCCACGGGCGTGGGAGGCATCCTGCGCGACATCTTCACCATGGGCGCCCGCCCGATCGCCCTGCTCAACGCCCTGCGCTTCGGTCCCCTG
>Ga0214917_10005888_pt1 | contig 12929 bp, 8 predicted proteins | sample LL_1208_BB_MetaG_FD_177983 | JGI IMG/M metagenome (GOLD analysis project Ga0214917, IMG submission 177983) | Freshwater microbial communities from Lake Lanier, Atlanta, Georgia, United States - LL_1208_BB | ecosystem: Environmental > Aquatic > Freshwater > Lake | place: USA: Georgia | collected... | reverse complement strand
AGCGCGGACCCGGCGGAGGGGGCGGAGGTGGTTACGGTGGTGGAGGTGGCGGACGTGGCTATGGCGGAGGAGGCGGAGGCCGTGGCTACGGAGGTGGAGGCGGAGGTTACGGCGGTGGAGGCGGGGGTGGCGGCTACGGCCGTGGCCCGCGCGGTCCCCGTCGCGACGACTACAGCCGCTAAATCGAACCCTTCGATTTCAAACGGGGCGGGGTCATTCCCCGCCCCGTTTTTTTTGCCCCCTTTAACTTTCGACAAGTCTCTCCACGGACTCGATCGTATCCGCCTCCTCCGCTTTCTTGTCCGAGCGCATCCGGACGATCCTCGGGAATCGCAGCGCGAATCCTGAATCGTGCCGAGTGCTTCTCTGGACAGAGTCAAACGCCACCTCCACCACCTTTTCCGGCCGGACGCGATGGCTCCGGTTTTTCACCTCCACGGTGATCTCCTTGAAAATCTCCGTCCACTCCGCCAGCTCGTCATCGGTCAGGCCGGAGTACGCTTTCCCAATCACCTTCAGCCCGCCCTTCCTGTCCCGCACGGCGAAAGTGTAGTCGGAAAGCAGCCCCTTTCTCTTTCCGTGTCCCCACTCCACCGCCGTAACCACGGCATCCAGGGTTGCCAAAGCTTTTTTCAACTTCAACCACAGATGACCCCGTTGCCCCGGTTGATAGGGACTGTCCCCGCGCTTCACGATCAGCCCCTCGTTGCCGGCTTCCCTCGCCTCGGTGAACCGCTTTTCCAAACTTGCCTCGTCCTTGAACGGCGTGGCCTTGGCCAAAAGCATTCCCGCCGGCGCTTTCGCCATGAGCTCGATCAGTTTCTTTCTTCGCTTTTCCCAAGTCTTCTCAAGAAGCCCCGCTCCACCGTGGGCCAGCAGGTCGAACGCCACAAAGGCCACCGGCACATCCTGCCGGAAGAATAAATCTGCCTCTTTTCTTCCGAGCCGCCTCTGCAGACGTGAAAATGGCAGGGCTTTTCCTTTCTCCCAGGCCAGCACCTCGCCATCGAGAATTCCCTCCCCGGGAAGTTTTCCGACCGCCTCGACCAGCTCCGGGAAGGCCTCGTGGATCGGTTTCAGGTCCCGGCTGAAAATTTCCGCTTTGCCTCTTCCCCAGTGAACCTGGGCGCGAATGCCGTCGTACTTGTCCTCTGCCCAGGCCGAGACCCCTGCCAGTCGCGTCAGGATTGCCGCCGCATCCTTCTCCGGACTGGCCAGCATGACCTTCACCGGCACACCCGGGGTCAACTCGGCATTCTCCAACTTCCCCTGCTTGGCCAGGACCGCCGCCTTGGCCAGATCCCCGGTCAGCATGTGGGCCCGTCTCACCTCCTCCAAGGGCCGGGCAAAAGCCTTGGCCAAGGCAGCCTCCACCAGTCCTTCCTGCACCCCGGCCCGGAGGCCCCCGGTGATAATTTTCAAAAGCCACGTCCCCTCCAGCGGATGCATCGCCCGAAAAAGTGTTTGAAGCACCTTGATCTTTCCCAACGGGCCTCGGGCTCGGGCCAACTTCTCCAGTTCCCCACGCACGGCTTCCAGCGTCCACTTCTGCGGCCGGGACCGGCCCGTCAGCAACTCCCCGACCGTCCGGCCGGAATCCTGGTGTCTTCCATAGGCCTCCTTCCAAGCCGCCGGATCCAAACCCAACTCCTCCAAAACCGCCCTCCGGATCAAGGCCAGGCCGGTCTGCAAGGATCCGGTCGTCTCTGCCCCCCTTCCCGCCAGCATCCTCACCGCTATTTCCAGCGAAGGAATCGATAAGGTCCGAAAGAAATTCGCCAGGGACTCTGTTTTTGTCTGAGTCCGGAAGGTGGAGGAGGCCTGTTCCAACGAGTGCACAAATGCCCCGAACTCCGATTTCGGGAGCGGACCGGGATCACCCCGCGCTGGATCCTTCTGCCTGCCGGCGGTCACCAAAGACAAGGCCAGCTGGGTATCCCCCGTCACCGGCCAGGCGTTCCAACCCTCCTCCCGCAACTCCGCCGCAAACTCGGCGGCAAACCCGTGCAGCGTTCGGATCTCCCGCGGGGAAACCTTCTTCACCATCTCCTTCAACTCCGCGTGGTCAGCATGGTCGGAAAGGGGGAACGCGACGTCGCACCCCAGCCGAAAATTGGCCCCCGGCGCCAGCGCCCACCCCGTCACCGCCGCCACCCGCCGGTTGCCGATCCCGCGCAGCTGCACGGAATGCGCGGCCTGAGGGGGAAAGATCACCACCGACTTCTCCGGCTTTTTGCCCGACTTTTTCCAAACCTGCGTCTCGGGAAACGACACGCCCAGTTCCCGATAAATCTCCGTCATCCGGTGCACGGAAGGATGAAGAAGGATGGGCAGGCCGGCTTTCGCCAACCCCGCCAGCAATTCCTGACTTTTCCCGAGGGAGTAGCCCAGCAACACGGGCACTTCCCCGTCCTCCACCGCGCCCCGGCAAAACGCCAAAATATCCCCCATGACTTTCCCGGAAGGAGGGAAGCGATAGCGGGGCAGACCGTAAGTGGTCTCCATGACCAAAACATCCGCCCTCCGCGGACGACAGGGTTCCGAGGATCCACCCTCCCTCAACTTGAAGTCCCCGGTGTAGAGCAGGCTGGTGCGGCGGGGTTTCGTTCTCTCCACCCAAGCCATCGCCGAGCCCAAAATATGGCCGGCCGGCGTCAGTTGCAGCACGGCGCCGTTCCCCAAGGAAAACGGCCGGCCGAACGGAATCTCCCGAATCTTCGTCCCCTTGGGGGTTCTCGCATTCAGCAGTCGCGCGGTCGGGGGACTCGCCAAAATCTCGTCGTGCGGGGCGAGATGATCGAAATGCGCGTGGGAAACCAGCGCCCGTTTTTGTGGGCGCTGCGGATCCATCCAAAGATTCACCTGCGGAAGAAAAAGCCCCCGTTCCTTCGACTCGATCACCCAATCGGTGGGTTGATGCAGACCCTTCATGGACTTTGAATATACATGATTCCAGCCTCGGTAGGGACGACTGTCCCCGTCGTCCGATGGAATTTTTTCGGGTTCTCCATTTGGCATCGGACAAGCCGAGGCTCGTCCCTCCCTATCCGTCTTCAAAACGTAACTAGGTTTTTTTTATCGGCTCGGGCAAATTTTTTTTGTGCCGGAGGTTGATTTTTGAAATTTTTAGCCCCAAAAACACTCTTTTCAGTTAAATTTTATTTCTCTGATTAACAACGATTTCCATAGGTTTATATGGCTTCATCCCTTGACAAAATTTGCACCCCCTAAAAAAAGTCCGAACGTTCTTCGAGTGCGCTGATCTAACCCTGTATGAAAACAAACATGGAAGTTACCAGAGAGAAGGCACCGGTCGTCCGGGAGAAAGATCTCCCCGCCGCCCTTCAATCCTACCTCAAGGGCATCGGGGAGACTCCTCTCCTCAACCGCTCCGAGGAGGGCAAGCTTGCCCGCCGCGTCCGCCGGGGCGATGGCCGCGCCCGCGAACTCATGATCAAATCCAATCTCCGGTTGGTCGTGAAGATCGCCGCCGACTACAACCACTGCGGCCTTCCTATTCTCGACCTTATTTCCGAGGGCAACTTGGGTCTGATGAAGGCGGTGGATCGCTTCAAGCCCAGCCGCGGGGTCAAGTTCAGCACCTACGCCTGCTGGTGGATCAAACAGTCCATCCGCCGGGCCCTCGCCAACCAAGGCAAGACGGTCCGTCTCCCCGTCCATCTCGTGGACAAGATTCAACGCCTGCGCCGGGTCAGTTCCGCCCTTGGAAATGAACTGGGCCGGGACCCCACCGACGCCGAACTGGCTGACGAACTCCAGGTGGAGACCGAGCGGGTCACCAAGCTACGCGAAGTCTCCGCCGGCACGGTCTCCCTGGATGTCTCGATCGGGCAGGACGGAGAGGATGGCACCCTTGTGGACCTGCTGGCCGATCCGGAGGCCGTGGACCCGATGGAGGAACATACCAAGGACGACCTCCGCGATGCGGTCGCCCGTTGCCTCCACTTCCTTAATCCGCGCGAACTTCAAATTCTCCAGCTCCGCTTCGGGCTCGGAGATCACAAAGAGCGCACCCTGGAGGAAGTGGGCGAACAGCTCCGCGTCACCCGGGAACGGATCCGCCAGATCCAAAACAGTGCCCTCGCCAAGCTTCGCAAGCGTCTGCTCAAAGAGGAGAACTTCCCGGAATACTTCCGGAATCTCGTTGGCCGAGGCGGCCTCGTCCGTCTCGCCTGACGACTCCGGGTTTCGGAGATCCCATCGCCCGGGCCCTTTCCCCATCGGGGGCTCCGGGCGATGGTGTTTTCATGTGCGGGTATGTCTAGCGTTCTCTACCACCCGTGCATCCAAAGACCCCCGCAACTCGCCCCCATCATCAACTTCCCGCCTCTGCCTTGTATTCCCACCCTTCTCTGGGTCGTCTCTGGAAAAAAGTCCATCTCGCCTGCTCTCCTTTCCTAAAACGCGCGGCGATCCGCCGCCTCTACCAACGTCCCGCATCCATCCTCCGTAGAATTTTATCCGGGCCCTACTCCCTGGTTGCCCTGGGTTGTGCAGAGGGGGCCAAGGAGTTCCTGCTTCTCCAAAGACTCCCCAAGCCGGCTTTTCTCCTCGCCGCCGATACCAACCTCTCGCTCGCCCGCCGGGCCACCCATCGCTTGCCGGGAACTAGAAAAGTAGCCTGCCGGATCGATCTTACCACCCATCTCCCATCTTCGATCCCCCGCTGCCCCCGGCCGCGCTTGTTCACTCTCTTCGGTGTTCTGCCCAACCTCGATCCTCTCCCCCTTCTTCGCCGTCTCACCCGGGCGATGCAAAAAGAGGATGTCCTGCTCTTTAGTGCCAACCTCGCCCCCGGAAAATCCGGCTTTGCCGGGACTCGTCGAGTCTTGCCTCAATATCACAATCCTCCCACTCGCCGTTGGTTGGAGGCAGCCGTGCGACGATCCCGGCCCAGACTTCCATCCGGCAGAATCGAATTCGGTGTTTATCCCGACCCCGGGCAAAAATCCCTCGCCCGCATCGAGGCTCGTTGGATCACCAGGCGAAAAAGCTGGATTATCTTCTCTTCCCGCCGCCCCACGGCCCGACAGGTGGAATTGTGGATCTCCCGGGCTCGCCTCAAAAAAATCGCCCGCTTTCTCGATCCCCGCGGCGAAGAAGGCGTCTGGCTTGTCGGTCACACCCCATCCTAATTCCTTCGCCTCATCCTTCTCCCATTTCCCGGCTCGAAACAGAGGCTCGATCCCTGTATCTTGGAGCGATGGGTTCTTCCCTTCGCGCCAAGATCATGTCGGGCGTTCTCGCCCTCTTGGTCCTTTTCGCATCCGCTCTCGCCGTCACCCTATATCTGATCCGGGACTCCTCGATGGAGTTGATGGGGATCGAACAATACCACCTGCGCCTGAATAAGATGGTGAGCGACCTGGATGTCTACACCTTTGAACTGGAAATCATCGCCCACGAATTAAACGGAATTTCTCCCCCGCCTCGGGAACACGCCCAGAAACGACAGGCAAGGGCCTACGAACTAAAACAAATCATCGATCAGATTTTTTCCGAGGCCATTCCGCTGGCCGAAAAGGGGAGCGAGGATGATCGGAATGATATCGAGGATCGCCTCGGGATGGCGAAGCTCATCGGCAGCCTCCGGACTCTGGAGGTGGGAACCCGGGGGTTTGTCGACGCCGCTATCCGGAGCATCGACGGGGCCGTCGAGGGCAAGAGCGCCGAGGCCCGCCGCTCCTTGGGGGAGATGACCAAATTCGAGGACCTCGATCCTGTTTACACCCGTATCCGCAACAAGACCGCCAGCCTCACTTCGGATTCGCTGGCCGAAACCAACCAAAACATCCAGCACATCATCCGGTCCAATCTGGCTCTCTTTGCCGCCGCCGGCATTCTCGGCCTGCTGGTGTTCCTGGTGATCACGGGTCGGCTCCAAACCGCTTTTCGGAGACTCACGGCTGCCTTCCGCCAAACCGCCGGGGGGGAAATTGCCGATCCCCTGCCCGTCACTTCCAAGGATGAGATCGGCGATCTGACCGCATCCTTCAACACAATGGTGGAACAGCTAAAATCCAAGGAACGCCTTCGCGAGGCCTTCGGCCAGTTCCTCGATCCCCGGATCGTCGCCAATGTGGTCGACAGCACCACGGGCCAACTCAGGGAGGTGGCCGAACGCCGCAAGGTCACCATCTTCTTCTCTGACATTGCCAACTTTAGCGGCATTGGGGAACAACTGACCGCCGCCAACCTCGTCCACCTCCTCAACCGCTATTTCACCGCCTCGACCGAGGCCATCCGCGCCCACCAGGGCATCGTCGACAAGTTTATCGGGGATGCGGTCATGGCCTTTTGGGCCAGTCCTTTCTCCCAGGGGGAAAGCCACGCCCTCGACGGATGCCACGCCTGCCTCGATCTGAAGGACTCTTTCGCCAGGGTCAGCCGGGAAATCTCCGAAATCACCGGTCTCCGCCGCAACGTCCCCAAGTTTCTTGTCCGGATGGCCTTGGCCACGGGAGACACGGTCATTGGCACGGTCGGTTCCGACACCACCAAATCCTTCACCGTGATCGGCGACACGGTGAACATCGCCTCCCGGCTGGAGGGCGTGAACAAGATCTACGGCACCACCATCCTGATCAACGAGGAGTGCTACCGGCTCGCCGAATCCCAGATCGAGGCCCGGGAAATCGATCTCGTCACGGTCTTTGGCAAGGTGGAACCCGTGCGAATCTTTGAACTTCAGGGCCGCCAAGGCTCTTTGGATCCCAAGACCTCCAAGCTCAACAATGTCTACGCCGACGCCCTTCAGCTCTACCGGGAGCAGAAGTGGAAAGAGGCGGAAGGTGCTTTCCGGGAGTGCCTGAGAATCCATGAGCACGACGGCCCTTCGCTGGAGTTCCTCACCCGCATTGCGACTTTTGCCCGCACCCCTCCCCCCAAGGACTGGAACGGTGTCTGGCAAACTGCCTCGAAATAAATGGGGATTCACCCCATTTTCGTTTTCCTCCATGACTAAACGCGAAACCCCTCAACGCCTTTTCTGTGCGCTCATCGTTCTTTTTTTTGGATCTTTCCCTATCTGCGCTCAGTCCCTCCCCTGGCACGAAGGCGAACAGCTAACCTACCTCATCGAATGGGGCCTGATCCCGGCTGCTGAAGGCACCTTCACCGCAACTTCCGAGCCTGGAAAAGAAGGGATTCAGAGATTCGACCTCTACCTCCGCTCCCGCGGCCCGATTGAGGCCTTCTATCCGATCCGCAGCCGCTTCACCTCGCTGACCCAGATGAAACCGTGGCGGTCCCTGGAGTACCGGCAGGACCGGAGCGAAGGCGGCAACGTCCGGAACCGAAAAACCATCCCGGACTACACCGTGAAACTCGGCCGATTCTGGCCCGCACCAGGGAAACCCGAGGAGAACTTCGACCTCCCCGAAGGCCCCTGCGAGGACTTCGGCTCCATGCTTTACCATCTTCGGTTCCACCCCTGGAAAAAGGGGGAATCCGTAACTTGGAACCTCCTGGAGAACAAGGAACCCCTCTTTGGAAAAATGACCTGCACCGAGATCGGTGAGTTGGAGTTAGAGGACCAGGAGCCCCGCCGACTGATCCAACTCCGTTGCGAGCCCGTGGGAGCCTCCCGACGCCACCAAGGCTGGCTGGACCTCTGGATGACCGACGATGAGCGCCGCCTTCCCCTTCACGCTCATCTCAAATTCCGATACGGCACCTTTAAGATCCACCTCATCCGCGGCGGCGGTCCTGGCAACGACTGGATGCCCGATGGTGAACCCATCCCCGTTTATGCCGACACCGACACACCGAGATTGGAACAGCGTTTGCCTTCTGTCCGGTAGGCTATTTTGAAAAAAGCACCTGTTTCCGATTTTTTCTTTCCGCCTTCCGCTTTGCCCAATTCCAAATCCAAAATACGAATTCCAAATTCTTATTTCTTCCACCTTTCCACCTTCCACTTCCCGGTTTCCTGGTCCGGCCTCAATGTCAGGCAGCCCGTTTCCTCCAACTTGAGCAACTCGATCCCCTCCCCCCACGCCTGCTCGGCAAAGTCGACAGAAAGCGAGGCGTCCTCTTCCCAGGACCTTGCCCATCGAAGGATGGTTTTGGGTTGAACCACCTCCAGCCACTCCCGGGTCAGGTTCGGCCGCCCTCCCTTGGCCGGCCCCTGCACGAGGATCTCTGCCCGCAAATCAGAGCCGCGCATCAGAATCAGCTCCTTTTCCACCTCTCCGGAAATCGCTCCTGCCCAGAGCAATCTGGCCTGGCCGTGCTCCAGTAAAAACACCATTCCGTCTTCCTCGCTCTGCCCCCTTCCTCCCTCCGCGGGCGGCCACCACACTTTCAGATTCCAGTCCTTTCCCAGTCTTTGATTCTGGCCATCCCTCCAAAACTGCTTTCCTTCTTTTCGCTTTTCCAACTCCTCCAGCCATACCTTGAAAGACGGGGAACGGATGGCCGTCCCGGTTTCCGCCCAGCATCCCACCGGCATGGACTGGGCCAGGTCGGCCGCGGCGGCCATCCGGTCGGAAATTCCGGCGGTGAGGATTCCCCCGCTGAGGGAGTGGATCCCATGCCAGGCAAGGAACGGTCGAACCGCGTAGGCCCACGCTCTCTTGGAGCCGGGGTCAATCAGCCACTTTCCCTCTTCGCCGGACACCAAGGTGGGACAGGCATCTTCCACCGAGACCAGTCGGATCCACGGCTCCTTGAGCCACCAAGCCCGGGGATCGGCCACAGAGAAATATCCAGCCGGCCAGGTGGCCAACCATCCCAGCACGGCCGCCAAAAGATGCACCAGCTTGGCATTGATCCAGTTGACTCCCGCCGCCATCCCCAACGAAACCACCGCGGCCATCGAAGAGGCCGCCGCCAACACCGTGACCGCGCCCGCCACCGGCGCCGCCACCATGTTGGCCACCAAAGCCACGGGCACCACCTGATGAAAAAGAAAGATTCCGGGGATCAACGAGCCGGCCCATGCCGCCGCCGAGGTGGCGATGACCGTGGCCACCGCCACCCAAACCCGGAATACCCACTGCCTCGACGCTCCCACCAACCGCCGTGGAATCCAGGGATCCGGCCGACCCATGGAAATCAGCTTCTCCTGCCATCGGCCGCTGAAGATCATCAACCCCGCCACCACCAGAAAGGAAAGCTGGAATCCGGGATCCAGCACCTGCACCGGATCCCAAAGCAAAAGCGCCAGGAGAGCCACCCCCAGCCAGTGGGCCGGATCCATCGGCCGCCCCAGAATCCAACCGAGATAAAGCACGGAAATCATCACGAAAGCCCGCTGGGCGCTCGCCTCCATCCCGGTGGCCAGACAGAAAAGAAACACCGCGGGCAAGGTCAGCCACGCCCAGCGCCACCGCACCGCGCCCGTCAAGGCCAGGATCCACAGGAACAAACCCGCCACCACGGCAAGGTTCTGACCACTGACGGCAAACAGGTGCAGGGTTCCGGTCTTGCGAAAACTCTCTTTCAGCTCCTCTCCCACCCCGTCGCGGTATCCAAAAAGCATCGCCGCAATCAAGCCTGCCGCCTCCGGATCCTTTTCCAGTCCCGCCGAGGTGGCCCGGATCATGTGGGCCCGCAAGGCCCCGGCCATCCGGGGCAACCAAACTCCCGCTTCCGGCCCCAAGATTTCCATCTCTCCAGCCTGAACCCGAAGCAGGTAGTCGATCCCGCGGGAACGAAGCCAGGTCTTGCGGTTGAACTCTCCCGGATTTTTAGGCCCCGCCGGAAGGCTGAGATAGCCTGCCACCTGAATCCGGTCCCCCACCTTGGGCCACCGCTCCGGAATTGGCTCGACCCGCATCAAAACCCGGCCCGAACAGGCCTGCCATCCCTTATCCTCCTGGATCGATTTCACCACCAGTTCCGTCTCGAGGACTTTTTTGCCCCCATCCCAAACCCGTTCCGCCGGCAGTTCCGCAATCCAACCCCGGAGAATCGCGGTTCCCCCCTCTTCTCCCGCCCGCGCCTGCAAAGAATCCGAAGCCGGCGCGAAGGCTCGCGCTCCGGCATAAAGCGCAAAGACCCCGGTCACAAACAACCATACCGCCGGCGTGCGGACCTTTTTGGGCCCCCTCCATCCCAACGCGGCCAATCCCACGCAAACTCCGATCCAGAGGATGGGGATCGGCGGCAGAAATAAGCCGCCTAAGGTTCCCGTCAGCCCAGCCAGTGCCACCGGCACCAAAGGCCGCCTGACCGGCCAAGCCGAGTTCATGACTCCAGATGATTGAGGGGCGTATAGCGCCCGATGGTCAGGTGCCGTTGAATGGCCCGGGTGATGAAACCCTTGGCCTTGGCCACGGCGACCTTCAGGGACAATCCCTGGGCCAAGCCCGCACAAATCGCCGCCGAGTACGTACAGCCGGTTCCGTGCGTCTCCACCCCGCGGATCCTCCGGCTCGTAAACACTCGCGTTGTCCCGTTCGGCCAGGCCAGAAAATCCTGCGCCAGATCCAACCCGAGGTGTCCTCCTTTTACCAAAAAGGGCACCTGCCACTTTCTTGCCAATTCCTGCGCTGCCTTCTTGGCCGCTTGAGGTGTTTTTAATTTCCTACCCAGAAGCCGTGCCGCCTCATCCAGGTTGGGTGTGACCACCGCGGCGATCGGAAAGAGTTCCCGGGCCAGGGCTTTTTCAGCCGCCGATTTCAGCAAGGGTGCCCCACTCGTCGCCACCATGACCGGATCCACCACCAACCTCGTTTTCCTTCGCCGCCGCATCTCCTTGGCCACGGCCCGGATGATCCCGGAAGAAAAAAGCATTCCCGTCTTGGCCGCGGCCACGGGAAACGCCTCGAACACCAGCCGGATTTGCTCCGCCACCATGGCAGGCTCCTCCGCCTTGATCCGGGAAACCCTTCCCGGATGCTCCGCCACCACGCAAGTCACTGCGGTCGTCCCATACATCTTATAGCGGGTAAAGGTTTTGAGATCGGCCTGGATCCCCGCCCCACCGGAATTGTCCGACCCCGCAATCGTGAGGGTCACGGGCACTTTACGGGTCATGGCAGATAAGGCCGGACGTCCCGGCGGGTCAGATCAAATATGGATCGCGTGGCCGAGCGCCGCTTCGGTCGCTTCCTTGATCATCTCGGTCAGCGTCGGGTGGGCGTGAATCGTATGGGCAATCTCGTCTGCCGTGGCCTCCAAGGTCATTCCCAGGCCCACCTCGGCAATCAGCTCGGTCGCCTCTGCCCCAAGGATGTGGGCTCCCAGAATCTCCCCGTGGGGCTCCCCAATCAGGATCTTCACCAGACCCTCGGAATCCCCACTGGCCACCGCCCGGCCGCTCGCCCGGTACGGGAAGCGTCCCACCTTGAACTTCAGCTTCTTCTCCTTCGCCGCCGCCTCGGTCAAACCGATGCTGGCCACCTGCGGTTGGCAGTAGGTGCAACCCGGGAAGGTGGTCACCTTCTTGGGCTGATATTTCGGATCAAAAACCCCGTTTACTGCCTCGATCGCCTCAAACGAGGCCACGTGTGCCAGCCAAGGCGGACCGATGATGTCGCCGGCGGCGAAAACCCCGGTCATGGATGTTTTGTAACGGGCATCGGTCTTCACATATCCGCGATCCAACTCCAGCTTCACCCCAGCCTCCAGCGCTCCTTCCAGGTTCGCCTGCACGCCCACCGCACAAAGGAGAGCCTCGGCCTCGATCATCTTGGCGTTCTTGCCACCCAGCTTCACCTTCACCCCCGAGGCGGTTACCACACAACTTTCCATCGAGGCATCGGTCAGCACCGTGATTCCCTGCTTGGCCAGGCTCTTCCCCAGTAGATCGGAAATCTCCTCATCCTCCACCGGCAACACCCGCGGCTTCATCTCGACCAGCGTCACCTTTGTGCCAAACGAGTTCAGGAAGTAGGCAAACTCCACCCCGATGGCCCCGGCCCCGAGAATCACGATGCTCTTGGGCTGCTTTTTCATCTCCAGCGCCTCGCGGCTGGTCATCACCTTTTTGCCGTCCACTTTCAGACCGGGCAGAACCCGCGGTACGCAACCGGTGGCGACAAGAACGTTCGTCGCCTCGACGGTCTGGCTCTTGCCGTCCGCCGTCTTCACCTTGATCTTCCGGTCGGGCCCCAACTTCCCTTCGCCGACCAAATAATCGACCTTCTTGGCCTTGAGGAGGAACTCTACCCCCTTGGCAATCCGGTCGGAAACGTTCCGGCTCCGCCCGATCACCTTGGAAAAATCAAAGGAAACCTTGCCGGTGGTAATGCCGTAATCCTCCGCATGCAGGATGTGCTGATAGATTTCCGCATTTTTTAGCAGGGATTTGGAGGGGATGCAGCCCCAGTTCAGACACGTCCCGCCCGCCCGCTCCTTTTCGATAACGATCGCCTTCTTGCCCAGCTGGGCCGCGCGGATCGCCCCAACGTACCCCGCCGGTCCTCCCCCCAACACCGCCAAATCATACGAAGCCATGGTCTTGGTCCTTTCCGGCCCTAGAGGAGAAGAACACCGGGATTTTCCAGCAGTTCCACCAGTGCCTTGAGAAACTCACCCGCGAGCATGCCGTCGACAACACGGTGATCGGCCGAAACCGTCAGGCTCATTCTCTCACCCGGAACGACCGCCCCGTTGGAAGCGAGCACCGGCTTCTTTACGGTGGCTCCCACGGCCAAAATCGCCGCCTGCGGAGGATTGAGAATCGCGGCAAATCGCTCCACTCCGACCATGCCGAGGTTGCTCACCGTGAACGTGCCGCCCGTGTACTCTTCCGGCTGCAACTTGCCGGCCTTGGCCTTCGCGCCCAATTCCTTGGCTTCCCGCGCGATCGTCCGGAGATCCTTGGCATGCGCATTTTTGATCACCGGGGTGATCAGTCCGTCCGGCAGGGCGACCGCAAAGGCCAAGTGCACGGAGCCGTGTTGCCGGATCGCATTTCCCTCCCAGGAGGAGTTGACCGAGGGTACGCGCCGGAGCGC
>Ga0214917_10005885_pt1 | contig 12932 bp, 9 predicted proteins | sample LL_1208_BB_MetaG_FD_177983 | JGI IMG/M metagenome (GOLD analysis project Ga0214917, IMG submission 177983) | Freshwater microbial communities from Lake Lanier, Atlanta, Georgia, United States - LL_1208_BB | ecosystem: Environmental > Aquatic > Freshwater > Lake | place: USA: Georgia | collected... | reverse complement strand
TTTGGATGTTCCATTAATATTTCCTCCTTTTCATTTTCTCCTAAATCTAATAATACTAAATCACCTAAACGATAAGATGAAATCATTATTAATACATTATTAATACATAATTATTTCATTCCAAATAAATTAAATTTGATGGGCGTTTTAAATGAGAAAAGGTGTAAATAAGAAAAGGTGTAAAATCCGTGTTGATGTTTTATATAAAACATTGTATTCTGGTGAGGACAATCACCCATGGAAGGGTCCAAGGTTATAGTCATCTTGGATCACGAAACCATCGAATCGGACCGTCTATTGATATATGCAGAGGTATATCATAAACACTGCATATATGCTCATCGAGAAATGAGTAGGATATTGAATTACCAGTTATTCATAAAAAATGTCCCACTATCATAAAAAACACCCGTTTTGCATGAAAAAATTGATTCACTTTTTTCAGAATCTTCTTGGAAATACAATTAATACAATAGTATTACAAGCCAACGCCCACCAAACCCCCAACCCGCCATTCCTAACCAAACATGTCTTCTCCTGTTGATACACAGAATGTTGTCGCTACTGTTACCAAGGTACGCAAGCCCACTCTTCCTGCCAAGCATGCTCTCCTCATGACTTTCGGCTATTCCTTGATTCGCCAATTCCAAGAGGCTGGATTGATATCGGACGAATCTGTTGCTTTTCAACACATTCGTCTATTTGATACAGTGGAATCACAAACGCAATTGTTTGGCCAATTCTTGGAACAATCCAAGGATACGACCAAGATTATGCGTAAGATGATTCGCGATCATGCTAAACCTCCTAAGAAAACCGCTACAAAGACTACCGTCGATGGTGGTGCCAAACGTGGACGCAAGAAGAAGGAAGTTGTCGTTGCTCCTGCTGCTGATGCCGTTGAAGGCAATGACTACATTGCACAATTGGTAGCTGCTGGTCAAGATGCTCCTCTTGAGACGACTACTACACCTGCTCCTCTTGAGACAGTCACTACACCTGCTCCTCTTGAGACAGTCACTACACCTGCTCCCAAGAAAACCAAGAAAATAGTACAAAAAAAGAATGTTGAACCCAATGTTGATCCTGTTCCTGTTCCTGTTCCTGCTCCTGTTCCTGCTCCTGTTCAAGAAACAGTTGTTGATAAGGAAGCCAAGAAGGCTGCTGAAAAGGCCGAGAAAGAGGCCAAGAAGTCTGCTGAAAAGGCCGAGAAGGAAGCCAAGAAGGCTGCTGAAAAGGCCGAGAAGGAAGCCAAGAATGCTGCTGAAAAGGCCGAGAAGGATGCAAAGAAGAAGGATACTAAGAAGACAACTGTTGCTCCTGTTGCTCCTGTTGCTCCTGTTGCTCCTGTTGCTCCTGTTGCTCCTGTTGCTCCTGTTGCTCCTGCTCCTGTCATTGAAACAACTCTTCCTACACAAGAGGATGATGATGAAGAAGATATCCAAGCTAGAGAATTGATCATTGATGGTAAGACATATTTGCTTGCTGACGATAACACTGTCTATGATGCCGATTCATATGACAACATTGGCACATTTGATTCTGCCACACAATCTATCCGTTTCATTTAAAAAAATACACTCATACCTTTTATAAAAATTGTTTCGTTGTTTTGTTTGTTTTAAATTAATTAACCCTTTTTTTATTTGTGTAGGGGGGGGGACATTTTTTGTCGGATTCACTACACTACCTTTCTTGGGATTTTCCTAAATAGGATTCTTTCTTGGGATTCTTGGATGGATAACTACACTCCTACTTTCAGGTTTTCCTAAATAGGATTCTTTGTTGGGATTCTTGGGAGGGCCTTCTTGGGATTTTCCTAAATAGGATTCTTTCTTGGGATTCTTGGGAGGGCCTTCTTGGGATTTTCCTAAATAGGATTCTGTTTTGGGATTCTTGGAGGACCTTCTTGGGATTTTCCTAAATAGGATTCTTTCTTGGGATTCTTGGATGGATAACTACACTCCTACTTTCAGGTTTTCCTAAATAGGATTCTGTTTTGGGATTCTTGGGGGACCTTCTTGGGATTTTCCTAAATAGGATTCTTTCTTGGGATTCTTGGATGGATAACTACACTCCTACTTTCAGGTTTTCCTAAATAGGATTCTGTGTTGGGATTCTTGGGAGGGCCTTCTTGGGTTTTCCTAAATAGGATTCTGTGTTGGGATTCTTGGGAGGATAACTACACTCCTACTTTCAGGTTTTCCTAAATAGGATTCTGTGTTGGGATTCTTGGGGGACCTTCTTGGGATTTTCCTAAATAGGATTCTGTTTTGGGATTCTTGGGAGGGCCTTCTTGGGATTTTCCTAAATAGGATTCTGTTTTGGGATTCTTGGGGGACCTTCTTGGGATTTTCCTAAATAGGATTCTGTTTTGGGATTCTTGGAGGACCTTCTTGGGTTTTCCTAAATAGGATTCTGTTTTGGGATTCTTGGAGGACCTTCTTGGGTTTTCCTAAATAGGATTCTGTGTTGGGATTCTTGGAGGACCTTCTTGGGTTTTCCTAAATAGGATTCTGTGTTGGGATTCTTGGAGGACCTTCTTGGGATTTTCCTAAATAGGATTCTGTGTTGGGATTCTTGGAGGACCTTCTTGGGATTTTCCTAAATAGGATTCTGTTTTGGGATTCTTGGAGGACCTTCTTGGGTTTTCCTAAATAGGATTCTGTGTTGGGATTCTTGGAGGACCTTCTTGGGATTTTCCTAAATAGGATTCTGTGTTGGGATTCTTGGGAGGGCCTTCTTGGATGGATAACTACACTTTTACTTTTTGGTGATTTGAGTTGTTTGAGTTGGTTGTGATCTAGTAATAAAATTGATGGTTGTGATAATGTTGTTATGGTGTGGTATCATAGCAACATTTTAATAGTATAGAGTGATTTGAGTGAATAGTGAATAGTGAAAAATATAATATAAGATGGTGAAGAACAATGGAGGATCAAAGACCAAGAGTCAAGCGAGGAAGTTGGTTACTGGTGGTGATCGTGTGGGTCCTATTCGCATGTCTACATCCGATGATGAAAAATATGCTTTGGTGACTAAGATGTTGGGTAATGGTATGTGTTATATTAATACATATGATGGTCTTACACTTTTGTGTCATATTCGGAATAAGTTTCGAGGTAGATCCAAGAGAAACAATTTCATTGGTATGGGGTCCTATATTTTGATTGGAATGAGGGAATGGGAATCGACTCCTAAAAATTGTGATTTATTGGAGGTTTATGATGATGATTCTGTCATTGCTGCTTATTTTCCTAATAATACTCCTTCTGATACACAGAATAATGACCTTCTTTTCCACATCGATACCGATATTGTTCATTCTACGAATACTACAACTACCAGTCTTGTTACGTCTCATTTCAATATTGATGATATTTAATATATTCTTTGCCTAATATATCTTTTATTACTTCTTCTACAAAATTGATACACCTTTTTCCTTTACTGTACAAAACATCATACTAAAATACAAGCATTAATCATGTCCGAGTGTCCTATTTGTTTCGATGAAATTGGCAGCGTAAACACATGCACTACACCATGTGGTCATACATTCTGTTTCAAATGTATGTTTCGCGCCCTTTCGCAGAACAACGCATGTCCCTGTTGCCGATCCCAGTTAAGAGAAACAGAAGCGGAAGAAGAAGTGGAAGGCGACGAGGAATCAGATGATGAGACAGACGAAGACTCTCTCGAATCCGAAGGCGACGATAATGTTGGTCGCACATGGGCATGTCCTGAACGTATCGCAGAGCGATTTACTGCCGAAGGATACAACATGGCCGACGTAATCGCCGTGTTTCTCGAGCGCAAAGAGAGATCCGATCCTGCAAAAAATACTGCCGAATATTTTCAAAAAATGGAAGAAACATTTGAAAATATTCTCGACGAAGAAGACCATGAGTCATATGATGAATACAGTGAACGCATCAATATGGGCGAGGAAGATCAACCTGCACGTATCCATTGTCGACTTAATGGTGTAAGTGAACATCCTCTCGATCGCAAACGTTCACGCGAAGAACCCATTGACATTGAGCCACTCAATTTAGCCGAATTATTCCAATACGAATAAAAACGAAACCCCCAAAACGATAAAAATCCAACAATAATCCCGAAAAAAACCACAAAAAGCACCCCCCTTTTTTATTTTACAGGCTGGATTCGTATTTTCTTTTTCGTATGGTCAGCATTTTCAAACAAATACAAACGAAAGTCCGCATATTGATAATTTTCTAAATCAACCATCGCTGTCATGCGCGTCAATAGACGTATTTCTTCCAAATACACCATGTAAGTAAATACAACCTCAGTCTTTTGTACTTTATCAAACACAATTCCGCGGTGTGTCCTAGCCATAATATCAGGATCCGTCATACATCGGCACAACGTTTCACAATCCGTCTGTATTTTTCGTATTGACCTCATGGATGCATTTATATAATCCAATGAATCCTGCCATTCTACAATGAATCCTTCTGCTGCTTCACTTAAAGGATGCAATGCCCTCACCATAATCATCTGATTCAGTAGATCTACCAATCTACGTATCGGACTCGTAACATGAGTGTAGTGTTGTATTTCCAAGACCTCATGTGTAAAGTCACCAGTCTCGCCATACAATTGATATTGACCACACAAATTATTCCACTGTTCAATCACCCGTCGCGACTCATCCTTTAAAACCGCCTCTTTCGATACAGTCATTTTACTATTGTATTTCACAGAACGAAAAATCCCCCGTTTTTGCGAGACCAACCATTTCGCACATTCAGTGTTCATTCGTAGCATCCAATGGGCGACCAGGTCATGACTATTTTTCACACTTTTATCCATTTTGGAAGATAGTTGCATGAGCGTGACATAATCAGGGTCCTTTTGGAGATTCGGTTCCTCATATCGATAGTTTTTGGTCACTTGTATAGACGCATTGGAAAAGATGGGCGGTTGTAGGAGTTCGCCCTGATCATTTAATGTCAAGTCCATGACAAAGGCGAATCGCGTCTGTTTTTCCTGCAAACTACATAGTGAATCGGCCAAGATAGTGGGTAACATGGGACGACGATGATCGGGTAAATAAATCGTCGCGACCCGTTTACTAAACGACTTCCATAGACTCAATGCCTCTATCCATACCCACACATTGGCAATATATATGCTCACGCGAAATGTTCCATCAGCGTCTTTACGGATACCAAACCCATCATCAAAGTCGAGGGAATTGGTTGGGTCGATTGTGAAAATGCGATCATGGGTTCTATCTGCGATAGAATATGTCGATATGATCTGCGACTCGATTGTTTTGCTCTGGGCATCTCGCAATGCATCCTGGGTCTGTTTTGTAAAGTTCGTTAGTGATATATGCAGGCTTTTACAATAGAGTTGATATTCATAAAACGCATCAAGTTGATCAACGTCACCCAAGGTCTCAACCAAAATACCGGTTGGATGTGTCCCTGTCCATTCATCGAAGCGAAAAACTACATACTTATTTAGGAGATTCTTGGAAAATCCGAGTTTGACATCATAAGGTACCAAGAAGTCGGGCAAATGCTTGTCGTCGGGTATACATTTATAAAAGAGACGTTTTTTATTGGGCGTACGGCCATAGGTCCTATTTCCAGCTAATTGCAACACTCCTGCTAGGGATTTAGCCATTCTTACGGATGACTTTTGTATAACGATTTTGCCGTCTTGGTCTAGGGTGAATACATCTTTGGAAAAGAGTCGATCAATAGCGGGTTGGATGGACAATGTCGGTTGCAAAAGCAATGCATTGGTATCGGGATCATAAAGTGTCCACGACGTATAATCGCGTGTAGCAATGTCTATTCGGTAGGTCATGGGTCAATTTATATATCGAGTAATGTTTAAATCATTTTGTGCGTAATATTTATATGTCTGACGATTCTAATAGATTTTTACAAGCCCGAGAATGGTATCATTCAACATCGGCAATATCAGAATATGGAACGAGAGAACTGGCTGGAAAAGCGTATATAAGTTTTCTGCATGATTATTTCAAACAAATGGCAAAAACAAATGGGAAAGAAGCTGCTGCAGATTATGCGGCGGAGTACTTGAATGAATATCTAAACAGTGCTGATGCAATTCAATTATTCGGAAGTAAAAAAGATGCAGAAAAAGCATACAACGCATACGTTGATTCTACGTCATCTAGATCTACATCTAGATTAGGATCTAGATGGCCTACATCTAGATTTCATGGCGGGAAATCAAAGAAAAGACGTTCAAGACGTTTACAAAAGAGAAGAAAGACTGCAAAGAAATAAACCGTTTCATTTCCGCCAAAAATAATTAGCGAAAATGAAATATACGTAATGTACTTACATATATTACACCATGCCTCCCAAATATGCATTCAAGTCGTCATATAAGAAAAAAGGGGTATCGACGCCCCGCACATCTACACTCTTCACCGATCAAAATCTCACCGCCACTTATTTACTCATTGTCGAATCGCCATCCAAGTGTTCCAAGATCGAACATTATTTAGGAGGCGAATACAAATGCATTGCCAGTATCGGCCACATTCGTGAACTTCTTGGTCTATCTGCCATCGACATGTCCACATTCACACCAACATTCACTCTCATTGAAGAAAAGCGTACCCATGTAGAACAAATGAAGGCGGTCATTGGACGATTTGCCAAGGACCGTATTTTGTTAGCGACAGACGATGATCGCGAAGGAGAGGCCATTGCATGGCATATATGCGAGGTGTTTGGGCTTCCGATACACACTACATCCCGCATTGTATTCCGTGAAATTACCAAGACAGCCTTGGTAGAAGCCGTAAAAAACCCGCGTACAGTCGATATGAACTTGGTCCATGCCCAACATGCCCGTCAGCTACTCGACATCATTGTCGGGTTCAAGGTATCGCCCATACTATGGAGTCACGTTTACCATTCCAAGGCCAATGCCTTATCAGCTGGTCGATGTCAGACTCCCGCTCTCCGGCTTGTATATGACAACGACCAGGAACGTAAACGATCCGAGGTCGAAACACGCTATAAAACAACGGGGTACTTTTTCGCCAAGGCCATACCGTTTGTACTGAATCACGAGTTTGAAAAGGCAGATGAAGTCGGTGCTTTCTTGGAAAAAGAACGGGTGTTTTCACACATGCTTACTATCGATGAGACCAAGAGGTCAGTGCGGTCGGCACCGACGCCTCTCAATACATCCCGACTTCTCCAAATGGCGAACAATCAACTACACTACTCTCCCAAGAAGACGATGATGGTATGTCAGAAGTTGTACCAAGACGGACGTATTACTTATATGCGAACAGAAAACACCAAGTATGCACGGGCATTCTTGGACCAAGCCGGTAAATATATAACAGAGCGATACGGTGATGGTCGACCTATTTTAGGCGATTTCGAAATACTGGAAAACAAGGATACACAAAACCCACACGAGGCCATTCGAGTGACCCAGATCGACATCGAATCATTACCAGAACCGTCTGACCCGAGTGAATCCAGTTTATATAGACTGATTTGGCGTAATACTGTGGAAAGTTGCATGGCTGCTGCTGAATATGATGTCACACACGTCCATATTACGGCATCGACCGAATCGCTCAATTACACGCATATCTTGGAGGTTCCTGTATTCTTGGGATGGAAAAAGGTGAGCAGTGGATCGGATTTAGGCGATACTGTCTCCCTACTCCACTATTTCCGTAGTCTTTCGCCAACTACACCGGTTCATTACCAATATATCGAATCCTTGGTCGTTGTACGAAACAAACATACCCATTATACGGAATCAACTCTGATTCGTCATTTAGAAGAATTGGGAATCGGACGTCCATCGACATTTGCCCTCTTGGTAGATACGATCCAAGAACGCGGTTACGTCAAACGGACAGATATAGAAGGAGTAAAACAATCATGCAATGAATATATTTTGCGCAAGGGTGAAGTCTTGGAAACTGTTGTCCGTGAAAAGGTTTTTGGAGCAGAGAAGAACAAATTGGCAATCCAACCTCTTGGAATCATCTGTGTCGAGTTCCTAAATCAGCATTTCACACCTCTCTTTTCATATGACTACACCCGTACTTTAGAGGAACAATTGGATCTAGTTGCGTGTGCTGGTGCAGGCACCGGTACAACAAACCATACATCTTGGAACAAGATCTGTCAAGATTGTTGTGTAGAGATTGCGAAATTGGCAGAACCATTGGCCAAACAGCGCCGTAATATTTATCCCATTGATGCTGGTTGGGAAGTCATTTTCCAACAATACGGTGTTTCTATGAGGAAAAGGGGAGAAGATGGCGAATATGAATACAGACCAGTTACACCTGGTTATAAAATCGACATGGATAAATTGAGATCGGGTGGATACACCTACCAAGATTTAGTCGCTGTTCCCCGTGAGAATCTTGGTACATATGAAGACAAAGACGTCTTGGTAAAGGTGGGTAAATATGGTCCTTATGTTGTGTGGGGAGAGCAACGTAAATCGATTGCCATATTGGAAAAGGCCCTGAGTTCGATTGAATTAGCCGATGTAATACCCATTTTAGAAGGATCGAAAATATATTCCAAAAGCGATTCAAGTCCACTCGGCGAGGATGGATTACGTCACGCAACTGCCATTCCTGGAATGGTAAGATCATTGACAACCGATCTAAGTATTCGCAATGGCAAGTTCGGTAACTACATTTATTACAAACCACAAAATGCAACAAAGCCCCAATTTTTCAAACTCTGGGGTGCAGGTTGTCCGAAGGATTGGAAAACGTGCGAACCGGAAAAACTAATCCAGTGGATAGAAACGACTTATCTACAGAAGATATAAGGAGGGATGGATGCAAGCCAAAGAACCGCAAGCCAAAGAACCGCAAGTCAAAGAGCAGCAACTGTTATAAAAGCGATTCCCATTTTTTCACGATATATTCTATTTTTTGTATTTTACGTAATAGCTTTTGTATGCATGTTCCAACCAAAAACCGAGCTCTTTGGCTATGGGTTTGGATTAGTTGCCCAAGCCATGTTGGGTATTGGATTAGTAAAAGACATGTTTTACCAAGACTCTTGGTATAAAGGAGCGAAAAAGAAATTGAATCTATGGTTAACTACACTACCTATCATGTGGATAATATTTGCAGGATATTCGCTCCAATTAGTGTCGTTCATTTTCATTTTGATCATATTGAACCAGATGAGGTTGGCGCGAAAAAACAAAAACAACCATAACAAGGCAAATATACCCCAAAGCATATCCGGTAAAACGCGCAAACAATTCGATCAATGGCGCGCCATGTATGTTACAGTAGCGGTCTTAATCTGGGTACTTGTAATTTATTCTCTGTTTTTGGACGGACCTTCTATGCTGGATACGTTTGCGCCATTGAATATCTGTCTCGTATTATTCAGTTCGGGTGTCTTGGGAATATCGAGCTATATGGTTTACATGTCGCAAAAAATGGCGCACTACATGCATGCAATCACTGATGGATAAGATGTATGTGTTTTTGTGGTAAAATGCATATAGCCTACAATTGTTATATTTGTACGTTCAATGCGTATAAATATAAAAATCAAATATTGTAAACCTTGTGACGATGAAATATTATGAACACCATTATGACGAGTATTTATCCGCAATAGAATATTATGATCTACACCCTGAACTATCCCAATTAAAATGCGACAAGCGAGAGTTTGGAAATATGATAATACATGGACCACCAGGTACGGGAAAATATACCCAATCACTGCGTTTTCTAAAACCATGGAGTCCGAGTGACCTGAAATACGACAAAACCATCATTTGTCAAACCGAAAAACAGCAATATAAGTATCATATAAGTGATATTCATTACGAGGTCGATATGGCACTCTTGGGATGTAATTCCAAAATCATATGGCATGAAATATTCATGCAAATTGTCGATATTGTATCCATGAAGCAAAACAAACTCGGCGTCATCGTATGCAAAAACTTTCATTCTATTCATACCGAGCTCTTGGAAATATTCTACAGTTACATGCAAACACACTCGACCGCATGTACATCATCTGTAAATGCTGGTGAAAATCCTGCACTCAATATATCATCACCTATACAAATCAAATACATATTGTTGACAGAGCATGTGAGTTTTATGCCAAATACCATATTGAATAGTTGCCAAATTGTTTCGGTTCGTAGACCGTCCAAGGAGGACTATTGTCATATTGCCTCTTGTCAGACAAAGTCTGTAGAAATAACTACACCTCCTCTTTATGAAAATGTGGGAATGAAGAAAACCAACTCGACTGAATGGAATCAGGTCACCAATTTTTTCATCGGCGGATCTCAGAGACGTTCATTGGACGCAGATATGTCGGCCATTCGTGCTTCAAAGTCAACAGGTAATTTACAGGAGTCGAGTTCGACACCTCGTTTACGCACATCCGTGGATGCGGAAGGAAAAGGATTTCAGTTCAAAATCGCCCATCCGCGGATCAAAACTACCCAATATGCCACACTCTTGGCAAAAATGGAAGGGATTGAAACGAGCGGGGTCATCAACGCGAAGGAGATTCGTTCTATATCCATGGACCAAGATGCGACGGATGTATTCAACATTATATGCGACAACATTATTGAATATTTATCGAATCCTGCGAAAATAAAATATGTCGAGTTTCGCGACATCATCTATGATATTCTGATTTACAATTTGGACGCATCAGAATGTATATGGTATATCTTGTCGAATCTCATACAAAATGGCTCAATCACTGACATTGGAAGTATATCTGATATATTGAAAAAGACGCACCCCTTTTTGAAGTATTACAACAACAATTATCGCCCGATTTACCATTTAGAGAGTATTCTGTTTTACATCATAAGCAAACTATGAATCGAGTGGATGCGAGACGTATCTTGGAAATCGACCCCCACCTAGATTTGTCGTACGGTGTTTTGAGACGTAAATATCATAAACAGGCACTCATATATCACCCCGATAAGAATCCGTCGTCAGATGCGGCTGACCAATTTCGTCGTATACAAGATGCCTATGAGTATATTATGAAAGAGGAGGGGTTTATGGACGACGAAGGTGTGTCGGATCTATCACCGAGTGCGAATACTGGATACCAAGGAATACTATATTCATTTTTGACAGGTATTTTAGGCGATGATTTGTTTAATGAGATACAGAGTGAGTTGTTTTACATGATATTGAATCGGATCACGAATCGTTGTGAGGCTCGCGCACTTGAACTCATCGACAAACTCGACACGCGGATTTTCAAAAAAATATACGGCATTTTGCGCAAATATAACGATGTGATTTATTTGTCGCCCACGTTTGTCCAATCTTTAGACAAGATTTACGAAAAAAAGTGTGAAACGGATCACGAGGAACGAGTAGTAGTGCATCCGTTTATCGACGATCTTTTGGAAGACAAGGTTTATCGAATGGTGGAAAATGGCCAGACATTTTTAGTTCCCCTATGGCACCACGAATTGGTGTATGATAATTCCGGATGTGACATGTATGTGTATTGTGTTCCCATGTTGCCCGATAATATACAGGTGGACGAGAAAAACGATATTCATGTCGACATATCATTCACATCATTGGATCTGTGGTCAATGGATCGTGTCAACGTGAATGTAGGAAAACGCGCGTTGAGTTTTCCAAGGGAAGCGTTAAAAATGGCGCGGACGCAATTGATGATATTTGAAAAACAGGGCATTTTGCGTATCTCTTCGATCAGGCGATTGGACGACACGTCGAATAGAGGGGATATTTACCTACATATTACGATTTTACCGGAATGACGTTTTCAACAATCGGACATATGGTATACGAATATATGGTATACAATACTTGCATATATGGTTGTATTGTATGTCCGATTGTTTTGTAAAACAGAACCAGTGTAAAAGTCGGATGCTATAGTATATGCCGGTCAACCAATACATCGAGTTTTCGAACCCAGTGAGCGTCCAATTCACGCGGAAATTGCCTGCAGTGAAACCATTTATGATGAAAAGTCTATTCACAGATAATTCAAAGGTGTGTTATAAACCCGGCAGTCTAGCACCTGGCGGAGTAGGCACTGTACGTAATTCGGCAATCAAGTCACGTAAAACGTAAATGTTTTTGTATATAAATATAAAAACACTAGTATTTATAATATTATAAAATAATGGGAAAAATACATGTATGGCAAAGCAATGAATGGGTATTATCATTTATGTATTATCCAGTTATTTACTCTCTATTGAGAGTACTTCCATTAATTTACAACGAAGAAATCGATTTTAAATTAACCGAACAAAAATATGAAGACTTATCTGAAAATGATGTAGTAATATGGGTTGGTGTATATGAGCCAAGTATAAATGAATTGAAACAAATTAATAAAAAAATACATACTATCCATTTTAATTTAGAACCATTTATAAATGATTCTGGATATGATGAAATATGGACCTATTCACGTTACATGTATAATTTATACAAAGATTTAAACAAAAATGTTAGGTTTATACCAATAATTTGTGACGCATATGCACCTAAAACTATATACAGTAAAAATAATTATAATATACAATTAACGTTTATAGGCAATTTATCGCAACCCTATGGTAGAAGTGAAAAGGTAAAACTCATACAAGAATCCGGTGTAGAAATTAATGAAATATGCAATTTGTGGAATGATGAAGATTACAATTTATTTATTATTAATAACACGCATATATATTTAAATATAAATAAAAGTGACACGAAAGCACTACCTAGTGTAAGAATTAACAAACTACTTAGTCATAAATGTATCATTATATCGGAATATACTAATGCCATCGATGAAGAATTATATTCAGATCTAGTTTTTTTTAAAAACCTAGATGAAATAGGAGACTTTTATAAAGGTTTG
>Ga0214917_10005883_pt1 | contig 12935 bp, 15 predicted proteins | sample LL_1208_BB_MetaG_FD_177983 | JGI IMG/M metagenome (GOLD analysis project Ga0214917, IMG submission 177983) | Freshwater microbial communities from Lake Lanier, Atlanta, Georgia, United States - LL_1208_BB | ecosystem: Environmental > Aquatic > Freshwater > Lake | place: USA: Georgia | collected... | reverse complement strand
TCCCGATATCCACATTCTGGCCAAGGGGGGTCGTGCTGTTCCAGTCGGAGACAGTCATTTCGATCGCAAACGTCAAAAGCTCGTTGTCGGACTCCTCCTTTCGGATGAGCCGGTTAAGCTGTGCCGTGTCACGTAAAAAAAGGCGAAGATATCTCCTCGCCTTTTCCATCCGCCCAGTCGCTTCTGCCGACTGGTAGCCCATCGATTGAAGGACCATCTTTTACACCTCGGCGGTACCCACCCGCTCTTTTTTCTTTGGCGTCCGCGGCGCCGTTACAAGAAAGTTCGGGTCGCCGTCTGGGTTGACTGCCCCGTCCATTTCCTTGCCGCTTGCCTGCGCATAGTTATCCAGACCCATCTCTTTTGCTTTAGCCGTGCGGTCTTCATTTTTTGCCGTTGGCTGGCTTGCCTGAGCTGCCTGATCCGGGGCAAAAAGATCCGTGTTGCGGCTTGTGTTATCCACGTGGTTTTTCAAGACCGTGACAACGTCGTCGATCTCTTCGATCCGGATGTAGCCGCCCCGGGAAAGGTGGAGAACCCCCTCATTCAGGGCCTCAATGATGCGCGGCTGCGACTGCGTCACCATCACGATTTCTCCCTTGTCATTCAGAAAGCTCACCGGGTGGCCCACGCGCTCAGAGGCGCTTCGCGTGTCGTTTCCCGTCACCGGGTCCTTGCGCACGGCTTTGACAGTGGTATTCACAATTTTGAATTTTTTCTGCTGGGACATGTGGTCTCCAAAGTTGTTTGAAGGTGGACAGAGGATAATAATACCCTCTGCCCACCCCTATTCAACCCTTAATTAACCCGGAATCGGGTTCGGAACATTCAGTTCAATCTTTGCGATGGACTTAATATTGCCGAAACCTTCTGCGATGTATTCCCAGGTCTTCCAGACAACCAGGTCAGCTTCCTTCTTGATCCAGAACTTGACGTCGTTCAGGATGAAGAAGTTGCCAAGGTAGGCCGGATCGGTGAAAGCATAGACCTCGCCCGGGGCGATGATGTCGTGCTTGTTTGTGACGACCAGCTTGCGATTGAGGACCGTCGGGTGCTTGTAGCCCTCAACGGTGATCTCAGAGGCCAGCGGCGAGCCGATGTCGGTTGCCGGCTGGATCAGGTAGTCGTCATAGTCCACCTGGTTCATGAGCACGCAGCCAACGCTCAACTGATCGAAGTCGATCATTTTGAACAGGCTGTTGAGCTGGAGGCGGTTCAAGGCAGTCGCAGTGCTGACGATTTTCTTGCCGGTGATGGCAGTGGCAGCCTCTGCATACTCGATGAACTTCACGTCCTCAACGCGCTGGATGTCCTTGACCGAGTTTTCTTCGATCACTTTCGTGATCGGATAGTCGTAGGCCAGAAGCTCTCCCTCTGACTTAACAAACTTCTCCGATTCGATCTTGAAAAACGGCAGGGCGTAGCGCTTGCCCTGGATGTAGCGCTCATCCGCCTCGGCAGCAAAATTCACTGCCATGGCCTTTGAGTCGTGCTCAATGTCGACAATCTTGATCAGGGTGTCGTGGTCTGTCGAGCGGGTCAGGTCTGCACGGGTCACAGACTCCGGCGGGAGAATGCGGCGTGCAAAGCCAACTTCACGGATCTTCGAGCGGACAAATGCTGCGCCGGCAGCTGCCGTCTTTTGGATCCCGTCAACAGTGTCGAGGCGCTCAATGAAGAGGTTATTAAACGTCTGTGCGTCAAGTCCTTCGTACATGGTCATTCCTCCTATTAAACGCCAGCCAAGGTTTCATACACGAGGTAGCCAGCGCCAACTTCGAGAACCCGGCCGTAGCGGGCTTCAGAGCCAGTGCGCTTGGTAACCTTGCCGTTTTTCACACACAGCATGTCGCCCACTGCGTAGGTAGCAGCCGTGTCATAGACGGACGTCTTGACAACAACGGGAGACGCCATGATGAGGGTCACCTGGCCGGTGGCCTTGGCATCGTAACGGTCGTTACCTGCGAAAACCAGAAAGCATGCGCCCGTTGGCGTAGCGCCCGTGGCGGCAACCTTGCCGTCGGCATTTAGCATGCCCCACATACCTTTGGACAGGGAAACGCCAGAGGCAACAGGCTTGTCCACGCGGTACATCTTCTCCAGACCGCGAAGGACCGACAACGACAGGTCATCCTTGGTCAGATCCTCACCGACTGGTGCGATGCGGATATCCGAAACGCTCATTTTTCAGTTCCTCCAAAAATTAAATTTCATCACCGAGGATTGCGGCCTGGAATTGTTCTGCAAGACTTCTGGCCGATTTGGGGTCGACAGATCCCAGCTCGCCCAGCTTTTCATTTCCTCCTGCTAATTCCAGTGCCTTCTCCAACACAACAAGATCCTGATTTACGAGTGAGGCTAGTTTTTCTTCTAGCTCCCCGTAGCTTTGAGGCATGCGCACATACCCAAGTTCCGCCTGCTTGAAGAGGACCTTGAGCGCATGGGCGCGCTTCTCATGCTCCTTGTTGCGGTCGTGGAGGTGGAGCATTACGGAAGCAACTTTTTCTCTAAGGTGAGAATCCTTCATTTTAGATTCTTCCTTTTGTTTCCTGTGTTTCTTCAGGGCGTCTAGCCCCTTGTTTAGCTGATGGGCCACGATAAGAGGGGTCGCAAACGCCATCGTCTTTGTAGCCGGCCCGGTGACAGAAGGCCTTTCAACCTCGCGGTAAATATTTCCGCCCACATGGACCTTCTCTTTGACCTTGAAAAGACCTCCTACAACGGGAAGCTTTGATGCAGCCCCGCCAAGGACCGTATCTGCCTTAAGTGCTGGTTCGTTGATGTACTTCCAAGCTGCATCGTGGACCTTGTTTTTTCCAAAAATCTTTTCCGCTGCAAACTGAAATGGCCAGGCCAGAAGCGAGTCGACACCCTCAGGGCCATGCTTTCTATACCCATTCCAAAGACGGTCAGCACCCTTGCCAACGGCATCGCTGAACGCTTTCGGTGCCTTGGAAAGGTTTGGCATTCGCCTACTCGGAAAGCCAAGGAATGAGCGTCTCGAGTGTCACGCTGTTTTGAATGCCAGCCTTCTTCTCAATAAACGCCTCAACCTCTGAAGGAGAATATCCTGCCTTCAGTGCCTTTTCCTCAAAGCTAGCGATCTTTGAAAGCTGTGGAAGGTTGGCATAAGTGGCAACCAGCATGATTGCATGTGCCAGCTTTTCCTGCGGGGTCCACTCGTTTGTGCTAGCCTCGGTGCCGGCTTTTAGGCTTTCAGCAAGCTTAGTAACCTCATCTCGGCTGATTGCCGGGGAACTCTTTTTTTCTAACGCTTTTTTCTCAATGATCTCATCGGCGTCTTTTAAGAGCTGAGACAAATTGATGGCCATGATTACCGCCCTTTTTCTTTTTGGGAGAAGGCAGCGGGCATATGATGCCCGCTGCCTTCACACACTTACTCAAGTGTGTAAATCACATATTTTTCAGAAGCTTTTTCTTTTCGTCTGCGGTCAAACGGTTTCTCTTTGCCATACGGTCACCAATGAACTTGCCCAGAGCCTGGCCCCCGTAAGCGCCTGCGGCACCGCCTGCTATTGCAGACCCAATGCGAGTTTTTAGTCCACCATTAGCAAGTCCCGCCAAAGTACCGGCGGCTGCAGCACCCGGCGCTAGACCGGCAAGTCCGCCGACGATTCTAGAATAAGGGCGTGACGGAATCTGCATCTGGTCGCGCACTTCACGTTGAGCGATTTCATCCATCAATCTCTGCCGTACCTGATCCCGCTCACTCATCCTCTCCCTTTTTGGGCCAAAAAAGGAATAGCTCTTGTGCTGGGTGGAGACGTCGCTGGCCCGCTTTTCACTTTTTTTTTCAGCTTCCTTACGCTTCTTGCGACGGTCATGGAGCTTCTTGCCGCCGTATACAAGAGCGCCAGTGGCAGCCAGCGGACCGCCAACGCGAAGACCTAGCTTTCCAGCATGGCCTGCCCGCTGACTCAAGGTCTTGCCTTGGCCTGTCATTCCACGCCACTGCTTGGCAGTTTCCTCGCCGTATCCTTTTGCCCAATCTTTGGCGCCTTCATATTTTTTTCTGGCCCAGCTTGGCTCCTCATTTTTCCCAAACCATCCCCCGATCTTTTCGTGGACGAAAGGGGCGAGGTAGTGGGTCTCGTCGCCGTAGCGCTCAGAGCCCAGCTTGCGAAGCCCGTCAAAGAAACCGCGCTCTGTCCAGGCGCCAAAGACCGAAGCGGTCTTTTCGCCCTCGTGGTCCATTTCGTTTTCTTCTTCTTTGTCTTCTTCCTCTTCCTCTGCCAGCTTGTCCAACCAGTCGGCGGTTTCAGTGGCAAGTTTGTCGAAACCAGTCGAGTACATCTCATCAATCAAAGCAACCTGATCTGCTGCAACCTTGTCAAAATCGCCAAGGTCGGTCTGGAGGAGGTGCTGGTCTTGCGGGCTCAGGTCTTCAAAACGCATGGGTAAACTCCTAGGGTATTAATGGTTATTAGTCTTCAAGTTGCGAAAGAAGCATGTGCTTGCGGATGGCAGCATCCATGATGGCAGCCGTCTTCTGCTCATAGTGGCCAACCACGTGGTCACCTTCTTCAGCAGAGATGGCGTCCGTTATCATCGGGTGCGTGTCAATCGCCATGGCAGCATCATGAGCCTTGTTGTCCGGAAAGCGCTGGGGAGGCGTGTCGTCATGGGCCATCAGCTCTTCTGCCAGCTTTTCAATGCGGCGGTCCCACTGGGCTGCAAAGTAGTCGTAGGTGCGGGCACCAAGATTGTGCTCGTAAGCAACCTTTTCTTCTTCCGCGGTCTTTTCGGTGAAATCTGAGTCTTCAGGGAAAAGAGAGCTGTAAAGGCCATTTAGCGTGTCATGGTCGACGCCAGCCAGCTTTTCGGTTCCAGCATCTTCCCCGCCCACGTCAATTCCAAGCTCACTTGCCAGACGGTCAATCTCAGAAGCTGCTTCTGCGGAAGCAACCTTCTCAGTACCAAGCCCCATGTCGTTTTCTAGAATCTCTTGCAGTGTTGGCATAATCATCTCCTAAAGAATTTTTGAACACCCTGTCCTAAATGGTTTGCTGGTCTTTTTTCTTGCGGCGATTGATGATGGCTTTACCGCCCTCAATCACAGCGCTGTCAAATAGACCGCCTACAATCCTCCCAGGAAGTCCGGCAGGCCCCATTGCCAGTGGCATAAGAAGCGCATTTCCGATGACATCCTGGATATCCGCCTCTTTTGACAGGTCGCCGACTTCACTGGCCATCTTAAAGCTACGAAACAGGCCGTGAGTTCCGCCACCTCTCGCAGAGTACGCTGCATCAACAGCGAGGGCACCGCTAACGACATCAGGGTATCGCCGGAGGAGTTTCTTCCACCAGCTTTCGGGTTCGTAGGGGTTTGCCTCTCTTCGTTTCTGCAATACACCTGAAACCATGAAGGCTGCAGGAATGCCCAAAAATAGCCTTTTAGCTGCCGCCATCAGTGAGGCGGTTTTCAGATAAGGCTTGTGCTTCATCTCCTCGATGATGGCATGGGCATTATTTACGTCCGGATTTTCATATCTTCCGGGAGTATAACTCCCTTTAACCTTTGAGCCAAACCCATAATCAAACACTTTAATAAGTCCAAGCCCAAGGGCCGTTGCAAGTCCAAGCCCGGCAGGAGTTTGGAGCAACTTTTCAACGTTGCTCAGAACCTCTTTGGGGGCTTTTCTTGAAAGCGCTGCATACGCGCCAGCTGCCGCAAGAAGGATCGGGAAAGGTCCAATAGGCCTTCTTTCGTCCTCTGAGGAGAGTTTGATGTAGGTCGGCTGAGCCTCGCTAGCAGCTGTCTTAAGGAGAATGGTGATCCTGCGGGAAAGATGTGGCGCAGCGTAACTGCGCTCTGCCATGAAGGGGCAGAGAAGGCGCATGATGATGTCATCAAAGTTCCTGTAGCTAACCCCAACCCTTTCAAAATGCTCGCGCGACGGCTCCTCAACCGAGTCCGGGTCAAAGCAGATGTTTCTTCGGTCCATCTCGTCAGCAAGGGAGCGGTGACCGCTGCCAACAAGGTAAATCCTCTGAAACTCCTGGGGCTTTGGGACAATCCCCATCATGGTCATCGTGGAGAGAACACGCGAAAGGGGCATCCCGCCAAGCCGGTCAAGGACCTCTTTTGGAAGCTGCCTTTCCCTCGCCGTGATCTCGGGGATCTCCTTAAATAATCCCTTGACCCTCTCCAAACTCTCCTGGCTTGCAGGAGGGTCTTGCGAGGGGATGTCCTTCACAATGGTTGCCTTCTTGTCGACCTCTGCCATCTTTTCAGCAAGGTAGGCGGAACCTGGAAGAGCTGGGCGACCGCCGTGGGAGGCGACTTTCATCAAGGTCTTTGCAATCCGGTCGGCCCCGATCAGGACCTGCGAGATGTCAAAGAACTTTGGCATGGTGTTGATGGCATAGGCCATCTTGCCTGACTCCGGGTGGATGCGGCCGATGTAGTACTTTAGGTGCTCGCAGTAGTAGGCCCTAGACGGGGCCTTGTTTCCACAGATGGAGCAGATGTCAAAGGGGACCTTGCAGTTGTGTAGCGCAACTCCGTTTACAACGTAGGAGTCCGATGCGTAGTTGTCTGACTTTACTGCAATGTTGTAGACATCCTCGTCACATTCTTCGGTATCAATCCCGATAATCGGAGACCAAAGGTGTCCGCCGTAGATAAACCGGTGGTTTTTTACCATGGCTTTTGGTCCAGCCAAATCCTTGGTCTTGAAGGAGTAGCCCTTCAGATTTAAGGCAGTATCCCTTCCAACCCACACCTGGTATTCAACTGTCTCCTTAGCTACAACAGTTGAGGGTTTGTGAACGTTTACGTTTAGAGACGAAATGCAGCCGACCCGCAAAAGGACTGATTGAATTTGCTCGGCTAGAGCTCGGTTACAGGTTGAAAAGTAGACAGAGTCCTTATAGACACCGCCGTCCCCGTCGCAGTAACCGCCAAGCATTATCTTCTGGGACTCGTAGTCCCAACGCATCACCTGAGCAGAAAGCTTTTTTTCAGAAGCATACTTCCCGGCGTGCTTATAAAGGTAAGCTCCTAGCTCTTTACTGTAGATTGAGATCGAGGCGCCACCCGAGTTCTCACATTCCCGCCACTTGATTGACTCGTTTGGAAAAAAGTTTGAGAGTTTGTCGAGTAGGTGGCGGTGGTCTTTATTTACCGAAAGACACACGTAACCGTCCGTGGTTGTGTGCCCCTGAGCTAGGTAGAGCCCAAGCAGATACGCCGTTGCTTTATCTGGAGTTTCACTGACACCTTGAAGGATAGGTGTTGCGATGTAGTCACCTACCTCCAACTCGTCTGCCCTGACCCATACCTTCTGATACACCTCTTTGCCATTTGGACAAGATGTGCACGTCTTCTTCTCGCTGCGGTTTGGGAAGCAAAGGCTGATTTTGTTACCAGTCTTCGGGTTGCCGCTACACCGGACATCTTCTTTTCTGATGATGAGCCAAGGGTGCTCTTCGGTCGTTGGTTCAATATCGGAGTGGGTCATGCCAAGGGCAGAGATTTGATACCAAGTGCCCTTGTGACGGTGGCTGTGCGGGTAATCGACCTCGGATACTCCGCCAAGCCCGTTTACAATCCGGTCTCCAGACCGAAGCTCAGAAACAATCTTGGTTTCAGTGCTCTCAAGAAGCACCCTTGCCGACGCCTTTAAGCACCCCATACTCCAGTCGGGATAGTCGCCGTTTTCAATCCTTTGGACGATGTCTGGGGCACGCTCGTTATCGAGCGAAACGATGAGCTCAACCCGGTGGAAGGTCGGGTTGTAGACAGACAGCGGAACGTCCCCGTAGGCAGCCGTTGGGTCCTTGTTCACATGGTGCTTGTAGGCCTTGGCGTAAAGCTCAAAGGTCTTGTAGCCATAGTCCGGCCCCTCGTGGGCAAGGGCTGCCTCGGGGAATGCGTCACCATTCGCATTAACCCCCCAGAACTCATGTGCCCCAAGGGCTGTAAGAAGGATCTGGGTCTTTCCAGGGAGCGGCTTTGCGGCGTTGATGTAGGCGGCAATCGTTGGATGATACTCGGCAGCTGTCTTTTCAAGATAGCTTTTCTCGGCATCAATCACATGGGTGAAAATGCCTCTGTCGCTTCTGCCGGGGAAAATAAGAAGCTTATCCATCAATCATTATCCAGTGCAGATCGGTAGGAAAGATCCACTGCCTTTCCAAGACCAAGAGCCTGTGCCCCTCCAGCAAAGCCTGACATGAATGGCGTAGAGCTTGGTCGGGCCTGAGCGAGGTTTCTTTCAATGTCAGTAAGCTCCTTTACGTCTAATGTCGGGATGCCTTGGTTATAAGAGACGATCCGATTCATGAAGGCTCTTGCAGCAGCCGGCTCAGACGCCACGTGCGGGGCAAAGTGAGAGAGCGTTTCAAAAGCTTGGCGGGCCTTGTCAGGCTGGCTATAAAGGGGCTCGACCTCGGGGTCGCTCATACGCATGGCCGTGTCAAAAGACTCTTTAAGCCGTGCCTCAAGTTTTTTCTTGTCGGAAAGGGAGATCATATGCTTTGCAAGACCTGCCCCAGCACCGCCAGCCATGGCAACGGGAGCAAGGACAGCGGCGTTGCGGAGGATATTTAGTGCCGTCGAGAGTCCAGGCTTACTTTTCTGAGAATTTTGAGAAAGCTCTTTTTCCCTCGAACGAAGGTCATTTTGAAGGTCTCTGATCTGGCGAGTATTTTCCCTGTCCCGATTGCTTAAAGAGTCCAGGCGCTTTTCCAGCCTGGAAATCTCGTTGTTTTTTCCAGAAAGAATCTTTTCTAACTGGTAGGACTTTTCCTCTGGTTTTAACTTATTCAGGCGCGCAGCCGAGGCGTCTCTAAACCGTGCGGCCTGACCGCGAAGTTTCATCTCTTTATCAACACTCAGCCCGCCTTTAGACAGTAGTGTCTTTGCTTTCGTGCTAGCGCGATTAAGAAGGCTTGAACTGATAGCCACCTTTTCAAAGTCGTTCATCCCGGCCCAAGAAACAATCAACACGTCGGCATAGGTCGAGGCAACCTTTTCAAGGTCCATTGACCGGGCGGCGCTGCGGATCTCCTCAGCTGTCTTGGCAAGGTCGTCTCTGTCCATGACAAGCCCAAGGCAATCTCGCAAAATGGCTTCCTTCACATGTGGGCGAATCACGCCATCCTCTGCCAGCTTTTCAAGCCATACGCTCTTCATAAGTCCTCACATGGATACCGGCGGCACCCTCGCCGCAGCGTCTTGGACCAGATCCCGCATACCGCGCGAGGTCTGGTTAAATTTCTTGGCCCCGCCAGCTGCGTGGCTTGCGTCAAAAGCAAGGCCAACGGTGTGCAACGGGTTATGGACAAGCACCTTCCCCACGCCAGCCAGTAAGCCAAGTACGGCCTCTTTGATAAGGTGCTCGTGGTTTTCTCCAGCCATCTTAATCAGGCTCATAAAGCCCTCACCTTTTGGCGCACGATCTTGAGACGGTCCTCAATCAGCTTTCCCTGGCCGCTTAGCTCTTCGACCTCGTTTTGGCGGTCGCTCAGCGTTTTCAAGGTGATGTAAAGCGGATGGTTGCCGTTTACGACCCTTGAGTTAAGCCAAGGGCTGATCATCTCTTCTGGAGCTTTTAAGTCCGCCGCCTTTAGGAAATGCCCGGTCGCCAACTCAGCATGCAAAGGCTCAAGAAGCCCCTCCCTACCGAGCACGTAAGCAAGTTTGGCAAGTGGCTTTTTTCCGGCCCTGGAAAGACCTGCGCTCTTTGCAAAGTGGCTGACCGCCCCAAGAAGCTTAAGCCTTTCGGAGGAGTTTGTGCCGCCAAGGACCACCTGGCGGGCCTGCTTGATGAAGGCATTTTCTGCGGCCTCGGAAGCATACTTGCTCAGGGTCAGCTTGTCGGATGCCTTCTGCTCAAGAAGCTCTCCCCGTATGCTCGCTACCTTAAGCTGGTGCCTTACAGATGCTGTCTTGTCAATTGGCTCGGGCTTTACTTTGAACATGTCAAAGACAGTTGGGCCGGCATCTTTTACAGCCGGTGCGGGCATGGCAGAGGCCACCTTTACGGAACCACCGTCTGCCTGCAGGGATGAAATGGCTTCCTTGGCATTTGCCAGCGGAAAGTCGGCGGCAAAGTACTTGTCCTTTGCAGACGCATATTTGATGCGGTGGATTTCCTTGTTGGTCTCGGCCGCCAAGACCTCTATCTGGTGCGGGGTCAACTCTTCTTGGGAGGCAATCTTACAAAGGGTTTGCGTGGGATTTACTCCGCCCGAGAGGTAAGAGTTTGCAATCTCGCCCGCCCACTCCCTAAAATAATCCATAGAGAGGTTTCGTTCTGAGAACGAGCTTGGCTCAAAAAACATGTCAAGTGACCTCAGATTGAAGTTTTCGGGGAAATTATATCCACGTTAATTGTAGCATAAATATAGCCACCACAACCTGAATAGTCCAAATAAATATTGGCTCTTGCGTCAAATGCAGACCGGGCCAAACGGCAAAAAAAAGCCCGCCTGACAAAGGCGGGCTGACCTTGCTAGTGGCAAAGGGCGGGTGTCAGATGATCTTCTTCCCGCTGCGCACTCCGACAGAATCTCCGAGCCGCGAAAATATCCGGCTAAGAAACACACGCGTCACCGTAACTATCTCCGCACAAATCATGTTCTCAATCGCACGGACTACCTCCTCTGGCTTTTCAGCCTGGGGCCGGATTCCGTTTTCGATCCTCTGGCGGAAGCTTCCGTTGAAGATCGGGTTTGGGCGACGCTTTTCCATATCAATCACGTTTTCCATGCTCTGTCCTCCTCAATGTTTCATCCGTAGCTACACCCTATTTACGAAAAACGTACAGGTCAAATGGTTTAGCAAAATTAATGCCATGTTCCTTGAGGAGCCGCCATGTACAAGTGCATCGGGTGCGAAGGGGTTGTCGACAAAGCTGGACACCAGTGCATCTGCGGAAAACTCTTGGTAAATAAGAGGGGAAAGGTCTCCGGGGAAAACTATCTGAAAATCGGGGAGCTGAAAAAAGAAGTGCACGTTGAAAAATCCAAGGTGCGTAAATGCCCAAAATGCGGCTGGCAGGGGCTTGTGGTGCCACGCATTGGTTTGGGTTGCCCCGACCACGGCGTTTGGTATAAAAATGAAAAAGAATTAAATCCGGAGAAAACAAATGGGCCTAGCCGCGGCAAAAGAGGGCGAGGAGCTGCTTCAGATCTCAGCCCTTGTGGAGTCAAAGTCGACGTCCATGACAAAACAGGGGAAACCCTTTTTGAGGCTGTCCCTAAAAGACGAAAACGCAGCGCTTAAATGTGTCTTCTGGGAGTACGATCCGGAAAAGTCGATCAAGATCGAAGAGGGGGCGGTCTATGACTTTGACCTCCGGGTGGAAAGCTACAATGGAAGCCTCCAGGGCACCGTCAAAAGCTATTTCCCTTCAACCCGCGATCCGAAAAGCTTTGCCAAGAAAACCAGCTTTGACAGGGCCGCCATGTGGCAAAACCTGGAAGAGACCGTGGCGGAGTTCACCGAGCCCCTAACGAAGTTTGTCGCCCAAGAGTTTCTCTTTAGTCACAAGAAGGTCACTGAAGCCTTCAAAGAGGCCCCAGCGGCAAGAGGAGTCCACAACGCATGGTACGGAGGACTTCTTGAGCACGTGTGGTCTCTTTGCAAGGTGGCCGAACCTGTTATCGAGCATTACCAGAAGAATTATTTTAAGTCCCTCAGCCGGGACAAAGTCCTTTTTGGTCTCATCATGCACGACGCAGGAAAGATTGCCGAATACGACTTCTCAACCCCGGCCTTTAAAAGCACCCCCTCGGGCATCCTCGTAAACCACATTGTGATGGGGCCTGCCTGGGTCTATGAAATCGCAAACAAGTGGCCAAAAAAAGATGAAGACCCGGCCACCTTCAGGATGGAGCGGGCCCACCTCATGCACATCTTGGCTGCCCACCACGGGAGGCTCGAGTGGGGAAGCCCAGTCAAACCAGCTACGATCGAAGCAATCCTTGTCCACCACTTGGATAACCTCGACTCGAAAGTTCTCCACGCCCACGATTTCGTTACGGGAAAGGAAGGCTCCGTTGCCGGCTTTAGTGAAAAATCCTTCATCGAGCAAACCTCCTTCATGCTTCACAAGTAGGGGACCCCATGACATCTGAGACCGTAAATAACCTCTTCCAGTCGGGACTTGCCCAAAACACCCTCACGGTGACAGTCGACGGCAAAAGGCAGGAGCTTCGGGCCATAAAGCCCTTTTTCACAATGATCACCTCCGTACCCTCAAGCCTTCCCCCGGCAGGGCAGTTTGTCCTGACCAACCTGATGAACTGCTTCCAGAAGTCTCGGTTTGTAAAGGAGGGGCTCGTCGGGGATGTCATCTTTGGCTTTGAGGCCTCAGACATCCCGGCCGAGGCGACCATCCAGGGCCTTTCAGACCTTGAAAGGGCAGGGTTTATCCGCTTTCAGGCAAAAGACGGCAGCTTTGTCGACTTCTCGTCTGATCAGATCACGTCGGCTTTTGTTCGCTACCAAAAACCCCTTCTTGATCTTGTCTTTGAGGGCGAAAAAACGCCGCAATAAGGTCCAAGGCCGACCCCTCCGGAAGGGAGGGGATCCCAAGCCCAGAACTTGCGTAGGCGAGTGCCAGAGAAAATGCCTCCATAAATAAGACCACCTCGGTTGGTATAAGGGCTTTGCATGAAAACTTTAACCGAGGGAGAGTCTGATGGAAAACACTGGAGCGCTGAAAAAACTTGCCAGCGAGGCTGTTGACGTTCAAAACGCCTGCAACCTTCTTGGGGTTTCAAAGTCTTTTTCAAGGGCCGTGCAAGACTTGTGGGAATCCGGGGCTGTGAAAGACGCAGAAGAACTCTCGCGCCACCCAGTGGTCACGCTTTGGGTGGATAAGCTCGTCGACATGAATAAAAGGCCTTCTCTTGCAGAATTCTCTTCGGCTTGGGACTGGGCAAAAAAGATGACCGAGCCA
>Ga0214917_10005882_pt1 | contig 12935 bp, 11 predicted proteins | sample LL_1208_BB_MetaG_FD_177983 | JGI IMG/M metagenome (GOLD analysis project Ga0214917, IMG submission 177983) | Freshwater microbial communities from Lake Lanier, Atlanta, Georgia, United States - LL_1208_BB | ecosystem: Environmental > Aquatic > Freshwater > Lake | place: USA: Georgia | collected... | reverse complement strand
GTAGATCCAGCTTACTCAGGTAGTGGATTAGGCAGGGCGCTAACAATTACGGCACTTAATCACTTAAAGTATCAGGGATTACATGATGCGATGTTATACGTTGATTTTGATAACGCAAGAGCGCTTAAGCTTTATAACTCGCTTGGTTTTACTGAGAGCGGTAAAGATATTTTGTATAGATTAAAAAGTTAAATACTTTAGTAATCTTCACTAAATGTAATCAAAGTTTCAATATAGGTATCACCTTGTATGCCAAGGTTTTGAGCATCAGGGGGTGCGGTAACTGGCTCAAAGCAAATTCCATCCTCATCTTGTGAATAAAGCATAAAATATGGTGAATCAAACTCCATAGTAATCCGTGCTGCCCCTGACCAGAGGATCTGCGGTGTTCCAATAACTTCAGTAAATGTGTCATCCCAGGGTGGTGGAGTTGGTGAGATTAACTCACCAGTTGGTAAATAATCTCCACCCCTTTTAAACATCTTGTTAGCTTTAAAAATTATCTCTGCTGTTTGCCCTTTGCCAATATCTCTTGCAAACCAGGGGTGAAAACCTAAGGTAACCGGTAGATCAGATCCATTCGCTTCATAATCTAAAGACCATCTAAGTGCGTTATCTAATATTTCATAACGCTGAGTAACAGAAGCTCCATCAAATGGTGATGGAAGCTCTAGGTACTGCGCACCATTTCCAAGATCCTCCCAAGAGGATGTTGTACCATAACCAATTAGGGCATGTGGTGGATCAAAATTATTTGGTAGCTGATACTTATTACCCTTTGAATCCTTAATAATTCCATCTCTGATGCGGCCAGCAAAGGGAACCATAGAAAACCATCCCCAAGTAAGCTCTTGCCCTCTAAAAGGCACTGCAAATTGCATATCCCGCCATTGCACAGAGGCAAGTCGTGCTCCTTGATCTAAATCAATTGCAATTGATATTTGATCACCATCAATATTAAGCATCTTTTTTAAATCTCATCTTTACCTGGAGGAAGTGCCCCAGTTCTAGAAACTGTAATAGCAGCTGCCTTTGCCGCCCGATCCAACATTGAAGCTAATCGATCTTTAACTAACTTATCCAATCCAGCTTCAATTATTGCCTCAACCAATATCGCACCTACAGTATCTCCAGCCCCGACTGTATCTGCCACAACTACTTTTTTAGCATCCACACTTATCTTTTCATTTTTTCTATATCCAGCTAATCCTTTATCACCAAATGTAACTACAACTAGTTCTGGCCCCATACCAAGCCATCTCTTATTAACGTTATCAATATTTTCTCCAGGATATAGCCAGTAAATATCATCATCGCTTACCTTTACCGCACTCGAAATACCAACCCATCTTTCCACCTGCTTTACATACTCAATTCGATTATCCATAACCGCTGGCCTTATATTTGGATCAAAGACCAAAGGTGCCACCTTTGCCACCCTAGATGCCCACTCAAATAACACAGATGCTGCTGGTTCAATTGCGGTAACTAAAGTGCCGATATGTAATAAGGATGGTTTATGGATTGAGGCGTCTGGTAGCCATGAGTGAGAAAAATCAAATGTAGCAGTGCCTTCAATTACAAACTCATATGTGGCACCCCCTTGTGAGTTAAGAGAGACGATTGCTAAACAAGTAGGTTTATCTGAAAACTTAACAAAATCTAATAAGACACCATCTTTATGTAATTGCTTTAGTGCCATCTGACCATACTTGTCAGTTGAAATACCATCGATAAATTGATTAGTAATACCAAGCTTTGCTAACGCTTTTGCAGTATTAGCTGGGCCGCCACCAACAACAGCTTTACGCTCTGTTCCATCCGGAATCAAATCTATTAGCACCTCTCCGCACACCCAAACCTGTTTACTCAAAGTTATACACCCTTGCGGACTATGTACTCAGTTAAAACCTCAACTCCAAATAGGTGATCTTCAACCTGTGGCAATCCACTAATTAGTAATACCCCAACAAATCCTTGTTCCTTAGTAATTAATGGTAATCCTCCACCATGAATGGTATGGGTTTCATTTTGTAAATTATTCTCTTTGTGCCAATCGACTCCGCGTTCCTCAGCGTTTACTCTTTCATACATAGTCGAGTGGTGTTTTAGTAATACAACTCTGGCCTTTCGCGAAATCCACCAATTATTCTCGGAAGTACTACCAGGTAGGGATATATGGTAAACTACCCAATCTCCAAATCTTACTTCAATTGCGATCGGTAGTTTTTTTGTCATACCAATTGACTTTGCTATTTCACCTATATGCAATGCGTCTAAAATTTCTAAAGATGGAAAAGTAAGAGTTTGCTCTTCTTTGAGGAGTTGCTTTGACGTAAATCTATTAATTGCCTCCATAATCAAATTCTACTGGGGCATCCGATATATAAATAGCTTTTCCTCTCGTTGGACCAAAAGATCATCACAATTGGACTAGACTTATTGGGTGAGAGTATTCATAACTGGTGGGGCAGGATTTATCGGTTCTCATCTCTGTGACGCTCTAGTTAATGAGGATAATGAAATTAGCATTTTGGATAATTTAAGTACAGGGTCCAAAAATAATATCTCCCACCTTGAGGGAAAAATAACTGTAATTCGCGGAGATATTAGAAATCAAGAAATGGTTGAATCACTAGTTAAAGAATCAGACTTAGTGTTACATATGGCAGCTATTCTGGGTGTCGATAATATTTTAAATAATACAATAGAATCTATCTCAACAAATTTTCATGGTTCTGAATTAGTTTTAAATTCAGCTGTAAAATATGATAAGCGAATAATTATTGCAAGCACATCAGAGATATATGGTAAGAATCCAAAACAACCGTTATCTGAACTCGATGACCGAGTAATTGGTACTCCACAAAAACTTCGCTGGAGCTACTCCGATTCTAAAGCACTAGAAGAGGCTCTTGCATATTCACTTTATTCTTTACATAAATTAAAAGTAACAACCGTTAGATTCTTCAACACGGTGGGTCCACGACAGAGTGGAAAATATGGAATGGTATTGCCTAGATTTGTAGAGGCAGCAAAAAAAAATGAACCCTTATATGTATATGGGAATGGAAACCAATCTAGAGTCTTTTGCCATGTTTATGATTCAGTTTCAGCTGTCATTAAATTGTCTAGACTAGATAAATCAATAGGTGAAGTATTTAACATTGGTGGATTAGAGGAAATTACTATTTTAGAATTAGCGAAATTAGTAGTTGAATTAACTGGATCGAAATCTTCAATAAAATTTAAACCCTACGCCGAAGCATATGCTAATGGATATGAGGATATGGTGCGTAGAACTCCGGATATTTCAAAAATACGAAATTTTACAGGTTGGAAACCCAAATTTTCTATACATGATATGATTTTAGACATAGCAAAAACAATTAATTAAAAAAATTTTGGAAAACTAAGAATTTGCTTTCCCGCAGAGAAATCCAATACTTTTGAATTAAGTTCACTCCATATTTGAAAATTTATTTGTTCATGCGGGGTAATAATCAGCCCTAAATCTATTTGTAGAAGCAAGTCTTCACTTTTTTCACCTTGATATTCCTCAACTAATGGATCATGCCAAATAACAGTAGCTCCAAGTTCTCTAAGGTTTTTCATTAAATCAACAGCGGGAGATTCACGCATGTCTGGGACATTTTTCTTGTAAGTAATTCCGACTATTTGAATTCTTTTCCCTGATATTTCTCCTTTAAAGTAACTGATAATAAAATTCACTATATACTTAACTTGGTTTTGGTTTTTCAAATTTGATAATTTAACTAAATCCAAACTTAAATTTTTTTTATCTCCTGAATATGTCAAATAAACTGGGTCAACTGGAATACAATGACCGCCCACGCCAATTCCAGGTCTAAACTCCATAAAGCCAAACGGTTTAGTTGCAGCAGCATCTACGACTTCATTCATAGAAATATTGATTAATTTTGTAAATGAAGCAATCTCGTTCACTAACGCAATATTCACCTGTCTAAAAGTGTTCTCTAACAATTTTGCTGCTTCGGCCACTTCTGGCGAAGATACTTGAATAACTTGATCACAAAAAACACTATAGAAGTCGATTGCTAATTTGGCGCATTCATTTGTAATGCCACCAATTACTCTAGGTGTATTCGCTAAATTCCAATGATTATTTCCAGGGTCAATCCTTTCTGGCGCTACTGCAAAACGAAGGTGGTTTGCATTAGACAACTTTTCAATAAGAGGCTGTATGAATTCTGTTAGCGTGCCTACGTAGCTTGTAGATTCTGTAATTACAAGTGATCCATCAGATATAACTTCAGAAATTTTTATACAAGCTGCTTCCAGATAAGTCATATCCGGATCTCTTTTATAGTCTAAGGGGGTAGGAACAGCAATCACAAAAATTGCTGGGGTTGTAAATTTTGATAACGTATCTACAAAGTTAAGGTTCCCACTTTTTTGTAATATATCTATCTCTATTTCTGTAATACCGGCAATATCAACAACACCATTTTTTAAATTGTAAATTTTGTCTGTATTAGTGTCAAATCCTGTCACGTTGTAACCATGTTTACTAGCTGTTACCGCAAGCGGTAATCCAACATAGCCCAGCCCAAAAACTATTACTTTATTCACGCTGTATTCTCAATTACTTTTTCATAGCAACTATTGAATTTGATATCCGGGGACTTCTTTGTTGAAAGGATCTAAGGACAATACCTCTATTTTTGCTTTTTGCCTTTCCTCATATGACGCAAGGGGATTTATCATGATCAATGCATATCCCGTAACATTTTTCGAATTAGACTCAATTGAATTTCTTGCTACTTCCAATGAATATTTATATTGAGCAGATTCGTGCAGTAATCTTCCAACCGTTGCATACTTTTGTGAGGACCTAGGAAAACTATTTACAACCTTAATGCCAAGGTTGCCATCCGAGGTATTAAGCGACTTAAGATAAAGGCGATCTGTGTTTATCAAAGGAAGCATGAGTAGTAATGCCAAAACGCCAGCGATTACCATAGAATTCGTATTTAATTTAACTACTTTCGCATGGCTAAAATTATCTAATTTATGCTCTATATTGAGTGCCCTTATTCCCACTCCGATTATTGATCCTGAAAAGATATTGGACCAAAATAAGGTAGTTAAGGATATTGGACTGATTATTAGAGTAGCTTGTATCGCACACCAAGCCGCAAAAATCGATATTATTTCTAAATCAAATTGCCTTAAACTTTGCTGTAATTTAATAAAAAAGAATATAGTTAACAAGATTAAACATATGTTTAAAATTGCCAGAAAAACTCCTCCGAACGCAGCATAATCGAGGAGATAATTATGTGCGCTATCGGTAAACTCAGCAAAGGTATGATTAGCTGCTCTTTGATCGCGGTATTGCAGGAAATTTTCACCAAATGAGTCTAGACCAACTCCAAAAATTGGGTTATTTTGAATTAACCTCCAAGCTGACCGCCAAAAATCACCTCTAGATTCTATGGAAACCTTATACAGAAATCTTGAAAATGGACCATGACCTAATGATCCCGAAATAGCTAAGAGTAAACTAGCAAATAAATAAATAACAAAATACGGCAAGATTTTTTTATGGCGATATACCATATACATAAGCAAGAAAATATTTCCTGCAAAGAAAATGCTTACAAAACCTTGAATTGATTGAGTTCGATAAATTACAAATAGCGCGAAGAGTAGTAGTAAAACTTGGTAGTAATATTGATATTTATATCTCTTAACAAATGCAATACTAGGAAAAAATGCCATGGCAACAAAAGCTGAAACATAATTCGGATTGCCTAGGGTACTTATTACTAAATTAGTTCTGCTCTCCCACTTAAATATATCTAATCCGTAACTTTGCAGAACTGCATAAACAGATACTCCAAGACTAGTTATAAATATTCCTGCCAGAATATGTTTTAAGTTTAATTTATTGAAATATCTTATTGAAGTAAAAAAAATAATTAAGCTAGAAAAAAAAGTAATGATACCAAGCAGACGTCCATCCCGACCGTAAATCTGCTGCTCGATTGGAGCTCCACTAAAAATCATTACTAAAATTAAGTGAAGGAGAATCAAGCCTGATGGGTATAAAATTAATTTCCCATATTTTAACCTATAAATAGTACTTACTTCAAAAATTATTTTAGGTAGGAAATAGCTCGCTGTTATGAATAGTAAAGTTTGTTTAGGAATTGCCAGCGAATCCTTGTTAATCCAAGGTGTGTATGCGAATGAAATTAAGACACCAGCGCCAATCAATAATTTAGAGTAGTTTTGAAGAGGAGTTGCTCTCTTGTTACTTGAAATTGCCACATCAAATAGTAACTTAGAAATCTATTTTTTTAAAGTTTCGTATTAAGAAAGTGCTGTGGCTTCTTCTTTAAGAAGAAGCCACAGCACCTATTTGAATCTTAAACGGTAATTATCGTTTTAAGATTAATTTCTGAAGAGCTTGAATCTGCTTGTTGATTGATGCGATCAAAGCAACAATTGATTTCAATATTTCTTCATTTGAAACAGATGTTATACCTGTTCCTACTTTGTAGCTAGGGGCTGCAACTGTAGCGGCCACAGCAGTCAACGCTGAGAAGTCGACTGTTGAAGTGAACGTTCCTGCTGTCACACCTGTTGATAGACCTACGGCAAAGGTATATTCAACTGATCCATCTGCTTTTAGGTTTGCAGTTGCACTACCTGTTGTAGAAATCAGCGTCATCATAGGTGCTGTAATTACTGAAGCACCTGGTGGAAGTGAGTTTGCTGGATTTCCTTTTGAATCCAAGAACTTAACGGTTAGTTTAGCTAATTCACCTTGGATATAACTTGCCTTATCCCAACCTGCTGTGTAGGTGTATGGATTATCTGCACAGCGAGCTGTGAATGCAGGAGAGGTAATCACAGTACCACTTGTGGTGTTTGTGAACTTTACTTTCAGTGGAGCAGAAGACGCAGTTGCGCCACATGTCCAAGTTAATGTTCCCCTGTAGAGGTTACTCGAGGTTGATTCTGAAGTACCTAACACCGTTGTAATCGCTGTGATTAGTGGGGTGTAAGTAGCTGAGTCCCCGGCGAATGTACCGTTATGGGTTTGGTTAACAATATTTCCCGCAGAGTCTTTAGCTGTGATGTAACCAAATTGACCCTCACGAGTAGTACCGTCTCTGCTGCTTAGAGTTGAAGCGTTTGCAGATGAAAGATCACCTGTTAACAAGTCGCCAATCTCTAAAGATGCAACCTCACCCCTAATTGTTACAGTTTTTGTACACACAGTTGTTCCATTGAAACTTACTGTGACTGTAGTTGTAAGCGGTGCACCAGCTGTTGGTTGATCAATTCGAACTGATCTTAACTGACTTGAGCCATATTCAACTACAGTTGAAGCTGTTCCGGCAGAACTAGTTGCTGTGGTTGTACCAAAACTTACCAATCCACCATTTGTTGCAGTTGCAATCAAGTTTCCACTACCTAGAGAGACATCATATGCATCATCTAGGTCTAGATTTAGATACCAACTTTGACCATTGTTGCGGGCAGAGGTTGAATCAGTATTTGAAGGGGCTTGTACCTGTACTGCGGTACCACATTCGCTCTTGGAAGCTGCATATGTTCCACCCGCTGAAGTTGCAACAACGGTAACTGTAATTTGACCAGCAAGAGTTACAGCTGGGGATGTTGTTGTAGGGGCGGTGCCAAGACCATTACTAACATATAGAGAAACTGTATATGTTCCGGCAGTGGTTGGAGCTGTCCATAGTGCTGCAACAGGAGTTGCTGAAGTTGCTCCTGTAAACAGCACTGTGCTGTTCGCAGCATTGTAAGTTACAGAAGTAATACTTCCGGCTGCTGTCATTCCAGCGAAGCTACCTCCTGAAGCTGTTAAGGCTGCTGTTGTTGTAACAGGTGCATACAATGAAAGTACTGCGCCAGTTAATGCTGTTGCAGTTTGAGCGGTTCCGCTAGTAGAGTCTTTAACTAAAAGGCCCTTTGAAGTTGCTGCAACATGTCCTGATCCTATTGCTGTCGCAGAATGAGCATTAGCTGCAACACCAGTGCTTGCCAGAGTAGCAACAATCAAGGAACCATTATCGGTTCCATCATCTGCTGAAACGTTGGCGTCACCTGCGGCTGCAAAAGCAACTGGGGTTGATGCAAAAGAAAGCATTCCCGCAGTAAGTGCTGCTATTGCAGTAAGTGCAATGCGCTTACGTAGTGTCGTTTTCGACATTTTTTTCCTTTCGTTAGTCAGAATCAGGAATTTCCTGAATCTGGCTCGAAGATCTTGTGGATCTTCTAATTCCATAACCTTGTGGCACACACGTGTAATGCCGCCAGGCAATGGAAATCTATTTATTCTGTAGGGGATGGCCCACCATCCGCTTGATCCAATACCTGCAGCATTAAGACAGATGTTGCTAATTGATCAACTGAAAGCTGCATGTGGAGAGATAGATCCTCATTTGAAATACTATTTATATTATTTGGCCTTATTATATTATTTGGCCTCACAGATTTCACAGTAGGTGCTGATTTAGTTTCAACAGGAGATGACATATCTTGATTACTAGAAAGTTGATACGAACTTGTAGTGATTGATGTGTTTGGTTCATTGCCAGTTAGAGAGTTAAGACCAAGGAATGCGGTTAGAACTAAAATAAAGGTCAATGCAATCTTTGATGATTTACCAGTAAACTCTGCTGCCTTCTTGTAGGTTGTAGAGAGAAGATCTAATGCGGTTAGGCCACGCTCTTCATCGATAACAAGTTCAGATAAAACCTTACGAAGTGATGCGCGAGCACGAGAGACTGTATGGCGAACAGCCGACTCTTTAATGCCAAGCTCTTTTGCAATTTCTGCAGTTGACCGACCCTCAACCTCCCACATGACTAGAGCAGCACGCTCTGCTGGAGATAGTAAGGAAAGTGCTTGACGAATAATTGCTGCATCTTCTGCAGATGAAATAGCTTGTGAGTGATCACCAGATACCTGCCAGATTGATTCAACTTCAGCGGTTGCATCATCTAAGGCAACAAGATTTGGTCTACGGTTTTCTGCTCTAAATAGATCAATACATAGATTCTCAATTGTGCGGTGTAGGTAAGAAAGAGCGTGATCATCACTTGATAACTCAGGTGCAGCAAGCATGAACTTGACTAGTGCCTCTTGAGTGATCTCTTCAGCCTTGGCCTTATCCTTCATAATCCGATAAGCATGGGCAATCAGCTCAGATCGATTTTGTGTGTAAAAGGATGAAAATTGGGCAACACTCCAAGACGCAGGAGATGATGAATCAATTACCTTGGATTTATTGGCTTTAAACGCCATTTTGTTACTCCCCTGACTTGAACCGGTTTTGTCTACCACAGAGCCAACCGTCGTTGCCTCTAATCACCTCTACGGATTGCAATTAGGATTGTAGTGAAGAAGGTATAAATCGGACATTTAGGAATATTTCTACGTAGCTAGCTAGGGAGTTAATCATCTTTTGGAGCCCTTTTTTCCCTGATCTGAAAATTTAACCACCTAATCAATCTCGAAAGCACAATTATAACTGCATTTGGTTTTAAAGATTTGCCATCGAGAAAGCCAATATTTACTCCGCGATGATCCTTTCTAACCACAATTTTGCTCCACGGTTTTCCTGCTGTGTTCATATAGTGCGCCCACTTTAAGCTTCCTTCAAAACATTCATTTAATTGTTCTACATTTGGCGATAAGTTATCAACTGTACTCTGTACCCACTGATCAATTTGAGGGATGGTTTGCAAATATTGGTGAGGTATTAATTGATCCCACCGAGCAGGAGCTAATAATGCAGCCGGTTTACGAAGGTAGGCAGCTTCAACTCCAATAGTAGAACCAAAAGTGAATACTCCAATAGCTTTACTCAATAGATCATAACTGTTTACTTTAGAATCAAAATTATAAATTTTAACATTACTGGCTTCTGAAGAGATGGCTTTCCACCTTAACTTATCCTGCTTAGACTTGTTACCTTGGTTTGGATGGACTCGAATGACCAAGGACAACTCAGGATGTGACTCGAAATATTTTATTAACTCGGCCACACAATTTAGTTGACTGCCCCAACTACTTTGCCAGGAATCAGAAATTGAAGCTACTTCATCATCACTGCTTGAGAAAAATACAAAGGTCCTTGGAGACAGCCTATACGAAATTTCAAAATTAGTTTTTATTGCATATGCTTTACTACTTGTGGTTTGATGATTCTTAAACCAACTTTCAATTAAGGGATAATTCAAAGGATTTGTTTGACAATGAGCACTTATTGAATGTTGATGTTTAAGTCGATCATGGGGAGATTCTTCATGTAAAATCCACCTTTCTTGATTAAAGCCTTCTCCACCAATTTCAAAATACTTCAACTTTATATCATTTTTTCTGGCGAACTCTACAACGGTTCTTTCATGGAAAGGCCTTCCATTATAAATCCAAATCTCATTGCTACTAGAGTTCAAATTTAGGCCTATTAAGTACTCGAATATTTGAAAGTAAGTAAATCCTAGATTTGTAATCAAATTCTGAAAATGATTTAAATTAGGATTGGAGTCTTTTGTTAATGAAATCAGATAACTACTTATAGCCATTCCGATAGATGTATCGCCCCACTTAACTTTCTGTAAACTATTCAAATCGATAAATTCGCTAAGTAAATTTGATTTCCCTCTATCTTGCTTTAAATTTGCATAGGTGAATGTAAAATTTGTATCAGAACCACTGAATTGCTCCTTGAGAAATTTTGACATGACAACTTCTGGTGCTGGTATTAAACGACTTTGCCTGCAAAAATTTTGATGTACATTTATCGGACAAACAAATAAACCTTTTCCCAAAAAATGTACTTCTATGTTCTTGTATTTTCTAGATTCAACTAATATTGATTCAATTAAGCTTCCAAGATGAAACCAACTTTGCTGAAACAAAAAAACTTGGAGATTTTTCATTAGAGCATTAGTTTTCGAGCAAGCGCTAGATCACTCTCAGTATCTATATCAAGTGCTGATATTTTTGATAGTTCTATAGGGAATAGGTTACTTTCAATTAGCGATTTTCCTTCATAAAGTAAGTGCGCTGAGGTCAAATATATTGCACTCGTCTCTAAAAAAATTTTTTCTCTATCTTGACTTACTCTCGGCTCGATTCTTTCAAAAATTCTATTCCTGACCCTTTCTAATCTACCCTCTCTAAAATACCAAAAGTCATTCTTCATAGATTGAACTGATATTGCTTGATCATATCCTTTTAGTTTAGCTTCGTTGTGCCAAATTTCAAGAAATAATTTGAGGTCATTAGCCGTCCGCAACGGATTGGTCGGCGGAACAAGTATTACTTCTGTTTCTGACGGAACCTTGTAAAAGTTCAGAATCTCTCGAAGGGCATCTTCAGAAGAAGCTTGATCGGTTGAGTTACGATCACTGCGTTTATGAAGTACTACTTTGCTACCTAAATATGGGGCTAGTATTTCTTCAGAGTCTGATGAAAGAATAGTTTTAATATTATTTCCAATACAGCAATCAACTGCATAATCAACTAGAGATTTATTATTGATTTTTTGCTGATTCTTCTCATGTAACCTCTTTGAACCTGACCTTGCTAGAATTATACAAATTTGCTTTTCACTAACTATCATATTTTTCACTCATAATTTTTCGAATAGAAATTATTTTCTGAATTTTTCTAGTTTTATCTATCACAGGAATAAGTAAAATACCATGCTTAGTGAATAATTTAAGTGCTTCTTTCTCCGGATCTGAAATTTCACTACTAATAAATATAGGATTTGGATTTATTACTTTATCAATTGGGGTGATTAATTCATGTCCATTCCATATCGCCTTAAGTAGATCTCCTTGGCTAACTACACCATAAAGTTTTCCGCTGGAGTCTTCAAGAATGCATGTGCGCTCATGTTCTGTTCCAATATGCCTAATTAGGTCCGCAATAGTTAATGAATCATGATATTGCATCAAATACACTCCTTAGTATGCGATCTGCTTCATTAGAAATTTGGAAGTTATCGGTGTGGTTTCTAAAATCTTTAAAATTCTAGCACTTGAATCTCCACGGCCATAAGGATTTTCAGATTCTCTACATTCTGCTCTAAATTTGTCAGATAATGCTTTGGTTATTGCGTCCAAAATCGATTCTTCACTATAGCCACAATCAATAACATTTACGCCTCGGTAGCGGTCTACTTGCCTTGGTCCTAAATTTATTGCTGGTTTTCCAAATGTAGGGGCTTCAAGAATTCCGCTAGATGAGTTACCTATTATAAATTCACAATTAGAAAGCAGAGCTAAGTAATCAAGTCTATTAAGGTTTGCATAAAATCTATCATTTACTTTTAAATTTGAAATTATCAGTTTCTCAATCTGAACGCCTAAAGTGTCATTGTTTGATCCTATCCAGATAACCGGTAGATCTAATTCCGATAGTACTTTTACCAAAACACCAATTCCTAATTCTGATCCTTTTAAATCTTCTGTGACGCCATGAAAAACTGAAAGAATAAACCTTTCTGAATTAACTACTGTCCGCTCTAATAGCTCTTGAAGTGAAGGAAGTGTTTGGGTCCATAAGTCGTCAAGTTGCGGAGCTCCTGTGATCTTTACCCGCTCTGTATCTTCCCCACTTCTAATCAATCTCTCGGCAGCATCCTCGTTAGCAGCAATGTGAATATGGGCATATCTTGCTATGGCATGTCTATTTTTCCCATCAATATTTCCGCTTCGCTCTCCGGCTTGAATATGGCAGATTGCAAGATTGCTCAGAGATGCCACAATTACAAAGGCTAGTTGCTCTACCCGATCACCCGAAACTACCACCCAATCATATTTGTTGTTCATCAACCAATCAGATGCACTTAAAGTTACCAAACCAAATGACTTAGCAAGAGCTATATTGTCATCACC
>Ga0214917_10005881_pt1 | contig 12937 bp, 12 predicted proteins | sample LL_1208_BB_MetaG_FD_177983 | JGI IMG/M metagenome (GOLD analysis project Ga0214917, IMG submission 177983) | Freshwater microbial communities from Lake Lanier, Atlanta, Georgia, United States - LL_1208_BB | ecosystem: Environmental > Aquatic > Freshwater > Lake | place: USA: Georgia | collected... | reverse complement strand
CGCCGGTGATTTCCACGAGTGGAACCTTGGGTAGTGTCAGTACGACTTATGGCACGGCTTCGCCGATTCCGACGACTTTCCGTCTAAGTGGAGACAATCTGGCGGGACCGATTCAGGTGTCGGCTCCAAACGGGTATGAGGTTTCGGCCAACGGCACGGACTACCTGTCCTCGGTCACCGTGGGAGCGGCGGGAACACTTTCGCCCACGACGATCTCTGTCCGCCTGGCCTCGACCACGGTGCCGGGGACTTACACCGGCAATGTGGTCTGCAGCAGTCTGGCGGCCACGGTGGTCAACGTGGCCACGGCGAGTAGCACGGTGGATAAGAAGACGATCACGATTTCCGGCATCAGTGCCGCTCCCAAACCTTATGATGGATCCACGGTGGCGACCATATCTGGAACGCCAGGTTTGGTGGGTCTGGAAGGCCAGGATGCCACCCGAGTCGCTCTCTCTTCCCCCTTGGCCAACTTTGTTTCGGCTAACGCCGGCCAGGATATTGATGTGGTGGCTACCTACAGCCTAACGGGAGCGGCCGCAAGTTATTACAACCTCACGCAGCCCAGTGGATTGATGGCGGAGATCCAAAAGAAACCCGCGACGATCCGGGCGAACGATCAAACCAAGACTGCTGGAACGTTGCTTGTGCTGGGGACTGGGCAGACCACCTTCACCGCAAGTGGGTTGATTAGCGGGGAGAGAATCGCTTCGGTGACCCTATCCGCGAACGGGGGAACCGAGAGCAACGCGCCCGTGGGATCCTACTTCCTGACGCCCTCGGATCCGGTCGCCCCCATCACCATTCCGGCCAACTCTTTCCGGCCAGGCAACTATGCCTTCACCTTTGTGGACGGGACCCTGCGGGTCATCGAACCGCCGCCCACCGTGACCCTCGATCAGTGGGCATCCAATTTTCATCTGACCGGGGATAACGCCCTCCCCAGCGCCGATCCGGATGGGGATGGAATGAGCAATCTGTTGGAGTATTACCTGGGGCTGGATCCAACGCAGTCGGGGGGAACCAACCAAAACACCATGGTGGTGGTGCCTGGCTCCAACAACACCGTTTCGATGACTTATCGGAGGGCCAAGGGGATCACAGGGGTATCGGCCGCGGTACAGGCCAGCGGTGATCTCTCCTCCGCCAACAGCTGGGACGCGAACGGGGTACAGGAAACGGTGACCGACAAGGGAGATTATGAGGAGGTGACGGCGACGGTGACAAACCCACCAGGGGCCACGAAGATGTTTATGCGGCTGAAGGTGAGTCAGCCGTAATTGTTAGTTGGTGGGTTGTGTGCCCTGAGTTTTTTTGATTTGGCGGCCGTAAAGGCCGCCCCACACCAGCTTATGGTTTCAGTGCCGGAGATAACGTAGGGCGGGCTTTAGCCCGCCGAGCATGAGGTTTTCCGATCGTTCGGTCGCAGCGGCCGTAGGCCGCCCCACACCAGCTCATGGTTTCAGTGCCGAAGATAATGTAGGGCGGGGTTTAGCCCGCCGAGCATGAAGTTTTCCGATCGTCCGGCTGCGGCGGCCGTAAAGGCCGCCCCACACCAGCTCATGGTTTCAGTGCCGAAGATAATGTAGGGCGGGCTTTAGCCCGCCGAGCATGAGGTTTTCCGATCATCAAGCCGTGGCGGCCGTAAAGGCCGCCCCACACCAGCTTATGGTTTCAGTGCCGGAGATAACGTAGGGCGGGCTTTAGCCCGCCGAGCATGAAGTTTTCCGATCGTCCGGCTGCGGCGGCCGTAAAGGCCGCCCCACATGAGCTTCAAGCTAATCCCGCTGTTCGGCGGGGATGGGCAGGATGAGGGATTCGGGTTCGGGATCGGGTTGGGAGGCCATCCGTGCCTTGATTCTTTGGGGGGAGATCAGAACGACGTCCCTTACGAGCCCCAGTTTTTCAAAAATCCAGATCAACCAGGCGGAGGAGTCGGGCTGGGTCCAGTGCATGCCGTGGCGGGCGGAGCGCGGAAAGGCGTGGTGGTTGTTGTGCCAGCCCTCGCCCATGGCAAGCAGACCGAACAGCCAGTTGTTCCGGCTGGCATCGGTGGTTTCAAAGGAGCGTTTACCAAAGGTGTGACAGATCGAATTCACCGACCAGGTGATATGCTGGTTCAAAAAGAGGCGGACAAATCCGCCCCAGACCAGACCCCCGAACGCGCCCAGGAGCATCGACTGCCCGAAGAAGCCCGCGGTCAACCCGCCAATGGCGGCCGGGATGAGTAAACCGGCAAATACCCAGAGCCACCACGTGTTGTTGATCGCGACGATGATGGGGTCTTTGAGGAGCGCGGGGGCATAGCGTTGGATGTCGGGCTGGAAGTTGTCGAGTATCCAACCTGCGTGGGCGTGCCAGAGGCTTTTCAGGGGGCTATGGGGATCCTCCTCCTCGTCCGAATTGGCATGGTGCTGGGTATGGGTGGCGGCCCAGTGCAGGGCGGGCCCCTGCATGGCCATCGAGCCACAGATCAAGAGGAAGGTTTTCAGCCAAGGGTGGGCCTGGAAGCTCTTGTGGGTGAGCATCCGGTGGTAGCCCAGGGTGATTCCGTAGCCGCAAAGGGTGAAGAAGGTGAGGAGGAGGGCGAGGTCAACCCAGGTGACGTACGAGTTCCACAGAAGGACGATTGCGGAAATGATCCCGAAAATCGGCAGCCAAACCAGAGCCAAGAGGATGAGTTTGGTAAGGGGAGTTGTCGCCTGAGCGTGGGAAATGGAGGAGGACAAGGTGCTAGTATGGTTCAGAATATGGATGGGGGCAAGTCCGGGGATCGGTTTTCTTCAATCCGTCACCTCCCTTTCCAATCTTGGGGATGGGCTCAACGGGAACGACGGGGCGGATGGCGCATGACGGTGAAAAAGAAGAGAAACTCCACCGCGTAGATCAGAAGAAGGGCGAGGAGAAAAAAATCGAAACGGGCGAGGGGAAGGGAGGTCAGCCAGCGAAGAAGGCCGTACGCGGCAAGGGGAATCCCAAACATTTTGGCCGAGAGAGCCAGGCGAGGACGCAGTTCCCGATAGCGGGGATGCAGAACGGACAGGGCGAGGGTGATGGCGACGGAACCGATGGTGATCAGGAGCAGCAGAACAAGAGCGATCTCCTCGTTGGCTTCCATCACCCGAAGCGTAGCACGAAATCAGGGCTGGGGACTGATCAGGCGGGAAAGTTCTTTTCGGCGGGTTTCGAGATCCTTCGGGGAGAGGGAGGCGAGGCGGTTGAGGCTGAAATCCTCCACGGCGAAGGAGGCGAGGAGGGTGCCCTCGAGAACTCCGTGGGCCAACGTCGAGAAATGGATCTCCTTTTGGCCGGCCAGGTACCCCGTCAAGCCGCCGGCGAAGGTGTCTCCCGCGCCGGTGGGATCCAGGACTTTCTCCAGGGGAAAGGCAGGCGCGGCAAAGGCACCCTCTTTTCCCGAGAGAAAACAGCCGTGCTCCCCTTTTTTGATCGCGACATAGCGGGGGCCCCGTTCTCGGAGCCAGCGGGAGGCGCGGAGCAGGTTCGATTCTCCAGAGAGAAGGGAGGCCTCCGAGTCGTTCAGGATCAGCATGTCGATCCGGGGCAGGAGCTCGAGAAGGCGGGGCCTGGCGATATCGATCCACAAGTTCATCGTGTCGGCCACGGTGAATTTCGGCTTTGTCATCTGGTCCAGAACCAGGTGTTGCAGGTCGGGGGCGATGTTGCCGAGAAGGACGAAGGGCAGGCTTGTGTGCGCGGCGGAGAGCCGGGGTTTGAAATCGGCAAAAACGTTCAGCTCGGTGGCGAGGGTGTGGCGGTTGTTCATGTTCTCCTCGTACCGCCCATGCCACCGAAAGGTTTTTCCCTTGGCGATCTGGAGCCCGGAAAGATCGATTTTCCGTTTTTCCCAGACGGCGCGGTGATGGGCGGGGAAGTCGTCACCCACGATGCCGATCAGGCTGACGGGAGCATGGAAGCTGGCGGCCAATCCTGCAAAAGAGCCGGAGCCTCCCAGGAGATCGGAGCGGTCCTCCTGTGTGGTTTCAATCCGGTCGATACCGACCGATCCAACGACAAGAACGCTCATGACTCTTCAGCATCCTTGAACGGGGGGTTCCTGCCAAGCCGGGAAAGAATTTCGCGGGCGGCTTTTGTCGGATCCGGGGCAAGGAGGAGATGGCTGACGAGGCAGACCCGGTCTGCCCCCAACGACGCCGCCTCGGAGACACGCTCGGGGTTCAGCCCACCGATACAAAAAAAGGGAATGGTGACCTTGCCCGCGATTTCCCGGATTTTGGAGGGACCGATGGGTTTATAGTCGGGTTTGGTCCCGGTGGCGTACAAGGGGCCGAATCCGAGGTAGTCGGCACCGAGTGCTTGCCCGGCTACGGCCTGGCAGGGGGAGTGGGAGGAGAGGCCGAGGAGTGTGGCGGAGCCGAGGAGACGGCGGGCTTCCGGAATGCCGAGGTCATCCTGGCCGAGGTGACAACCGGCGGCACCTGACGGCACGACCAGATCGGGATGATCGTTCAGAATGAGGGGGAGGCCGCGTCGGGCCAGCAGCGCGGCCAGAACTTTTGCGGAGGTTAAAATTTCATCTTTCGTGAGTTTTTTTCCGCGAAGCTGAAAGATTCCCACACCGCCCTCCGCGAGTTGGGTCGCGAGGGTCGGCCATTGGGAAGGTGCGGCGTAGGAGGCATCGAGGATGGCGTAGAGGCGGGCTTGGAGAAGTGCGGAGCGGGCGCGGGCAGGATCCAGAGCCGGAGCCATGGATCAGGAGGGGGTTTCGACTTTGCGTTCGAAAAATCGGTCGAGAAAGTGGGTCGAGTATTTGCCGCGTCGGAAATCCTGATCGCGGACGATCCGTTGGCCCATGGGGATGGTTGTTTTCACCCCGCGGATGATGGTCTCATCCAGGGCGCGTTGCAGGCGGGCGACGGCGGTGGCGCGGTCGTGCCCCACGGCGATGAGTTTTCCGATCATGGAGTCGTAGAACGGGGGTATGGAGTAGCCGCCGTAGATGTGGGAATCCATGCGCACGCCGATGCCGCCCGGGGGGTAGTACAGCTGGATCGTCCCTGGCGAGGGCCGGAAGTCGTTGGCGGGGTCCTCGGCGTTGATGCGGAATTCGATCGCATGGCGAAGGGGGCGGAGGTTGTCGAACTCGGCGCCGAGCCGTTCCCCGGCGGCGATTTTGATCTGCTCTTTTACCAGGTCGATCCCATAGACCTCCTCGGTGACGGGGTGTTCGACCTGGATGCGGGTGTTCATTTCGAGGAAGTAGAAGTGGCCTGCGTTGTCCACGAGAAACTCCATCGTGCCCGCGTTTTCGTAATGAACGGCCTCCGCCAGCTTGATGGCGGCTTTGCCCATGCGTTTGCGGAGGTCGTTGTCGATCAGGGGTGAGGGGGACTCCTCGAGGAGCTTCTGGTGGCGTCTTTGGATGGAGCAGTCGCGTTCCCCGACGTGGATTATTTTGCCGCGCTTGTCTCCCAGGATCTGGAACTCGATGTGGTGGGGTTCCTCGATATATTTTTCCAGATAGACATCGGGATTTCCAAAGGCTTTTTCCGCCTCCATCCGGGCGGCGAGGAAGCCTTTGACGAGGCTGACGTCATTGTGGGCGGGACGCATTCCCTTGCCGCCGCCGCCGGCGACCGCCTTGATCATGACGGGATATCCGATCTTTTTGGCCGCTTTGATGGCCTCCTGCTCGGAAGTGACGGGGCCATCGCTTCCCGGTGGGATGGGGACTCCCGCTTTGCGGGCGTTTTCCCGGGCCAACGACTTGTCCCCCATGCGGCGGATTGAATCGGGGGAGGGACCGATGAAACGGATATTGCAGGATTGGCAAACCTCGGCGAAGTGGGCGTTTTCCGACAGGAATCCGTAGCCGGGGTGAATGGCGTCGACGTCCCCAACCTCGGCGGCGGAGATGATCCGGTCGATTTTCAGGTAACTTTGGGCGCTGGGGCCGGGTCCGATGCAGATCGCCTCGTCGGCGGCCTGGACGTGGAGGGAGTCGTGGTCCGGCTCGGAGTACACGGCGAGGGAGCGAATGCCCATGTCTTTGCAGGCGCGGATGACGCGGAGGGCGATTTCACCACGATTGGCGATGAGGATTTTTTCGAACATGTTCGGGAGGGGGTTCGGGAGGGAGGCTCCCGAGGGGGTTAGGCAGGGCGGATGCGGAAGAGGGGCTTTCCAAACTCAACCGGCTTTCCGCTCTCCACCAGAATCTCGGTGATGGTTCCGGACATTTCCGCCTTGATCTCGTTCATCACCTTCATGGCTTCGATGATACAGACCACGCTTTCGGGGGTGACAGCCGTCCCGACCGACACGTAGGGCGGCGCGTCGGGGGCCGGGGAGGCGTAAAAGGTGCCCACCATGGGGGAGTTGATGGAGGGGAGGGTTTCGGGCACGGGGGTGGGGGGCGGGGTGGCGGCAGGGGCGGTTGGGAGAGCTGCGGGAACGGGCACGAGGGTGGGGGCAGAGGCCAGAACGGGGGTGGTGGTGAAGACCTGGGGTTTGCCATCGGAGCCCCGCTGGATCCTGATCTTCGCACCGTCTTTTTCGTACTCGAACTCGGTGAGGCTGTTTTTCCTCATCAAATCGATGACCGCTTTGATCTCTTTAATATCCATAGGGGGACAATATTACTTTGCGATTCGGCTCGAGATCAAAAGAAAAATACTTTATCATTAAAGTAAGATAAAATATGGCTATAGATTAGTATAAAAACCGATAAATTTTGCGGATGGATAAAATGCTTAACCTAGGTCAGGCCAGCGATACGGAGGCAACATACTTCGATAGCCAGAGTTTGATCTATATTCCGGGCGAGGGCGAAACGGAGTTTTTCCAGGGCATCCACCTCCTGGACGACTTCGGGTCGGAGGTTCGACTCCGCGCGTGCCCAGGCGGAGCGGATCAGGTGGGTGATGATATCTTCCCGGATGCGGACCAGTTGTCCGGCCAAGTTGGCCGATTGAGCCGATTCATTTTCTTCGCCCTCGTCTTCCTCTTCGGAACTGATTTGGGTGCTCAGGCGATCCCGGGCGGAGAGAAGAAAGGATTGAAGGAGCGAGGCACGGCGGTAGGCAGCGAGGGCCGTAGGTTCGGAGGATTGGGCCCATTGCCGGGTAAGGTCGTCGATGCCGTGGATCGGGCTGGGGTTTTGGTCGGGAAGAATCGGGAAGGTCAGGCAACGGGAGCGGACGGTCGGGAGAAGCTGTTCGGGTCGGTCGGAGGTAAGGATGAGAAGGGAGTGGTCGGGCGGCTCCTCCAGGGTTTTGAGGAAAGCGTTTGCCGACTCGGCCGGAGGGAGACACATCCGTTCCGCCTCGAGGATCAGGGCGACTTTCAGGGGGGCGCGGTGAGGTTTGCGGGAGAGGGAGTGTTCCAGCTGGCGGACCTGTGCAATCGAGACCCGTCGGGATTTCGATTCCGGCTGAAGAATGAAAAAGTCCGGGTGTCCCTCCAGATCGGCATCCAGAAGGTTGGCGGCCAAGCCGCGGCCGAGGGACTCCAGTTCGGCGGGGGGAGCTCCCGTCAGGAGGTGAGCATGGGCCAAACGGCCCTCCTTGGCGGCGACTTGAAACAGTTCCTCAACGCGGGAGGGTGGGAAAGGCATGGCACAGCTCCTTTTGGATGCGGGAAAAAGTCTCTTCTCGGGAACCGGAGGCGTCGATCAGTTTGACCCGTTTGGGTTCCTGCCGAGCCAGGGTGCGGTAGCCGTCGGACACTTTTTGATAAAAGGGTAGGTCAAGATCCTCGAGACGGTCCTTTTGGCCGACGGGTCGGGGTCGCCGGAGGGCCCGGGCTCGCGCCTCGGCGGGATCGAGATCGAGGACAAGGGTGAGATCCGGTTCGCGGCGGCAAATGGCAAAACGGTTGATGAAATTCACCTCCTCCATCGGGAGTCCCCGGGCATTGCCTTGGAAAACGGTGGTCGAGTCGTGAAAACGGTCGGCGATGATCCATTCCCCACGGGTCAGGGCAGGGAGGATGACTTGACGGACAAGTTCGGCCCGGCTGGCGGCAAAGAGAAGGAGTTCGGTCTCCGGCCTCATCGAATGGCCGGTGGGGTCGTGCTTCAGCAGTTGTCGGATCGTTTCGCCCAGAGGGGTTCCGCCGGGTTCGCGCACCTCGTGAACGTTGAGCTTTGCGCTGCGAAGCCAGGTGAGGGTGGAGGCGATCTGTGTGCTTTTGCCGCACCCTTCGCATCCCTCAAAGGTGAGGAAACGACCTGGAGAGGTCATTCGGGGATGTCGAGGGCCGCCACGGCGAGTGCGGCGATGCCATCGCCCCGACCAATGAAACCGAGCTTCTCGTTCGTGGTGGCCTTCATGTTGACTCGGTCGACGGGCAGGCCGAGGGCGGCAGCGATCTTTTTACACATGGCGGGAAAGTGGGGGAGAAGCTTGGGGGCTTCGGCGAGAAGGGTGGCGTCGACGTTCAGGATGGTGGCCCTCTTTTCTTTCGCCAGGCGGGCTGCCTCAGCCAGGAAGAGGGTGCTGGCGACATTCTTCCATTTGGGATCGGTGTTCGGAAAGTGGGCTCCGATATCGCCCGCACCGAGGGCTCCGAGAACGGCATCCGTCAGGGCATGAAGAAGAACATCGGCATCCGAGTGACCTTCGAGGCCCCGCTCGTGAGGGATGGTGACACCGCCCAGGACAAGAGGGCGGCCGGGAACAAGGGGGTGAACATCATATCCAAAACCAACTCGCAGCATGGAGTGGAGAATGAGCGGGGAACGGTTCGTCGCCAACGGTTTTTACAAAGTTCTTCGCACGCGCTGTCATCGACACGGGGGGAAAAGGGCAATAGTGTGTTTTGATGAACATTCACATTACCCCCCGTCATCTTCCCTTGACCGACGGGATCGACATGTACGTCCAGAACAAGCTTTCCCATCTCGATCACTTTGAATCCCGGATCATGGGGGCGCATGTCGTTCTTTGGCACGATCACAGCGCCCCGCCCAAAAAGCAGTATCGGGTGAAAGTTCATCTGGCGGTTCCCGGTCCGGATATTTTTGCCGAGGCGGGGGAGGAGGATCTTTATGCGGCCATCGACAAGGCGGAGGAGAAGTTGACCAACGAATTGCGGAAACGGAAAACGAAGATGGTGGACCGGAAACGGCATGTGGAGGCACGTCGGAAGGAGAGGGCTCGTCGGTTTGGGAGGTAGTTACTGTTTTTCATGGGGCACAATTGATTTGCCCTGTACAAGCCTAGAAAAGATAAAAATCTAAATACAAATCATTGATAATCAATGTTTTAAAAGTTTTTTATACATAAAAACATTTTATATAAAAAATGTTTGCATCTTGTTAGTAACTTTGGTTTGATTTTTGCCCCATTGGCTGGCTCGGGGCGAGTAACCCTTGGTTGGTTCAGTGGGAAAACAAACACCAAGGAGAAAAAAAATGATCAAGAATATCACACGGATTCTTGGCGTGCTCGCGGCCGTGGCCAGCTTGTCCCTCGCGGACAGCGCCCCGGAAGCTTCCGCTCAAGACACCAAAAAGATGGTTCAAAATAACTTCGTTGAGACCGCCCAGAAGGGCATCAAGCTCAGCGGATATGTGGACGCCGGATATGCGTATAACTTCACCGGTTCGGGCAACTACTCCACCGTAGATTCCCGTTTCGGTTCCGACACCGCCCAACGGGGTGATTTCCAGCTCTATGCTGTGAAAATCGCCCTGGAGAAGGCGTTGACCTCGGAAAACAAGGCGCAGGCCGGATTTCGTGCGGATGTGATGATTGGTGAGGATGCTAACTACCTCTCTGATCGCGCATATCCCAATTCAAACTCGTCCGTTCAAGGTGCATCCGTCGGTACGGGTGGACCGAGCAATGCGGACAGTAATTCGAACGCTTTGTTCTTGGAGCAGGCTTATGTCTCGATCCGCGCCCCGGTGGGCAACGGTTGGGACTTCAAGGCTGGTAAGTTCGTTTCGATCCTCGGCTATGAAGTGATCGAACGTCCTGCCAACATGAACACCACCTACGGCATTCTCTTTAACCAGATGCCTCTTTACTACACCGGATTGCTTTCGTCCTATAAGTTTGACGACTACATCGATGCCAAACTAGGCGTGGTGAACGGTTCGAACAGCGATAATAACACCACTTTGAATCCCAATGTTGGGGACGGCGTGGCTGTTCTTGCGGCGTTGAACATTACCGCACCCGGCGGCAACGCGAACTGGAGCAACAACTTCCAGTACAGCACCGGTGCTGACAATAACACTGCGACGGGTATTTATGATTCGACCGTTCCAACCAACACTGGCGGAACTGCCACGTTGAACGGTCAACCCATCGGAACGGTGACGCAATCTGCCTACAACATTATTTACAATTCGTGGGGAAATTGGGTGCCTAAATTTGCTGACGGTAAGCTGCTGTTTGCTGTTCAAGGTTTGCTCGGAATCACCAATGGTGATTTCTCGGTGAATGGAGCATCCGTCCAAGTCGCGCCAGGAACAACGTTGAGCGGTGACGGGGCTTATAATCTGGCGAGCACCTATTACGGTGCTGGTGCCTACGCCAAGTACCAGTTCAACGACTGGTTCTACTTGGCCAGCCGCGGTGAATACCTTGGCTCCAACAACTCAGCTAAGTTTGGCTCTCAAGGGACGGGAACCACAACTGCAGGAGGCAGCATCACGATCCCCGGGTTGGGAACCGTTTCACCTATTCCCACAAGCAACCACCAGACTGGAAATAACTGGTGGGAGTACACCATCACGGCCGGTTTTAATGTGATCGACAATATGTTGATCCGTGCCGAGTACCGTTTGGATTGGGGTAGCAATATCCAGTCGCCTCAGGGTGGATACGTTCTGCCGAGCGGTGACAATAGTGGTGGACCTTGCCACTACGCTGGTGCGGAAGTTGTCTACAGCTTCTAAAGAAATTTAGAGCAAGACTCTAAAACAAAACCCCTGGGACCAGTGATTGGGTCCCGGGGGTTTTTGTTTTTATGTAGGGCGCCCGTTCGTGGTCGCCGGGGATGAGGCGGGCAGGAGTGCCCGCCCTACATAGGCTTGAGGGTTAGTTGGGTCAATTATCAGATTGGATCCCAATACGTTACTAGTCTGTAAAAATTTTATAAAGCCATATCCATCAGGATTTAAAAACAAAAAACGCAGGCTTTGGCGGCCTGCGTTTCTTGACGAACACCCTCGGAGACATTCGTTGATCAACTAACTCAGACAGGTGAGTTGTAAAAACGTTCAAAAAATATTTGTGGACAGGGTCCTTTCTAGCGATACGGTCGCGTAGTTCATACGGCATTTTGGCCGGCAATCACGGTGCGGTATGAACACAAACACAAACCAAAGGAGATACTAAACAAAATGATCAAGAATATTACAGCGATTCTTGGCGTGCTTGCGGCCGTGGCCAGCTTGTCCCTCGCGGACAGCGCCCCGGAAGCTTCTGCCAAGGACACCAAAAAGATGGTTCAAAATAACTTCGTTGAGACCGCCCAGAAGGGCATCAAGCTCAGCGGATACGTCGATGCCGGCTACAGCTACAACTTCACAGGCGCCGCCAACGGCACCTCTGATGTGACGGGCCGTTTCGGTTCCGACACCGCCGCCAAGGGCGACTTCAACTTGTACGCGGTCAAAATCGCCCTCGAAAAGGCGTTGACCTCGGAGAACAAAGCTCAGGCTGGGTTCCGCACCGATGTGATGATCGGTGAAGATGCCTATTACTTGGCTAACCGGACGTATGAGGCCGCGGAAACTAATGAGAAACAAAACTCTAACTATCTATTCCTAGAACAGGCGTATGTTGCAATCCGTGCCCCTGTGGGTAACGGTTGGGATTTCAAGGTTGGAAAGTTTGCTTCCATCCTAGGTTATGAAGTCATGGAGCGTCCTGCCAACATGAACACGACCTTCGGGTTGTTGTTCGAAAAAATGCCTCTTTGGTATGTTGGTGTTTTGTCGTCCTACAAGTTTGACGATTACCTTGATGCGAAATTGGGGGTTGTCAACGGCTCGAACACAGACAACAACACGACTACCGGTTTAAACGGTGACGGTTGTGCTGTGTTGGCGGCATTGAACGTTACAGCTCCTGGTGGTAATGCGAACTGGAGCAATAACTTCCAGTATAGCAGCAATTCGGACAACAACACGGCCACCCCTAGTTACAATCTTGGTGGTGTATTAGTTCCAGGTGGCTATCAAAACACGAATCCCGAACCCACTTTGAACTTCAATAATGGTCAAGCGTACACGTTCATCTACAATTCATGGGGAAATTGGGCGCCCAAGTTTGCGAATGACAAATTGCTTTTGGCATTCAATACCTTGCTGACCGCTATTGGCGGGGGTGGGGCATACCAACCGTTTGGATACAACGCAGATTATACTAATTATGGAGTTGGGGCTTATGCAAAGTACCAATTTAATGATTGGTTCAGCTTGTCAAGTCGTGGTGAGTACATAGGCATAACCACAAACGCCTATACTTTTGATCTTTGGGAGTACACCCTCACAGCGGGGTTTAATGTGATTGATAATCTCCTCATCCGTGCGGAGTACCGTCTTGACTGGGGTAACAACTCAGTTAACAACTATGACACCGCTGCAGGTGGCCTAATACGTAACGCATCTACAAGTGCCGGCCCAGCTCACTACGCTGGTGCGGAAGTTGTCTACAGCTTCTAAAGATTCTTTAGAACACAGTTAGTTTAGAAACCCCTCGGAGCTAGTGATTGGGCTCCGAGGGGTTTTTGTTTTATGTAGGGCGACCATTTTGGTCGCCGTGGATGAGGCGGGCAAGATGCCCGCCCTACATAGGCTTGAAGCTTAGGTACGGCCCGATCTACGCATCGGGCCGCCAATGACAATTTCTCGGGTTCTCTTGATGGATCGGCTACAAAGAGGGAATGGTTGATCTCCCTTACTGGGCGGTGGTGAACCTACTACGGGGAATCCTATCCC
>Ga0214917_10005880_pt1 | contig 12938 bp, 12 predicted proteins | sample LL_1208_BB_MetaG_FD_177983 | JGI IMG/M metagenome (GOLD analysis project Ga0214917, IMG submission 177983) | Freshwater microbial communities from Lake Lanier, Atlanta, Georgia, United States - LL_1208_BB | ecosystem: Environmental > Aquatic > Freshwater > Lake | place: USA: Georgia | collected... | reverse complement strand
AGAACCAAGGAAGCTGATCCGGGATGAGCCACGTGGGAGGTGCAGTGGAAAAGCCAAGTTTACTCGGCCGACCGCTGCCCATAACTGAGTGGAAACGGGAGGACTGGGTAGGGAGGGAAAACACTTCACCAGGACGGGCGTCGTCCTGTGGAAGACGCAGCGGACGCCGCGGGGGTCTCGGAAGAAGCGGTCGAAGTCCGCCCAGGTGCGGAGGTTGATCTTGAACTCCTCCCGGAGCTCCCGGCGGGCCGCCTCCAGCCAGCAGCCCCGGTCCGAGGGCTCCTGCCTGCCCGCGCAGATGTTCCACAGGCCGCTGTGCGCGCCGAAGCGCTCCCTCCCCAGGAGCACCCTGCGCCGGTCGAAGAGCACGAGCACGCCCACCCCGCGGCTGCAGCGCCGCCGCCGGAGCTCCGCGCAGAAGTTGTGCTGACAGGGGGGCATCGTTGGGTAGCTAGAGGTTTTTCCTTCACTTGATGGCCCGGTCCGCCCAGCCCGTGCGCGGGAGGGGTCCGAGGTAGACCTCGATGTTCTTGCGGAACTCGTTCTTCTTGGGTGCCTTGGCGTTCGGGAGCGCGTCCTTGAACCAGCACTTGAAGAGATCCCAGGCCTCGGTGAAGTGCAGCCTGGCGCCCGGGGACTCCTGCAGGTGGTCGCCGATGAACTGCAGGTACACGTTGTTCTCCTCCTGGTACTTGGCCGTGAAGGCGGTCACGGACGGGGGCTCCCGGATGACGCAGCCGCCCCTCTGGTAGTTCTCGTAGGTCCTGATGAGGACCGCCATGAAGGCCTCGGCCAGGTGGTCGATCTGCTCCGGGAGGGACGGGTCCATGGGCCTCTGCTCCGGCTTGTCGGGGTCCGGGTTCATGACGAACTTGGTCGAAAACTCGAGCACGCGCAGGCGCCTCCAGGTGCCGCCGTCCGTGCTGGGGATGGAGGGGAGGTCGTTGCAGGCGAGGAAGCCGCTGAACTGCGGCTTGAAGCGGACGGGGTCCTTGTAGAGCGCCCTCGCCTCGATCCAGTCGTTCCCGAAGAACTGCTTCATGATGCTGGTGTGCAGCGTGTCGTCGTACTCGGGCTCGAGGAAGGACGCCACCCTCTTGCCCTTGAGCTTGGCGAGGTCGGGGCTCGCGTTGGCGCTGGAGCCCCTCTTCCTGGTCATCATGGTGATGCTGGGGCTGTCGTAGAAGTCCCCGAGCGCCTTGGAGAGGAAGTCGATCATGATGGACTTCCCGTTGGAGCCGGTGCCGGTCCAGATGTCGAGCTTCTGCTCCCTCTTGCGCCCGTGCAGGGCCGCGGCGAGCGTGGTCAGGAAGAAGGCCCGGTCCTCCGGGTTCCGGTGGATCTCGCTCACCACGTGCTTGACCTTCTGGACGTCGGGGTCGTCCTCGGAGTACTCCGAGTAGCTGATGCGCGTGGTGAAGGACATGTAGTCCTCCGGGCGCCCGTTGCGGAACTCCAGCCGGTCGAGGTCGTAGACGCCGTTCTCGAAGACCAGAAGGTGCCGGCTCTCGTTGAGCCGGCTCTCGAAGGCCTCGTCGTAGAACAGGTTGCGGGCCTCCGTCATGACCTTCCCCTTGAACGCCGCGTCCTTGAGCTTCTCCACGAGCCTGTCGATGACGGCGCGCTTCTGCTTCAGCTCCGTGATGCGCATGTCCAGCACCGCGTCGTCGCCGGCCGCCTGCTCCACCTTCTGCCCCTCCACGCGGACCTCCTCCTGGTGCAGGAAGAGGCTCTTCTTCTGGTACTCGCGGACCAGCTCCTCCGAGATGTTGATGAAGAGGGTGTACCCCTCCTGGATCTCCACGTAGTGGTGCGCGCGGAACTGGTACCAGGTCTTGTGCTTGATGCTCCCGCAGACGTACACGCCGTCGTACATCTCGCGCAGCACCTTGGCGATGTCGAAGGACGCGTTCCCCTCGATGGTCCTGGAGATGCGCCGGTCGATCTCCTTCAGCTTGAACGCCTCGAAGCGCTCGGGGGAGTCGTGCCGCGCCCACATCGTGAGGCTGCCCATCTTCAGGCCGTCGTCCTTGGACCGGAAGTTGCGCCAGAGCCCCTTGAAGTCCGTCAGCCCCGCCTTGGTCGGGCACTGGAGGCTGAACGCCCTCCAGAGCTCCATGAACTCGTCCGAGTCGCTGATGTTGTGCAGGCACAGGCCGACCTGGATCCAGCTGTCCCGGTCCACGCTGCGCTCCTTCGACAGCATCCCCACCAGCTCCCGGACCCGCTCCGACGTCTCGCGGTCCACCTCGGGCGAGGACGAGGCCAGCCGCGGCCTGCGGGTGGTGCCCTCCTTCCTCAGCAGCGACCGGTTCTCCAGCTCCTCCTTCATGCGCTCGAAGGAGGCGGCGCGGAGCGGCTCGACCTCGCGGGCCATCTTGACCCACCGCGACGACCGGATGCTCAAGGCGTCCTCCAGCTCCTCCCTCTCGAACTCCACCTCCTTGCCCCCGTCGGGGACCACCTGGTACTGCAGCAGGTACCTCCGCTTGCCGGGCTTGTTGCACCCGAACTTGAGGATGGGGTTCTTCCACACCACCCGGTGGTCCAGGATCTGGTCGAGCCGCTCCTCCGCCAGCGGCACCCCCTCGAACAGGTCCGCGCGCTTGACCTCCTTCAGGACCCGGTCGTAGAGGACGCGGCGGTCCAGCGAGACCAGCCGCACGAACGGGAAGTGGAAGTGGACGCCCTGGTGGAACACCTCTCCCCTCTTCTCGACCCGCTCGTGCTTCATGCTGACCAGGCACAGCAGGTCCGTGGGGTCGTGCACCTTGAGGTGCTGCTGGAAGGTCGACGTCACCACGCCCACCAGCCGCCTGACCTGGGCGTCGGAGAACTCGTACAACTCGGAGAAGGTGAGGTCGACGTCGACGTAGAAGGGCTCCTTGAGGTCCTCGTCGTGGCACTCGCACAGCCCGAAGTCCACGTCGTTCTCCGCGCAGCGCCGGATAAGTTCGTGCACCCTCCGCATGGTCTCGCGGTCCTCGGGGATGAAGTACCGTCCGTACGGGTACGTCAGGCACACGTGGTTGTACGGCATCCCGTCCTTCGACCGGTACGGACCCAGGGTGTTCTCGATCATGTCCAGACCAAAGCTTTTTTTTCTATCTCGGGAAAACCTGCAGTCAGCAGAAGAAAAACGGAGGTCAGGTGACCAAGTTCACGAGGTCGGTGAGGATGATCGTGAACACGAGGAGTCTCAGGCGCAGGCACTGGCTGGAGGAGATGCGGTGCACGTAGAACGCGGGCTTCTTGCACAGCGGGCAGTCTTGGTTCCGCTCCAGCCACCTCGTGATGCACCCCCGGCAGAACACGTGGCGGCACGGCAGCGCGCGCGGCGCGGTCGGCACGGGCTCGAGGCAGATGGCGCAGGGCTCCGCGACCTCCTCCACGGGGGTCAGGAAGGAGGTGAGCTCCGCCTCCTCGGGGAGCTCGTAGGAGGCCGAAGAGATGGCCTGGATCTCCTCGTCGATCTTGATGCAGAGGTTAAGCACCCTCCCCAATTTCACCTCTAGGTCGTCGGTCGTCATGGAGTTTACACAACATTTACTTGACGCCGGCCGGGGGGGGACGCACCCCACTCGTCGGTCCGCCCGAAACTCTTTTTTCCGGGGCAAGGGGAGAGAGTGTGATGTTCGTGCTGTACTCGCTGGAGGGCTGTCCGTACAGCAGCGAGGCCGAGCACATGTTCAGGGAGTCGAGCGCCCCGCACGTGGTCGTGCCCGTGCAGCGCAGGGACAAGGAGAGGTACAAGGTCCACATGAGCACCTTCCCGCAGATCTTCTACGCGACGCGCCGGAAGAACTACCTCCTAGGAGGCCTGTCGGACCTGAAGCGCCTGGCGGCGCTGGACTCGTGCCCCGCGAGGGTGTCGAGGAAGGTCTTCGCGAAGGTGAAGAAGTACTTCTAGTCACACCACGCGGTGGATCAGCAGGCCCCCGCCGCCCACCACCACGAAGGAGCTCGTGGGTGGGTGGCTGTCGACGACCTCCCCCGCCTGCAGCAGCTGGTGCCCCTCCTCCGGGCAGAAGAGGTGCACCTCTCCGCCGGTCACGAGGATGGTCCTCCGGCGGGGGAGCGGCTTGGCGCTGAGGACGGCGCCGGCGGCGCGGAAGCCGTGCCGGGTCACCGCGCCCGGCGCGCAGGTGTATAGGGAGAGGTTGTCGTGCAGGTACCGCTTCTGGAGTCGGACGGAGTAGAGGCCGCCGTCGTTCGTCCCCACCGTCACCTCGAGCGCGCCTCCCGGTGCGAACGCCACGGACACGGACCTGGGGCACTCCGCCCCGCTGCGGAGTCCTGTCTTGCGCAGCGCCTGCACCCTGGGCGTCCACCTCTCCGGGGGCAGTGCGGCCTCCTCGGGGTTGAGCTCCACCACAAACAGGGCTCCCCCCACGTCCGTCGCCACCAGGACGCGGCCCTCGCCGGCGAGGCAGGCAGCGGTCAGGCCGCTGCGCGTGGGGACCTCTGCCCGGTTGACCACCGCCCCTCCGCCCTTCAGCGACAGGAAGTCGAGCCGGCCCGTGTGGCTGAGACAGACGAGCACGCCTGGGGCGACCACCTCGAAGAGCACCGAGTTAAAGGGCGCGGCCGCCCTCCGGAGCGTTTGCTGGGCCTGGTCGCCCTGCCCGGCCACGCAGCAGAACGCCAGGCCGGCGGCTCCGTCAGACACGGCCACCCACGCCCCGTCGAAGGAGAGCCTCGCGACCGGGCCGGGGAGGCAGCCGGGCACGAGGAGGCCCCTCCTGTCCCTCATCCTGAGCACCACCACCCCGCCCTTCCGCGTGCCGCACGCCAGGTCCCCCCCCGGCGAGAAGCATGCCGCGGTCGTCTCGCCCACGCCCCCGGGGAGCCTGAGACGCCCCGCGTGCACCCTGTAGGCCCGGGCTCCCTGCACCAGCAGTAGGAGGAGGAGGACCTCGTCTCCCTTCATGGTTGACCCTGGAAAGCGCGATAAAAGTTGGTCACTTTCGGGGTAGTACATGGACGACGCCAAGGAGAAGCTGCTCCTCGAGTCTCTGACCTCCTACTTCCAGGACCCCGTCAAGTACGGGGTGCTGGTGTCGACGCTGACGGAGAGCAGCTCCACGTCCCTGCGCGTCCTGGACTGGTTCGTGACCAACTACTCGCGCACGCACACGAAGGAGGTGATGCAGGAGCTGGACGACTTCAACGTGTACAGCGACTACAAGTCTCAGCTGAAGGCCTTCCAGAAGAAGTTCTTCGACCCCTTCTGCCGGGTGCACGACAAGAGCAGGCTCCGCAAGCTGAACGTCTGTCTCCACGGGCGGCAGCTGGTGACCACCACCGGGCAGCTGAACTTCTTCCGCTGGGCGATCGAGAACCGGGTGGTCTCGTTCGTCCAGAAGCACAGCGACAGCATCCGCAGGGACCTCAAGGCGAACTTCAAGAAGAGGCTTCGCCGGACGGAGTCTTCTTCCGCGTCGTCCTCGGAAGAGACCCCCACCGAGGAGTTTGAGAGGGCCTACGTCATCTGTTTCGAGTAGGGGGCGCGTCTCTTCAGGGGGCGCTGGCGACCCTGGAGACGTAGGGCGCCTCCTGACCGGGCCTCTTGGTGAGCACCACCACCACGCCCTTCGTGGCGACCTGCACGGACAGGTCGAGGTCGTACCTCCCTCCGTGCGCGTTGAAGTCGTTGAAGCGGTAGTAGGTGACGGGCTCGCGGGTCACCGGGTCGTTGGCCTCGTCCAGCACCTTCCTCGCGCCGGAGGGGTCGTAGATGACGCAGGTGTTCATGTCGAACCTCTGCGTGATGGGGTCCGGGAAGATGACGGTCTCGGAGTTCTGGAGCATGGTGTGGGTGCGGTTGCGGGAGTCGGTGTAGTTGTAGGTCTTGACGCACACGACGGACCGCGTGTCGTAGACCTCTCCCGCCACGAGGACCTCCCGGTCGACCACGACGCTCCCGGTGTTGAGCCGGTAGAAGTCCTTGGTCGTGACGGGCAGGTCCCGGAAGCTGAAGGGCGAGTTGTACATGGTGAGCGGCACGACGGCCTCGCGCCGGTGGATGTAGACGACCAGGACGCCGCTGGTGGAGACGATCTCGGTCATCTTGGGGACCACGGTCATGTTGGAGCGGTCCAGGAAGAGCTCCGGCGAGCTGAGGACGTGCTCGATGCGCGGGGCGGGGGTGCGGTTATTGTAGAGGCCGAGACGGATGTTGGCGATGCTGAGGGTGTCCAGCTCTCCGTTGTAGATGTCCATGTTCACGACCGGGGTGGTGATGTTGAGCTGCTGCGGCTGGTACATGGGCAGGGTCTTGACCACGATCGGGCGGAAGGAGAAGACGGCCATGAGGCGGCGCACGATGTCGCCCTCGTCGTTGGAGGAGACCAGGTCGGGCGCGTCGTAGTGGTGGTACTTGCAGGCGCTGAGCTTGCTCAGGAGCTCGTTGCCCACCTTCTCGTAGTAGCGGCCGGTGCGCAGGGCCAGCACGCACTTCCACAGCGCCACCTGGATCTCGGACCTGATCAGGAGGTCCCGGAGGGGGCTCTCGTGGTCGCACACGGACTCGTTCTTGTCGTGCACCACGTTGATGAGGAGCTCGTAGTCGGGGCCGGTCTGGATCGGCTCGTTGTTCAGCCGGCACTTGGCCACGCCGGCGAGGTTGGAGAAGAGCATCACGTCGTCGATGACCTTGATCTTCGGGAGGAAGAGGGCGGCCACCACCGGGTGGATGTAGGAGAAGGGGTCGGAGTCCCTGTAGTACTTGCCGCTGGTGGCCATGAAGTCCACGTCCTCGTACTCCACCGACTGCTCCACGACGTGCCCATGCAGCCCGAGGTGCGCCTCGTAGACGCCGCGGATGCGCCTGGCCAGGTCCGCCTCTTCCTTGTCGTTCACCTTGGGGGAGACGAAGTCCTCAACCCCGCGGAAGCCGAGCGACTCCATGATCTTGGTCTTCCTGGGCACCGCCACCCGGAAGTACGCGGGGCGGGTGGGCAGCCCCTGCAGGCGGTAGGACACCTCGAAGTACACGGCCGTGCGCAGGCTGGGGTCCATCTTCTCGCACTGCTTGTGGACGTAAGACATGACCTGGCTGTCTGTGAAGTTGTAGCCCTCCACCTTGTTCAGGAGCTTGTTCGTCAGGACGCGAGCCCGCTTCCGCACCTCCAGGTACCTCTTCGTGAAGAGCTTCCCCACCTCCTCCACCTGGCTGTCGGTCAGCTTGCTACGGAACCCCTGCATCATCGTCTTGAGGTCGCGGTCGTTCACCTGGTAGCCCTTACGAATCATCATGGCAAACAGCCTTCCCACGTACTTGTCCAACCAAGAGGCATCCGTGGGCTTCGACGCGTTGTTTCGCACCTCTGATGACATTAGCTTTATAGTCTTAAACTAACATAATTTTTATCCCCACAAAACTGCTGTTTGGATACCTCCCGTTTCCCTCCAATCCGGCCCGCGCTCTAATAAAAAATAAGGAACGTAGCTCTCCTCCGCCGAGCCGGAAGGCCTGCCGCCCCTAGAGTAAAGCCGTCCGTCGCTGGGTGGCTACTTCACAGTGAACTCCGACGGACCCAGCCCGAGGTCAGACCCTCACACCCCCTAGAACTCCACGTCGTCTTCCGTCTCGTCGCCCACTTCCGTCTCGTCGCCCACTTCCGTCTCGTCTTCCGTCTCGTCGCCCACTCCTTGCGCTATAGGAACCGCTGCGGTGGCTGTCTGGGCATGATGGAGTTCCTGCTGGGCTCCGACCCCGCCCTCGCTGGACCCCACTACCCGCACCGAATCCTCCGTAGTAGGGAAGAGGCTGTTGGAGCTCTCCCTGGCGGCACCCCCGCCGCCTCCTCCACTACTCGGTAACAGCTGGCCCCGAGACCACCTCCTGCCCAGCACTCCGCGGAAGAGTGGTGGCCGGTCAACCCCCGTTTCCTGAACTGATGAGGAGAGGGGGCCGGGGTTTTCGTTGCTAGAACCACCAGGCGTGGCGGCACCACCACCGCCTCCTCCACTTTTCCCCGAGGACGCGCTCGTTTTGTAGTTGCCGCGCCTGGGATCCCTGGCGCGTTTCTTCCAGGAGGGCGACTCGTAAGACTTGATGCATTCCTTCGCTTGGTTGGTCGTCAACCCGCCACCACTCGTGCCACGAGGACACCTCCGCTTCCTCCCGTAAGTGAAAGTGCACTTGACTCCCATGAGTCCCACTGTCCTCTCGTCGAGGCAATTCTCCAGTATCCTTTCGCACGCCTTTTTGCTCTTCTGCTCAAGGTGGGACTTGCAGAAGGGTCTGTCCAACCAGTGTCCCACGACGCGCTGGCTGCGACACCCCTGAACGCTGCAGGCGCCTCCTCCTTCGGCTTCTTCACCTGCCTCCTCGGCGTCACCCTCTTCGGCGTCACCTACTTCGGCGTCTACTCCTTCGGCTTCTTCACCGGCCTCCTCGGCGTCACCTCCTGAGAGCAGGTCGGCCTGCGTTGCCGACACCATGGCCCCACCGCCACCGGCCCCGCCTCCAGGCTTCAGCCTCTTCGCTTGGGGGGTCTCCTCTGGAGGCTCCGTGCTTCTCTGACCGCGAGACTCTCCAGGACCCCGTTCTCCCCCTTCGGCTTCTTCACCGGCGGCCTCAGCGGCACCGCCCTCCTCGGCGTCACCCTCTTCGGCGGCGCTGTCGTACTGGTTGTCGTCGTCGCTGTTGTCCATCGTGTTTCGTGCGCCGTACCGGTCCTTCTGCGCGGCCTCAATTTTTTTCTCTGTCTCGGTGTATGGAAAAGTGGACCGTCGTTGTCCGACCATATGTCGGATTTGTGGAGGTTTTCTTCCGGGTCAAGCAGGCGCCGGGCTCTCGTCTGTCGTTCTCCGAGGCGCTGCGTGACCTGCAGCGGGGAGGAGAGGCCGCCAGAGCGCTCGACTCCTTCCTGCGCAACTTCAAAGACTACCGCACCTACTTCCTGGAGCTCCCCTGGGTGAGCGGAGAAACGGCCAGCTCGAGGGAGTTCACGCTGACGCTGACGGACGCACCGGAGCTCCGGGGGACCCTCCCCGACCCCTCCAGCTTCGCCACGATGCTACGGGCGGAGGTCAACAGCTTCCGCTCCCTCTCGGGAGACGCGCTGCTGGTCTGCCCCGGACCCGACCGGGGCGCGGCGGACTGCTCCAGCATCGGCCCCTTCGTCAGGACCGCGACGGCCCGACTCCGCCAGAAGCTCTTCGCAGAGTGGGCGCGGGTCGTGCTCGAAGAGTGCCTACCCGCAGACCCCAAAAAAAGGTTCTGGATGTCGACCAGCGGCCTGGCAGTGCCGTGGCTGCACCTCAGGATCGACACCAGACCCAAGTACTACAAAACCAAGCACTACAGGGAGTGAAGAGACGCGCCCTAGAAGACGTCCGAGAACTTGACCCCCGTCGGCTGCACCAGCGTGCAGGACTTGAGCTTGAGCCGCACGTTGAACTCGCGCTTGTTCACGCTGTTCTGCCACAGCTTGCTCACGAAGACCACCGGCTTTTCCAGGACCACGCCCAGCCTGAAGAGCGCGCGCAGGTCGTCCAGCGTCTCGAACTCCACGACCTTTCCCTCCGGGTCCAGCAGCTGCGTCTTCCTGTCGCCCGCGTAGTCGAGCACGAGCTTGGCCTTGAGGACGCCGTGGTCGTCCTCGGCGAGGCAGCGGTTGTAGACCATCTTCTTGGTCTCGAGCAGGGCCGCCACCTCCGGCGTGAGGCTCTCGAAGATGTCGTCGAGCCTCTGGAAGAAGTGCAGCACCCCGTCCCGCGGCACGAACGCGAGCTTCGTCTCGCGGAGGTTCGGGCCGTCGAACCCCGGCGCCGGCAGCCCCACGCTCGAGTTCCCCTCCTTCTCCAGCGCGATGGCCGGGAGCCGGAACACCGACGGCTTCCCCCGGAAGAAGACGCGCAGGAACTTCTGCTTGAGCGCCATGGCGTCCTCCGACGGGAGCTGGAACGAGAACTGCGCGGCGTCCTGCACCTCCTCCGCGGCCACGGGCTCGCCGGCCCCGCCCTCGGAGCCGCCGCCCCCACGCGACCCCTCCCCGGTGACCTCCAGCTCCAGCAGCCTCCCGAACACCCGCTCGCCGGACCGCTCCACGACCGCGGTCACCGAGCACGTCAGCACGCGGTCCCCAGAGAGCAGCGCCTCCAGGCTCTCGGACGACCCCACCACGCGCGTCGAGGCCGGCGTCGCGCGGAACTCCACGCTGTGGTTCGTCGTCCCCTGCTTGGTCGTGTACTCCTTGACCAGGTCCGCCACGCCCGACCACTCCGCGGGGTCCACCAGGAAGCGCACGTACGTCGCCCGTTCGTCGAAGGCCTTGACCCCGAACTGCGTCGACAGGCGCAGGCCCTCCGCCCGGAAAGGCACCCCCTCCCTCGCCTCCTGCAGCGGCACCCAGGACGGCGCGTCCGTGTAGCCCTCCACCAGCTCCAGCGACTTGAGCCGCAGGCTCGGCTGCGCCCGGCCTCGATCCGGGAACACCACGTACTCCACCTGGAAGGTCGGCACGACGCCCAGCAGCCTGCCCGGGGCCAGGTCCAGGCTGCCGCGCAGGTCCTCCGCGGGGAAGCCCACCAGCCTCGTGCCCGCCTCCAGGCGGAACTCGGACACCGGGACCACCTCCTCCCCCGGGCGGGCCGCGGCCAGCGCCTCCTCGAGCCCGCGCAGGAACGCCCCCCAGGCCTCGCCCTCCGCCCGGAACGGAAGGAAGGTGATGGGGCTGCCCTCGATCGTGCGCACCCCCAGCAGGGGGTTCACGAGGACCGGGTCGCCGCGGCAGAAGCACAGCATGCCGTGCTCGTCGACGAAGTCACCGTAGAGGTTCTTGCCCACCGCGACGGGCGCCGCCGGGGTCCCGGAGAAGCCCCGGAGCGGCCCGGCCTCCTCCGGCCCGAACTTGATCTTGACAAACTTGGCCTTGAAGAGGAAGTAGCGGCGCCCGTCCTTGGTCGAGCAGAGGTCGGCCGTGAACTTCAGGTTGGCCAGGTGCGGCCGGGTGGCCACCTTAGCCCGCAGCTCGTCCAGCGAGTCCGTCACGCTGCGGGCGTCGTAGTCCCACACCCGCGTCCTGCAGGCCCCCTTGACCACGTCGAAGCGCACGTCCACGAAAGGCACGTCCACCTCGAACACCTTGCGCAGGATGGCGAGCCCCTCCTGCAGCTCCCCCGTCACCTGCGCGACCCGGAAGGAGCGCGCCTTGTCGTTGTTGACCCGCAGGGCCACGTCCCCCGTCTTCAGCAGCAGCGGCTGGCCGCGCTCGTCGCAGACGCTGCGGATGCAGAACCCGTCCGAAAGCTCCCTGGCTTCCGTGGTGCAGATCTTCTCGGCGGCGGCGATCATCATTCCTGGGACCGAGAGTGGAACGAACCTTTATCAGGGGTCAAAAAATTGTGTTTCCTAGTAGCATGGTTCCTCCTGATGATAGTTCGGTCCCTGATAGCCTGGCCCGGTGCGGCTCCGTCAAGAGCAGGAACAACGTCCACACTCGGTGTCCGAGCCGCGCGCTCTCCAAAGGGGGCCTCTGCAGGAAGCACTCCGGCCAGAAGCTGGTCCTGCGTTGGCAGGAGGGGACGCTGGACCCCGCGGAGTCGGACAACGACACCGACCCCGTCTCCCTCGAGCAGTTCCTGGAGACCGACCCCGCGACGGGGCAGAAGACCGTCCTGGTCCCCGGCGTCCACCTCTTCTCCTACCGGACCACCGTCGGCGACAAGGTCTTCCAGCGGACCCTGCTCGTCGACAGCCTCAAGAAGGTGGTGGACCACCGCTGCGTCGACCCCTTCTCGAACCTCCCCTTCTCGGAAGAGTTCATGGCCTCCGCCAGGGAGTGCATCCTGCAGAGGCAGCGGATCACCAGTAAGCGCATGCGGATCATTCTCTCCCTCCTCGACCAGTTCGCGCTCCTCAGCTTCACCGTCGACCCCGCCTGGGTGGAGAAGCTCTCCGCGAGGGAGCTCCGCGTCTGGCGGCAGGAGACCCACTCCCTCACGGCCCGGACCGGGGGCACCCTCCCGGCCTCCCGTCCCCCGGGCTCGTGGAACGGACTGCTCCAGGAGCTCCTCGACGTCTCCCTCCGGAACGGGCTCGGGGCCATGGTCGTCCTCTCCTCGCTCGCGGTCGTCTCCCGCCCCACCCGAGAGGCCTACCCCGACCTCCTGCGGGCCTTCTTCTAGGAAGAAGCCTTTTCGAAGGTCTCCCAGACGGCCTTCCGGAAGTTCTCCTTCAGGTCCACCGTGTGCTTCACGATCTCCTCCAACGCCTCCTTCAGGGCCCTGAAGTTAGGCGTCGTAAACCAGCGGGCAACTTGCTCTGCACTCGCCATCGATTCCTCTTGCACAACGCTTTTGTAATCCAAAAGCACCTTCGCGACCTCCGGCTTGTCTTCGGTCCACCACGACTTCCCGAGCTCTTTGTTGTACGGCCAGTCGTACAGCGTCAGCTTTTTCATCCCGATCGCCTCCATGTAGGAGTGGTCTCCTGTTACCACAACGGGATCTCGGGGTCACTTTTCCCTAACATCCTCAAGAACTCATCGTGGGGTAGGCTGGAGTACTCCTCGAGGAGGAGCACTACTTCATCAGCAGTCTCGGGGGGGACCAGGGTCAACGTGTTCCCCCTCTTGAAAACGCGGAATTCCCCCAGCACCGTCTCTCCAAAGTCTCCTGGGGCGTAGTTGGTGTGAACCTTGACTTCTTTCTTGTCAGGGTGGTTCACGGCGATGTACGCTGCAAGCGTCACCAACAACCGTTTCTTGGGCTCCTGACCCTCTTCTCGGTGTAACGGTCTGTCTAAAAACTCCTGCCTCCACAGGATATTTCTAGCCAACACCGTCAACATGTGTCATCAGGTAGTGGTGTGGTCTCCAACAACAGGGGACCACAACACACCCTCACGGTCGATAACCGTGATCCGAAGACCACGGCTACCAACTGTTCGTGCATCGGAACTTTTCAGCCGTGCGCTATCTTCGAAG
>Ga0214917_10005879_pt1 | contig 12940 bp, 10 predicted proteins | sample LL_1208_BB_MetaG_FD_177983 | JGI IMG/M metagenome (GOLD analysis project Ga0214917, IMG submission 177983) | Freshwater microbial communities from Lake Lanier, Atlanta, Georgia, United States - LL_1208_BB | ecosystem: Environmental > Aquatic > Freshwater > Lake | place: USA: Georgia | collected... | reverse complement strand
GCGGGTTGACAGGTGAAGCGGCCACGTCGAGCACCGCGTTGTCGGGCGACCAGATGCCGGACCAGCCGCTGCCACGCACCAGGCCCGCGACGACATCGACGTCGACGATGCCGGCGGCCGTGGTTCGCCAAGCGTCTCCCTTCCAGCGTCGGCCCGCACCCCAGGCGAGCCCGCTCAAGACCGCGACCAGGACCGGCAGCGTGAGCCAGGCCACCGCCGCCCGGCTGCCGCCCCGGCCGGCCAGCCACCAGTCGAGCGGATAGAGACAGGCGATGGAGAGCAGGCCGAGCGCGGCGACCAGCTCGAACGGCACCGGGGCAACTCCCGGAAAACGGTCGATGGCCGCGCACAACTGCCCGGCGAGGTCGAGCCGGCCGTGGGCCGATTCCCCGGCCCTGCCGCCGTCGCCGCCGGCGATGCGATCCCCGAGCAGCTCGACGAGCAGCGTGTCGGTGCCCGGCCAGGAGCGGAACGCGGGGCGATCGATGTCGACGCCGAGCCAGGTGACCGTGCCGAACCCGCGCACATACCGCACCACGAGCGGCAGGTCGGCGGCCGCCCGCCCCTCGAAGGCGAGCACCGTGCCGTCGAGGCGCGCAGCGTCTCCGAGCAGTGGCGCCTCGAGCCCCGCGAGCGCGCCGCGGTCGAGCGGCCGGGCGGCGCGGCCGAACGTCTCGACCGCCGCAAACCGCCGCAGCGGCACGAGCCGCTCGACACGGCCGGGTTCACCAAGCGGCCCCGGCAGCCATCCGGCCGGTATCGACCCTGCGACCGCCACGTGGGCGGCCGACGCACCGGCGATGAACACGAGTTTCCCTCCGCCCATCAGCCAGCCGTCGAGCGCCGCGAGACAATCGCGCGAGAGGTCGTCGTCGGCGCCGTCGAGTGCGGCCCCGCAGACCACCGCAGTGTCGATGCCGTCGAAGTCACGGGCGGTCATCCCGGCGGCACCCGCGGCGAGGTCGCGCGGGCTCGCCACGCGGATCACCCGCGGCCGACCGCCATCTTCGCGGGCCGTGAGGCGGGCGGCCCGCTCGGCCGACTCGAGGTCGCCGATCACCAGCAGCGTGGATTCACCGGCTGCGAGCGCCGGCGGAATCGCGACGAACTCCCGCTGCATGCGGCCCGTGGCGTCGGGCATCTCCACACGGATGCCCCCGGCGGGCCGGCCAAACCGGGCCCGAAACCGCAGCCCGCGACCTGCCGTCGCTGCCGCGGCGGCTGGCGACCGCACCCACTGCCCATCCGGATCCTCGACCGACACGTGCCACGCCGCCTCCGGCGGCGGCTCGCCATCCGGCTTGACGACGATCGGCACCCAGTCGCCGGTGCGGTGCACGCCGCCGATGCCGACCGTGACGTCGAGCGCCGAGGCCGGGCCGCCCGCGATCAGGAGCAGGATCACGACGCTGCAGGGCACGTGGGCGACCGCGCGCATCACGGCTTCTCCGCGTCGGGGCAGGTGCAGGCCCGCTGGCCGCAGCCGGGGCAGCCGGCGCCATACTTCGCCGCGAGTGCCGCCTCGAGATCGACCTCGACGACGTTGGCGATCGTGGCGAGCCAGGCGAGCACGTCGGCGAACTCGAGGGCCAGTTCCCGCTTCGTGGCCGGGCTCGCCGCGCCAGACGCATGCGTGCGCAGGGCCGTCGCCAACTCACCGATCTCCTCCGTGAGCCACATGAACGTTCCCTCCACGCCGCGGGCCGCGTCCTTGTCGTGGTACATCTCGCGAATGAGCCGCTGAAACTCGCGGAATGTCATGGCGATGCGGGCTCGGGGGCGGCCGGGGAACGCGGGGCGAACCAGGGATAGATCGCCGGCACGACGAGCGCCGTGAGCAGCGTGGATGTGACGATACCGCCGATCACCACCGTTGCCAAAGGCCGTTGGATTTCAGCCCCGGAACTCGTGGCCATGGCCATCGGCAGGAACCCGAGGCTCGCCACGAGCGCGGTCATCAGCACCGGCCGGATCCGCACGTCGGCCGTGGCGAGGGCCGCCTCGCGGGCCGAGAGTCCGCCCCGCCGCGCGTGCTCCGCCCCCGACACCCACACCAGGCCGTTGAGGACGGCCACGCCGAAGAGTGCCACGAATCCCACCCCCGCCGCGATCGAGAACGGCATCCCACGGAGGGCGAGCGCCGCGATCCCGCCCGACGCCGCCACCGGCACCGCGCAGAAGATCAGCGCTGCCAGCCGCAGCGACTTGAAGCTCGCGTAGAGCAAGAGGGCGATCAGGCCCAGGACGACCGGCGTGATCAGGAGCAGCCTGCGGCTCGCCGACAGCAGGTTTTCGAAATCCCCTCCCCAGCCGATCACATACCCGCTGGGCAACTTCACGTCGGCGGCGATCCGCCGCCGGGCCTCCTGCACGAAACTGGCCACGTCACGGCCGCGGACGTTGGCCGACACGAACGTGCGCCGCCGTGAGTTCTCATGCTCGATCGACGGCGGGCTCTCGTCGATGCGGATGTCGGCCAGCTCGCCGAGCGGCACGGGCCGCCCGCCCGCCGCCTCGACCGGGATCTGCGGGACGAGCTCCTCGTCTTCACGCCACTCCCTGGGAAACTTCAGCACCAGCGGAAACCGTGGCCGCCCCTCGTAGACGACGCCGGCCTGAATGCCTCCCATCGCCGACACCGTCTGCATCACGTTCACGCCGTCGATGCCGTGCCGGGCGAGCTGATCCTGCCGGGCGTCGATCCGCAGCGTGGGGACGTTGGCCTGCCAGTCGGCGCGGACGTCGGCGGCCCCGGGGATCGCGCGGAGCACGCCCTCGACCTGCTTGCCGAGGTCGCCGAGCGTGGCCAGGTCGTCGCCGTAGATGAGCACGGCCACGTCGGCCTTCACGCCCGCCACCAGCTCGTCGACCCGCATCTCGATCGGCTGGCTGAAGCCGAAGTTGGCCCCCGGCACCGCGGCCGACAGGGCCGCCGACATCCGCTCCACGAGCGCGTCGCGCGAGACGTCGGCCGGCCAGCGGCCGCGGGGCGCGAGCATCACCCACACGTCGGTCTGCTGCACGCCCATGATGTCGTTGGCGATCTCGGGGCGGCCCGTCTTGCAAAACACGGTGCGCACCTCGGGAAACTCCCCCAGCACCCGCTCGATCCGCGACGTGAGCGGCACCGAGTCTTCGAGGGTGGCGCTCGGCAGCCGGTTGACCTCGATGAGGATGTCGCCCTCGTCGAGCCGCGGCATGAACTCGGCGCCCAGCCGCAGGGCCACCGGCACGCTCGCCGCCACGAGACCCGCGGCCACGAGCGAGATCAGCACCGGATGGTAGACGGCCAGGCGGGCCAGCGGCCGGTAGGCCCGGTGAAAGAGCCGCATCAGGAGCGGCTCGTGCTCCTCCTCGCGCGAGAGCACCGTCGCGGCGAGCACCGGCATGAGCGTGAGTGAGATCACGAGCGACCCGGCCAGCGCGAACAGCACCGTGATGGCCATCGGCCGGAAGAGTTTCCCTTCGGTGCCTTCGAGAAACAGGATCGGGAGGTAGACGATCGCGATGATCAACTCTCCGAACATCGTCGGCCCGCGGACCTCGATCGCCGCGTCGCGGACGACCGCGAGCTTCGACTGCGACGGCAGCGCCAGGCCGAGCCTCCGCACGCAGTTCTCCACCATGATCACGGAACTGTCGACGACGAGCCCGAAGTCGATCGCGCCCAGGCTCATGAGGCTCGCCGGAATGCCCACGGCCCACATCAGGTTGGCCGCGAACAGCATCGAGAGCGGGATCGCCAGCGACACGATCAGCCCGGCGCGGACGTTGCCGAGCAGGACGAGCAGCACGCCGATCACGAGCAGGCCTCCCTCGGCGAGGTTGTGGAGCACGGTGTCGAGCGTGCGGGCGATGAGCTCGGAGCGGTCGTAGAGGATCTCGAGATCGACGCCCGGCGGCAGCGTGCGGCGGACTTCCTCGAGTTTTTCCTTGGCGGCCGTCACCACGCGCCGGCTGTTCTCGCCGCGGATCATCATCACCATGCCGGTGACGACCTCGCCCCGGCCGTCACGGGTGGCGGCCCCCTGCCGCACCAGCGGGGCGACCGTCACGGCGCCGATGTTGCGGACGAGCACCGGCACGCCGCCGGCCGGGCTGCGCACGATCACACGCTCGATGTCCGCCACCGACTGCAGGAGCGACTCACCGCGGATGAACCGCTGCTCGCCGTTCTTCACGATGTAGCCGCCGCCCGTGCTCGTGTTGTTGCGCTCGAGGGCCTGGAGCACCTCGCCGAGCGAGATGCCGTGCGACGACATCCGGTCGGGATCGATCTGCACCTCGTAGCTCTTGGCGTAGCCGCCGTGGGCGTTGATGTCGGTGACGCCGGGCACCGTCCGCATCACCGGCGCGATGTCCCATTCGAGGATGCTCCGCAGGTCCATCGGGCTCCGGCCGGCACCCTTGACCTCGAACTGGAGGATCTCGCCGAGCGCCGTCGAGAGCGTGCCGAGCTGCGGATCGGCGTCGGCCTGCGCCATCGCCGCCTTCGCTCCCGGCAGCCGCTCGGCCACCAGCTGCCGCGCGCGGAAGATGTCGGTGCCCTCGCGAAACACGATCGTGACCAGCGAGATCCCCAGCCGCGAGATGCTGCGGACTTCCTCCACGCCCGGCAGGCCGCTGACGGCGAGCTCGACGGGGTAGGTGATCAGCCGCTCCACCTCGAGCGGCGGGAGCGTGCCCGCCTCGGTCACCACCTGCACCTGGATGTTGACGAGATCCGGCACGGCGTCGACCGGGATCTGCGTGGCGGCATACAGCCCGCCGAGCGCCATGAGCACGAACATCGCGATCACGAGCGCCCGGTTGGCGAGCGACCACTCGATGACGCCTGTCAGCACCTGCGGGCTCCTGTCTGGGGCGGGCGGCGGACGATTCGCCGGGTCAGCCCTCGTCCTCGAGCAACAGTTCGCTCTTGAGCGTGAAGGCGCCCTTGACCACCACCTGCTGGCCGGCCTCGAGGCCGCTCTTCACCTCCACCAGGCCGTTGCTGTCGGCGCCGGCCTCGATGTTCACCCGCCGGTAGCGGCCGTCTCCTTCGGGCACGAACACGAATGCCTGTCCCTCGTGCCGCACGACGGCGGCGGCCGGCACCGTGGGCACGTCGCGCAGCTGCCCCTGCGGCAGATCCACCCACACGAACATCCCCGGCTTGTAGTGGGCGTCGTCGTTCTCGAGTTCCGCCACCAGGGGCACGCTCCGCGACTCGGCCTCCACCGTGGCGCCCACGTGACTGATTCGGGCGGTCGTGTCGTGCTCGGCGGAGCCGGGGATGTTGACCTTCACCTGCTGCCCCTCCTCCACCTCGACCATCGTCCACTGCCGTTCGTGGATCTGGGCCCGTACCCAGAGCGTGCCCGTGTCGGCCACGACGAACAGCCGGTCCCCGGCCTGCACCCGCTCGCCGCGGGCCACGAACACGTCTTCCACGAGGCCGTCGAACGGCGTGCGGAGCACCAGCGCGCTCAGCGCCCCGGCCGCCGCCTCCTCGCCTTCGACGTCCACCACGCCATCCGCCGCGCCCTTGCCGCCGACGTCGGCCTCGAGTTTGCTGCCCACGAGCGTGCGCAGGTGCTCCTTCGAGATCTGCACGAGCCGCTCCGCCTGCTCGAGGGCGGCGGTCGCCCGGTCGCGGTCCTGCCGGGTGAGGAATCGCGCCTCCTCGCAGGCGGCCATGAAGCTGGCCTTCGCCACCTCGAGGTTGCTCGTGCGCTCCTCGATGATCCGGCCGGAGAGCACGCCCCCTTCGCCGAGTTGTTTGGTGCTGGCATTCACCTTCTCGACGAACACGAGCCGTGAATAGGCGCCGAGGATCTTCTCGCGGTAGGCGCCGAGCACCCGCCCCTTGAACTGCTGCTCGACCGTCTCCAGCGGCGGCCGCGTGGAGAGCACCTCGAGGAGCGCGGCCACGTTGTCGGCGATCGTCACCGACCAATCGGCCGCTTTCTTCTCGATCTCGCGGTCGGCCTCGCGCTTCCGCACCTCGTCGCGGGCGAGGCCCACGGCGGGGCTCGACACCTCCGCGAGCGAGTCGCCCTTGCGCACCTTCTCGCGCACCTGCACGAACACCCGCGCCACGATGCCGTCGACGGGGGAGGCGTAGTCGAGCCGGTAGCGGGCGTCGTAGTCGAGGCGGCCGGGAACGGTGAGGTGTTCCCGGATCTTTTTGATCTCGACCGGCGCGAGGGCGATGTCGGCCGCGCCCGCAGTCCCGGGGGGCAGCGTCACGATGGCGTCCGACACCGCTCCCGCGGTCGAGACGGCCGCCTGCCGCGGCTCCCCGGCGTGCTCGTCGACGCCGGTGAAATGGTGCGTGGTCAGCCACCACCAGGCCAGGCCGCCCGCGGCGAGCAGGGCGGCGGCGGTGAGGCCGCGGCGCAGTCGGGCCAGGCGTGTCAGGGCGACGGGCGGCACCGCGGCGTGGAGGGGAGCGGAGGATGACGACATGGCGAGGCCTACGTCAAAGTCTACCTCATTGCAAAAATAGGGACGGGAGCGGATTTCCCAACCCGGATCTTCGGGCAGTTCCCGCGGACAGGAAATCCGCTCCCGTCCCTATTTCAGCCCCACTGCGTCCAGGAGCCGGTCGCGATCACATAGCCGCTGACCAGCGCGTTCGTCGTGGCATGGGCGATGACCGCGTCGGCGAGGCTGCGCCGCCAGGCGAGGGCCCCGGCAAAGAGCATGCCGACCACGGTGGCGGCGAGCCAGGCCTGGCCGTGCAGCGCTCCGAAAGCCACCGACGAGACGATGAACGACAGCCACGTGAGCCGCCCCACCGGCACACGCTCGGCGTCGGTGTCGATGCAGCGGCGCACGACGAACCCGCGGAAGAAAAGCTCCTCGGCGATCGGCACCGTGACGGTCGAGCCGATCGCGCGAAACAAGAGCCAGATCGCGGCCCACGGTTCGCCCAACTGCAGCGGGCTCAGCGCGGCGGTCTCTTCCTCCGAACCCGGTCCCGGGGCCAGCCACATCCACACGGCGAACGACACCGCCCCGATCGCGACCGGAACGAACGAGAATCGCCAGCCGCGGAGCGGGTATGCCCCCTTCAGCCACCAGAGCACGGCCACCATCGCGATCACCCGGATCGGGTAGAGGACGTCGAAGCCGCTGGAGAACGCCCGCAGGAGCATGGTGATCGCGGTCAGCGCCACGAAGGGCACCACGCAGGCGGGAATGGCGAGCGGTTCCTCTGCCGGCGCCGCTTCGCCCGCCGCCCGAGTGTGCTCAAGGCCCGGCGCCGGCGGGGCGGAGTCCGGCGGCGCCGCGTCGAGCGCCGCAGGATCGGTGAAAAACGGGATCCGAGACGCCGCCCAGATCGTGCCCAGCCCCACGGTCACGAACGCGATCCAGCCGGCGGTCGAGTGGAAGCCGTCGACGGCGATCCGGGGCGAAATCCAGATCCCGACGAGAATCAGCGCCGTGATCCGCACCAGGTTGGCCAGCCAGATGAGCGCGACCCCGATCGGCACCAACAGGAGCGCCTGCGGAAATCGGTGGATCTGGCGAAACCACCAGAGGTAGCCGGCGAGCAGGGTGGCCACGAGGCCGATCCCCTGGAAGCCCGAGCATTTGTGCTCGATCTCGACGGAGAAGGTTTCGGTGCCGACGACGAACGGCCTGGGCTGGATGACGGGGCCGTCGGCGAACGGGGCGAGGAGCAACTCGACGAGGCGAATGGTCGTGCCGCTCGTGAAGTCCCAGAACCGCTGCGTGAGGTAGGCGTTTCCCACGACCGCCGCGCCGAATGCCGTGCAGCCCGCCGTGATGGCCAGGAACTCACCGGCGACCGCCGCCCGGGGGGCGATGCCCGCCAGCGTCGCGAGAAACCAGGCTGCCGCCGACGCCACAACGGGCAGCAGGCCTTGGCCATCGCGAAGTGCCTCCCGCAACGGGACGTCCGCGAGGGGGGCGAGTGCGGCCACGAAGCCGATGAACGCGGCCACCTGGCAGACGAGGGGCAGCCAGCGCACGCGGAGCCGCGCGTACTCCGCTCGGTGGCGATCGATGTGCCACCACCAGCCCGCGAGCATCACCCCGGCCGGCACGCCCGCCCAGGCGACCGCCGCGTCGGCGCCGAACCACGACCCGAACCGCCACCAGATGACGAATGCCTCGATGGCCGTGATCGTCCCGATCACGGCCATCGCGTGCCAGTCGGGGGCCCTGCTCTCACCCGCGGCCTGAATCCGGGGTGCCCCACAATGCTGTGGAACCGTCTCCATTCGTGACATCCATACCAAGTGCAGTAACGGGTGTTCGCCTCCAGAGTGTACGGTGAAACCGGGGGGTTATCTCTACGATCGGCCGAGTTCCTGCGAGTGCCGCGTGAGACCGGCCGACCTCGTGCCCCGCCCTTATCGACCGATGAAAAGTACATTCACGGGTCACGACGCCGATTCCCCGTCGCGTTGCGACGGCAGACCGCGAATCCTCTTTTCAAACCTCGAGAGAGCGCCGGTACCCCTGCAGACCTTCAACGAGCCGGGGGTGTCGGCTCGGGGGCCACGTTCAAGGGGGGCAGGTCAGCGGGGGGCAGCCGTCGGGGTCGTCGATCAGCTGCTGGAGCCGGGCGGCGTGCTCCGGCACGAGCCGAGGCAGCCAGGAGGCGTCGATGAGGCCGAGCGCGAGCATGTCGAGGAGATGCGTCTGATCTTTACGGCGGAACGAATTCAGCTTCATCCGCACGAGGGCCTCGAGCGTCACCACCGTCTAGTCGTCGGCGGGCACGCTTTCGGTCACGTCGGGCGTGGGCAGCGGATACGACTCGCGAACCTTCTCGCCGGCGAAGAGCAGATGGACTGCGTCGCGGCGACTGCCGTTCGGGCCGTCGATGAAGCAGACGGCGTCCATCACCGTCGCCCGCACGAAGCCGGCCGCTTCGAGCGCCGCCGTGATCGCCGGAAGGTCGCTGCGGCGCACGAGAATATCGACGTCCTGCGTGTTGCGCACGGCGGCCCGGTCGACCCGGGCCACCCAGGCGGCCACGGCGTTGCCGCCGGCCATGGCGTAGGGGATTCCGGATTTTTCGAGGGCTGCGGTCGCCCGCAGGGCCCGATCACGAACGGCTTGCACGGCTTCGATCATCCTCTGCCAGGAAAACTCACGGAGTTCGACAGCCACTGGATGGCCTTTCGCAATGAGGTCGCTGACGAGCGGGAGCCCCCTTCCGGGCCACGACAGCGTACCCCGCCGCCGTGGCCGTGTGAACGCCCGCCGAGAAAAAGGTGACAGCCACCAAAACTGGTGAGCGGAGGAAGGTGGCCTTGAAAACACAGAGGGGAGCAGGCCCGTGATGGCGACCCGCTCCCCTCGCGTTGGAATCAGATTGGGTTCGGCTTTGTCAGGCCCGCTTGCGACGGCGGAACATCGTGTAGCCGCCGCAGGCGATTCCCGCGAGGGCCATGGCGTAGGTGGAGGGTTCGGGGACGGGCACCACCTCGAAAGTCATCGATGCCGGCGCCCGCATGGGCATAGTGGACACGCGATCGCGAGCGGCCGCTCCTGATACTCCGCCGCATCGGTCGAATAGGCCGTGCGGGTGAGATCATCGACGAGCAGGTCGCCTTGCAGGCGGTCGGCCAGGAGATGAAGGTCGCGTGCGTTCATGCGGTGCGGCCCTCGATAGAAAGTGGCGGCGTACCGGGCGTCAGTCCGGCCAGAAACTCATCCACCGGAAGGCAGGTCACGCCATCGATGACGAGCCGTTCGCGGCTGCGGGTGAGGAGGGCGAGGCGGGCCGTCGGGTAATCCGCGCCGAACGCCTTGAGGCCGCGCAGGTGCTCGGGGCGAATCCTCCCCGTGTTCTTGACTTCCACGGCATGGATGCCGCTTTCGCCGTAGATCACGAAATCGACCTCCACCTGCGAGCGAGTGAGCCAGTAGGAGACCTGATGACGTCCCGGTGAATAGTGGCACCAGGCCCGCAGGTGTTGGGCCACGAGGCCTTCGAGGGCGGCGCCGTCGATCTCCCCAGGCTCGTCGAGAGGCCCGGCCGGACGATTGGCACGAAAGACGCCGGCATCGAAGAAGTAGAACTTCGGATGGGCTGCGAGCTGCCGCTTGGCTCGGCGGGAAAAGACGGGGAGTCGGTACCCGAGCAGCAGATCCTCGAGGATGTCGAGATAGCCTTCCGCCGTCTTACGACTCACCTCGCACTCGCGGGCGACGTTGGCGAGGTTCAGCACGGAGGCATGCGAAAAGCTGATCGCCTCGAGAAACCGGGCGAAGCTGCCGACCGACCGAACCAGTCCCTCGGCCTGCACCTCCTCCCTGATGTAGAGGGCGTTGTAGGCCGAGAGGTTCGCCTGTGGCTCCTCGGCACCGTGGATCACCGGCAGCAGGCCGCTTTCCGCCGCCGCGGCAAAGTGAAACTGAGTGCCGAGCTCGGCCGCCATATAAGGATGCAGCCAGCACTCCGCCGCGCGGCCTCCCAGCAGGTTCACGCCGCCCCGGCGGAGCTTTCTCGGGCTCGACCCGGTGAGCACGAACCGTGGACCGCCGCCGCGACGCCGGCCTTCCTCGATCACGGCATGCACGACCTCGAGCAGTTCGGGCAGCTTCTGCACCTCGTCGATCACTACAGCATCCGCCGTCGGCGCGGCGGCAATCATCTCGCGCAGCCGTTCCGGCCGAGCCCCGAGCCGCCGAACGGTTTCCGGGTCGAGCAGATCGACATGCAGGGCGTTGGGGTAGGCCTGTCTGGCCCACCAGGTCTTGCCAGTGCCGCGCGGCCCGAACAGAAAGAAATGCCCGGCCGGAGGCGTGAAGAATCGTGGTACGGATGCCATTGTGAGTCGCACTATGGCGGCGGTGTCGCCGAATCGCATAGTACCCACCATGGGGCAGTCCGGCAAGAGCCGGTTTCCCCCCGAAGTTGCGTTTTTCTCGTGTCGGCGCGGAGTCTCTCCGCTCACCAGCAGCAGCGCGCCGCTCGACAACGGCCGTGGAGGTTCGCGTCCAAAGATTTTCCGCTGCTGTCCTGATCCACTCTCGTCCTGTCGTTTCGAGCGGAGGAAGGTGGCCCTGAAAACACAGAGGGGAGCAGGCTCGGGAATGAGTCCTGCTCCCCTCGGGTTGGAGTCACGCCAGGCCGGGCCGACTTCAGGCGGCCATCTTCGCCTTCAGCCGGCGACGTTCGATCAGGCCGAGGGCGCCGGTGACGAGGGCAGCGACGGAGCCCATTCCGGCGGGATCGATTTCGGGGACAGCGGAAAAGGTTGCGACGTACCCGAATTGGGTGTAGCTCAAGTCGTTCGCATAGCCTACGAACTTGTTCCCACTCGCGCCGCCCGTGTCATTCGACGACGACGGGTCCGATCCCGTCGCATTTACCGAATAAACCTGCCCCTCCGCCAGGTCGTACACCCACGCGTGCCTGGCGGAATCCACGGACGAATAATACGTTCCCACCATGATCTGATCAGAAATGCCCGTCACCTGCGAAGACGTCGCACCGAACTCGTCGGGTAGGGTAACATCTAAAAAATCGCCGGTCGAAATCTGATAGACGAACGGGGAGTACTGGTACCACAGGCTTTTCGTGTAATACCCTCCGATGAAATCGCCATAAATCGCGGTTGCAAAGGTATTCGACGCCCCGAGACTGCCGCTGGCGTCTATGGGCGTAAACGCACCACCATCGTAAAGAAATCCCGTCCACGCCGCCACGCCGTCGTAGGACCATCCGACGATGTTCGAGCCGTCGATGCCTTCGAATCGCGTGGCGTTCGCGCCGGGGCGGTCAAAATACTGAAACTGCTGGCTGGAGATGTCATACGTGAACCCCTGGGACCCGACGGAGCCCACGATGGTGTTTCCGCTGATTCCCTCGGCGTAAACATCTTCCCCGAGAGACGTGAAGGTCGATCCATCGTAGTAGAATCCATAGTCGTATCCCGCGTCGTCGTCGTAGTAAGTGCCCACGATGCGGTTGCCGTCGATCCCCTTCGGATTGGGATCTTGCGCGTAATCAAACGGCACTGCCGGCAGAGGCGTGAACGAGACGGGATCCGCCCAAGCGGCACCGGACGGCTGGAAGGCCATCGCACCGAGCGCGAGAACCAGCGAACTGAACAACTTGCGTGACATTTGCATCTCTCGTTAGCAGGGAATTAATCGCGATCGAACCTTCCGACGCTGGCGTTGATCGCACATCCCGTGCCAAATACCCCCCCCAGTCCAGCGTCACTCCCGCCCGTCCGACTCGTCTGAAATCGCCGGCGGTAAAAAACCCGGGCTTTTTCGGGGGCTGCGGCGTCGAGTCGCGGGGGTGGCCCCCCTCTTCCTGCCTGAAACAACGTCACCACAACGGTGAGCGATTCGCAGACTCTGCGAAAGCCATTCGCAGTTTTTGCGAAGCCGATTCGCAATCCTTGCGAAGGCTTGGTGCTCTCCGCCCCGAAGTCATAGCCTCTCGGCCTGCATCGGAAGTCCTGATCCAGGCGGTGTGAAGGTCTCAGGGAGGAACGCGGCCGATCCCGGAACCGCTTTCTGGGCCGGGGCTGCCGATTCTGCCCCTCCCGGGGCCCGCTCTCGTTCTCTTGAAGAGGGCGATCGGAGGCGGCCCCGCATGTGGTCGCACACTGTCCGCATCGGCATCCTGGCAAGCGCCGGCCGTGGAGCCCGCCCGCCGTCGGCTCCCGCCGGTATGAGCGCCGCTGTCCGGAGAGGACGCCGCTCTTTGGTCTGGTCGCCTGTGCCACGGGTTCGCCCGGGCCCGGTGCTCGGAGTGCGGCCACGCCTTTCTGATCGCGTTTTCCTGCAAGCGCAGAGGCGTGTGCCCGTCCTGCAACGGCCGCCGGATGGCGCAGACGGCCGCCCACCTCGCCGACCGCGTCATCCCACCGGTACCTGTCCGGCAGTGGGTGGTTTCCATCCCCAAGCGATTGCGGGGATTTCTCGCCGACCGGCCCCGGGCCGTCGCGGCCCT
>Ga0214917_10005877_pt1 | contig 12942 bp, 11 predicted proteins | sample LL_1208_BB_MetaG_FD_177983 | JGI IMG/M metagenome (GOLD analysis project Ga0214917, IMG submission 177983) | Freshwater microbial communities from Lake Lanier, Atlanta, Georgia, United States - LL_1208_BB | ecosystem: Environmental > Aquatic > Freshwater > Lake | place: USA: Georgia | collected... | reverse complement strand
GCCATCCCCCCACTTTAATTTCCACACTATTGGATCAAACCAAACACACTATATATTGTTATGGCTCCAGAATATCTATCCAATAAGTTCTGTTGGTCTGTTTTTGTTTTTAGTTAAATATCTAAAATGCAATTAATTCCAACGTTTTTGTATTGAAAGAAGTAAATAGTCGTTATTGGGCGGCAGTGAAGTGGCAAAAGCCTGAGGAAGATCTGGAGGTTTTTGCCTTCGAATCAAGTCAGCCCATTCTTTCCATTCCGAATTATCGACCAGCATCTGACTGTACATGCGGGAATCCGAACTTGCCGGAGTCAAAAGAATGCTGAACACAGGCGAAACACGGTCATGGATTTTCAAAAAATCCTCCCGGGTGGTGGGAAGCCAAAGAGTGGGCTGTTGGGCGTACCAAGCCTCGGCTGCCGGCAGGTCGCCGGCCTGCAGCTCTCCTGGCTCAAACCACGACCTCATAAAGACAAAAATCGGAGGATAGGTCGGCGGGTAGGCAAACGGAGACGGTTCCGGTAAAACCAAGCGGGCCAAGGTGGGCCAGGAGGCAAGAAGGGCGACAAGAATCGCGAAGAGCCGACCCACAAGTTCCAAATGAATTTTCCACCTCTCGATCAGAATCCAGAGATACGCGGATCCATAAACACAAGCGAAGGGCAGCATCACCAGCAGAATCGGATGGAGATCCGTCTGTTTTGATCTCTGGATAAAGGCCGTGGCCACCACCAGAACCCCAAAAAGGCCTCCCCAGAAAAATCTTCCGGCGGCGGCGGAAGGTCGCCGATAGGCATGGAAAACCCCGATCAAGGCCAAGGATCCGGCAATGGCGTTGCCACAGAGGGCCGGCCCCGCCGAAATTAAGTCGGAAAAACCCCGCAGGATGGAACCTCCCAATCGCCTCCATATGTCGGTTTTTTCCATATCAAAATTGTAGGTCCGCCAGACCATCTCCCCGGGGAAATTGGCGGAGTCGGCCAAAAGATAAGCCCAATTCAGCCCCACGGGATTCCGTGAAACCATCCAAAGCCGGGCCAACCAACCGCAAAAGGCTGCCACCATCAGGAGCACTCCCAGACTCACAGCCATCTTTCCCCGACGCAAAACCACCCAGGCCAAGCCAAGGGAGGCCAAAACCGGCCAAATTTGAACGAATTGCACCAGGGCGGCGGCACCCAAGGTCAACCCCGCCAGAAAAAACCAGATCCACCCCCCCGCGCCAGATTCGTCCTCGGGCGACGAATCCTGGGCCGTGGTTCCAAGGCAAAGCAACCACCCGGCCAGCGCATACAGAAACACAATCAAAAGGCTGGTTCCACCGGCCACCGCACTGCTCCAGACGGACGAGCTCCCCAGGAAAAATGTCACGGCCAAAACGCCGGTGCCGACATCGAATTGGCGCTGGGCCCATTGATAAACCGCCAAGACCGTCAGCACCACTAAGGATAGCTGCAAAATCAAAACGAGATAATCCGGGGGATAAATTCGAAATCCCTTCAGGGCCTCGGCGGACATCTCAAAAGAGAACATTTTGGCCGCAGTTCCGGCCTTGAACAGGGACGCAAGAAGAACCGGATAAAGCGGAGGAGTCAGCGTCTCCGGAAAGGAACCAACGGACGGGGCCTGCTCTCCTAGGTTGGACCGGACCTGCCAAAGCGCCAAGGGCCGGATCAGCAAGGTCTTGAAACCTCTTCCCTCCGCAATCTGGGCTGCTTGCTGGGCTAAATCCATCGCCTCAAACGTCCGGAGCCCGTTGAATTCCCGAATTCCGATCCAGACCGCCAATCCGGTGACCAGAAGAAATATGGCCAAACGCACCAGCCATGCCCGAAAAGGGCCGGCTTCCACGTCGTAAATCCAGTCGTGAAGTGATCTCATCGGTTGACTTGGGCCTTCTCGGCCAGCTTACGGTGCAGGGTGCGTCGGCTGATTCCAAGGAGTTTTGCGGCTTCCGTGATGTTATTCCCCGTTTTTTGAAGGGCCAACTGGATGGCCTGCCGCTCCATTTCCAGGAGCCGAAAAGACCCCCCCTTGGACACATCCGGCATGGCCCCGCCAGCCCCCTCTTGCACATATTCGGGCAAATCCCCCGGCTGAATTTCCTTTCCCCGAGCCAACACGACCCCGTGCTCCACCGCGGTCCGAAGTTCCCGCACATTCCCCGACCAACGGCAGGACTGCAAAGCCCTCATGGCCACCGGAGAAAACTTCAAGTCTCCTTTGTCGTTTTCCCGGACGTATTCCCTTCGAAAATGCTCGGCAAGAATGGGAATGTCCTCCGGCCGCTCCCGCAACGGGGGCAGATGAATTTGCACGACCCGAATTCGGAAGAACAGGTCCTCCCGAAACTTTCCCTCCCGCACCATCGCCTCAAGATTTCGGTGGGTTGCCGCCACCAGTCGCACATCGACTTCGATCGTCTTGTTGCCCCCCACCCGCTCAATGGTCCGCTCGCCCAGGGCCCGCAGCAATTTCACCTGTGTGGCCGCGTCAATTTCCCCGATTTCATCCAGGAACAGGGTGCCCCCATCCGCCTGTTCAAAACGCCCGATTCTTTTCTCCACCGCCCCGGTGAAGGAACCCTTTTCATGCCCGAATAACTCACTTTCCAAAAGTTGCGGGGATAAGGCCGCACAGTGTACCGCCACAAAAGGGCCCTGCCGGCGGGAACTGAGGCCGTGGATGGCTCGGGCCACCATTTCCTTCCCCGTTCCGCTTTCCCCTTCCAAAAGAACATTGGCCCGGGAATCCGCCACCTGTCTCACCTTCTCCAGGACCGCCTGCATGGCCGGCGATGCCCCCAGAATTCTTTCCAGGCCGTGGGTTCGGTCGAGTTCCTGTCGCAGTTTCGCGTTTTCCGCCTCCACCTTTGCGGTCCGCACCGCCCGTCGCAAAAGAATTTGCACCCGCTCAAGATCCAACGGCTTCGTCACGTAATCATAGGCCCCCTTCCGCATCGCCTCGACCGCACTCTCCACCGAGCCGTAAGCCGTCATCACCACGCAGGGCGGGCGGTGGGCCAGACGCAGACACCTGTCGAGGACGCTGAGGCCGCTTTCATGCCCCAGGCGCAGGTCGGTCAGAACCGCGTCCATTTTTTCCGACTCCAAAAGTTTGGTCGCGCCCTCCAGTTCCGCCGCCGTGAAAATCTCAAAATGCTCCTCCAGAACCCGCCGTAAAGCTTCCCGGGTGTTTTTTTCATCGTCCACAATCAGCAGGCTCGGCTTGGCAGGGGTCACTTCTTCCCCCCCGAGGCTCCGGCCTCCAGTAGGTGCACCTGCTTTTCCGAACAAGGCAGCCGGAACCTCGCTGTCGTTCCCTTCCCCGGCACGCTTTGCAGCTGTAAGTCCCCACCATGTTCCCGTGCGATTCGCTGCACAATCATCAGGCCGAGTCCCGTGCCTCCATGCCGGGTGGTGTAAAACGGTTGCCCCAAATGGGGCAGGTCTTCCGGCCGGATACCGGGACCGTTGTCACGAAACTCCCAGACCGCAAAATCCCCTTCCCGTTTCAGCTGGATCCGGATCATGCCCTGTTCCCTCGCTGCCTGCATCGCGTTCCTACCCAGGTTGTAGATGGCCTGCTGAACCTGCTCGCGGTCCATCGGAACCAGGCCCAGTCCGGCCTCCACCTCCTTTTCCACCAGAATTTTGCGGTCCTGCAACTCTGCCTTTAACGGCGCCAGCCCGTCATCCAACACCCGCTCGGCCGACTCCGGCTGTTTTTGCACGGCCTGGGGTCGTAGGGCGCGGAGAAAGCGGGAGATGAGCCCGTCCAACCTGCGCACTTCCTGCCGACAAACCTCCAGGCAAGAACGCACATCGTTCGCCTCCTTTCCCGGCATTTTCCGCAGATCCTTCTCCATCACCTGTAATTGCAAATGCAGGCTGTTCAGGGGATTCCCGATTTCATGCGCGACCTCCGCGGCCAGCAGCGTGAGCGCCTCGGCTCTTCCGGTCTCCACCGCCGTCTTCGCCTCCGCTCGCTCCCGTGTGGCGTCGTGAAACACGGCCACGTGACGCGGCCCGTCCCCCTCCTCTTCGTCCAGAGGCACGAGGGCGTACTGGAGAATCCGGTATTCGGGGTAGCTCACCTCCAGGGACCCGGAGGATGATTTTTTCTCCTGGAGCAGCCCTTTCCAGTCCGGCCCGCGCAGGCTTCGCCCCAACGCCCATGTTCCCGGCTCCACCGCCTCCGGGAGGTTGAGCAAACGCTGCGCCGCACGGTTCCAGTACATCAGCCGTCCTTCCCCGTCCAATACCGTCACCCCCTCCTGCAACGTGTTGAACAATGTCTCCAGAAAGCCTTTTTCCTCCGCCAACCGTGTCAGATGGGTCTGTAACTCCACCGGGCCGACTCGCGGAGCCCGTTCCAGAAGTTTTTCCAAAAACGAGGCCTTCATCCCGCCCGCTCCTTTTTTAAAACCACTTCTTGAACTTCATCCACAACCCCATCCCGATCATCAGCATGACGGTCATGGCCACCAGGCCCAGATAGGCGTGCGGATGTTCCAATTCCGGCATGTGCCGGAAATTCATCCCGTACCACGACCCCACCACCATCGGAGGGATCGTGATCGCCGTCAGTGCCGTCAATACTTTGATCCCTTCGTTGGCCTCGTGGGCCGATCGGTTGGTGTAAACGTCGAAAGCCACCATCATCCGGTCGTTGCAACCCTGCAACCGTTCGTCGATCCGGTTCAGCGCGTCCTGAACGTCACGAAAATACGGCAGCATCTGCGACCGGATCAGCTTGGATTCCCCCCGCGCCAACCGCGCGATCACTTCCCGTTGCGGTCGGAGGGTCTGCCGCAAGCTCGTGAGATGCCGCCGCGCCTGCAGGATTTGTTTGGATAAATCCTCCTTTCGCACGCCGGAAAGGGCTTTTTCCTCCACGGCCTCCATCTCGGTCGTCAATCCGTCCATCACGGGCAGATAGGAATCCGCCAGCAAGTCCGTCAGTTGATGCGCCAACCGGTCCGCACCCCGCACCTGGGGCCCGGTCCCCTTGAGCAACCTCTCCTTCATCTGGGTGATCCCGGGAATCGGATCACGGTGGTAGGTCACCAGAAACTCCTTCCCCAAAAACAGGTTCAGCTCCGAAATCTTTGCGGTGGATTCCCCTGTTCGTTCCGCGCTGTGCATGATCATGAAAAGGTATTCCTCGTAGTCCTCGATCTTCGGCAACTCACTCAGCGTCACGCAGTCCTCAATCGCCAGCGGATGAAACTCAAATAACAGCTCCAGCACCTGCTTCGTCTCTTCGGGTGTCGGCGCGGTCAGATCAATCCACTCGATAAGACCCTTGTCGGCCCGGGCCAGACGGAGAGCCTCCCACTCTAGGTTGTGGCTGACCAGTTTCCCCTCGCTGAAGACAAAGGAGTCGATCACGGGAGAATTCTCCTCTTTTTCCGTAAAAACCTCAATCCCCAACTCTTTGCCATTCTCACACTTGCCAATGCCTGGGACAAATCGACTCTCGATTTAAGCTCCCGTTGCATTAGTCTTTCCTGATGAACGGACCGGTGCTTCTCCTCATTCGCGACGGCTGGGGCATCAATCCAGCTGGTCGTGTCGGCGCCGAAAGACAGGGCGATGCCACGCTTCTTGCCCAAACCCCCGTCCATGACCGTCTTTACAAAAATTACCCGTGGGGGCGGCTCCAGCCCAGCGGGCTCAAGGTCGGTCTCCCCGAAGGGCAAATGGGGAATTCCGAAGTGGGCCACCTTAACCTTGGAGCCGGCCGCATCGTCTACCAGGAACTCACCCGCATCAACCTTGCCATCGGCGACGGCTCTCTCGCCAAAGACAAGCTCCTGCAAGAAGCCATCGCCGCCGCTGCGGGAAAACGACTCCACTTCATCGGCCTCGTCTCCGATGGCGGGGTCCATTCCCACCTCGACCACTTACTCGCCCTGCTGCAGATCGCCGGAAAAACAGGCTCGGCAGATATTTTTGTTCACGCCATTACCGACGGGCGGGACTGTTCGCCCACCTCCGGCCGTCAGTTCCTGCACACCCTGGAAACGGCGATTTCCAAAACCCCCCAGGCCCGTCTTGCCACCCTTATCGGCCGCTACTACGCGATGGATCGGGACAAACGCTGGGAACGCGTCCAACTTGCCCACAACCTTTTCCTGGACGGGAAGGGCGTCACCTCCTCCTCGGGCGAGACTGCCCTCGCCGCCTCCTATGCCGACGGCGTCACCGACGAATTCGTCAAACCCGTCGTTCTCCCCGGCATCTCCGCCCCGGTCATCCGGGACGGGGACGTTTTGTTCTTCTTTAATTTCCGTGCCGACCGCATGCGTCAGATCGTCCGCTCCCTTGCCGATCCTTCCTTCCAGTCCTTCCCCGTCGCCCGCCGACCCAAAACCAAAATCTTTACCCTCACCCCCTACGAAGCTGATTTTATCCAGCTTGGCATCCGCCATCTCTTCTCCCCCGTGGAAATGAACGACCTCCTCGGAGAAGTCGTGGCCGCCAAGGGATTGAAGCAGGCCCGCATGGCTGAGACGGAAAAGTACCCGCACGTCACCTACTTCTTTAACGGCGGCAAGGAAACGCCCAGCCCAGGCGAGGAAAGGATCATGGCCCCCTCCCCCAAGGTCGCCACCTACGACCTCCAGCCCGAGATGAGCGCCGTCCCGCTCACCGAAAAGGTGATCGAACGAATCGAGAAAGGCCTCGATGACTTGATTGTCCTCAATTTCGCCAACCCGGACATGGTCGGGCACACCGGGGTTCTCACCGCCGCCATCAAGGCCGTGGAAACCATCGACGCCTGTGTGGGTCGTGTCCTGGAGGCCCTCCTCAAAAAGGGTGGCAAGGCACTCGTCACCGCTGACCACGGGAATTGCGAGCAGATGCTCCAATCCGACGGTTCCCCCCACACCGCCCACACCACCAATCTCGTTCACTGTCTCTACGTCGCCGCCGATTCCGGAAATTTCAAGGTGGCCGATGGCATTCTCGCCGATGTCGCTCCCACCTTGCTGGAAATGCTCGGCTTGCCCAAACCTGCCGCCATGACCGGCTCCTCCTTGCTTCGGAAAAAGTGACTCCCCTCGATTTGCGCCCCTACGCCCCTCGAGTCCCCATCCAACACCCTAAATCCTTAACCCCCTAACCCCTGGATCCCAGTTGAAGAAAGTTAGCTCTCAACCGAAGACTTCCCCGGCCCTGGCGATGACCGCCAACGAAATTCGCATCGAACAGGCCGAGCGGCGCCTTTACGCGATTCTCGACCGTCAAACCCGCCTGATTGAGGGACTCATGAAGTCGATCAAGGCTGATGACTTGGAAGAGGATCTCACAAAAAACCTCAAGGAAACCAACGGCATGCTGGATGACTGTTTCTGGCAATTTCTTGGTCCTTTGGAGCCCGGAGACCGGGTGGTCTCTGCCTACGACAACAAGATGACCGAGGGAACCGTGGTCAGCATCCAGAAGGAATCCGCCCACAAGGATTATGGCTCCGCCGTTGTGGAATTTCCCGGCGAGGAGCCCAAAACCATGGATGTCTGCGAACTGGTCAAGGTCCGTGGCCCCGTTCTCCCCGCCGATTCCATCATCCCCGGCCCCAACTAGCCGGCTCCGCCGGCTGCCTCCCGGGTTGCCGGGCGGAGATGGGTGAGCGGCCTAGAGATCAACCATCGGTCTTCTGACGCTATCGCCTCGCAGGACCTTCGGCCCTGGCCCTCCCCATCCATTGAAACATCGCCACCGCCTCTTCAAAATAATGCATCCCATCCATCCCCATCTTTCCAAACTCCCCATACCCATGCCCCAGGAAGACTCCTTCCACCCCGGCATTTCGGGCCGTTCGCAGATCCACCTCACTGTCCCCGATAAAAAGATGCCTACCCCTTGGAGCGCCCAGCTGTCGGAAAGCCAGATGCAGGGGACGCGGATCGGGTTTTCGGAAACCTTCCTCCCCGCTCACCACCGTCTGGATCCATCTTCCCCAGCCCAACTCCTCCACCAAAGCCCGGGCCGCCCGTCCGTCCTTGTTCGTGCACAACCCCAGTCTCCATCCCCTTAACACCAATTGCCTCAACCCTTCATCCACCCCGGGAAACGATCTCGTCCCTCCCCTGGGATTCTTGCGGTACTCCTCCAAATACTCTTGGGTGAGCCGACGCGCTTCGTCTTCCTCCGCTGGATCTCCCGTCAAAATCCATGCCCTCTCGATCAAAGTCCGTGGCCCCTTGCCGATCAAGTCCCGGGTCTCGCTTTTTGAAATAACCTTCCGCCCGTGGCTTTGCAGCACCCTCCCCAGGGCCCGGGAAATATCGCCCAACGAGTCCGCCAGGGTCCCGTCCAGATCAAAGACCGCGTAGCCGCTGAACGCCCGGGTCATGGAGTCCCGCCCCTTCCCGCATGGCCATCCTTCATCTCCAATCTCGCATCTTCGGCAAGGGCGCGGGATAGACTGGGTAGGCCGCCAAAACCTTACAGCTTTCTCAAGTCCGGAATCCCATAGGCCTTCCGGATTTCCTCCTGCCTCGCCCTCACCTCGGCCGCATCCAGCACCAGTTTGCCGGGATCGTCCAAAAATTCAAAAATGCAATCCCCGTCTTTCCGTTCGTCCAACACTTCCGCCAGTTGGCGAAGGTCACGGATCTCCTTTCCGTTCACCTTCTCCAGCACCAGTCCGGAATAATGTTGGTAACCAAGGTTGAGCGCCGCCGGGAGCACTTGACTGAGGAACACCACCTTCTTCTCCGGATCCGGTCGCTTCTCCTGTTGGAAACTGAACAACTCCACCAACCTCTGCGGTGCCCGTTCCGGCCACTTGTCCCCCCACTCCTGCAAATAGGCCCCGGTCAGTTGCTGAAACACGAGTCCCCCCACGACGAGGTAACGAGGCTGGGAGTCAAACGCCAGGGTGGGAATGGCCACCTCGTCTCTCGCCCGGCGATCGTACGTGCCCGCCAATTCCATTTCCTTGCCGTCCCGGGAGACCCAAAATTTCGCCTGCGAGCCCACCTTGGGGCGCACCCGCACCAGATTTCCGATCGCCGTCGGGCCGTAAAGGGAATCCCGGTAATTCCCGTCCTCATCCAGCTTCATGCCGTCAACAGACAGGATGACATCCCCCTCCTTCAACCCCGCCCGCCCTGCGGTTCCTCGTGGGTTGACCCGCGTCACCAGAATGCCGCCGCTTTTCGGCGCCTTGACCTCCTCCCGCAGGTTCGGATCCCGCAACGGCGTCCAGCTGACCCCTAGCGTGGGAAACCCTTCGTACTTTCCGTCAGCGGCATCGGCAAGGAACCGCTCAATCATCGGGCCCGGAATCGCCGTCCCTTCCTGCGAATCCCGATCATACATCATCACCATTCCCACCAGCTGGTTCTGCCGGATCAGCGGCAAGGTGTAGCTGTCATCCCGTTTCGGCAGGGAGACCCGCACCCCGTACTGCAGGAAACCCGCCTCGTCGTTCGGGTACCGTCCTACCCCCACCGTCAGAATCTCCGCTTGGTTCCGCAGCAACTCGCCGTTTCTCTCCAATTGCCAGACCTCCGCCGTGTCCCCCGCTTTCAGCGCCGGCCCCAGCGCCAGCCCCTTGAATCCCTTCAGAAATTCCACCTTCTCGGGCCGCAACACAGCCAGGTTGGCTTCATAATCAATCGCCTCCACTTCAGCCGCACACTTTTCGGCCGATCCGGGCTTCTCCAGCCCCACCTCGGTATGGTTCGCCACCAGCGCCGCCGTTACCAGCACCTTCCCGCCCGGCAAGACCACTCCGGTTCCATTCAGTCCGTACGGCGCCTTCTTCTGCCAAGGGCGGAACTGGTCGTACGCCTGAATGGCCGCCCGCACCCGCACCACCGACCCTTGCGCCTCGTCCTGCTCGGCCGCCCACCCGGCTGAGAACATCATCACCCAGCCCAAAATCACCCACGCTTTCATTTCTTTTCCCCCTGCGGATACGATCCCTTCGCCAGGCGCCGGCCACCCAATTCCGTCCGGCTCATTTCGGTGATCCCGTACTGCGCCATGATGCGGGGGGCCGAGCGGTCCACCTCATCCTTTTTCAGTACCGCCGGCCGCGCATCTCCCTCAAAACGAACCACGGTCCGCTCCCCGTTTGCCGCCAGGGCCGGCTCCACATCCGCCAAGGTCCGGATTTTCCGGCCGTTGATCTCGCTCACGACCTGGCCCGCCAACCCACGCAAGTAGACGTTGGTAGGATCCGGTAACACCGCCGAAAGAATCACCGGCTCCGGCGTCTCTTTGTACATTTGGTCGGTCGCAAACATCGTGTACTTCTGCTTCAACCGCAGATCCGCGCTCCCGGCCAGCACGGCCATCAAATTCGCCGTCAAGGGCTGAAAAACCAGGCCTCCATACAACACATACCGGGGCGGGGGCTCATACAGAACCTCATACATGGAAAACATGTCTGCCGGCTTGAGCGGAACGTTGATCCTCTCCGTCTTTCCCCCCCGCCAAACCTCCAGCCGCACCTCTTCCCGGGCAAATTTGCGCTCCACGATCTCCTCCAGTTGGACCGGCTTGCCTTCCAACCGGACCGACCCGTCGCTCTCGATCGGATGGCCGTCGATGGAAAGCAAGACATCCCCCTTTTGCAAGAACCCGTCTGACGAGCCTTCGGAAAAGACATCCGTCACCACCACACCGTGCCCGTCGTTCGGCCGACCCAGGTGCTTTCGCATCGCCGGGTTTTCCAACGGCATCCAGCGGATCGCGATGTCGACGTAGTGGTCGTACCGCCCGTCCTCCACATCCTTGAGAAATCGCCGGATCACGGGTGTCGGGATCATGTATCCAACGTTCTGCGCCACGTCCCCGCGGAACCCCTGGAACGCCACCCCCACCACCTTGTCAGCCTGCATCACCGGACCGCCGCTGTTGCCGGGATTGATCGCGGCGTCGATCTGGATGGCAAGGTGCGATTCGCGGCCTGAATGCGTGTAGGCGTTGTAGTCGATCCGGCTCACCACCCCACGCGTCACCGAAAGCCGATCTCCCCCGATCGGAAAACCGTAGACACTGACCACCGATTCCAGCTCCGGAATCCCGCCCAGATCCAGATGCGTCGTCCCCTTGAAAAACGCCGGGTCTTCCACTTCCAACATCGCCAGGTCGCAATCGTGGGCCACGTATTGAACCTTGGCGGCATACCGCCGCGGATCCGCCTCCCGCTGGACCGTGATGTTGCGCGCCCCGCTGATCACATGGGCGTTTGTGATGATCTTCTTGCCGGACACGATAAAACCGGCCCCGCGCCCCGAGGAGACGGTGCCCGGATTCCAGGGAAGGCGGTAATCCCACACCTGGGATGTAACCTCCACCATGACGGTGTTTTTCTTTGCCTCGTGCAGTTGTCCGTCCTTGGCGCAACCGCAGAGCACCATGGCGAGAAACGTCAAAACCCAAGACCTCATAAGTTTTTCAGCATAACCACAAAACCCATGTTGGCGAATTGCGTTTCACCCGTCGGAGGAAAGGGTAACCTTTCTTCATGAACCCTTGGATCATCCTGACGGTGGCCATCCTTCTCGAGCTTTCCGGCACCACCTGCCTGAAACTGTCCCACGGGTTTACCCGCCCCCTCCCTTCCGCCGGGGTCGTTCTTTTTTATCTCGGCAGCTTTTATCTGATGGCCCAATCCCTGAAGACAATGGAGGTGGGGATCGTCTACGCCATTTGGTCCGGGGTGGGCACCGCTCTTATCGCCGTGGTTGGCGTCCTTGCCTTTGGCGAATCCGTGACCGCCTTCAAGATTCTCGGGCTCCTCATGATTATCGGCGGCACGTTTTTACTTCGCATGGCCTCCACCCAAGCCTGATAACTTGTTTCCTGGTGATGGGTTGTCGGTTCCAGCCCAAAAAAACCATCTTCAGATTTATTTTCCCTTTTTCACCTGCCCCTTCCCGCTAACGATCCCATCTCCAATATCCCAACTTCTACAACGTTCCGAAAATTCTATCTCCCGCATCCCCCAATCCCGGCACGATATAACCGTGGTCGTTCAGCTTCGGATCCACCGCAGCCGTGAAAACCGGAATATCCGGATGGTGACGGTGAAAATTCCTGATCCCCTCCCGCGCCGCCAACAGGCACAGGAAGCGGATGCTCCTCGCCCGCGCGCCCTTCAACCGGTCCGCCGCCGCTACGGCGGAATGCCCGGTGGCCAACATCGGATCCATCAAAATCAGGTCCCGGTCCCGCAGGGTCTTGGAGGCCTTGAAGTAATATTCCACCGGTTCCAACGTCCGGTGGTCCCGGTAAATTCCGATATGTGCCACCCGGGCCGAGGGGAAAATGCGCAGCATCCCGTCCAGCAAACCCATCCCCGCCCGCAGGATCGGTACCAAAACCATTTTATGCCCTCGCAGCACCGGGGCCCTCATTCTGCCAATCGGCGTGGTGATCAATTTTTGAGTGACGGGAAGATCCCGGGTCACCTCATAGGCCATCAACATCGCCACCTCGCTTGCCAACGCCCGGAACTCGGTCACGCTTGTCCCCTTCTCCCGCATCAGCGTCAGCTTATGCTGAACCACGGGATGCCGGATGACATGAAGGATGGCTTTCGGCATGGATCCCTCAGACGTTAAAACGAAACTCCATCACATCCCCATCCTGCACCACATACTCCTTCCCCTCCACCCTCAGTTTCCCTGCCTCCCGCACCTTGCCCATCGTCCCCGCTGCCTTCAGGTCGCCAAAAGCCACCGTCTCGGCCGCGATGAAACCCCGCTCAAAATCCGTATGGATCACCCCGGCCGCCTGCGGCGCCCGGTCTCCTGCATGGATCGTCCAGGCCCGACTCTCCTTCGGTCCTGTTGTCAGATAAGTCCGTAGCCCCAACAGCTCGTAGGTGGCACGGATCAAAGCCCCGACCCCCGACTCCGTCACACCCAAACCCGCCAGATACTCCTTCCCCTCGACCTCGGGAAGATCCACC
>Ga0214917_10005876_pt1 | contig 12943 bp, 6 predicted proteins | sample LL_1208_BB_MetaG_FD_177983 | JGI IMG/M metagenome (GOLD analysis project Ga0214917, IMG submission 177983) | Freshwater microbial communities from Lake Lanier, Atlanta, Georgia, United States - LL_1208_BB | ecosystem: Environmental > Aquatic > Freshwater > Lake | place: USA: Georgia | collected... | reverse complement strand
TGGCATCTCATGAATTCCCCCCCGGCGCCCCCCATATCGTACGGGCGAATAATCCAGCGAATGAAATTCGCGCTATTCGCCCTGCGGAGCGGGAAGCATTGAAAATACAAAATTAAAAATCGAGGGATTTCGGAGAGACGCAGCTTGCTGCGTCACCGTGCGGTACGGCATCCATCGGCACACAACAGGCAATACATCGTACGTAACAATGAAATTATGCTACAGTAATAGCATCACGACATTATTACGGAGTGCGCATATGCCAACCATATACGACAATATTTCGCACATCATGCTCAACGGCGTCAAAAGCCATCTCGCTGGTGCGGTACGAGCAGATTTTTGTGTAGGTTACTTCAATATTCGTGGTTGGAATGCCATTGCCGCAGAAATCGATAATTTACCCGGTGCAGTAATTACCGAAAACGAAGTTGCTCAGCACCGGACTGCCCGAATTTTGATTGGTATGCAGAAAGCGCCTCACGAAGAGGTACGCGAATCTACCACCGCCGCCAAGCCAATTGATGATGCCTTTGCCAAACGCCAAAAAACCAATTTAGCCCAAGAGTTCCGACGCCAATTAGTCCAAGGCGTCCCAGATAGTGCCTACAAAGCTACGGTGGCCACACTCATCCGCCAAATTGAAACTCAAAAAGTAGTCGTGAAACTCTATTTACGCACCACACTGCACGCAAAATTATATCTCAGCTATTTACCTTCTAAGATAGTTCCGCAAGTCGCCTTCCTCGGCAGTAGCAACCTCACCATGCACGGATTAGCGAGCCAAGGAGAATTAAACGTCGATATCACCGATACCCAAAACGCTACCGATCTCGCCAAATGGTTCAATAAACGCTGGGAAGATACACGGTGTATCGATATTACGACCGAATTACTCGCAGCACTCAAAGATTCGTGGGTTGGCCAAGCACCTACTCCCTACGAGATTTATCTCAAAATAGCCTATCATTTATCCCGCGAAGCCCGAAACAGCGATTTCAAAATTCCCAAAAAACTCAACGATTCGTTGTTTAAATTCCAACGCGAAGCCGTAACTCTCGCCGCCCACCACCTCAACAAGCGCAACGGCGTCATCATCGGCGATGTCGTGGGGCTAGGCAAAACCATTACCGCTACTGCGGTAGCACGCATCTTCCAAGAAGATTTCGATATGGAGACGTTGATTCTCTGTCCCAAAAACCTCGTTGATATGTGGGAGGGATATGCCCACGATTATAGCCTACGTGCCAAAGTCGTTTCGCAAAGCATGGTCACAAGTGTCCTGCCTGAATTGCGGCGCTTCCGATTGATTATCATTGACGAAAGTCACAATCTGCGCAACGATGAAGGCAAACGCTACCGTGCCATCAGAGAATACATCACCGAAAACGAAAGTAAAGTCATATTGTTGTCGGCCACACCCTACAACAAAAGTTTCACCGATTTGGCCAATCAACTCAAATTGTTTGTCAGCGAAGAAACCGATTTGGGCATCCGGCCCGAACATCGCATCCAAGCGCTCGGCGGCCCGATTCAATTTGCAGCCCGCCATCCCGAATTCCCTATGCGGAGTATTCGTGCCTTCGAAACCAGTGAGTATTTTGAAGATTGGCAAGAATTAATGCGGCTCTACCTCGTGCGGCGAACGCGGAGCTTCATCAAAAATCACTACGCCACCCGTGATGACAGCAATGGGCGGTATTATCTCGTATTCCCCGATGGTACCCGTTCGTACTTCCCCGAACGTCGCCCCAAAGCCGTCACCTTTCACTTTCAGGCTGACGATCAACAAGACCAATATGCCAAATTATTTAGCAATGATGTGATTACTATCATCGAAGAGCTCGATTTACCCCGCTATGGGCTCAGCAACTATGTCCTCGATGCCAGTAAAAAACGCGCCACCAACACCCAACAAAAACTCCTCGACAACCTGTCACGAGCGGGCAAACGTCTTAAGGGATTTAGTCGCACCAATCTGTTCAAACGCCTCGAAAGTAGCGGTCATGCCTTTTTGTTGTCACTCGAACGGCATCTGCTCCGCAACTGTCTCTTTCTGTATGCGCTAGAATCCAATCAACCCATCCCAATTGGCACCAATGTGTTTAGTGATATCGATGAAGTAAACGAAGACCAAGATAGTGACAGTTTTGCAACGGTGCTCCCCACGGCAACTCCTTATACCCTGAGCGACTACATGGAACGTGCCAAAACAATCTACCAAATGAATGACACGACAATCCGCAACGCCGATAATCTGCCCAGTGATTTTTTTGGACCAGCGCTACGCAAAGACCTCACCCGTGATGCGAACAACATCCTTACCATCCTCAAAAAAGCACAACGCTGGGACGCTCAGCGTGACCAAAAACTCAACGAACTCGAACACTTGTTACAGCACACCCATGCCAACGACAAAGTACTTATTTTTACGCAGTATGCCGATACGGCGCGTTACCTCGGTGAGCAATTAGCCCGCCGTGGCATCAGCCACAGCGCAAGTGTGACGGGTGATGATGCCGAGCCAACCAAATTAGCGACACGCTTTAGTCCACGGGGCAAACAACTCACGAGCGACAGTGAATTACGGGTGCTGGTCGCTACTGATGTCCTTAGCGAAGGCCAAAACCTCCAAGATGCGCATATCGTCGTCAACTACGACTTACCATGGGCGCTGATTCGCCTCATCCAGCGCGCAGGGCGGGTCGACCGCATCGGCCAAAAATCTGATACGATTCTCAGTTATTCGTTTTTGCCAGCCGCGGGCATCGAGCAAATCATCAATCTACGCGCCCGCCTCGCCACCCGCATCAAAGCCAATGCCGAAGTTATCGGCGCCGATGAAGTCTTTTTTGATGGCGACCCCATCAATATTGCCGACCTCTACAACGAAAAATCGGGCATCCTCGATGGAGACAATGCCGACAGCGAAATCGATTTGGCGTCGTATGCCCTACAAATTTGGCGCACTGCCGTCGATGCCAATCCCAATTTACTACAACGCATAACCAGCATCCCCAATTGGAGCTATGCAGGCAAACAACGCGCCAGCAGTACCACTGCCACCGGCGTCATCACGTATGGGCGCACGGCTGACGATACCGACGTACTTACGTGGCTCGCTGACAATGGGAGCATTGTGAGCCAATCACAATACACTATTCTCAACGCCTTACGCTGTACGCCCCATACCCCGCTCGTCGATCGGCCAGATCATCATTTTGATTTGGTCAAACAGAGCATTGATATCATGCAGCAACAAATGCAAACGATGACCGGCACCCTCGGCAAACGTTCAGGCATCAAACATCGCCTCTACAATTTTTTGAGCGCCTATCAGGCAAAAACAGTTAACACGTTGTTTAATCGCCCCGAAATCAACGCCGCAATCAACGATATTTATCAATTCCCCATGCGTGAAGCCGCCCAAGAAAGCCTCAAACGGCAATTCAAGGCTGGCGCAGACGACGAAACAATTATTATGATGGTACTCGTCCTCCAAGAAGAAGATAAGCTAGTCATCCGCAACGACGATCAGACTGAGCAATCCGAACCGCAACTCATCTGCTCGATGAGCATCATGGCACAGGAGTAATTCCAATGACCCGTATTACCCGCAGTCAATTTGCTGATTATATTGCCACCAATGACCTCAAATCATTGTTTATTGATATGGGCTGGAACAACGACAATAGCCGCTATGCGGTAATCATCGATAACACGCCCTACACACTCACAGCAATTGCCCAGAAAGAGGGCTTCAAAATCGTGCGCTGTGATGTGGCGACGATACCCGATTATCAAATGCGCTGGAGCATCGACAGCCAGTTTTCGCGGCAAGCCCACGAACACATGATTATTTTTGTGGATAGTCACTGCAATCAACGCTGGCTCATCCCCGTGCGCCAAGCCGACAAACCGACCCGGATTGTCGAAATACCCCATCATCACGGCCAAGACATCGAAGCGCTCTATCAACGGGCGCGGGGGCTTTTTTTCAATCTCGATGAAGAAGGCAATATCACCATCGTCGATGTGATTGAGCGTGTCACGGGGCAACTCAGCCAAAACAGCGAAAAAGTCACCAAAAAGTTTTACGAGCGCTTTCGCAAAGAGCATCAATCATTCCGCACCCACATCCACAATATTCCCGATGACACACAACGTGACTGGTATGCGTCGTTGATGCTCAATCGCTTGATGTTTTGTTATTTCATCCAAAAGAAGCGCTTCCTCGACGACAACCCCAACTACCTCGCCAGCAAGCTCCAGCAATCACAGGCCATCCGTGGCAGTAATCAGTTTTATTCGTTCTACCGTGATTTCTTGCTGGTGTTGTTCCATGATGGGCTGGGTGGCAAAAAAAGCCGTGAACAGGTGCAAAGCGAACTCGGGCGCATCCCTTACCTCAATGGCGGTTTGTTTGATGTGCACGAGCTCGAGCAACGCTACCCCGATATCACGATTGGCGATGCCGCATTTGCACAGATTTTTGCGTTTTTTGATGAATACGATTGGCATCTCGACAGCAATCCTGCGGCCTCGGGCCGCGAAGTCAATCCCGATGTCATCGGTTATATTTTTGAAAAATACATCAATGACCGTGCCCAAATGGGGGCCTACTACACCAAAGAAGACATCACTGAATACATCGGCAAAAACTGCATTATTCCATTCTTGTTTGATGCAACTGCCCGTGCGGGTGGGGCAGACATCTGGGACGACGCCTGGGAACTGTTGCGTACTAGTGGCGACACCTACATCTACCCGGCCGTCAAACATGGCTGTGCATTGGAATTACCTTCGCATATCGCAGTAGGGATTAGCGCTATCGCGCTCCGCGACGAATGGAACAAACCAGCTACGGCGGCCTATGCCAACCCCACCGAAATCTGGCGTGAGGTGGTGGCCCGTCGCCAACGCTACGACGAGCTCTGCCATACCATCACCAACGGCGACATCCGCCACATCAACGACCTGATTACTTACAACCTCAACATCCGCCAGTTTTGCCAAGACGTACTCGCCACCACCAGCAATAGCGAAGTAATCCGCCATTTTTATGCGGCGCTGACCACATTAACCGTACTCGACCCAACCTGTGGATCGGGGGCTTTTTTGTTTGCAGCCCTCAACATTCTCGAGCCACTCTATGGCGAATGCTTGAATCGTATGCAAGTCTTTGTAGAAGAACGCCCGACCACGCGCGACACGTTTGGTGCCATCTTGAACGACATGCGCAGTACGAGTCACCCCAATCCACAATACTTTATCTACAAAAGCATCATCCTCAACAACTTGTACGGCGTCGACATCATGAAGGAGGCCACCGAGGTGGCCAAGCTACGCCTGTTCCTCAAACTGGTGGCCAGCGTCGATGCCGACAAGCGCAAGCCCAATCTGGGCATCGAGCCACTGCCCGACATCGACTTCAACATTCGCGCCGGCAACGCCTTGGTGGGGTTTGCTACCAAGCAGGCGCTGGACGATGCGTTGATTACCACCATAAACGGCAACCTCATGAGCGACCAAATGAATGCGCTCAGTGCTAAGGTGGCGCAAGACTTCGCCGAATACAAAGAACTCCAACTCAACAGTGGCAAGTACGAGCTCCTAGGCCGCACCAAAAAGAACCTGCAGACATCGCTCCGCGCCATTAACGCGCAACTCAACGAGCTGTTGCATCAGGCTCAATCGGGCACCCCCTACGACGCATGGCTCACCAGCCACCAACCATTCCACTGGTTCGCCGAATTCTACGAAATCATCGTGGGGCATGGCGGGTTTGATGTGATTATCGGCAATCCGCCGTATGTGGAGTATTCCAAGGTTCAATCAACTTACACTATTTCAAACTATTCGACCATTGGTTGCGGGAACTTGCATGCTTTTTTTGCTGAGCTTACACAAAAACTCCTTAATTTATGTAGTCGTTCAGGATTAATTGTACCAATGAGCGTTATCAGTTCAGAACGAATGAAAGATGTCCAAAAACATGTTCTGAATCGCTATTCTAATTTGTGGCTAAGTCATTATTCAGAAAGACCAGCCCAACTTTTTTCGGGTGCACGACCTATGTTAACAATATGTATATCATGCAACACTCCAGGATCTGAATTAAAGAACAACAGAATATATTCCACAACTCTTCATCGTTGGCATGCATCGATGAGAGACATTTTGTTTTCATTAACACATTATGATCATGTTGAAAATTTTTCACACAAAGAATATGCCATACCCAAATTGGGAAATAAATATGATACGGCATTATCAAAAAAGTTGTCGCATCAAAAAAATCAATTAACTAAGCTTATCATCAAACAATCTTCATACAAAGTTCACTACAACCGCAGTTTTTTGTATTGGTTTAAATGTTTTACATTTCAACCAGTATTTAGTGTAACAGGAACTGATAGGACAAATTCAGATGATCATCAAAAAACTTTCTTCGTGGAAAATTCAGATGATCAAGCCATTTTTGCATGTTTACTCAACTCTAATCTATTCTACTGGTATGTAATTAAGTATTCTAATGGTAGAGAGTTTACTCAGAAAGGAATTGGAGAATTCCTTTTTGACAAGCGTTTAATGACGAACAGTGCGATTATTTTATTTAGGTCACTTCATGCTAGATTGATGCAAAGCTTACAAGACAACTCTAAGATAAAACACACAACATATCAATCAACGGGATCAGTCTCATATCAAGAATTTTTCTTTGGTAAATCCAAACCCATCATTGATGAAATCGATCGGGTGCTGGCACAGCACTACGGGTTCAGCGACGAGGAGCTCGATTACATCATCAACTACGACATCAAGTACCGCATGGGGCGGGCAGGGGCCGAGGGCGACGATGGTGGCGAGGAGGAGTAGGGCAATCAGTGTCAAGGGTGCTGTTTTACTCAACATTCTTGACACTGATTGTTACTATTCAGCGGTTATGACTAATGCATTCATGAATTGATCAATGTATGATATGTCACTTGTATCTGTTTGTGTGTGCTTTATATTAATTAACCGCTTTTTCAGCGTTTCTACATCCATAAATTTTGTAATCATTTGCAGATTCACACGAGCTTCATATCGTGTACGTGGTATAGTGCCGTATTCGTGTATAGTAACCTTTGAGAAGGCATGTATAGTTAGTAGTAATAAACCATTATCACTCTCCAACAGTTTTTTGATTACTGTATATGCTTTCCCGTGAGTATCCCACTCTAATAAACGCTGTAAATTTTGAAAAGCATATTTGGAAGTCAACCTGCGGATAATTTGGTCCTGATTCAACGTACATTCAGACCAAAGGTTTTTTAAATTTATAGCATCATCTGCTGCTAATTGGTATCGATTTTGTGATTCACTCGACCAGTAATCAATCACTATCCCCAAAAAATCTATACTGGTTGGATTACTTAATTGTGTCTCTAGTAATGTTGGTATTATCGTTTTATCTTTGATATTATTAACGGCATTATCCATAACTTGCATAAGCAACCACTCTTTGGGTATTTTATTCCAAGCATCAGCGTAATCCAACTCTAAAAGTTTATTGCCAATTTGCAGCATTGCACACACAATCGATTGTGCGTTTTCACTATCAAGCGTATGTGTACTCAGCTCCCTAGACCAAAGATCTAATACTTTGAATATGAGTGGATATCCATCTGCATCTTTTTGTTCGTTATATTGCGATAATTCTTGGATTAATTCATCGACACTACGAGTGGCAATCATGAGCTTTTGAAGTGTATGCGGATGCACCGTATATTGATTCATTGCATAGGTAAAATAGTTTGTAAACATGTCACCATGACAAATTCGCATCGCTTTCCAAGCAGTCATCGCCTCATCTGAAGTCGCCCTAAACCGTGGAAAAATAATGGGCAAGAGTTTTTGTATTGCTTCTTTATGCTCATTTGTTTTACTCACACATTCTTCAAGGAATGATTTCATCTCTTGATCTTGTTTCGCATCGGATATACTTCGGAAACCAACAAGTTTATCTTGGCTTACTACTAAATGTTCATATAAGTCAAGTTCAAACACACGTAATGTTTCTATGACAAAAAAATCTACTACGTTCACATTCTTAGCATTCAACGAATATGTCATTGAAAAGGTATTCATCATGCGCACTATATCACGTGGTGTACCAAAATATACACTGACGTGAGGAAATACTGTATTCCAGTATGCTTGATCAAATTCATGTAGTTGAACGATTTTAAAAATATGATTCAATTTATCTATTAGAACGTTTTGCAGGATGGATTTTGAAATATGCGGCATATTAAATGGTACTTGGATTATTTTCTCAAGGTATTGTTGTGGGTTATTGATTTGCGCTAACATTGATGATACGGTTTGCTTGTAATCTAATGCAATGATGTATATGATATTGGGGAAATTTGCTACTAATTTGACGAGTTGAAATATCTGGCGTATTTCATCAGGTTCAAGACGATCCACATCATCAATCATTACGACAATTCGAAAATCAAGTTCAGCAAGATGTTGGATTATTTTGTTCTTGAGGTCTTCTAAAGTAGGATTTGAGACTCCTATGGCATCACTTACCATAGATAAAGCTACTTGTGACATCGGATCAGGAGTAGGTATAAGTTTTAATGAATATTGAGCAAAGTAACGCCAATCGATTTGTTTGATTTTTGCTGAAAATTTACCATCACGCTCATGTTTTTTGAATTCTTGTTCCAGTTGTTGAAAAAATCGCACAATTAAATCATCGCGATGAGAAAATAGCCATGGGTTAAATGAGATAACTAGTGGAGGTGATGCATGTTCAGCATCTTGTTGTTCAAGATAGTGGCGCACTAAATTTAGCATCGAGGTTTTTCCCGAACCCCAAGGACCATATATTCCAATCACGACCCCCTCTTTATCTTGATAGTTACGAATTCCACTTGCTATTTTTTCTGCTAATAACGCATAACCGAATAAGTCATTTTGTACTTCTTTCACTGGAATATCAGAGTTAATCATTGTGCACCTCAATATGTTGTTACAACTTTTAATATTTTATCATAACGCATTACCACATACTGATATACTATCTGCAGGTGTTGGTAGATGCAAGGGGGCGGGCACGCTCAGCGTTCGTCGTCAGCAGTGTCTACCCAAAGGTAAAGCATCTACGCAATTCATACGACCACGAGCCGCTCCCCAGCAACCCCAAAGATACGCGTTGGGCCAACGCCGTGGCGTGGGCGCGCAACGATCTGCGCGAGCAGGGATTGATTGCGCCGGGATCGCCGCAGGGGGTGTGGGAGATTAGCGCTGCCGGGCGGACGTCTGTACGGGAATGCTGGGTTAGCGGCTGATAGGTTATTTCATCATCGGGGCTCGTACAATGGCGCCCCGATAATTTCCTGAGCACCTCTTATTAAGGCAACCACAAAAGGGTATCAATGACATGAATACGATATACTAACGCAACCACTCATAGTACAATAAATCTAATTACCCATACGCTATACAGGAATACACATAATGACAACAGACAGCACCATACCGCCCGCCGCCGAACCAATCGAAGGTCTCGATATTGAGCCAGATACCGATCTGATTAGCAAAGGTCAACCAGAATACCCAATCGACACCCTGATGATCCGCACCGAGTCACGCACGGTACATGATGTCTTGCGGCGTATTGAGCGTAAAGATTACATCATGTACCCCGACTTCCAGCGCGATTTTATTTGGAATGAAGAAAAACAGAGCAAACTCATCGAATCGGTGTTGATGCGCATTCCATTACCCGTCTTTTATTTTGCTGAAAACGAAGACGGCAAACATGTGGTGGTGGATGGACTACAACGCATCACCACATTTGAGCGTTTCGTCAATAATGAATTCAAGTTGCGTTTACGCGAATCACCAGAGTTAAATGGCAAACGCTTTGCGGATTTACCAGTCAAGCTGAAGAATCGCATCGAAGACTGTAACCTCACCCTCTACCTCATCGATGCTAAAGTGGGTGAACGGATTCGACTCGATATATTTGAGCGTGTCAACGGTGGGGTGCCACTCACACGCCAGCAAATGCGTAACTGTTTGTTTAACGGCGGCGCCACGCAATTCCTCAAAAAACAGGCCAATAGCGCATTATTCGTGTTGGTCACCGGTCGCAGTTTGAGTGTCGATCAGATGCGCGACCGCGAGTTTGTCAACCGTTTTTGTGCATTCCATCTGCTCGGCTACAAAGCCTATCGCGGCGATATGGACGATTTTTTGGCAAGTGCACTCAAAAAAATGAACCAAATGAGCACTGATGAATTAGCACAGTTAGGGAGTATTTTCGCCAAAAGCTTGCGCATAAACTACAAGTTATTTGGGCAGCATTCCTTCCGCAAATTTAGTCAGAAGGAGAAAAATCGCAGTGTGTTGAATGCGTCACTATGGGATGTGCTATCGACGGCATTCATTCCTTATTTCGATCATGATATCGATACCAAGCATGACCAAATCTTTAATGCCGTACGCGATTTATTCCAAGAAAGCGAATTTAATAGTGCAATCACCATTAGTACCAACGACACCAAAAAAGTCACCTATCGCTTTACACGCATGTATACACTGATGACGGAGATTTTCGCATGATTACCCAACTCAACCTACACACATTTAAGTGCTTCAAAGAGCTTCAGTTGCCGTTGGCACCGCTGACACTCTTGAGCGGGAGTAATGCGTCGGGTAAATCAACCGTGTTGCAATCACTCGTATTGCTCCACCAGACAATGCGTGACCACGAATGGACAAATCGGCTCTATTTGAATGGCAACACGCTTTCACTTGGAAGTGTGCTCGATGTCGTCGACAAAATCAACAGCCGGGACTCTTTTCGGATTGCTCTCGCTAATCAGCATGAATCGTATGGTTGGGAATTCCAAGGGGAACGAGAAGCGCTGACGATGAATATCGCATCGTTACAACATAATGGGAAATCCTTAGCCATCACCGATATGATGCGCTACTTGATTCCCTATCAATCATCGCATCAACCAATCCCAACACTTATTCGTTCATTGCAACGACTCATGTATTTGACGGCCGAGCGGGTTGGCCCACGTGAGCTCTACCCACTGGTCGAAATCGAAGGCATCCCCAATGTAGGTTCCACAGGCGAGCATACCGCAAGTGTACTGTATCAACTCCGTGATTCATCAGTAAATCCAGCGCTATTACTTGATAGAGCCAACACTGTATTGCGTCAAGTCGAACTACGCATGCAACAGTTCTTTCCCAATAGTTCAATTGTGGTTGATCGCATTGCACAACGCAATTTTGTGACGCTAGGATTGCGGAATTCACCAGACACCGATTATCACCGCCCACAAAATGTAGGATTTGGGCTTACGCAAGTATTACCAATTATCGTAGCCGCACTCACCGCACAACAAGGCGATGTCTTGCTCATCGAAAATCCCGAAGTGCACTTACATCCAGCTGGCCAAGCACTAATGGGACAATTTTTGGCCGAAGTAGCCCATAGTGGTGTCCAAATCATCCTCGAAACACATAGCGACCACATACTTAACGGTATGCGCCGTGCAGTTAAATCTGGCGTAATTCCCCATACTGATGTGTTGCTCTATTTCTTCAATCCACGCTATCAGTCAAGTACTAAGCCACTGCCACAGGTCGTCAACCCGCGTATCGACAGACATGGAAACCTCGACGCATGGCCAGCAGGTTTTTTTGATCAATTCGACAAAGACACCAACTACTTTGCTGGCTGGGGGGAATAGAGATGCATCTGTTTTTCAATGAACTGTCACTCATCAACCAATGCCCGACCCAAACACAATTCGTTGAAGCAGTCAATCACATCATGCAATTCCACCAAATTGCCCGGAAATATAGTCGTACCATTTATTGTCATCGACAAATGACGAGCATTCAGATTGCCTCAGAAAAGAGCTTGCAACAGGCAGTCCAGCAACTCGATCTCAATATGCGTCGCTCATTTATGAATTGGCTGACAACCACCGGACCTTTCTGGGACGACGAACGCCAACACAGTGCCGACGAATATTTTGACCTCGCTGATGGTACGCTGATTACCGATACTGGCCTCGGTGAGGCAGCCTATCGTACGCATAGCGGAGAAGAAAGTAGCGTGGTCAGCTGGCCAAATGATGCCTGGCAACACCATCCTGTTGCCGTGAATTGGCATGCCGCAGATGATACCGTCCGCATTGATGTGGCAAATTATCACGCATCAGAACAATTCACCGCCATACTTGAAGAGGCCCAACCTCCTTTTCAAGGTTGGTCCGACTTACATACACGTTGTATCCAACGCTTTGAACATCTTTCATTCGTTGCTGACTGCAATGCTGCAATGCTTCATTTACCTTTTAATGAGTCACCTGCACAGCGTATTTATGCGTTACTCGATATGCTCAATCGTTTTGTCAGTGAACACGATGAAACCGGCAAACGCACAGCCACAGGACAGATGTATTATCAAGATTGGTTTACCGGCAAACGTGCATGGTTTACCGATTCATCTGATAGCGAAAAAGTAACGTACAAACAAAAACTCACGTTTGACCTACCAGACGGAACCACCGAACTTTGTGGTATGCATGGAAAAGCTAATTCAGCTACTGACCCAATCCGTATTCATTTTTCGTGGCCACTTAACACTGCAGGAAAAGTATATATTGTTTACATTGGTGACAAAATTACCATGCGCTAGATAAATACGCATCAATTCATACCGAGAATATCTCCGCACCCCTCCGCGCCCTCCGCGCCCCAGCGTCATTCCGTACAGGGCGCCATGGCAACCGTAGCGTGGAATCTCCGTACATGACGCCATGCCACGATTGTATCGTCGTGACTGTGTAATGTACCAACCGTATGGAGATTGCACGGCGCCTCCAGCGCCATACAATGACGTTGGGATGAT
>Ga0214917_10005873_pt1 | contig 12950 bp, 12 predicted proteins | sample LL_1208_BB_MetaG_FD_177983 | JGI IMG/M metagenome (GOLD analysis project Ga0214917, IMG submission 177983) | Freshwater microbial communities from Lake Lanier, Atlanta, Georgia, United States - LL_1208_BB | ecosystem: Environmental > Aquatic > Freshwater > Lake | place: USA: Georgia | collected... | reverse complement strand
AGGCACTGTCACTAGCATTGAAGCGGAGGGATCTACTAATCTGGTATTTACCAGCGGCAGCACTTTTTAATAGCAGCGGATTAGCGGAACCTGGAACTAGCATTAGCTCAAATTGGTAATAAGGGTGGCGGTAATCTGCGTAGATGATTGCACTGCATACACCAAACAATCACGAGCATTAGCAGTCGTCGTTAATGTTGGCGCGGTACCGCCAGTAAAATCCCAATAACTACCATAAGCCAATGTGCGGCTGCCGGTGTCTTGCGTGATCCAGATGCAGCCCGACTGCCCAGCCGTCAGGTTACTGGGGTTTGCCAGTGTCCTGTTGCCACCGAGAGTGACTGAAAAGTTGTTCGCCACCGCAAAATCGGGAGTGATCGTTGCCCCGTCAGTCAGCGCCGAGATTGTCCCCCGCTGCGCTGCGCTGAATGATTGAGCGGTGTCTGTTTTAGCAAGTACACTTGGAAAAGTGCAGTTTGTTAATGTACCTGAACTAGGAGTCCCAAGTGCTGGGGTGGTAAGTGTGGGTGAAGTAAGGGTCTTGTTTGTTAATGTTTGTGTGCCATCTTTTAGCACTACATTATCAACAGCTACCGTTTGAGTGCCGGTGACAATAGAATCAACTTTGAGAGATCCGTAGGGCATGATTAATAAACAGCAATGGTCCAAGTAGCGCCAGAAGGCACTGTTACTGAATAACCACTTTGTATCTCAACGCTGTTAACTGAAAGTCCGTGTTTATTTGCCCCGAGCGTTACATCTTGGCTGATGATGTAAGCGGGTTCTAAAATTGGGCCTGCACTGCCGCCACCTGCTCCGCCGCTAAGCTCAACAATGCTTGCGGTGCCGTTGTCTTTGCGGGTGTAAAGCTTTCCTTCGTAAGTGTTTAGGCCGAGTTCGCCTAACTGCAAGTCACTGAGCGTTGGCACTCGGCCCGCAACAGCACTTCGTTTTAACTTAAGTGTTTGTGCCATAAGGCTGTCCCTAACGCCTATAAAGGCGGACGTTCTGTTCTAGTTTGCCGAATTAGAAAGTGCCGCAATCTAAAACTGAATCAGGTGATAAGTAGTCAGTACCAGCTACTGCTGCTGTAAAAGCACCAGTGCCGTTGCCCTTAAGCACACCTGTCAATGTTGTTGCGCCTGTTCCGCCCTGCGCTACAGCAACTGTGCTGAAGCCGGTGCTTAACGATCCAGACGTGAGAGCACCAACGCTAGTTAGAGAGGACGATAGTACTCCTGTACCTAACCCAGTTGCGTTTAGTACTGACGCGCCGTTTATGCGGAAGGTTTTGGTGGCTGCAAGTTCTATGTGTTCGCTGCTGGTCCAGGAATCTGTGGCATCAACCCACAGCAGCGTCTTATCAGTGGTGCCTTTCAGTGTTATGCCGCCGCCATCCGCACCTGCATCAGTCGGGGATGCTGTGCTGCCCAGCTCTATGTTTTTATCGTCTGTTGATACAGTCGTTGAATTAATTGTTGTGGTCGTGCCGTTGACGGTTAGGTCGCCGGTCACCGTCAGGTTTGTGCCGACCGTTAGCGCCGACGTGATTACAACGCTGTCGGGTAACCCGAATGTGAACGTGCTGCCGGACGTGCTGACTTCTACCTCACCAGCAGTGCCCGACAACGTAAGTGTGCCGCCGATTGCTGTTGATACTGCAGTTGTAGTAGCGCTTCCGCCCAGCGGAGTTGCTACACCATTAATGGTGATGCTGCTGTTCGCAAGTGCTGAATTTGGGATTGCGCTCAGCCCAATTACACCAGTTGAGCTGTTATACGTCAGACCGCTATTGGCAGCAGCGCTCAGCGCTGCTCGTGTTCTTGCATCTGTGTAGTAAAGGTTGGAACCCTCGCCTACAGACGAGGTAGTGAGTCCGGTTACGGTCGCGCTTCCTAAACTCACACCACCAGTAAATGTCTTGGCGCCGCTAATAGTTTGAGCAGTGTCTAGCGTTGCATACTTGCCGGGGCCACCAATTGCCAAAATTGAAGTTGCGCTACCACCAGCACCCCCAGTCCCTACACCGATAAATAGCGTTGAACTATTTTCGGAAAATGCAAGTTCGGCATTAGCAAGGCTTGTTGGCGTTGCAGTTGCCGTACTGCGCTTAATGCGAATTGTGTTGGACACTGTTTTGCCAAACGTAAGGTTGCCCTAGGTTTCCCTAAAATCCGCCGCCGTCAGTCAATGTGCTCACCGTATGGATCGCGTCGCCTTTCCATTGGTTATCCGCAGTGTCAAAATAAAGCAAACTCTTATTTACAGCACTGGTAACTTTTACATTTGGTAAGTCGCCTAGATTAAATGGTGGGGCAACTGGACCCTGGGGGCCGGGGGTTGCAATCTCAACAATCTGTGACTGGCCCTCGCCAATAATCACAATCGGACTGCTGGTTTGATTGATCTCTACGCTCATGGCTATACCGTGACTGGAGCTGTGTAGCCCTCTGATGGGCGCACTATTCCCTCCAGATAATACTCCCGCAGCAAGCCGCTGTTTATTACCATTACGTCATAACGCGCCTCATCCGGTAACACGCTTGTAATTTGGTGGCCCAGCACCATGAATATTTGGCCGTTAGCTGGGTTGGGGATGGAAACCGTGAACGATCCATACTTAACCGTGCGTTTCTTATCCCACACCTGCGCTAAAACTTGACAACCAGTCAAATTGATTGCAACACCATCAGGGTCTTTCAACGTCACATTTAATGTGAAGTCTGCCCTGCGCTGCGGGCGAATGTTATACACGCTGGGTTTCATTGTGCTGCCTCAGGGTTGAATTTAAGCGTGAGCCGCATTTGATCACGCGGACCCATGCCTTCAGGCACCTGTAATTGTTGAATTGTGGTGCTTACTGCCATCGGAAACCCACGCATAATCTGCTCAGCAATATCAGCAAGTTCTACCCCTCCCCAATTAATTAAATACAACGTGTAAGTGCGGAAGGAATTGACAGGTTCGTATTGCGCTATTTTGTTTATTACCGGTTGGCGATTGATGATGCACTCAAGGCCAGTCACTGTTGTGTTGGCTGGTGATTGCTCGCCGATTGCGCGGACTGTTATAGCTGGGGTCTTAGAACCGTTCGCAAGCGTATATTCCCCCAACTCATCAACGAGTAGGGTTTCTAATTCCTCGCGCAACGTGAGTAGATCCATGGCCTAGGTTGCCGGGACTAGCAATAACCCGCTCTCTAACCAACCCGCTGCTGCAGCTGGGCGGTGGGGCAGATTTAGCTTGTAAGTCATCAGGCTGCGGTCGATATCGCGCAGCAGGATTGGACCGTGGATGTAGTCGCCAACGCATACCAACCCTCGTATGTTTGCGCCCTCCCACTGCGGTGCAATTACCCACACCTGCTCGTCTTCACTTACTAAAGCCCTTACATCAGGCATTGGTTCGTGTTCGGTTGCGCTGCTTAGTACGTCCTGCCAACACGCAAGTAGCAGTGGGTGCAGGTGTTCCTCCGCCTGCAGAGATAACAAAACTGCTGCAGTTGCAGCGGTTATTTGTTTGCTGGTGTCTTGGTTCGGTGCTCGATAGGTAAGAAAAGTGTCAAACTCAAACGGCTTGGTTTTGCTATCACGTTTGCTGTTAAAAAATAATGATTGGAATCTTGCAAATGGTAGGTCAAACTCTTGTAATTGCTTAAGCTTTATGCTTTGGACTTGAGCGTGACTGTTCAATACGTCGCGGCGCAGTTCGCTACTGAAACTGCTGCGATGGTATTGGCCCGGCAAGTAGTAGAACAGCTCGTGCGCTATGGCGTTGTAGTCCGTTTTCGTTGTTTCCCACAGACCAGCGGCGGCTTTTTTATATCCTCCTCACTTAACTGTCCGCTGGGGGTTTCCTCAGCCGCAAGCTCATCTTGATACAAGTCGTAAATGTCGTTTAAAAGGCGGCGTTGTAAGTTGTGGGTGTCTTGAACGCTCCACAGCGGTAGGGATAATCGGCACCGGATTAATGCTGTGACTGCTGCCTCCTTGGTAAAGTCGCTGCTTTTGCTGAATATTTCAATAACTTTGTTGATCTCAGTGGCATACTTCAAGCGTAGGTTTTGCGCTTTCTGCTCCATCTCAACGCCGCCAACTGCTTGCTCAATAATCGCAAAGCCTTCAATACGGGTGATTGATTCGTTTGCTGAAATGGCGTCAGCGACTTTTGCTGCTTCGACAAAAGCGTTGGGCCGCCCTGATTGCAGCTCATCTACAACGTTGGCCTCTAATACTGTCAGACCGCCAAGTTCAGGAAGCTCCAAAATCCCGGATTCTGCATTGCCGCATAAACGCTTTTTGGGTGGAGCTGGGGCGACTAGAAAAGGGAGGGGCACAAACGATACCTAACTAGGTAGGGTTAATCTAGCTGTTTTTTGCTTTCAAAGTAGCCTGAGCAGCTTCGTAGGCGCGGCGATCCGCCTGACGGCGAGCAAGCGCATGGCGGTTTGCTTCAGCGCGGGCGCGGAGTTCTGCTGTTAATGCAGAGGCGTTGGGTATTGCTGGGTTGTTCATGGGGTTCATTTAGCTCGGTGGGTGAAGTAGTAGGGCAACGCATTGCCAAACTGCGCAACTGATGCTTTAAGTTGTTCCTCCCAACCGTTAGCTAACATGTCTTCATGTGTTGTTAAGCTTTCTTTAAAGTAGCTTCCGGGTGTTGAGCTGGGGTAAGGCAATCGGTACGAAGCAGAGGAGTACGACAAGTTTGCATCCAAAGTCTTTGTGTAAACACGAGGAAAGGTTGGAAATATACCTGCTTTCTTAAGTTTGCCTGTGTATATTGCTAAGCCAGTATCTTTATAGTAAACAAGACCCGGCACTAAACTATAGAAACCGGAGCCGTAAGTGGGATCGAAATATCTGTTTGCAAGTGTAGAGAACGATTCATTTGCTGTTTTTTGTGCAACCATGGTGATCCACTGTTCTTTAGCTGGGTGGTTGGCATCGAGAGATCCAAGATAATTTGATGCAAAATTGCGAAAATCAGCAAATGTTCCATCTCCTCTATATCCCAAATTGTGCTCGCTAAGGTTTGGTGGGTTTTGAGGGTTCTGTGTGTCGTACCGCCAAACTAAGGCGTAAGCTTGTACGTTAGAATAAGCGTTTCTGACAAAAGTATTATTAAACGGTTCAATTACAAAATCCCAACCTCTAAATCGTTTAAAGTTATCACTGCCGCTAAGAGGATTATATCCAGATGTAGGATCTAACTCTGGAGTTTCACTAAGCGGGTAGCTATTCTGCGTTCTTCTTGATACAACCTCACGCACAAGCTCGCCTCCGTTTTGAAAGTCATAAAACCTATTGTTATTACCCGAGTCTTGCATAGGAATTAATCCATCCGATGTCGTGTAGTAAAAGTTATGCGATGGCCTACTTAACGCATAAACTGCTGAGTACCAAATGTAACGTCCGTCGCTGGCGGCTATGGGTGGCAGGTGATTTAAACTTATTCGCGGGTGATTACTAAACCAAGTATTAATTGGTTCTGGTAGTTGTGGTAACGTCGCTACAATCAGTGAACTGCCGGGCGTCCCGTCTGGGTAATTTGATTGGTAGAAAGTCCAGTCAAACTTAAATGTTGTCTTGCCTAGCGTGTATGAAGGAGAGTTTGTGTATGTGCGATTGTTAGTTTTCTCTGTTGCAAAAAAGGGTCTCCACGTTTGTGATGGAATTACTTCGTAGCTGTTGGTTCTTTGCTGCTGATAATCTTGAACCCAATAATCAGCAAATTGCGGACCTATAAACTGATATTCAATCCATTTTGATGCTGTAGCCGTCCACGTCTCGCTTACAATTGTGCGAGGCTGTGTTTCAAAAGAATCTGGGTATTCTATGCCAAACACTTTAAACTTTTTGTTTTTGCGCTGGGCGCTTAACTCCTCTTTACGCTGGGGGTTTGATACTCGTGTACTATTTAGCGTGGCTTGCGTGTCTTCCTTTGTTGTAGTTGCGGCTCCGCCCACTTTGTCTGGAGCTGGGCTGACCTGCTTGTCTGCTTCAGACTTGCTGTGGTTGCGGTTCTGCCGGACTGCTCGGGTGTCGCTATTACGTTCTTTGTTCTCATCCAGCAACTGACGGTTACCCGACATGTAAACATTAATTTGACTAGCTAACAGGCCCATTAATCGTCAGTAAACAAAGTGATGCGATATGTGATGCTCCCGCCATCCACTAATGTCACGGCTGGGGATTCGACAATGATGCTGTGCAATGTGCTGGTTGAACCTGAGGTGATGACTACATACAGAGTGTTGTATGTCCAGTTGCCGCCTGATGCTGTCCAGGTTGCTGTTATTTGCGGTAATTCGTACCTAGCGTCAGTTGAGTCGTAGCTCCCAGCTGTAATTGTTCCCGTTTTATCCGCGTAGCCGTTACCTGTCAGTTTTATTGCGTCCCAGTTCGCAACTGTGCTAGCAGACGTTAAAGGGGTGGAAGCTACGTTATTAGCCAAACTCAGTCGATAGGTTTTGCCTTCGTATGCAGCAACTCCTACCCTGGCTAATTCAGCTGTGGCGATGGTTGTTGTTAGTGCCATTGTATTCCGTTATTGACCTAGATTGCCCCTATTCAACCGGCGTAACACTGATTGCTGGGCCTATAAACCATGCAGTCCCTGTTGTATCCGCGCTCAGGAATACCCAGCTCTTGTCAGGAGCTGGTTGTGGGGTGGCGGACGTTGATAACACTGCGCTTGCGCTGTAAACGTTTAGCAGTCCCGTGTTGGTGGGGCTTACGCCTATCCGCACCTCGAAAACTGGGTAGCCGTCTGTGAAGCTGGGGCGGAAGAACGCCACCTCAAATACTCTGGCAGTGGCAGAAGTTCCACCCCCGCTTGCAGTGTTGCCGTCAACTCGTACCCTGAACGTGTTTGTCGTGCTGCGAGTTAGTACCTTTTGCATGGAATCGTCCGCGCTGTTTATCAGAATCTTGGGTAACGCAGGACTGGTTGCAGTGCCGGGGTAGAGAGATGACCCGGAGCCGAATGTTATGTAGCCGTTTGGACTTAACCAGAAGCTGTTGTAAGAAGTGCCGTTGAACGGGAAGGCGAAGGGAAGCTGCACTTCTAATGGTGTGTCGTCCACATTGCCGTTGAATATTTGGGTCCAGCCGCTTGGTGTGCTGGTTGTTAAACCGCTGCCTAATACAGGCAGCGCATTGCCCTGCGCAAAACCTAATATCTCTGTTCTATCAACTTCGCAAAACATTCTTGTTCGTAAGAACGCGTCGCGTACTTCGTAGTAAATCTGATTAATCAGCGCATTGGTGCGTAGGCGTAGCTCTATTGTGCGAGTTGGATATTTAAACTGTTCTGCTAGTGCTCCGGGGCGGGTGCGCAACAGTACATCACGGTCTGGTATCGGAACAGAGATTAAGGTGCGGGTTACATCTAAATTTGTACGTACATACAATGTATGTATTGCTACTTCTTGATACGGCGGCACGAATGCAGTTACGTTTATTGTTTTGTTATGTACCGGAGCGCTATTTGTTGGCAGCGTGTTGAATATATTGCCGGGAGCATTTGCGTCAAAACCTGCTGGTGTTGTGATGCTGTTGGCCGCCGATGGTGTTGCGTTTGTTGTTATTGCTGGGGCAATAGGTAGTGCTGTGATCCCGTCCTGCACAGGTGCCCAGGGGCTGGGGGTTACATAAGCAGAGGTGGTAGCACCAACCCCGCCTAAATACAAGAAGTCAGCGCTAGCAACTATTCCGTTACTGTCGAACGACCAGCTCTGCGCATTAGCAACGTATGTTGCAACAATTCCTCCTAAACGAAGCGAAATTCCCATTGCTGGATACGGAGGCAGCTTGTCTGGTACGGTCTGAACGCTAAATCCCATCCTGTGGCCGTATGTTAAACGCTGCTGGGTGCGGCCAAAAAACCGCGCTAATTCAGGCGCAGAGGACTTCCTTACTAAATAATGAGTGTCGCCAGTACCGATACCGCGATAGTTCGGATTGACCTTAATCTCATCATCAGGAGCAATTGGTAAGTCGTAAGCAGTGGTGATTGCAGAACCCGGCCCGCCAGTGATAAATTCAAGATTACTAAAGCTCTCGCGGGGGTCTTTTGCATACCTTTCCTTAGCTCGCTTTTGAGCGCTGGGGCGTTTGTTTAATGTGCCATATTCACGGCTATACGTTGTTCTTGTTCCGCTGCCGTGATTTACTAATTGCTGTGCTACTAAATACATGCCGTATGCTTGGCTGGGGGTCTCTATATCCTCCGCCATTTTTGCGAGACCTTGCTGGAACTGGACGCGCTTGTAGGCTGATTCGATAAAGGTTGTTTCTACAAAAGTAACTCCATTATTTAAATTATTTTTAGAATTGCCAAATGAGTCTTTAACGTCAAAGTTTTCTATTTTAATTGAAGTAGGCGCTGTTTGAGTGCCGGGGTGTAAGATACTTGTCACTGAAGCGCCGTTTGCATCCGTGAAGTTGTAGACATAACTTGGTAAATTTATACCGCCCATTATTGCTATCTCTGACTCATAATTAGTGGTAGAAGTAAATGTGGGTTGATCGTCTCGCTCGGGTGTATAGAACTTAGTAAGAGGACTGTAAGTAGTAGTGCTACCGTCTGGATTACGTCTGACCAACCCATTGTTAATGTTTGCAAAGCAGGGGTTTCTGTTTTCGTTTTCTGTAATAGGAGGTACTAGGTCACTTGCTCTATACAAGTAGCCATAATATATTTCTGTTTTATGTTCTACCATTGCGTCAGCTACTCCAAAACCACCCGTCTTATCCAGAACTTCGGTCACGTACTGCGAGTTAAGCTGGGCGGCAATTATTTGTTCAGTCGTAATCTTTGTTAGTGGTCTGTCTAAAATGTCGTACGTAGTGCGTGTTCTGGAAAATGGGTAGTAGCTAAATACATGAATAGATTGAGCTTTGTTATAGCTCACTATGACATATTGTAGTTCTCCCTGCGTTTCCTCTAACTCCCAATCTCGCTTCTTACGCTTATCGTCATCTTCCGCTTCTGCCTCCTCCTCCTCTGGTTTAGGCGGCGTAAACCGATTGTAGTTGTAGTTGACAATTACTGTGCTGGCTGGGATTTCCCCTGAGCGAATCGGGAACACATCAATTACATCTTTCTCATCTAAAACTGGGGATGAGCCAGAAGAATATAAACCGCTAACTACCAACACTTCGTTTTCATTTAAGTATCCTATTAGTGAGTTGCTGTATAGAATATCGCTAAGTATATTTACGTAGCCGGAGCCAAAATCAAATGACTCTACGGCCAAAGACCCAGGCACATACACACCAGTAGTAGATAGTCCTAGCGACGCGAGGCATTGGGCAATTATATGGCTGATTGGTATGTTTAAAGGTATGTCATTTACAGTTTTACAATCGACTTCTAAATAATCAACAACTTCAGCTACATCCGTCTTGCGAGATTCGCGGAAGTTTTCTAGCATTGTTAATTTACATCCTACACTAACAGTTGTCTCCCTGCGGAACGGATCTGCAAAGCTACTAAGCACACGCAGGGCGCGGGGGATGCGATTAACTCTTCCTTGCTTTTCGTACCCGATCTTAATGCTCTCGCCGGGGCGGAGCAATACCAAGCCACTTAAAACAATCTCACCTTTAGTTTTAACTAATCCTGTGCCTTGGACATGATCGTCACTAAACCCGCCTCTAATAACTGGGCCTTTGTCGCAAAATACGTTGCCCCGAATATCAAGTGTCATTTCTATAACTGTGTTAGTTGTAGTGTTACTGCGTACTCAGTTGTCTTAACACCATTGATAATATTTGCCGTAGCGGTAGCTGCTGGGGCTGTGCTCGGATACCAGGTGCCGCTAGCTGGGGTGGCTCGCACTATCGCTTCGTAATAGTTTTGCAATGCAGTCCAATTAGTGCTGTTGCAAGTGCCCTCTACATTGCGAATCCGCAAGGCATTTAGTACACCTGTTATGTATGGTTGGCCCGCTGCAGTCAGCTGAACTTGAGGGCCACCTGCATAACTTTCCGGTGGTTGCGTCAATGTTAATACCGCTGTATATCCTCCGTAACTTAATGTTAATTGTCCTAAATCTGGCTTTAACGCATCATCGCGTTCTTTATTCTTCTCCTGTTGCGCTAATAGTGCTGCTAAATATTGCGCTGCATCAACAATGTCAAATGATGCACTTATGTAAGCACCTGTTTGATCGCCTCTGGGTGCCGCTAAAAACCAGCAGGGGATGGCACTCCAAGACAGCCCGGCGGCATTTCCTGTAAATGAAACCGTGGTGCCTAAAACCCTGCTCTTTAACGTGTCTTCATCAGTAATTCGAGTGCTTCGCCACGTCTCATAAGTGGAGGTTAGCGTTGCCCACTGAGCTGGGGTGCATAGACCTGATACCCGCCAGGCCCTGGCGCTCAGGCCGCTATAAGCCTCTAGCTCCTCAAACCCAAATGGTTGAGTAAGCAGTGTGTTAAATGTGAAATTGCCAAGTGTGATTGCCATTACGCTGCTATCCTCTCTGCACCGCCGGAACTCCATCCTCCGGCGCCGTCGCTATTGACAGTTACTGCTATCGTACCGCCTTGTCGTAAAGCTTCGGTGTTGGCATTTAGGGCGTTTACTTGTGCTTCTGCTATTGCTATCTGTTTATTAACAGTTTCTACTTGACGAACAAAGCTACCGTTGCTTAATATACTTTCTGTGTTATTAAGTTTAATATCAGGGCGCAAAATGCCCGTATCTATTCCACGCCTAACATCGGCTAATGCGTTTTGTTTTAAATTTTGTTGCGCTTGTATTGGCAGCTTGTCTATATTGCTCTCTAATAAACTTCTCCTACCTTCTAACGCGCTCTGTAGTCCATCCCTCGCGCTTTGCAACGAGGCAGCAGCATCTGCAGCTTTATTTGCTAAAGCTGTGCCAGCCTCAACCATTGCAAGCTTCGTTGCCTGTGAAGCTGTCTGTAACTTGCTCTGCAATTCTGCAATCTTATTAGGATCAACTTCAAACTTGATCTGATTTTGTATATCTGCTTCGGCTCGTCGTGCAGCATCAACTTGTATATTGTTTTGCGCTAAAAATGCCCTGCCATCCGCAGCGCCAGCTCTTGCAGCTAGTACCGAATTGCCGGGGTTGACTGCTGCATCAGCACGCGCTAATGCTGCTTCTTGTTGCGCAATTGAAACACTGATTTGCTTTGTTATACCTTCGCGCACTAAAGCTTCGCTTGCAAGTGATTTGTTTAGCTCGTTCTGTAAAGATATTCTTACTCGATCTAGCTCAATCTGCGCTATTAATTCATTGTTCTGTGCGGTGATCAGACCGTTTTCAGCTGCTTTGCGGTTGCCGGGGGTGCTTTGATTTACTGCAGTTTTAGCATCTTTTGTTACCGTTTGGGCAAACTGTACGTCAAGTTGCTTCTCTCTAATTGCTCGCGCACTGCCCTCAAAACCCCTCAGATCATTAGCTCTTTTTGCAGCAATTGAGGAACTAGCAGCAGCGGCTGATGACTCAGCTTCAACAAGTTGCTTTTGTAAAGTAATGCGTTCTTTTAGAGCCTTCAGCTGGTTTTGGGCAAACTGTTTATCTTTGTCGTCGTTAATTGAGTTTTTATTTCTTGCTAATTCCTGTGCTATTGCACTTTGCCCTGCTGTATATTCTACTTGTAACGCTGCTAACTTTGCCTGTGATGATAAGGTGTCGGCTAGTTCCTTTTTACCTTGACCTTTAGCTTGCAGGGCGGCGGCTTCTAAATTCTGTTGAGTTTGCTTCTCTTTTGTAAGCTTTGTTTCTAATGCAAGGACTTCTTTTGAACCGGCTGCTCTTTCATCACCTGCATTGGCAGTGGCTGTGGCCAGCGCAGGTATAGCTGCTCCTAGGCCAAGAAACGGGTTTATTGCAAAGGACTGTGCTGCAAATGTTAATGATTTGTTTTTATTTGCAGCTGCGGTTGATTTCCTTGCAGACAGTTGTTCCGCAGCTGTGGCGTCTGGATTGGCGGCGGGGACGTTATTAACTGTGTTTAAAATGTCTGCGAGAAAACTTAAAAATGCTGCTGTTGGACCAGCGGTAAGTTGACCCAGTATGTCTTTAGTGTCTGATAACGCTCGGTTGAACTTTTCGTTGTTGGCAGCTATACCTTCAGCAACTATTGGATCTACTGTCCTTGCTGATTCGGTGCGGATTAGTTTCTCTGCTGCTCCGAGTTGCCCACCTTCCACTAATGTTTTTGCCAGCTTGTCTTGGACGCTGGAGGCTAGAGTTGCTTGGGCTATAAATACATCGAGGGATTCGATCGGAGAACGTAAAGCTGTTCCGAGTTCTCCTAATCGTTTGTTTAACTCGTCTATTTGGCTACCAACAAATGTCCCAATTAGAGACAGACCGAAGCCCAGCGGCCCTCCGCCTAGTGTTCCGCCAATTGCACCGCCTGCTGAGGCAAAACCGCCCTGCCCAAACATTAATGGGAACGCGCCTCCTATGAGGCCGGAATTTATCCGTGCTCCTCGCTCCTGTGCCTGCTTCTCACTAGCCCTGCGCTGGGCAGCAGCATTTCTACGATCCTCTGCTTCTTTTCTCCGCGCTCTTGATTCGGCTCCTCGGTCTACAACAGCTGGTGCTGCCATCCTGCCGCGAATCGACTGATCGCGTCCTCCTGTTGCTAAATAATTCTGACGATCTGCAATCTTTTCTGCTCTGCGTTGGATTCTTAATCGTGTACGTTCTTCCTCAGCTGCAATAAATGCAGGAGAATCTTTGATACTTTTTGTCCCTCTAATAGGCAGGGCGTTGTCTTTTGCGATCCTGTTAAGGTTTTTTAAAGAAGCCTCTAAAGCTATTGGAGATCCTTCAAAACCTAGTCCACCTCGTACTGGTGATGCATTTATTCTACCAATTCGCTTTCCTTCATTAAATTGACGTTTTGCCAGAGTTTCTAAAGCTATTGGAGATCCTGCAAAACCTAGTCCACCTCGTACTGG
>Ga0214917_10005872_pt1 | contig 12951 bp, 11 predicted proteins | sample LL_1208_BB_MetaG_FD_177983 | JGI IMG/M metagenome (GOLD analysis project Ga0214917, IMG submission 177983) | Freshwater microbial communities from Lake Lanier, Atlanta, Georgia, United States - LL_1208_BB | ecosystem: Environmental > Aquatic > Freshwater > Lake | place: USA: Georgia | collected... | reverse complement strand
GGCAGATTTCTTGCGTAGCGACACTTGTAAGAGCCCCTTATTTGTATACCGGTTTGTACTACAGAGTCAGTCGTCACTGCCTCTACCCGCTACTACGAATTGGGTGGGGATTTGTCGTGGAGAGGGGACAAAACGGACAAATTGGACCCAACTCTAAGTCTCTGTAAGTCCTCGAATTTAAACTCTGACACTCGAAATTCTCGCGTGGACTTCCAATTCGATGCATCTTCAAAAAGCAAGGATTCAAACTTGCCTTTGAAGGTAGGGTTGAGATTCACCCATATAATGTGTAAAAAATATCTTTCCAATCACGTTAATTTAACCTGATATCAAGTTATTTTCTCGCACCCGAAAATTGAATTCTACCTTTCTTCAAGATTATAAACTTGTCAGCAAGTCTCTCAATTTCTCTGCGATGACTAATCAAAACCACCGAGAGGTTCTTCCTTTTTCTTAATCTATTAAGAATTCTTAACTCCGTCTCTGAATCTAATGCGCTGGTTGCTTCATCAAGTACCAAAAAGACAGGAAAATTCAAAAGTGATCGAGCGATTCCGAGTCTCTGAACTTCTCCACCACTCAATTGACGTCCCTCATGTCCAAGCTTTTCATGAATTCCATTTGGGCATGACATAACTATTTCATCTAACTCTACAAGTTTAAGAACTGAATATATATCACTTTCCCTGAGTGGAGTCATCGAGGTAATTTCAAGATTTTCACGCCAAGTTCCATTTAGCAATTTAACTTTTTGCGGCACATAGGCTAAAGAGCCAAATCTATTTTTCGAAAAAGTAACTGAATCAAGATTATTGAATTGTATAGTGCCTGAATAATCAAAATGAAAGCCAAGTAAAGCATCAACTAGAGAGCTTTTGCCCGCCCCAGAAGAGCCCCCAATATAAAGCCATTCTCCAGACTTTAATTCAAATGAAATTGAATTCAGGATTTCCTTGGGAGGGTTACCTAAGTGAAGTGACAAATTTACAACTTTTAAGTTTACACAATTGATTGGTTCGTTTAATTCCGAGTTTGAATGCGCGTTAAGGAGATACGGGGGGGAAATAGGATCGAGAACCATTGAACTTAACTCAGTCAGAGTATTTCTGCCGATTCCCGAATTACTGCTGATTTGCAGGAATGACTGCTGTATTCTCAATAAAGTCGGGGTCAACCTACTTGCGGAAGCGAGAAAAACTGATGTAACAAAAAATATACCCAAACCTTCTGACATGAAGAACTCTACCAAACCAAAGACAATTCCGAAGAATACTATAACGAATTCAAATATGTACTTGCTGAAATTCGGCAAGAAATTTAATTGTTTTAAAGAGTCTGTGGCATCCATCCTAGCAAAAATTGCAGAATCAAAAAGTTTTTTAAACGAGCCAGTGAGTCGAACCTCTCGGTGAAAATCAAAAAGATCTTGCATCTTTTCTTGAACATCCAAGCTTGAGGCGGCAAAGTCTTTTCCTTTGACTTTAACAGATTTGAAGATTGGAGCAAATAAAAACTTTGTCAAAGCTAAACTTGCAAGCACCAGAACGACTGTCGTAACTGGACTCACAAAGAACAAAACAAGAAGGATGCAAATAACAAGAAAAATGTCAGATACCAAGATCACTACTGGTGCAATCACTCCAAAAAAAATCGCCTCGACTCCCCTTGTCATTGTAAAAATAGACTTTTCTCTTCTAATTGCCGTCAAAGAATCAATTGATTGATTAAATATGCTAATCACATAAGCTTTAGTAGTTTCATTTGCAAAGTTTTTGATAACATTCAAGAATTTTTTTAGTAAAACAATAGACCCAAAAGTCTTAATTATAAAGCAAAGTCCAGCGAGTACTGACAAGTAAATTAAAACTTGTTGATTTGACTGCTTTCCAAAATTCAATTTCGTATTCTGCAGCACGGTAACAAAACGGACTCCACTAACTGAATCAGGATCAGTGACAAGAAGTGCTGTTTGTCCCACAAGAAAAACACCAATGATGTCAAATAAAGAAATAACGACAAGAATGGCAACAAAAAAACCCAGTTTCCACTTTTGAGATGCAGTAAGTATGTTGAGACATTCATATACTGAATTCAGCTTCACTTAATAAACATACACGAATATCAAGAAAATTAGCACGAAACATTCTTACTTTAAAGAAATCGTATAACATTCAACATTACATTTGTTCAATAAGCGCAACTTGGGAGGTCACCCTGAAATCAATTGCGTTAATGGTTGGACAGTCCAGCATTGGCGGCACTGAACTTCAAGTTATCAAAATCGCAAACGGATTTGGACGCCTCGGCTTCGCTGTGCATTTAATTGTCATCGGTAATAACGGACCAATTAATCAAGTGTGCGCCGAATACAATCTAGATGTCGTAACTTTCCCAATTTTGCATGGTTCTGTGTTGAAAAGAATGAAAGGCTGTTTCTCGCTATTAATGCATTTAGCCACTAAGCGGATTGATTTAATCTATGCATTCCTTCCCAATTGTATTATCGTTAGTGCTCTCTTTAAAATCCTTTTATTTAATAAATTTCTCTTATTAGCTGGAGCTAGAGGAGTTCCATCAAAAAGAGCTTGGTTGATAGAGATTGTGCACAGATTCGCTCTAAAGCAATCCGATTTAGTTATTGCAAATTCTAGATTTCTGAAGCAGTATTATATTGAAACATATAAACTTTCCGTCGACAGTATTTTTCAGATTTCAAACATTGTAAATTTGGAAGTACCTATTGCAAACGTTTGTTCCAATACTGCCAAAGTTGCAGTGATTTCAAATTTCATGCCGTACAAAGGCCACTCTTTGTTGCTCGAAGTTCTGAGTAATTCCGACGTTACTTGCCAATTTATTTTTTTTGGCAATGGATCAGATGAAACTATTGAATTTTTGAATCTCTCAATAGACAATTTGGGTCTTAAAAATCGAATTACGATAGTCTCTAACACTTCTAAAATTGATGAAATGCTCGCTGAATGCATTTTTGCTGTTCATCCTTCGAAGAAAGAGAGCATGAGTAACGCTATTCTCGAAGAAATGGCCGCTGGACTTCCCGTGATTGCTTTTGACATTGGTGGCAATAGTGAACTAATAACTCACGGCGTAAATGGATTTCTGATTACACCGTTCAACCTGGAAGATATGGCAATGTGTATAGAGAAACTAACTAGAGACGATACTCTAAGATTCGAATTTGGTTCAGAATCCAGGAAACTGGCTGAATCTTTTTCAGCTCATAAGTCACTTGAAAAGTATGCTGAAGTTGTAGCACATTTATCGAAATCTAGAAAAAGTCGTCGTTGCTAAGTTTTTTTGCACTCTTATCCCGTTCATTAATTTCAATAGGGTGCGTCCAAAAATCTATCACTGTTTTGTCATAAGGGGAAATAAATATTTGATTTTCAGGCTTATACACTTGGTCCAGGAAATATACAATCAATGAACTTTCTGAAATGGTTTGGAACCCATGTGCAGCACACGATGGTACGGTTAATAATTGGGGAAATCTGCCATCAAGAATAAACTTTTGCGCTTCTCCATAAGTCGGAGACGCAGAACAAGTATCAAGGATTACGTCTGTAATTTGTCCTTCTATGCAGATAACAATTTTATTTTGAGGGAATGTACTCACAGTTCGGTGCATACCACGTACGACTTTGTTTTTAGAAAAAACCACATTCTGCTGCTTTACTTGAAAATCTTCCCAACCAAATAGGCGCGAAACCCTCTCTTGCGAGAAACATTCAAATAGCAGACCCCTTTGATCTCGATTGAGTTCAAGGTCAAGCAAATGGACTTTCTCAAAGATTGAATTGGAGCTGTGAGTACACATCAATTAGAGTCTCTTCCATTCACGTGAAACTAAATCAATTCTGAGAAAAACTACGAAGAAAAACTTTATTAAATTAGTAATTACAAAAACTATGTAATGAAATACGTTGAAAAAAATTTTTCTTTTCTTTTTCCACCGATAATTGATTCCATCCAATAAGCATAAATTCTTTTCCTCACTATTCAATTCCCTGAAAAACAAGTAATTTTTAGAGAGGAAATGCGGTAATTTAGCTTGTAAGACGAGAAGCTGGTATTGAAAATTTGGACATCGATCAAACGCTGACCCTTCAGGCCAATAAAATCTCTCCATAGCGAGACCGAATTCTTTGCTTGTTAAAGGCCAAATTCGCTTATAATCGGGGTAACAAAGATCTAATTCTTGGAAACTTACACTTCGGGATGCTACACATTCGTGCCTAAATCCAGGAGCGTCTAAAACAGGATTACTGGTAAAAGATTTGAATGGAGCGAAATTGGAGTCATTCTCATATGCAATTGCTGTTCTCGATCCCGAACCAAACAAAATTTTTTTTGAATCCGGTCTCTTTTTTGCACGCCAGTTCCAATGCCAACCCGTTATTAGTGCTCCTCTATGCAGGTCGTAAATCAAGAGATTAATCCAAGTTTTGATTAGGGGCTCGCACGACTCCTCTAGATAAATCCAATAATCCACTTGACTTAAGATTTTAAAGTGTGCCTCTTCCAAGATAACAAAAATACCCTCTCCACCGCCAAAATTATCTCTAGGAATAAATTGGAAGCCTTTAACCGCGCAAAACGCTCTTGCTTCTGATTCAATCCTTGGATTGCTGCAATACACAAAAACACTAAGGTTAAATTTGTTTTTCGCGAACTTCACGTAGCATTCAAGTCTTTTTAAGGATGAGACTGAATAAAAGAGTGGAAATATTACTGCTATATTTGAAGTCATCCTCGTAAAAAGTTTCTTATAGAATCGCAGATGAACTCTACGTTATCCTTAGATAAATTGCTGTGTAAAGGTAAATTTAAAGTTCGGGTATATGACCACTCAGCTCCAGGGAATTCATCTAGACTAGAAAGTCCTGGATTGAAAAATCTTTGTCTATGAAGTGGTAAATACCTAAACGAAGTATAGATTCCATTCTTCAATAAGAAATTTGCCAATTCATTCCTTTCTTCATGCTGTATCCAAACAAGATATGGAGATGATTGCTTCGATACACTTTGAAATTGCAGACCGTCTAGTTCCTTAAAACTTGTGAGAATCTCGAGATAAAGTTCAAGCAACATTCGTCTTTTGTTGCACATTTCGTCAAATCTTTCAAGTTGAACAATACCAATACTCGCTTGAAGATCGTTTATGATCGCACGGCGCCCGGGAAGTTCTACAGAGAACTCCCACCACTCATTTCGGTTGATTGAAGCATTGGCAAAACCTGTTTTTCCGTCCCCGGCTAATCCAAAATAATTACGTTTGCTGATGAAATCCATCTGACTTTCATCTTTTGCATAAATCAATCCGCCATCTCCCATGGAGAGAAGTTTCATGCTATCGAAAGACCAAATCCCGAAATCTGCGAGAGTTCCGAGAAATGGAGATGTATCCGAATCAATTCTGGCGCCAAATGCACATGCAGCGTCTTCAATCACAATAATACCCATATCTTTCAAGTTTTCAATAAATTTCATGTCGCATGAGGCATATCCTCCATAGTGGTTCAAAACAATGGCTCTTGTATTTGAGGAAATCTTTGTTAGAGCGTCATCATGATTCATCAAAAGAGAGTTCGGATGCGTATCGCAAAATACAACTTTGCCGCCGTAGTATGTAATTGCATTCGCAACTCCAACAAAACTCGTGGTGGGTATAATTACTTCATCGTTTGAATTCAAAGAAATTGCGTCAAAAATCGCAAACAAACCCTCTGTTGCACAAGTCGTCAAAGTTAATTTCGCTTCTTCTACATTGAGAAAACTTGCAAAACTTTCTTCCAGGAATTTAGTTTTGACACCTCTTCCAGTCCATTTGGAATTAAGAATTTCTGTAATGGCTTGAATTTCACGCTGTCCATAACTTGGCTCAAATAGATTGATTCGATTCACGACTTACCTCTTAAATTCCCGTCGATTACATGAAGAATCGCGTAAAATTAAATCATGAAGCACTTTTCCGTATTCTGAATTTCTGACCTCGTAACTATTGATTTCAAGCTGTTGCGTATCTATCAATCCCATTCGCCAGGCGGCTTCATCGGGAGACCCGACTAACAAGCCTTGATTATTTTGAATAGCACTAACGAACTGTGAAGCTTTTAATAAATTTTCAGGGGTGCCGGTGTCTAGCCATGCTGCACCGCGCGGAAGTATGCGGAATAAAATCCTCTTCTCTTCGATGTACATATTAATCAAATCAACTATTTCTAGTTCGCCACGATCAGACACTGGAAGAAGCTTAGCTTTTTCAAAAACATCTGCCGGGAATGAATAGATACCGGTAATTGCAATGTTGCTTACATTATTCCGAGGTTTTTCAATAACTTTTTCCAAAAGTCCGTTACCGTCCAAAATGGCAACACCATAACTTGTAGGATCATTAACTCTTACTCCAATGATTTTTGCGAGTCCTTCGCCTTCGTTAGTAAATAAATTTTGTCCCAATCCAGTTCCAAAAAACAAATTGTCGCCCAAAAATAATGAAGTTTCCTTGCTTCTATCGAAAACGGCATCAGACATCAAAAAGGCTTGCGGAATTCCCCCCGACTCTTTTTGCGTCATATATCGAATCTTTATTCCCCATTGGGTTCCATTTCCAAATAAAGACTCGAAAGCCCCAATATGAACCTTAGAAGAAATTACAAGTAAGTCAGTCACTCCAGACAAAATTGCAGAAGTCAATGGGTAATAAACGAGTGGTTTATCATAGATTAAGAGAAGATGTTTATTCGTCACTTTAGTAATTGGAGAAAGTCGAGTACCCATTCCTCCGCACATCAATATCCCTTGCACACAAAATATAGTAACATCTAATACTATGAAATTAGTAGTTACTGGTGGATTCGGATTCATTGGTTCTACATTCGTAAAGATGTTGCTCGAGCAAGAAATATCAAGTTTGAGCGTGCATAGTATAGAAATAATTGACAGCTTAACCTACGCAGCCGATCCAAAACGACTCGAAAAATATTTGAATTCTCCAAAACTTGGATTTTCCAAGATGGATATCCGGAATCCTCTAATTGCAGATGTTATCCAGAATTCGGACGGGGTAGTACATTTTGCTGCTGAAACGCATGTTGATAATTCAATACGGTTTAGTGAACCTTTTATCCAGACAAATATATTCGGAACAGAAAACTTGATTCGCATTTGCAGATTGGCAGGGAAACAATTACTAATAGTTTCAACAGACGAAGTTTATGGTCCAATACTTAAAGGAGCAGCGACCGAAGACTCTCCGCTAAAACCAAGTTCTGCGTACTCTGCTTCCAAAGCTAGTGCTGATCTAATCGCCTTAGCAGAATTTAGAACTTTTGGTGCACCAATACAAATTACAAGGAGCACTAACAATTATGGACCAGGTCAAAATCTCGAAAAACTTATTCCGAAAGTGATTTTCAAAGCAAAGAATTATCAAACAATTCCTTTGTATGGAAATGGACTACAACTTAGAGACTGGATTTCAGTTAGAGATCATTGTCTTGGAATTGCCGCTGTATTTGCTTGTCAACGTTTCGGTGAAGTATTCAATATTGGAGCAAATTTCGAGTTATCTAATCTTGAATTGGTAAATAGAATTTTGGATTTAATGGACCGAGACAAAAAGTTGATCAGCTTTGTTGAAGATCGTCCCGGTCATGACTTTCGTTATTCGGTGGACTCTACAAAGGTTAGAAATGAACTTCATTGGCATCCAAAGTATAATCTAATCGAAGATTTGCCAAAACTTGTGAATAGTTATCTTTAGGATTGAGTAAATATGTAAACATTGTTTTGGTATTTCCCCATTGTACAATTTCATTTAAAACTCATTGGGAGACAAATGCGAAGATTCATCAGAAGAACACTTAAGAGCTCAAGAATTTTCAGTTGGATTTACTTTTTTTTCTATGTAAAGAAGCCAATAGACGCAAAAGAGTTTATAGAGAATTGGGAGATTCAATACGAATCCCATGATCCAAGTCCTGACGAAATTCTCGAAAACTTGCGTTGCTTGAAACTTAGAAGTGTTCTTGATATTGGGGGGGGTTATGGGCGAATTGCCACACATCTCCAGACAAACGGTATAGAAGTGGTTCTCGTAGAGCCGAATCCGCTTCTTGCGCTAAAAGCAAAAGGTGCGGGGATAGTAACTCATGAAAAAAATGCAACAGATCTAAGGAATCTTGAAGTAGGAGTTTTCGATTGTGCGATTGTAGTGCGAGTAGTTGCCTATTTAGGATTTTTTGAAATAATTAGAATGCTTAGACAGATTAGTCTTTATACGAATATTTTGATTGCTTACGAAGAGTCGATTGGATCGGCAAGGCTTCGACTTGCAAGAATTTGTGTTCCTTCTCTGAAAGTAAAAATTAAGGAGTGTGTAAATTGATAAAGTTATCCTATAAACCTAGAAACTTAATTCGTTACTCAAGTACATTTGATGAGAGAATTCTTAAACTTCTAATGGAATTAATAAATGAGTTACCGGAAATGGGCAAGCGTCTGTGCTGAATCGAATCCAAATCAAAAAGTCGGAATAAGAGAATCTTCTATGAACTCGCTAGAATTTGGTAAGATTAGAGTTTTACGAATAGTTACCAGGATGAACGTTGGGGGTCCTGCGCTACAAATATTCGGAATTTCAACGCACTTGAATACCAATCAATTCAATCAACTATTGGTTACCGGTTACTGCGACGAAAATGAAATCGATTTTTTTGACTTACATGAAACTTCAATTGCAGTTTTGCGTATTCCAGCTTTTGGTAGAAGTGTCGGATTCTTGTCAGATTTGCGTGCTTTTATTGCAATTTGGAAGATCATTAGACGTTTCAAGCCCCACATTATCCATACTCACACAGCTAAGGCTGGTGTTCTGGGAAGAGCGGCATCCATGATTACATTTTCTCGACACAAGCGAGTGCACACTTTTCATGGCCACCTCCTTCATGGTTATTTTTCCAGTTTTGTTACGAAGATGGTGATTCTCGTTGAGAGATTTTTCGCTAAACATACTGACATTTTGATAAGTGTTGGAAGAAGAGTCCGTGACGATCTGTTGAAAGTTCGTATCGGAGAGGAATCGAAGTTTCGAATAGTTCCTCCAGGTCTTGAATTACAACCCTCTATAACCCGCAATGAAGCTCGAATGAAACTCGGGCTTAGAGAAGACGCCGTTTATTTCGCCTGGATTGGTAGATTAGTTGCGATAAAGGATCCACTTCGCCTTATTTCGATTGCAGAAATTTGCAAGAAATCCGACTTGCCCATTCGGTTTTGTGTTGCTGGCGATGGTCCATTCTTTAAGGAACTATCCAAAGCAGCATTAGAGGATGGATTGCCCATAGACTTTCTGGGTTGGCAACCCGATATTGAAAACGTTTTAGTTGCTTCGGACGTTGTAATTCTTACGAGCATAAATGAAGGAACTCCTTTATCTTTGATTCAAGCACAGATGGCGGGAAAGCCAGTGATAGCGACGAATGTGGGCTCCGTATCCGAAGTAGTTCAAAATCAAGTCTCAGGCTATGTCGGACAATTCACTGATGAAGAATTTGCGATGTTAATTGAAAAATTATGTAAAGAGAATTCACTCAGGGATGAAATGGGCCAAAAAGGCCACGAGTTTGCTCTAAGAAACTTTTCTGTAGAACGTCTAACTAATGACCACGAAGAAATCTATCGTGAATTAGTCACATAACCACTTCTGTGCCCAAAGCTCTAGCATCAATAAACTCCAGATAGTTGCATCGTGATTTATGCCGTCCATATGTCTTTTTACTATTCTTGATATCTCCTTTTGATCTAAATGAACGTTCAGCCAAGCATGATTTGTAACCAACGTTTCCATGATCAATGGCCGTAGTTCTCCACGAATCCAACTTGCGCGAGGAATAGCAAAACCTTTTTTTGGACGATTAATCATTTTTTCTGGAATGTACTTTTTCAATATTTCTCGCAAAAGTAATTTGTTTAATTTTGGATTCACTTTATATTTTTCCGGAAGTGACAATCCGAATTCCACAACACGAAAGTCAAGTAACGGCGACCGTACTTCAAGTCCATTCGCCATGGATGTTATGTCTACTTTATAGAGCAAATCCCCAGGTAAATAACCTTTTAGATCCAAAATCTGCATTGACCTTATATCTGAAGAAGGACGTGAACTACTCAAATCTAGAAATGCTACTGCATCATCAATAACAAATTTAGATTTGGTTAATTTTGCAACTGTCTGCCAGGGCACGTTAGCTTGAAGTTCCAAGTAGCGAAGATATGAATCCGATTGAATTAGGCCCCGAAGGAATTTTCCTTTTCGAGATTCGGCATTCAATTTCGAAGATAACGACTTCAGCGGGTTTAATCTAATCGCTGGATTCAAATAAGATAAATAGTGATTGGCGCGATACCTGTCGTAACCCCCAAAAGCTTCGTCTCCTCCGTCTCCGCTTAGAGCGACAACCACTTTTTCTCGGGCAAATTTCGAGAGGATAAACGACGGAATAATCGAAGAATCAGCAAAAGGTAGGTCGAGCATTTTGGTTATTTCTTCAAGAATCAAAAGAGGATTTGGAGTCACTATTTTTGAATGATGCTTCGTCTTAAGAAATTGTGAAATTTCATGCGCATAATTTGATTCGTCATACTCAGACTCATCAAAACCAATCGAAAAGGTTTCTAGTTGGCCCAATTCCTGAACTGCCATAGCCGCAACCAAGGCGGAATCGACTCCACCGCTGAGAAATACGCCGAGTGGCCTCTCTGAAAAAAGCCTCTCTCTTACTGCCGATTTAATGAGTTCTTCGCCTTTTTCAATCGCGTCATTCCACGAAATAGGGTCCTCAGGAATATCTTCGGGACGCCAATATGAGACCGAAGTGGTGCTTCCATTATGGAATCGAACTATTGATCCCGGCTTCACTTGTTCCACATTCTTAAATGGACTTCGAGGCGCGTTTACATAACCATTGCTCAAATACTCATTTAAAATCGAGGTATCGAATGATTTCTTTACGCCCAGCGAGAAAAGCCCTTTGAGCTCAGAACAGAAATACAGACTTTCATCTTGATTCGAAAACCAAATCGGTTTTTTGCCCAGTCGATCTCGAATCAAGAAAAGTTTCTCTTGGCTCTTGACGTAAAGAGCTATTGCAAACATTCCCTGAAGTTTCTTTGGAAATTCTTCCCCGAATTCCTCGTAAAGATGAGGAATTAGTTCAGAATCTGAATTGCTGGGTAGAAAATGACCTTTTTTTAGCAATAGCTCCCTAAGTTCTCGAAAGTTATAAATCTCGCCGTTAAAAACTGAAATTAGGTCTTCATTCTCACTAAAACAAGGTTGGTGACCCTCTTTCACATCGACTATAGCAAGGCGCGCAATTCCCAAATGGCATTTTGCTCCTCGAAAAAATCCTGTCTCGTCAGGACCCCTATGACTAATTGTCTCAACTGCTTCACTTATTCTTTGCGAATCAAGATGAGATGGAGCGATGATTCCAGCTATTCCACACACGGCTTAGATCAGTCTACTAATTCAGGTCCGTTTAAGATTGATGATCCTTCAGTTTTCAACCATTCAATCGTTTTCTTCAAACCAACTTCAAAATCAACCGGCGTAACGGATGGGAATAATTTTCGAAGATACTCTCCTTGATTTTGAGAATCAATAACGTCCCCGTGGCGCGCTTCTAGTCTTTCGATTTGTAAATTGGGGAAATAGATTTTTAACGAAGAAATTACTTCATTCAGTGAAATACGATTACCAAAGGCTAGGTTTATTGGATCTTCATGACCCTTTTTCCAATTCAGAACCGAAATCAGAATCTCAACGACAGAATCAATGAAGGTGAAGTCTCTGGTTTGCAAACCATCGCCAAATAGCGTCAAAGGCGCTTCATTCAGTGCACTCCAAATCCATTTTGGCACAACTGCGGCGTAGACATGATCCGGACGTTGGCGTGGGCCAAAAATATTAAAGAACCGGAAGTTGACTATATTCATTCCAAAAGACTTTGCGTAACTTTCCATCAAAGCCTCTCCAGAAAGTTTGCTTGCTGCATAAGGACTAATCGGGCTTGTCCACATCTTTTCCGTTTTTGGTAATTCCAAATTCGAACCGTATACAGAGGACGAAGACGAAAAAATCACTTGCGCCCCCGTCTTTCGTGCAATTTCTAATACATTTTGAGTTCCAATAACATTCACATTTATCGTTGCCACTGGATTTCTCAAGGAGCGAGGTACTGAACCACGCGCAGCGAGATGGAAGATGTGATTTACTTGATTAAATGCTCGGCTTAGCTCCGAATAATCTAATATAGAGATGTCGCGAAAATCTAAGTCCAAATCAGATAAATTGTTCTTCATTCCTGTTGACAAGTCATCAACAACCACAACTTCATGTCCAAGTTGAATGAGCTCTCGGACCAAATTTGATCCTACAAACCCAGCGCCTCCTGTGACTCCGATTCTTGTCATGCATTAAGAGTAATGGGTTGTCGTATTTATCTCAAAGTTTCTCGGATCTTCTTGTTATTAATATGCATTTAGTTTTGTATCTTGTGCAGGTTTGGTTATAAACCACATGTATAAAATAATCCATAGCAAAACCCCTACTCCGACGACGATTCGCTCGTAGTAGAAAGGCGCAAAAGACAATAGAACCGCAATAAACGAAAAACTTGCTGTTAAGAACCACAACAGGACAACAGATTTGACTTTGGTGTTACCGGTTCGGATTAACCTATGTGACAAATGGTCTTTTCCGCCTTGAAATGGTGATACCCCCCTCGAGATGCGCGAGGTCACCACTACAGAAGTGTCAAGAATCGGAATCGCAACTAGAAAAAGTGGAACGAAGAACGAAGAACCTGGAGAAATTGGGTTTGGATCGAATCTAACAAGTGTTGATGCAATAAGGCATCCGAGGAA